>Ga0116117_1000007_pt1 | contig 149964 bp, 118 predicted proteins | sample June2015DPH_11_1_FD_89790 | JGI IMG/M metagenome (GOLD analysis project Ga0116117, IMG submission 89790) | Peatland microbial communities from SPRUCE experiment site at the Marcell Experimental Forest, Minnesota, USA - June2015DPH_11_10 | ecosystem: Environmental > Terrestrial > Soil >... | reverse complement strand
CCGCGCGACGAGTAGAGCGCGATGAAGGGATGGAGCAGGAAGGGCACGTTGTAGCGCGGCACGTCCAGATCGCGCGTGTAGATTTTGGTGGCCCAGGGCATCGCGTCCAGGTCTTCGATTTGCGGGCGGTCGGGGTTGTGAAGGACCTTGCCATCTTTTCTGTAGCTGATGCCGAGAATCTCATTGAGGGGCTTGCCCTGGGCAAACTCGACGACGGAAAAATCGAACTCGCGGCGGCAGATGAAGTCGAGAGCCGGGCACTCGTTCAGAGCGCGATCGGGGTCCGTAGTTACCGGCGGGCCGACAAAAGCGATGCGCATGGTGGGATGCACATCCTTGATGGCCTGGGCAAGAAGCTGATCGCTCTTCCAACCCATCGTCGAAGTGAACAGAACCAGGAACTCGTATTCTTTGCAGATTTTGATGGTTTCTTGCGCCGAGACGTGATGCGGGGAGGCATCAAGCACGCGCGAACCCTCTAGCAAGCCAGCCGGATAGGTCAGCCAGACGGGGTACCAGTAAGACTCAATCTCGCGTGTAGCGGGCCAGCGCGAACTCGCGCCACCGTCAAAATTCTCGAACGAGGGCGGATTCAGAAAAAGCGTCTTCAGGGGCATAGTCATCCCCTCTATTCTAACATTTCGTTGGTTTTGCTGCCGCATATCCCCGGACCGGCATTATTTCTCTTCAGTTCCTACGACGAAATGAATTTTCTTCGAGCGAGTGCCCCTCGAATTCGTTTTAAGGACACTCGCTTGGAACTACAAATTATCAATCGTGAATTGCAATGCAATTGAGTCCGGTCACGATAACGCCATTGTTATTTTCGAGGTTATCAATCTCAATGTTTGTGCTTGTGGTAGTCTTATTCGCATCCGGTATGAGGATCGTAAATGAATAGATGTTCGCCCCTCCTCCGCCGGTTTCCGCGACGCTTTTCGGCGTGCATGTAACCGTGTAGTTTGTATCGACAAAAGGCGTACCTGGCCAGTTCACGGGAATCGTGCAGGTACTGCCTATGCCGCCACCCGTGCCGCATGAGGCATTCGTTCTCACATGCTTAAAACCGCTCCCATTGGCACTGACGCCGCTATTGATCACTACGTCGTTTGTTTCGACCTGCAATGGCGAAACCCCAGAGCCGGGCGATGACGCTTGGTAGGCCGTTGCTTGTATAGTGCCGTCGGGAAAAACGACTCCGCCGGAGGATGACCGGATCGTTCCGGCCACATCGAGCAAATATTGTGGATTCGTTGTGCCGATGCCAACGTTGCCAGAGTTGGTGATCATCATTCTCTGATAGCTTCCTAGGTTTGCGCTACTTATCGATTGAGCGGCGGATCCAGTACTCGCAAACGTATAGAGAGTTAGGTTGCCGTTTCCGTGATTTGTGAGAATCAGCGATCCAGCGTTATTGGTTCCGTCGCTAGGCAGCGTCCAGTTTGTGCCATTAAAATAGGCGTTGATTCCCAGTCCTTCAAGATATCCGTTAGTTGCCGCGTAGTCTGGAATTAGATATGCCCCGATATTGCTACGCGTCACCCCTAAATCCCCAAAAACATGGAGGGTATGTAGAGGAGGCAACGTATAGCCCAGGCCTACGTTACTGCCCGACTGAGTGATGACGGAGTTACCCACCGCAGAGGTTCCCGTAAACACCGGAATTGTACCGATAGTGCCTGAGCCTGTCACTGCCTGGGCCCCGGCACTCAACGCAAACGCCACGATGCATATTGTCGCTGCAATCATTGTCTTGTGCATTGTCGTCATAACCCTTCCTCCAAATTTGTGTCTGTGAAACTCGTTCGTTATGTATGGCAGGTTGTCTGCACGCACGGATCTCATGAGTTCAGTGATTAACAGAAATCATGAAGTGATCACAGCTCGTCAATTGAACTTTGAATTGCCGCCGATGCCAATTCGATTCACCTCACAGTACACGCCGCCGCGACTCCCAGATGTTATAGATTTGTCATTAGATTGTCATTTCTTGGGGTAGAAGAACTGGCTCGCTGCTCGCCGCTGTCAGGCCATCTCGCACGGCTCTATGCGATTTTAGAACGGCGGTTCGTATCGCTTACCCGAAATTGCATTGGAGCCGAGAGAGGAAAAATGGAAATTCGGGCTGATATACTCTGGTTCTGATGTGTTTAGTGTTTCTTTTTCTCGTCTGCAATGACCGAAATACAGGAGTTGGCTATGCCGGAATTGGACGAAAGGGTGGCACGAGAAAAAGCCGCGCACGACGAAGGCTCTGTCCGTGAGGACAGCCGACGGCTGCATGATCGCTTCTATCATGTTTTTCGTTGCCCGAATTCAAAGTGGGCCGAGCGCTACTTCGATGCCTCAGTCGTCAAGTACGCCAAAGACCGAGACATTCTGGATTACGGCTGCCACGGCGGCTGGGCGACGCCGCGCTATCTGGAAATGGGTCCGCGCAGCATCACAGGCCTGGATATCTCGGAAACGGCCATCGCACTGGCAAATGAGCAATTTGGCCAGTTCGGCAAATTCTATGTTGGCGACGCCCACCGAATGCCATTTGCTGATGAATCCTTCGACCTTGCGGCCGGACGCGGTATACTTCACCATCTCGATTTGAATCTGGCGCTGAAAGAGATTCAGCGCGTGTTGCGGCCGGGCGGTGCGGCCATTTTCATCGAGCCACTGGCCGACAACCCCGGAGCAAAACTGCTGCGAGCACTCACGCCGAAGTTCAGAACGCAAGATGAGAAGGCATTGTCGCGCGCGAGCATTCTTTGGGCGGATTCGCTCTTCGGCGGTTCTTCCCACCTGTTTTACAATCTAGCGTCTGTGCCTGCGGGCATGCTCACTTCGTTCACCCCTTTGAGCCCGGATAATTTTCTCTTGCGATTGACAGATATTCCCGATCGGATGATCGCGCAGACGCCCTTGAAGTATTGGATGCGGAATGTTGTACTGGTTTGGCTGAAAGCCTGATCCCATCAGTAGCCTTTGCATAGCTCTGGTGTTCTTTCGTTCCATAATCGCGTTTGCAGTCTCTTGTTATGGACGTAACGCGGGCGCCAAAATAACGGTCGTTTCCCTTCCCAGTTACTTTGCGTGCAGTTCGTGCAGCCAGTCTTCCATGTGGCCGAGGGCGCGCAGCAGGCCTAGCCGCGCCTTGCTGAGTTCGAGTGCTGCGTCGAGCGAATCTTGAAATTTCTGCCGTTCATCGATGCGGGCTAACTGCTCGGCCTTGGGAGTGAGTTGCGGCACAGAGCCGGGGCCGCTTCCTGAGCCATTGCCGAGTTCGAGTTGTGCCATCACGGAGTGCAACTGCTCGTCGGCGATCTGTTGTTTTAGACGCGCAATCTCTGCCAAAGTATCCAACTCGCGGAGGCTGCCAGTCAACTCCGCGATATGGACGTCGTTCTGGCGCTGGGCCTGTTCGGCTTCGACCTTGGCTCGAAGCGCATCGGCGGCCGACTGCCTGGCTTTGGCGCGCAAGGCAAAGTCAAAAAATGGAACGTTGATCTGCAGGCCGAAGCTGACATTGTTGGGAGTGAACGTGCCGGGAGCATAGAACTTCGCGTAGTCATTCAGCTCGTTGGAGTCGTAGTTATATGTGGCTCCAAAGCCGATCTGCGGCCGCCGCCATAAGAGGTCATCGCCCTTGGCCTGGATTTGCTTGGAGTGCGCCAGGGCGAAGGCAGAGTCGATTGCGGGTAAGCCGCGCGGCTTTTCTTCCGCTGTGACGGATGGAATTTCGGGAATGGAGGCGTCGTCCGGCGTGATTGAGCCCGTCGGCATTCCAGTGAGCGCGGCAAGCTGCTTGGCGAGAACCCCGGCGCGGGTTTCCAAATGCAAACGCTTGAGCTTTAATTGCGCGGCTGTCAATTGCGCTTGCAGCAGATCGCTGAGCGGGTCTACACCGGCCTCGGATCGTTCCTGTTCGATGGTAGAAAGGCGGTTTGCGAAGGCCTCCTGCTGCTGCGCCGCTTCCAATTCCCGGTTCACGGTATCAAGCTCAATGTAGGCGTTCGAGGCATCCAGAGCCACCTGCTCACAAGCGTCCTTGAGGCCCAGGTTTGCGGCGGCAAGCCCTGCATTAGCGGCTTTGACGTATTGACGCTGGGAGTAACTGAGCACCAACGATTGCATGGATGCGTTGCCCACCGATGGCTGGCCAGTGGGGAAGCCGTGAGAGTAACCGATTGTGGAGCCGATCCCGAAGTTGGGGATATACGCATCATGAGTCTGCGCCAGCGCTGCGGTCGCTTTCTGCACGTCGGCCTGGGCCAGCTTGACCGTGCTCGAATTGCGCTGCGCCATGTCCACGACGGTGCCTAGCGAAACCTGCGCTGAGACCAGTGCCGGCGCTGCCGCCAACGCCGCTGCAAGCAGAATCAACGCCGGCGCCTTTCGCGAATTAAACTCGTTCGTCACGTATACTCAACCCTTCAATGTTTCAGGCTCAAGGATTCAATTCGAGTGCCGGCTTGTAGTCATGCGCCAGGGTCAGCGCCGCTGTCCGTTCCCGGCTGGCTGCGGCCGGGTCTCCAAGTTGCGCCTTCAGTTGCGCCAGCCATGTATGCGCGACAAACGCCGGCGCATCTTCGGATTTTGCGCTGCTGGCAAGATATTCTTCAAGCATTTTGGCGGCTCGCGCCGGGTCGCGGTTGGTGGAGCGCAACAAGGAAGCCCCAATATAGAGCGCCAGACTGGTGCGTTTATCCCGCTCCACGGCGCTTTCTCCGCTATGTATCGCCGATTCCATGTCCGTCCAGCGTCCCCTGCGGCTGTAGAAATTGGCGAGCGTCATCCACTCAAAGGCGGGATGCGATGTGGCCGTCAGTGTCTGCTTGTACTCCCGCTCGGCCGTGCCGTAGTCTTTGCGCTGCTCGGCGATGCGGCCGCGCAGTTGATGGGCGCGAATGGGGTCGATCTTATCGAGTTGCGAGGCCACTCCCTCTGCCTTGTCGATTCCGCCGCCTACTACGCCCGGCGCTTCGCAGTAATACTCACCCAGGTCGGCGAGGGCGTCGGCGTTGCGGGGATTCAGCCGGGTGGCTTCTTCAAACTCAGACCGCAGCCGCTTGGCCAGTTTATACGCGCTGAAGAACGAAGCGCGCCTGGCCTTCTCACCGAGAACGCGGGCCAGCCACATATGATCGTCCGAATTCTGTCCGTCCAGCTTTACTGCTTGATCACAGTCGTTCGCGGCTCGTTCCCATTGTTGCAGCGTGAATTCCACGCGGCAGCGGAGGTTATAGGCTTCGGGTTTGCCGCCGGGTTGGGCAAGTGGATTCAAGAGGGTCAGAGCCTTGTCTGCTTCGCCGGCCTGCAGGGCCGCGTTGGCCTGAGCGAGCTGCGAGCTGGCGCCCAGCGCGAACGCCGAAGTTGCAGTGGTAAAGGCCAGCATAAACACTGCCCGGATTAGCCCCGCAAGCATTTTTCCCGCCAATACCTTCACCGCACAACCTTGATTGGAACGCCTTCGCGCAAGGGGTCGCCGTTGGCTGTTCCGGTTGCCACGAGGTCACCCTCTTGAAGTCCGGAAAGAATGGCGACCTGGGTCAGATTGATCGTTCCGGTCGTCACGAAGACCTTTTGCAATCCATCATGCACAATCTTGTAAACGTATGTCCTGCTGTTCTCCGAGTGAAGCGCCTCGCGGGGTATGGTCAGGGCATCGGGTTCGCTGGAGATGGACACGGTGGTGGTTACATTGGTGTCAGGCAGCAACTCGCCATTCGCATCGTCGATTGCCACCAGCACCTCGCCCACGTGGCGTGTACCGTAGGTAATTACCGTGACCGGCGTCCGCTCGATATGCCCATTCCAGAAGCGGCCCTGCCTGGCGTCCCACTTGATTTGAATCTTCTGGCCAACCCGCAACTGCGCAATCTCGGGCTCGTCAAAGTAGGCCCGAATCCGCTCGTGGTGCAGGTCAGCCATCTGGAGCAATAGCTTGCCCTCTTCGACATACTCGGTTGGCGCTGCATCCACGCTATACACAGTTCCAGATGCCGGGGCGCGCACCACGGTTTGCGCCACGACCTCTCGCGCCGCCACCAGACCGGCCTGGGCGTCGGCAAGGGCCGCCCGCGCACGCTCTACCTCTGCCGGAGAATAGCGGCTGATTGCGGTCTGCTCCAAGGCATGAAGATTGGCTTCGGCCGTCTCCAGCCGCTGCCGTGCGGCGGCCACCTCGTTCTGCGAGGCCGCTCCAGTGGAATTGAGTTTGGTCAGCACGTCCAGGTCTCGCCGCGCTTCATCGCGTTCCAGCCGCGCGCGTGTTTCATCGGCGGCCGCCATCTGGCGTTCCTGCTGAGTTCCATTGTGAGTAGCTGCTTCCAGAGCAGCCTGCGCGGACTTGACGCCGCTCTCTGCCGATGCCTCGCGGGCGCGGGCCTGCACGTCGTCCAGCAGCAGCAGTAGCTTACCTGCCACGACCTGGTCGCCGGGCTGCACGTACACTGCCTTGACGGTGGTTGAGACCGGGCTGTGAATTTCGTAATTCATCTCCGGCTCAACACGGCCATTGGTACTGACGGTGCTCACCAGTGGCATATGCGCTGCCGCGGTCGCATGGACCAACAGGCGATCCCGAGTGAGGGAGCGCACTGCGAAAAAAATGACAAGGAGGAGCACGGCCGAGCCCCCCCAAAACCAAAGCCGAACTGGGCGAATTCTTTCTTGAGTCATTCAGTCAACCAGAGTCAGTATATAGGACTGAGAGTCCGGCAGGGTCGTTTGCTGCCGGCGCAGTCCAGTGCGCGCGGCGCGGTCAAGGCATGGCTCTGGTGGGATATCAGTTTGCAAGCTCGTACAATAGATTCATATGGCTGCCGAATCCCGCGACTCATCAGGCTACACCGACGTTCACGCCAAGGCAGGACTCGATTTCGCGTTTCCGGCTATCGAGACCTGGCAGAACCAGTTTCCAGGTTACGAAATCCTGATTGACGACCCGGAACTGACCTCGGTCTGTCCCAAGACAGGCCTGCCCGACTTCGGTCTGCTGACCATCCGATACATGCCCCGCCAGCGCTGCCTTGAATTGAAATCTCTCAAAGAGTATCTCTTCAGTTATCGCAACCTGGGAATTTTTCAGGAAAACATCGTCAACCAGGTGCTGGAGGACGTGGTCAAGGCGTGTGACCCGGTCTGGGCCGTGGTTCGAGGAGAATTCCGTCCCCGAGGCGGTATCGGCACGACTGTAGAAGCCCGTTGGCCCCGGCCTCAGGCCTGATCGACCTACGCAGACAACTGGGGTTGGTTACTGGGTCCCTGCTGGCAGCAGTTCAAGTGGACGGGGTTGCCCGCGTCTGTCTTGACCAACTTGACCAACAGGAAGGATTCGCCGACAATAGAGCCAACGAGATGGAGGCAGCAATGGCAGGCATACAAGTAAATTTGTACGAAGCGAAGACGCAGCTCTCCAGTCTGGTAGAGCGGGTTGCGACCGGCGAGGAGGTCGTGATTGCCAAGGCGGGTAAGCCACGGGCGCGGCTGGTTGCCCTGGCGGAAGAGCCGAAGCGACCGCGTCTGCCTGGGCGGAATTTGATGGGGATTACCTATATCGCAGACGATTTTGACGCACCTCTGCCTGAGGAAGTGCTGCAGGATTTTGGGCTGTAGAAAATGAAACTGCTGCTCGATACGCACGCCCTTCTGTGGTGGGACTCGGATGTTTCCAAATTGCCCGAGGTTCTCCGCCTGGCGATTGCTTCGCCGCATAACGAGGTCTTCGTCAGCGCCGCGACGGTCTGGGAGATCGCCATCAAACGGGCTTCGGGAAAGTTGATCTTCGGGCAGCCAGTTGGAAGATGCATTGAAGCTCATGGATTCCGGCCTCTTCCCATCACTGTTGAACACGCAGAGTGGGCCGGCGGTCTTCCACCATTGCATCGTGATCCCTTTGACCGGTTGCTTGTGGCGCAGGCGCACCTTGAGGGACTGGTTCTCGTCACCGTTGACGATCAAATTGTTCGTTATCAGGTTCCGCACTTGTAGTCGCCAGCAATTCTGTACTGGTTGCGGGGTCGGCGACAATTCACGAAAAAACGGAGATTCAAATGAACAAGGATTCGATCACATTTATCGTGAGCGTATCCTCGATGGGGTAGAGTATTCTCGCCCCTTGCCCTAGGTAATGTCCTCGGTATCGTAGACCGCGGAGCCTCGTTTTTTGGGCACTCCGTGGACGCTTGCAAGCAGGTCTTCGACCACGTCTTCCAACTGGCGCTGGCTTTCGATGACGGCGCTCATACTTTTTAATTCCTCGGGTTCAATGACGCGCTCGACCAGCGCAACGGCGTGGCATTGGGCGACGTGATCGAGGTTCAATCCCTCGGGTGTTTTGGCTTTAATGCTCACCTGGTCCGTGCCGAGGCCCAGCAAGTCGGCGACGCGGGCGCGTAAAGCGCCAGAGACGGACGCGATTTTGGGCGCGGACAAAATCAGAGTGGTGTCGATGTTCACAATACGGTAGCCGGCATGTTGCAACACGTCCATGGCCAGGTTGACGAAAATGGCTGAGTCGGCGTCCTTCCAGCGGGCGTCGCTGGGCGGAAAGAATGTACCGATGTCGCCGGCGGCAATGGCGCCAAGCAGCGCGTCGGTAATTGCGTGCAGCAGCACGTCTCCGTCGGAGTGGCCAGCCAGGCCTTCCGGGTGGTCGAGCGTCAGTCCGCCCATGCGCAATGGCACGTCTGGCGTGAAGACGTGCGAGTCATAGCCAAATCCGATCCGTATTTCCATGCTCTCCGTGCCTATTCTTCTATTAGCTCAACCGGCGACCATTTCGATGTTGTTTGCCACTCTCAGCGTACGCGTTGGCGCAGATAGAACTCGGCCAACGCCAGATCCCCCGGCTGAGTAATCTTTAGATTAACCTGAGAACCGTGCACCACGGCTACTGGATGTCCGGCGCGTTCAACCACCGAGGCCTCGTCGGTGCCGATAAACCCGTCCGCCTGTGCCTCGGCAAAGGCGCTTTGCAATAGCCCATAGCGGAAGCCCTGGGGCGTTTGCGCCAACACCACAAACTCGCGTGGAATGGTCGAGGTTACCAGCGCCCCATGCGCGGTCCGTTCCACCTGCTTGATGGTGTCGACAGCCGGCATTCCAACGATGGCAGCGCCGTGCAAGAGAACCGCGTCGATCGTTCTTTCGATGGTAGCGGCGTCAATCAGCGGGCGCACCGCGTCATGCACCAGGACAATGTCGTCAGGCTCGGCGGGCAGGGCAGCGAGCGCGTGGGAGACAGACTCCTGGCGATGGTCGCCGCCCTCCACTACGCGGACTCGGTCGGCGAAGCCATACTCGGCAATCTGCGCCTGCACTCGCTCCATCTCAGGCTGGCGCACGGCCACATAGATCGCCGTCACACGCTCGACTGAAGCAAAGGCGCGCAGCGAATGAATCAGGATGGGAACACCATCGAGGGAGAGGAACTGCTTTGGCTGGGGGCCGGCCATCCGGGTTCCCAGCCCCGCTGCGGGAAGAATCGCAAATACTTGCATACCGGTTGGAGTATACAACGGCGAAGGTGGTTTTCGCAGCGAAAGATGCGCCGTTGCGCTGAACAAACTCACCGGTATTGACGCAGCGCTTCATTGCCGGCTATCGCGTGGCCGATCTCATCCGCAACTTGTTTGGTAAGCACTTTGACCCGATGACGTCTGCTGACCGGATCAAACCCTTGGAAAGTACTTCCCTGGGCGAGGTCTGAACTTTTGAAGCTCGTTTCCCGTATCGATTTCTCAGTTATTACCACAGGAGAAAACCGTGGACAAAATTCAGAAAGAGTTGCGCTTGCTCAAAATCTATGCACTGTTTTCAACTGGTATGTTTGTCGCCTTGTTTTGCTTAGCGGCCAAGAGCCCCATCCGAGTGGCCAAATTTGACGAGATTGACGCTGAACGAATCAACATCGTCGAGCCGGACGGGAAGGTCCGTCTCGCTTTGGCCAATCATGAGCGCATGCCCGGTGGGCAGTTGGCGGGAGTCGATTTAACCGCACGATATGGAAATCGCGTTATGTCGAATAACGGCCCTTCAACTGCCGGAATTACATTTTTCAACGATGAAGGCGACGAGTGTGGCGGCCTGGTTTATGGAAGCAAGATCGTGGCTGGAAAAGCGAAGGAGGTCGTTCGTCTCTCTTTTGACCATTACCGGCAAAATGAGGCAATCGATATTGCGCAGGGAGAAGAAGGCGGTATAAGCCGCTCGGGCCTGGAAGTGGTGGATACAGGCGGTCCGATAACTGCGGATGCGGTTCGGCAAATGAATAACCTGCTCTTCATGAAAGACGGTCCGGATAAAGATGCTGCTATGAAGAAGTATGGCAGCGAGCATGCCGCCGAACTGAAATATGCGCCACGGCTGTTTGTCGGCCGCCTGCCTGACGATGACTCTTCCGCGGTGATTCTGATGGATCCGCATTCACGGCCGCGCATTCGCATGGAGGTCCATGCGTCTGGCGCTTCCTCTTTGCAGTTTCTCGACGAGCGGGGCAAGGTCACGTACAGCTTGCCGGGTGCATCAGGCAACAATGATCATTCGACGCACTGATCACTAAGGCGGGGTGTGTCACGGGCCAGCGCACAGCTTCAACCGCACCCGCCTCGGCCCTTTATGATCTTGAAATGCACACTACGCTCGCGCTCGATACCAAGCTGCTGAAACCGGGGTTGCGGCTGGCTGTTGGCCTCTCGGGTGGCGCAGATTCTGTGGCCCTGCTTTGTGCCCTGGCCGAGCAGAGCAGGGAATTGGGCCTGGTGCTGCATGCTGCCCACCTGCATCACGGATTGCGGGGCGAGGAAGCCGACGGCGATCTTGCGTTTGCGCAGGAACTCGCCGCCAAATTGGGGGTACCCTTTCATAAGGCGCGCGTGGATGCCGGGGCGTCGGCTGAAGAAAACAGCGAGACGATTGAAGAAGCCGCGCGGCGTTTGCGCTATGGCTGGTTCCGACAGCTGATGGCGTCGGGAGAAGTGGAGGCGGTGGCCACAGCCCACAGCCGCGACGACCAGGCGGAGACGGTTCTCGCCAAGTTTTTGCGAGGAGCGTGGACCGAGGGCTTAAGCGGCATTCACGCTGTTGTCGAGTTTTCTGAAGGACGCATTCTGCGCCCGCTACTGTCAACCACGCGGGCCGAAGTCGAGGCCTATCTCGTGGCGCTCGGTCAGGGCTGGCGCGAAGATTCGTCCAATCGTCACCTCACATTCACACGCAACCGCATTCGCCACGAGTTGTTGCCGTTGTTGGAGGGCTGGAACCCACGTCTGCGCGAGCACCTGGCGCAGATGGCCCAGTTGGCCGGCGACGAGGAGGCGTGGTGGGAGACAGAAATGGGTCGCCTGGCCCCGCAGATTATGTTGCAAGGCCGCCCGGTGCGGGGTGGTGGCCGCGCCTCGAGCGATGGCCTGGCTCTCGATCTGACTCGGCTGGCCACGCTTCATCCGGCTCTGCAGCGCCGCCTCTTGCGCTACGCAGCCGAACAGTTGGGCGCTGCCATCGATTTTCCCGCGACCGAAGCTCTGCGCGCGGTGGCCCTGACTGGCCGCGCAGGACAGAAACTTCAATTGGCGCAGGGGTTGCGCGCTGAACGAATGCACCGCGAACTGCGCTTGGCGCTGGTCCCGCTTATGCCGGCTGCGACAGCGCTCGCGGAGGCTGCAATCGAGTACGCGGTCGCGATTCCCGGCGAGATTACCGCCCCGGCCTTCGGGCTACGGCTTCGCGTCGAGGTTGCGGATGCAGTCAGGCTGCCCGCGGCACATGCCACGTTGCGCAACTGGCGTCCGGGCGACCGCGTCCTGCTGCGTCATTCTTCCGGCCCGCGCAAAGTGAAGGAGGTACTGGAACGCCTTCACGTTACGGGCTCCAACCGGGGCCTTTGGCCGGTCCTCGAATACCAAGGCAGCATCGTTTGGATGAAGGGCGTGGAAGCGGAGCCTCCGGCTGGGGTTGGTATCGTCGCAACTAGCCTGGAGTGTGCGGAACGGGCGTCCAAACCGCTATAAGTTTTTCTGTCTTGGGAGTACAATCTTAGCTACTGCTGATTCGGGCGGCAAGGTCGTTGGGTTCTGCCGCCGAGGGGTTTGTGTACTTTCTGTGACTTTCAGGAACGTACCGGCGTCTAACGGATGAGGTGGCCGGTGCTGGAGACCTAATGAAGGGTTTCTTCAACGCCGGAAGAGAGGAATCCTGGTGAATTCGACCGTCAAAACGATCATGTTCTGGGTGCTAATCTTCGCCTTCGTAATGGTCCTCATTACATGGGTGCAGAAGGGCGCCGGGATGGGGGTCAAGGACACGGAGATTCCGTACTCCGACCTGGTTGGCAAAGTGAAGCAGGGGCTGGTGGCAGATGCCGAGGTTCAGGGCATGGAATTGCACGGCCACATGAAGGCCACGCCCAAGGAGCAATTTCACACTCATGTAGGGGAGCACTACGAGGCTCTTGAGAATGCGTTTCTGGCTTCGGACGCGCACTTTGCCAAGAAGGCGGAGCAAAGTAATTTTCCGTTGCAGGTGCTGTTCAATGTGGGCCCGATCATCTTGATTGGTTTCCTCTTTTTCTTCTTCATGCGACAGATGCAGTCGGGCGGCAACAAGGCGATGTCTTTTGGCAAAAGCCGCGCGCGCCTGCTCAGTATGCAGCAGAAGAAAATTACCTTCAAAGACGTGGCCGGCGTGGATGAGGCCAAGGAAGAGCTGAAGGAGATTATCGAATACCTGCGTGAACCGGCGAAGTTTCAGAAGCTGGGCGGACGCATTCCCAAAGGCGTATTGCTGGTGGGCCCTCCGGGAACCGGCAAGACGCTGCTGGCCCGCGCTGTGGCGGGCGAGGCCAACGTTCCTTTCTTCTCCATCTCCGGTTCGGATTTTGTGGAGATGTTTGTGGGCGTGGGCGCAAGCCGCGTTCGCGATCTTTTCGAGCAGGGCAAAAAGAATGCGCCCTGCATTATTTTCATTGACGAAATTGACGCGGTGGGTCGTCATCGTGGAGCTGGCCTGGGCGGCGGACACGACGAGCGTGAGCAAACCCTCAACCAGTTGCTGGTGGAGATGGACGGCTTTGAATCGAATGACGGCGTGATCCTGGTGGCTGCTACCAATCGCCCGGACGTACTGGATCCTGCGCTTCTGCGTCCAGGACGCTTTGATCGCCGCGTGGTGGTGGGTCTGCCTGATGTCCGTGGCCGCGAAGAAATTCTGCGCGTACATGTGAAGAAGGTTCCGGTCTCCGACGATACCGATCTGAATGTGCTGGCCCGCGGAACGCCTGGCTTCAGTGGCGCTGATTTGGCCAATATGGTCAACGAGGCTGCGCTGAGCGCCGCGCGCATGAATCGCAAGCAAGTCGTCATGTACGACTTTGAACTGGCCAAGGACAAGGTGCTGATGGGCGCCGAACGCAAGTCCATGCTGCTCACCGAGGAAGAGAAGCGGGTGACTGCCTATCACGAGGCCGGACACGCGCTGGTTTCGCTCAAGCGCGTGCACTCCGACCCGATTCACAAGGTCACCATCATTCCTCGCGGCATGGCTTTGGGCGTTACCATCTTCTTGCCCGGCGACCGTCATAATTACACGCGGGAATATCTGGAAGCCAATCTGGCGATCGCCTACGGTGGACGCGTGGCTGAAGAGATTTTCCTCAGCCAGATGTCGACCGGCGCGGGCAGCGACATTGAAAGTGCGACTGACCTGGCCCGGCGCATGGTATGCGCATATGGCATGAGCCGCCTCGGCCCGCTCACCTTCGGCAAGAAGGAAGAGCAGATATTCCTTGGCCGCGAGATCGCCCAGCACCGGGACTTCAGCGAGGAAACGGCGCGCCAGATCGACCTTGAGGTGCGCCGGCTGATCGACGAGGCTTACCAGTCGGCTCACACCATCGTTGAGTCGAATGCCGATGCCATGCACCGCATTGCCGCGGCACTGCTGGAGCGCGAAACCATCGATGCTGAAGAGGTCAAGATGCTCATTGAAGGCAAGGAACTGCCTCCGATGCGTTCGAACCTGGCCACGCCGAGCGATGTCGGCGGGCCCGACATACAACAGATCCTCAAGCCTGAGAGCCGCGGGCCAAGCTTTCCCGAGGGTTCTCCCTCGCCGGCATAACCACCTGCGGTGGGGCCAACCGCGGCCACCTGCGGTGGGGCCATACGCGGCTTCGCCGCCAATGCAATCCGTCTCAAGAAGAAAAGGGTCATTCGTTCATGCGAGTGGCCTTTTTTGTGTTCAGAAGAATTTCTTTCGCGTAAATTGAACCATAACTCTTTTTCCTTCGACTTATAGAACGAATGCCCATGCAAAACCAGGATCGAATGCAATTCGAGTGGCTTGCGCTGCGTTGCCAGAGCGGCGAAGCGGGCGCCTTCGAGGATCTGATTGTTGTCATGGAGCGTCCATTGCTCTATTACGCGGCCAGTCTGACTGGCAGTTCGGACAGTGCGCTCGACGTGCTTCAAGAGGTGTGGATCAAGGTCTTTCGCGGTATTCGCAAATTGAAGGATACTGGTTCCCTGCGGTCGTGGCTGTACTCGATCACACATGGAATCGCCGTGGATCGAATTCGCAAAAGCTATTCACGGGAGCAAGCCGAGAAGGCGCAGATCGAGGAGTTTCAGGAAGCCGAGGAGCCGTCATTCGCCGAAGAAGATGCGGCAGAGATTCATCGGGTATTGAGCGAGATTGGTCTCAAGCATCGCGAGGTTCTCGTTTTGCATTTTCTCGAGGACTTATCAATGGCTGAGATAGCAAAGGTCGTGGGCTGCTCGGAAGGAACCGTCAAATCCCGCATCCATTACGCAAAACGTGCGATGAAGGAAATTCTGAGTGGAGGAGATTATGGAAAAGCAGAATGAAAGTATGCGCGACAGGTTGCTGGCGCGCTTGCCTCGGACGGAGAATCTGGAGGCTTACCGGGAAGAGACTGAGTCTTTACTGAGGCAACACCAAAGGGCAATCTTCTGGGGGGAGAAATTTCCAGCTCGAGTGCTTACGTGGCTTGGGGTTGCAGTTGGTATGATGGCCAATTCCACCTGGGGTCCGAAGCTTGATACAAATGGACACATCGGCCTTAACGCTATAGCTGGAATTCTCCTCTTCACAGCAGCGATGAATGAACTGGGTTATCGCATCAGCTTGAGCAAGGTGGACCTGTTGAAGGAAATCAAGCAGGTCCAGTTGCAGGTGCTCGAACTTCAGGCATCGCTCGAAAAAAACAACAGTCAATAAAACAATTCCGCTGCATCCTGGGCTCGTTTCTGAAGCCTGAGATGCAGCGGAAGGATGATCTGGTCTGCTTGTTGACGGCCAACGGAATTACGCCGTGATTTAGAAAATCTTGTAGCCGATTCCCACGCTGGCGCCGTAGGGCGCTAGGGTAGAGTTACCCCATGCGGGCCAGTACTGATATTCGGCATCGATCAGCCGGAGACTGAGGCGCTTGGTCATCTTTACATCCAAGCCGCCGCCGACAGCGATGGTGGTAAACGAGCCAGTACCGGTTCCGGTGCCGAAGTTCATCTTGGAATACCCGCCCAGAGCCTTGGCGTAGGCGGTCGCCTTCCAGAAGTGGTACACGGGAAGCCTGGGTCCAATCAGGTAGTTGTCCTGGTTGATGCCGTAGTACTGGTTAAAGCGCTGCCAGCGCCCTTCGGCCTCCAACTGCACCCAGCGAGTCAGCCTCACGTCCACATACGTTCCTACGCCAAAGAGTGCTTGAGGGCTGGCGGTGGATATGGGATAGCAGACGATGGGGTTGCTGGTGGAATTGCATTGCGATCCGCCCCACCATCCCGCATATTCGGGCTGAAAGGCAGAGGCCGTTCCGCCGACGGTAAGCGAAAACTGGCTTGCGGTGGCCGAATGAATTACCTGCGCTCGGGCGGCGATCATCCCGGCGGAAGACAATATCAAGAGCAAAACTGCTGCAGATCTTCTCATAGGAAAAGTGTGTTGCTCCGGGTCAAATTTCGCTGCTGGGAAAGCGAGTTCAATTCAACAAGCTCAGAAGCCCTGGTCTGGTTAGCGCCATGCGCGGACCAGACCGGGGATTCCAGACCAAATGCTACTGCTGTGGTGGGGTCGTGGCATCCGCCGGTGGCGGTGATGCCTGGCCAGCCGCAGGCGGAGTTGCCGGAGCAGCGGCCTGAGGAGCAGCCGACTGATCGGACGGGGTGGTCGCGGGCGTTTCAGCCGACGGAGTGGTTGGCGCAGCCGGCGGCTGCGTTGATGGGGTGGCTGCAGGCGCAGGCGCTACGGCAGGAGCAGTTGTCTGCGTCAGTTTCGAGGCGTCATAGCGCTGGAGTTTGTAGAAGATCGGCGTTAACTCCAACGGCATTTTGTCGCGGGGATTCATGTAGGCGTAGATCTTGGCGTTGAGCTGGTGAACCTTGTCGTCCCAGGGATCGGTCTTGAGCCAACTGCCAAGCGGCAGGGCCGGACGCTGGGTAAGATCGTCCCAGTTGAGCGCGGGCGCCATGCTCTTCAAATCGGACATCCAGGCAGTTCCATCGGGTCTGATCAGCGAGTCGCCGAGCTTGGGCGTATTCAGAGCCTTGAGCTCCTTCTCACGCTGCACCAACTGCGCGTAGTAGAGACCCGCCGAGGATAGCTTGTCTTTGTACATGGAGTTTTGCAGATACTCCATGGCTCGTTTGGCAGCCTCAGCGTTATCGTGGTCGGAGTGATACATATCGATGCGCTGGAAGGTGGTTTCGTCAGGGAACAACAAGCGGTCGTTAAAAGCGTACCGGGTATCGATGTGATGGCCCATGGCGATGTGAGCCAGTTCCATGGCCACGACCGAGGCAATCGATTCTTCGCTGGGCAGGGTATCGATGAGCCCTTTGCTGACCAGGATGGTATTGCCGACCGTAGTGGCTTCTACCGTGGTGGAAAGCAGAATGCGGGTATGCACCTGGTCGGTGAATGCCAGGTTATTTGGCACCTGCAGATTGATGACGATCTGGTCGAGCACCGTGTTCTCGTATCCGCCCGGCGTCAAAGGAGCCACCAGGCCAGCTTCCACGAGACGGTCGATCACGTTGTTTTCAGCCTGCGTGACCCAGGCGCGCGTGGCCTGCAGCGGACCCACGTCTTGCGAGTCTTCGCTCTTGTCAACCGCGTCGTCTACCTTGACACTCACGTTCTCGCTCTCGCGTGTGGGCAGCTTGAGCGAATAGCCCCAGAAGTGCGTCTGAGCCCTTAGCCCGCCCGTCTTTCCGCCTTCTATGCGCTCGGTCTCTTCTACATAAACGGCCACCGGCAGCCAAATCTCCGGCTGCACGTTCATGCGCCAACTGTCGAAGTGGAACCAGTACTTCGAGGAATCCTCCATGTCGGCGTGGGTGAACGTGCCGTTGAAGCGGACGATATTGCCGTCCTCGTCCTCGATCCAGATGCGTCCATAGAATCGGCCTGTTCCGGAAACCTTGGGATGCACGTCATAGACCCAGGTCCGCACCGACCCGAGAAACTCGCGCCTCACATAGCTGAAGACGTAGTGCTGGCTATCGAAGCTATGCGGGTCGAGGAACATCATTTCCGTAAATCCGAGAGGATTGTAGGAGAAATGCGTATCCAGCTTAAGGGCCTTGGTCAGCGCACCAATTGAGCCAATCGAATTTTTGAAGAAACCCTTCTTGGCGCTGGAGCGCGCATTCGGCTGGTAGGCCTTGTCGAAGAAGCCTTTGCCGAAGTCGACGCGGCTCAGCATATACTCATCCGAAACCGGAACCTGGTAGAGCTTGATGTCGGGCTTGGTGTTTTGGATGTAGGTCTCCACCAGGGGGGTGCGCTGCTGAATGTTCTTGATCAGCACCTTTTCCCGGCCAACGGCTTTTTCCACCAGCGCGGCCTGTTCCGGCGTTAGCTGATGGGCCTGCGAGTACTTGGGCTCCTTCTTTTTCGCGTACGCGCAGGTGACGCTCAGGGTGATGAGCATGAGGATAAGGGAGATCTTCCGAAACGTCATTTCAGGCTCCTAAAGCTGGGTTCATTCAATTGTGCTTCTGGCCGCCAGCGTCACTGCTGTATCCCGCTGAAATATGCAGCCATGGTTTTGTCTACATCTTGGATGTTACGCCAATTGAAACGTTATCGTGATATTGGTTGTCATGTCCACGGCCTGACCATTGCGCGTGGCGGGATGAAAGCGAATTTGTTGTGCTACCCGTCGTGCCTCTTCATCCAGGCCGTGACCCAGGCCGTGTACGATGCCTTGCACCAGCACCTGTCCGCTGGCCGCGAAAGTAACCCGCAAAACCACATCGCCCTGCACTTTGAGCTGCCTGGCTTCGCTGGTGTATTCAGGCATCGGCTTGGAGATGACGATCAGGTCTGTGGGAGCTGGCCCCGAAACTGTTCTGGGGGCTACTGGTACCACGGTTGGCGCGGCGGTAATGCCGGTCGAGGCCACCCTGCCGACGTTGCCCGATGGTGCCGCTTTGGATGTGCTCGGCACCGCGACGGAGGCCACCTTGCCACCAGGTCTGCCGCCGTTGTTGCCGTACTTGAGTCCGTCGCCAATGCCGGTCGAGCCGGGCACTCCGTGAGGCGCGATGGCCGGCCCCCTCATGTTGCCATACTCGTTGCCGATGGCCGCAACAGTTGCCGGTCCCTTGGCGTTGGGGTTGGGAATGACCCCGAAGGTCTGGCCCAGATGTACCGGCGCCGTGGATACTTTGCGGCTAGTATCCTGTGCCGGCATAGCCGCCGGCTTTAGCGCTGACTTAGGCTGTGGTCCTTCGATAATGTTCGGCCTGGCCGTCTGGATGATCGGCATGGGCAGCTTGACTTCCGCCACCAGAGGCTTGGGTTCCGGCTTGGGTTCCGGCTTGGGCATCCTAATCTTCGGTGCCTCGAACTTGATTTCTGGAACCTTCGGCTCATCCTTGGGCGGTGGTGGGGGCATTTTCGCCTTGGGCGGCGGAGGGGTGGGCTTCGAGGGAAGGATCAGCAGGGTCTCCTCATACTTGTGCTCTTCCAGCGCCTTTTTGGCGGTCGCCCCAAGAATGAGCATTAAGGCCAAGATCAGCCCGTTGACAACCATACTGGTGATAAACGAGCCAGGGCTGCGCTCCGGCTCAGGAAGCAAGCCAAATGGATATGGTCTCACCGGCATAAGTTCAATCCTCGTTCGCGGCCACTGAGGCCGGGCAGTATGGCTTCCAAAGTCCGGGGACCCTCAGAAGCGAAAAAACGCAGTAGATCGGTGAATTCAGCGGATTGACTTGTAAAATATGCGGCCGAACTCCATCGGGACGCTGCGCCGGGTTCACCTTGCCGGTGCATATTTCCGATAGGGACTAGAGAAAAATCTCTGCTCATGTTCGCCGCGGGTATTGCCGTAAAACCGATGCAAGCAGGACCTGGTTTTTTCCCGCGAGGCATCGCAGAATTGCGAGGCCCTACACATTCCAGATGATTGGCCACTTGGACCTTGGACATCCGCACACTCCAATTCGTATCCAAGGCATAAAACAATATTGTAATCCCTCGCTCCGCAGTGGAAATTCCGCTGCAGAGTTTGTTCAAGAGTGCCTCCGCGATGGCCCTGCCCCAGGGCACACCGGGAGCAATGAAATGACCAGACACGACGACCCGTTCTTCGACGGTATTGAGAGGCGCTTCATCCCTCCTCCGCGTGCCTACTGTAATACACTCTAAGTTATATCAAAGCGTTCGGAAAGGAACAGTTTTTTGTGAAGATTTTAGTTACGGGAGGTGCGGGGTATATAGGTGGTACTGTCGCGGGATTGCTGATGGAAAAAGGTCATCAGGCGGTAGTTTTTGACAACCTCAGTCACGGACGCCGCGACCTTTTGCCTACCGATGTGGAATTCATCCAGGGAGAACTGGAGGATCGGCGCCAGCTTGAAAATATTTTCATTACCTCAAAAACTCAGGGTAAACCCTTCGATGGTGTGCTTCATTTCGCCGCCCTTATTGAGGCAGGCGAGTCTATGGTCCATCCCGAGCAGTTCTTCCGCAACAACACCGCTTCGACTCTAGCTCTGCTGGAGGCTATTCTCGCTCACGGGCCCCGGCGGCTGGTTTTCTCCTCGACCGCGGCCGTCTATGGCGAGCCGGAAGTGGTTCCAATCAAAGAAAACGCCCAACTGTTGCCGACCAACGCTTATGGCGAGTCCAAGCTCTTGGTCGAGCATATGCTGCGCTGGTTCAACCAGATCCACGGGCTGCGCTACGCTTCGCTCAGGTATTTTAATGTGGCCGGCGCTCCTGAAGGTCCGGGCGGCATCACCCGCGGCGAGGCTCACGATCCCGAGTCCCACCTGATTCCGCTGGTTCTCGATGTTGCCCTCGGCCGCCGAGCGTCCATAAAGATCTTCGGCGACGATTATCCCACCCCGGACGGCACCTGCATCCGCGACTACATCCATGTTTCCGATCTGGCAGAGGCCCATCTACTCGCCCTCAATGCCCTCGAAACCGCTCCCGAGTCCGAGAGCCGCCTGATCTTTAATCTGGGCAATGGTCAGGGCTTCAGCGTTCGTGAGGTGATTGAATCGGCCCGCCGTGTCACCGGCCATCCGATTCCCGCAGAAATCCAACCCCGTCGCCCCGGCGACCCCGCCGTGCTGGTCGCGAGCAGCGAAAAGGCCATCCGCGAATTGGGCTGGAAGCCCCGCTACACCCAGCTCGACGAGATCGTTCGGACGGCCTGGATTTGGCACCAGAAACGGTATGCCTGAGTGACAATCTCCTGGCCTGACCTCGGAGATTATCATTCAGGGAGCATAGAGACAATTGGAATCTCCTATGCGTCTCGCGCTTGCCTTACTTCCCGAACTATTTCTGAGTGTTCTGCTCCACGCGCAGACCCCACAGTGCTCAGGTTGCCCGAATTCGGAAGCTGGTTCCTCACTACAGGTTCACGCACCTTGCCTTTCCAGTAGTGAGATGTACTCCCACATTGCCACCCGAAGTCCCGTCGCACCACCAGGATTGAATGAGCTGCACATGAACAGCCACGGAATCGTCGAGGCATGCCTATGTTTTTCGCGGAGAGGCAAAGTGACAGATTTACGCGTTCTTTCCGGTCCGGCGATGATGCGGCAATCTGTGCTGGATTCCGTGGACTTTTCGCCCGGACATGCTGAGAGAACGACACTACGGTGGCTGCGGCACCCTGAAGATTCACATCGATATGAAGGACTCACACGTGAGCACAACAACCGAGAAATGAGTTTTGACATGGTTCTGAATTGCAAACGATGGACGAATACTTGCGATCATGCTATGATGTAACTAAATTTAGTTGCAGAGAGGCGGCCCGTTTGTCCAAACTGCAAAAGGCTGTTGCGCGACTTCTTGCCAAACCGGTGGACTACTCATGGGAGGAGTTGCTGTCTCTGATGATCGCCCTCGGTTATGAACTCCGAACCTCGGGCGGTTCGGGCAGAAAGTTTTTCGATCCTGGAACCAAGGCATTGTTTTTTTTGCACGAGCCTCATCCATCCAAGATCCTCAAGGCATATCAGATTCGCGCAGTCATTCAGTTTCTACGCCAAGAAAGGAGAATTCCATGAGCCAAACGCTCCAACACAAGAACTACGACGGCTCGGTCGAATACAGCGCCGAAGATCGTCTTTTGCATGGGCGGTTGCTCGGTATTCGTGATGCCATCGTCTATGACGGGATTGATGTGGACAGTCTTGAATCCAACTTCCGCGCCGCTGTGGACGAGTACTTGGCCTTTTGCGCGGAAGAAGGCAAGACTCCAGATCAGCCCTTCAAGGGCAGCTTCAACATTCGGGTTGGACCAGACCTGCACAAGCGGGCAGCCCTGTTCGCTGAAGAGCATAATGAAAAACTGAATGCTGTAGTATCCAAGGCGCTGGAAAAGTTTCTTGTCCAGGCAAGCTCACTGTGAAGACTTCAAAAACTGTTCACTTTCATCTGGACCCGAAGAATCCGCATTGTCCGTGCAACTCTGTGTCTTTTCAGGGTATTATCTCGTCATGAGATTTCGGAAAAGTTTCGGGTTCCTTGGCTTTATCTGGATGTTTATCCTGTGCAGCCAGATCTTTTCTTGGATTGTTGGACGGCATCTGAGCCAGGGGGCTATATTTCTCTGCGTCCTATCGGCGATTATGGTTTTGTTTCAAGCATTTAGCCGCTACCTCTTCTACTGGGATATCGATTCAGAGGGTCTTCACCAACGGCACTTCGGAAGCAAGAAGGATTTCTCAATTGCGTGGGATAAGGTCTTATGTGTTCGAAGTGCTATTCCCGGCGTAACTTGGGATGGCACCGTAGCGGTTTATTATGACCATCCCGAGTCAAAACTGGGCTTTAAGTACCTGGTGACCACACCTGAACATCGCAAGAGATTCATCGCGGCACTGCGAGAATATGCTCCCAAAGCCACCTACAAAATCTAGACATCTCTGACGCAATAGATTCTATTGTAGCTACAAATGAAACGTCAGTTGGAGTGTCTTTCGTAGTATAATTGAGGTCGATGTGGAGTTCGAGTGGGATACCGCGAAGGCTCAAACCAATCTGCGCAAGCACAAGGTGCCGTTTCTGATGGCGTGCGAGGTCTTCAAGGATTCCGAGAGGCTTGAACGTCCGGACCGTTCGGGTTATTACGGCGAGGAACGTTGGACGGTGGTCGGGCGCATCGAGCAAACAATTCTTTTTGTGGTCTTTACACAACGCGGACAGAGGATTCGATTGATCTCCGCGCGAAGGGCAACTCGCAATGAGCAACGAAGCTACTGGATTGGTGACATATCGGCTTGATCCTGACAACCCTCCTGTCTTGACCGCGGAAGAGCGCAAGGCGTGGGAGGAGCTCAAAGCAATGCGCGATGAAGATATCGACTTCAGCGACATTCCTGAGCAGACTGGCGGTGGCTGGCGGCGCGTCTCGGAGTTGGTTTCGGCGGAGAACAAGCAACAGATTACGCTGCGACTCGATGCCGATCTGATCGCGTTCTTTCGCTCGACCGGACGCCGCTATCAAAGCCGCATCAACGCGGCGCTACGCGAATACGTGACCGCGCAGAAGAAGACCGTCTAGCAGACTCTCGCCGCAGAGATGCTACGTGCCCCGCGTCAGATTCGCCAGTCGTCGGCGCGCCAGCTCTTGATGCGTTCCTTGATCTGCTTGCGATTCAAATTGTGTTCAAGCGCCTGCTTGGCCAGTTCCACCACCTCATCATCGGCGGCAAAACGCAGGCCGATCAACTGATCCTCGGTGAGGCGATAAATCTGCGGGTGCCACGCTGTGGGCGCCAAAGCCTGCAAACGTATCCTCTCCTCAAGCCGAATCACGCGATCCTGCACCTTGAGCGGATAGGTGCGCAGCTTGAAGTAAGGAATGAATGCCACCACTGAGAGCACCAGGAACCATGCCTGAGCGATTGGATACGGGCTCCAATGGCGGATCAAATGGAAGACAGCGAAGACCAGGTTGGCAAGCAGAAAGAAGCCGAGTACGAAATGGAACGGCGGATCAAGCCGCCCGTGGTTCTTGAGATTCTGAGAGTTCTTACTCATGTGCTTCCTTGACTTTCCTGAGGCCGGTATTTGCCGCTGCGCCCTCTTTGGCTTCCGCGAAATCCTTGGCGACTGCGCTCGGAGCCTGCAAATTTGCGCTGTCAGGATTCTGCTCGGTGCGGGCTGATGCTGTCAATTCCCACATATTTCCTGGTCCCAAAAGCTCCGGATGCGGGGGGATAAGATGATGGCGGCCGCGCACCAGATAATCCACGAATAACCCTCCCACCAGGTATGGATTCACAATGGCGATGGGGACGGCCCAAACCGCCGAGGTCGATAGCGACTCAGCGATGCTCTTGTTGGAGTGGCTGTGGCGGCGGTAACCGGGAATCTGCGGGATCTCATAGATCGTCAATTGCGTCTCAGGGTGCTTGTGAGCAAAGCGCTCCAGCTTGTAGACGATCTGCTTGGGAGTCGTCATGCCCGCGTCGGGAAATATGCTGCGCCGAAAGGTGCGGGGAAAATATTCATTGAGTATGAGACGCGCAAAATCCGAGCAGTTGTTGAACAACAAGTAGAAGTTCGAGCGGTTCCGGCTATCGTTGATCTGGGCGATGAATTCGTCATCCTGCTCTTCGCTGGTCTCAAACCGGAAGGCATAGATGCGGCGCTCATACGAAGCGCCGATCAGTTCGGTCCAGCCGCCATGTAAAAAGTTGCCCGGACGCAGATCTTCTCCGAGACTGAGCAGATGGGCTTCGTGATAGCGGTTGCGCAGCCGTTTTACTGTTTCGCGGTCGACATGAGCGGGAACTTCTGAGATATTTTCGACTGAGTAGAGGTAAGGAACCAGAGGGATCGCAATCCAGTCGTACCCTTCCATGCCTTGATAGCGCGCGAGCACTGCGCCCGACTCGCCGGGTTGGCAGCGGCGCAGTTTTACTGGAGTCTCAGCGCAAATCCGCTGAAAATAAATAGCAATGTGGCCAGTCGGATTGACCGAGCCAAAAAAACCATACGGCTCTTCCATCAGCAAAGCGCCCTGCGCTTTGCATCGTGCCGGGGAGAAAATCAAAAACGCTAAGACAATGAAAGAAAATGCAGATATGCGCACTTTTCGCGTTGTGTGCATCCGTCCTCCGAGGTCAGGTCTCGAACTACCTTTCAGTTTGTACCGCTTCCGGGAAATGGACTGCGCAATAGTGACCGTCTGATTTGGGCTGCTCAGGAGCTTGTCGGGCCGCTGAACTCCGCCTGGGGAATCAGCTAAATGTGAGCGATACTAAACATTCTGACACGGATTGGCGGAAAAGTTGCGGAGAAAACCAAAGAAAACCGAAGATTCGGGGGGCGAGACAAGAATCGTTTACTCTGGTAACACTCTCGGTTCAGCAACATCCGTTGCGATGAACGAGGAAAAAGGTCCGGTCCATGGCTCCCATGAAGCTCGCTTTGAAACTTCGCAATCTGTTTCTGCTCACGCTGTTGCCCGCCCTCGCGGTCTCGGCGCAGATCACTCTCCCCAAAGTTCTTTCCAGTCACATGGTGGTGCAGCGCGACCTGCCGGTTCATCTGTGGGGAGCGGCTGCCGCGGGCCAGCAGGTGAGCGTGGCCTTTCGTGGTGAGACCCGCATCACAAAGGCCAACGCACTCGGCCGCTGGAGCGTCTACCTCAAGCCGGGCGAGGCCGGTGGACCGTTTCAAATGACGATCAGCAGCGTATCGGCGGCTGCCGATGCGAGTGATGCGCCCGTCCAGACCATCTTACTCGACGATGTGCTGGTGGGTGATGTCTGGTTGGCCTCGGGCCAATCGAATATGGAGTTCGAGATGCGCAAGGCGGCCTCGGCTGCTGCGGATCTTCCCCATGCCGCCAACCCGCGCATACGCCTTCTGACGGTGAAGAAAAGCGCCGCCGAGTTCGCGCAAGACGACATCGATACTGACGGTTGGACGGCCTCATCGCCAGAGACTGCCAGGGATTTCTCCGCCGCAGCATGGTACTTTGCTCGCGAAATCGAGCAGCGCGAGAATGTTCCAGTGGGCGTCATCGATTCAACCTGGGGCGGCACGATGGTTGAATCATGGACGCGGCTGACCGCATTGGGCGAAGACGCATCTTTGATGCCGGTTTTTGCGTCGCGAGGCAGAATGACCGACCGGGAATCCGATGCGCTGCTTATGGATAAAGACCATCAGCGGCAGATTGAAGAGGCCAAGGCGCAGGGCACTCCGCCGCCGCAGTTCCCATGGCATCCGCTGCTGGCGATGTGGGGGCCGGGCTTGCTATGGAACAGTATGATTGCGCCGCTCACGCCCTTTCCCATTCGCGGCGTGATTTGGTATCAGGGTGAAAGCAACAGCATGGTCGAGAGGTCGCCGAGCCTCTATCACCGCCTCTTCCGCGCTTTGATCGAAGATTGGCGGCGACAGTGGGGCGAGGGTGATTTTCCGTTCCTCTTTGTGCAGATCTCAAACTTTAAATCGGGTCCATCCGAAGATTGGGCTGCCATTCGCGAAGGGCAGTTGAAGACCTTGGAACTGCGCAACACAGCGATGGCTGTGACCATCGATATTGGCAACCCGGACAATGTGCATCCCACTGACAAGCTGGATGTGGGACTGAGGCTGGCTCTCGGGGCGCGGGCGCTCAGCTATGGCGAGGCGATCGAATACTCAGGGCCTTTGTTTCGCCAGGCGACAGCGGAAGGCGCAGCGATTCGCGTCTGGTTTGAACATGCAAAGGGATTGTCCGCAAAGGGTGATGAGCTGACCGGCTTCGAGGTTGCCGGAGCCGACGGCAAGTTCTGGCCGGCTGTTGCCAAAATCGACGGTGCGACGGTTGTGGCGTCGAGTCCCGCCGTTCCCGAGCCGACTCAAGTGCGCTATGGCTGGGCCAACAGCCCGCAATGCAATCTCTTCAACAGCGATGGATTGCCGGCTTCGCCCTTCACCTCGGCGCAGTAACAGGAACGCCTACGCTTTTTCCTGGGCTTCTTCAGGCGTCCGCGAGTAACGAACGACTTCGACGGTGGAGGTGGCGACCAGTCCCTCCTCGACCATGGCGTCGAGAAAAGGCGTCAACCTGCCGATCTTTTCTTCGATGTCGATGATGCTCATCTGGATCGGCGCATCTTTGGAGCGCGGCCAATGGCTGGCATGGCGAATGCGGCTCGCCGATCCGTAGCCTTCGATGCCTCGGAAGACAACCGCTTCCGCGATGCCCAACTCCATGCATTTGGTCAGTATGGCCTCATGCAAAGGCTTGCCCTGCCAGCGGTCGTCCTCGCCAAAGTGTACGCGCAACATACGAGCGGTAAATTGTTCTTTCACGGGGCTTGCCTCCCGGATTCCTGCGCGGGCGTCTCTTGCTTGTCAGTTTCGAGCGCTCGATAAGCGTACTTGATGATGTCTACATCGGAGAAGACCACCAAACCCTCCTGCACCATCTGATCCACGAGAGACAGAAATGCGCGCAGTTTTTCGGCCGTGTCGATGGCCGAAAGCATGATCGAGCCGTGATGCGTTGAAACAAGCGGCTTTTCTTTGTGAACCCGCCGATGTGCTCCGTAGCCGAGGATGCCGCGATAAACCGTGACTCCGGCAATGTCGTTGGCGCGCATGGCCTCGACCAGCGCTTCATAGAGCGGCTTCGACTTCCAGCGGTCCTCTTCGCTAACGAAGATGCGCATCATCTGCGCCTTGCCTTCGATTTTGAGATGAGCAGGCGTCAGCGGCGTTTTGGGCTTCGACAATTGCGCGGGCTTGGCCACCGTGGTCTCCTGCATCTCGATCAGCCCACTGCCAGTCAGCTCTTCCAGCTTGCCCAGCAAAGAATCGATCTTCTCGCGCGTCTCAATGAACTCGATCTTGATAGGCAGCCGATCGGAAATCTCTACAAGGTGAGCCGAGTGCATATGATGATCGGCGCCAAAGCCGGCGATGCCTTTGGTTACAGTGGCCCCGGCAACACCGCGAAAGAAGAGGAAGTCGAGGATGCTGGAGTAAAGTGGAACCCCGTGATGGGTTGCTCCATCGCTCAGGTAGATGGTGACTTTAACAGCTTTTCCGGCTTGCAGCATTTCACACTCCGCTGGTCAGTGAGGATTTTACGCTCAAGCAATCGCTTCGGCCAGCACCGCGCCGCACCATACGGCAACAAGGCCCAGGACAAGGCTGCCTAGCGCGTAGAGCAAGGCCAGTGAAAAAGCTCCCGCGCGCAAGGTTGAAAGCGTCTCCCACTCATACGTTGAAAATGTGCTGTAGGCGCCGATGAAGCCCACCGGAATAAAGAATCTCCAGGCAGGATTTAACCCCGCACGTTTGCCCAGGTAGGTGAGCGAGAAGCCGATGACGATGCAGGCGGTGATGTTGATGACGAAGGTGCCGTAGGGAAACCGTGTCCCCATGCGCCCGGCAATCGTCGAGCCAACCCAGTAACGAGCCACGGAGCCAAGCGCACCACCGACGGCGATGAGAAGGTATTTCTGCAAAGCGATCTCCTTGTTCAGTCCTATTTGACTCGGGGATCGCGCTGGGAGACGACGCCCCAACAGGATTCCCTGTCAGGAGTCATCATCTGTCCACCTATCGGCGGCGGACAGCGGTTAAGGGTGAACTCCTTCACCACGACCAACACTTCCATTACACGGCGGAATACTTTCCAATGTCAACCCGTTTGTGGAAGAATTCCGCGTTGACTTCTGCAAAATCTTCGAATTCCTCCGGCAATTCATCAACTCCATAAATAGCATTCCACTCGCAAGTGACATAGCATGCGCCGCAGTTGCCGCACGCTTCGGAATCGATATAGAGCTGGGTCACTTCCGTGAAGCGCGGCTCTTCAGGAGTGGGATGAATAGCATCGCTGGGGCAGGCATCAAGGCAAAGCAGGTCCTTGATGCACTTGTCGGTAATCACACTGAAGTCGGGCATGAACGAATTCTCCTGATGAAGCAAGTATGAAGTCCGGTACTTGCTTCATCGGCTTCTTCCGTCCGTGCATCAGTGGTCCGTATCACCGATCCGTACAGGAGTAGCAAGGATCGATCGAAGCCTGAATCAGCGGCGTGTCTGCCAGGCGCGCGCCCTTGATCATCCAGCGGATCGCCGGCATCACGGCAAAGGTTGGCGTGCGCACATGGACTCTAGCCGGGTTTCTTGAACCCTCTTTCCACGAGACGCTATACATGACCTCTCCGCGCGGCGCTTCGACGCGGGCAGTGGCTGTTCCAGTGGTGAAGGCGAACTTCTCGCCCTCGGTGGCTATCTCGCCCGGGGGTAGCTTGCTGAGCGCCTGACGCAAGATCTTGCAGCTCTCCATGATTTCAAGAGCGCGCACCAGCAGACGAGCCGTCACGTCGCCGGCGGGCTGCACGGGCACATCGAACTCCATCTCAGCGTAGGCCGCATAGGGAGCGGCACGGCGCAGATCCTGCGGCACACCCGAAGCGCGCGCTACCGGGCCGACAATGCCCATGCCAACGGCTTTCTCGTTGGTGAGCACGCCGACGCCCGCGCAGCGTGAACGAGCCGTTCTGCTGGTGGTGAAGATCGGGATCACGGTGCGCCCCATCTCCAACTCCAGTGCCTCAACCATCTTCAAAATTGACGCCGGATCGGTGATGTCTCTATTCACGCCGCCAATGCGGTTCATCGAATAGTTGACGCGGTTGCCGCTGATCGCCTGCAGTACGTCCATCACCTTCTCGCGCAATTCAAAGCAGGTCATGAACATGGTTTTGAAGCCCATCAGTTTGGCCGCAATGCCGGCCCACAACACGTGGGAGTGCAGCCGCTCGAGTTCTGCCATGATGACGCGAATATATTGCGCGCGCGGAGGCGGTGTGAGGCCGGTCAATCCTTCCATCGCCGAACAAAGCGTGAGTGTATGGATGTTCGAGCAGATGCCGCAGACCCGCTCCATGAGCGCGATCACCTGAATATGATTGCGTGTTTCTGCGAGGTGCTCGATGCCACGAAAGTTGAAGCCGATGCTCAACTTGGCGTCGATCACCGTTTCGCCTTCGCAGATCATATCCAGCTTGTAGGGTTCTTCGAGCGCCGGGTGATAGGGCCCCATGGGAATTTTGTAGCTCATTTTTTCTCCTGACTCGCTGCCACAGCGTCACTCGCAGCCACAGCGCTACCCGCGGCCACGGCGTCTCGCAGGTTGACGCCCGTTGTGTCTCCCTGGCGCAGCAGCAGGGGTTCGTACTCGCGTCCCGTGAAGTCCAAGGAATATTCCTCATGAATCTCGCGTTCGATCCAGTCCACGGCCTCGCACAGATCGAAGATGCTTTCGATGGATTTGCCCTGAAGCACGAAAGGGAAACCCAGCAACTGCCCGTCGAGATCCCAGTGGTACTCCAGGCGAAAGCCTTCTTCTTTTGGCAACTGATAGGCGGTGATGGTGATGAAGCGCGCATGAAGGCCGTTCATCGCCGTGGCCAGTTGGCGCACATTCATCGCGCCCAGTGTGAGCCAGTGCACGCCACCCTTTTCAATCCAGGGTTCCGTTGTTCCCAACTGCGCGGGAATGTTTTCAAGCGAAATCATTTTGTCTCTCCAGTGGCGGGGATCGGAATTTGCTCGGCAAGAACAGCCGGAACCGGTGCTGCTGGTTTGGGAGCAGGCGGCTTCTGGCGGGTAAGGGTGTGGGATTCGTTCAACTCGCCGATGGTGGTGTACACGGGCGGACATTCCGATTCCTGGGTCAATGCATGAGTTTTGCAGCCCTCGACGCAGCGTCCGCAGAAGGTGCAATGGCCGGGATCGTAGCTCCATGTGAACTCGCCCTTGCCGCTTTTGAATTCGATGGCGCGCGCGGTGCAACGCATTTTGCAAATGGCGCAGCCGGTGCAGAGCGCGGGATCGAAGCGTACCAGCCCTCGATACTTCTCGCTCACTTCGGGGCGCTTGGGAAAGAGCATCGTGCGCGACCCGCCCCACAGATTCTTCCACAGCATGGTCAAAATGTTCATGCTCTAAGCCTCATGAAAAGCGCGGCCGCAACCGCCAGGACCGCGAAGATAAGCGTGCATTGCCAATAGAAACGCACGGTTGTATCGATCTGCAACCGCGCCGTAGCTGACGCAACCACCGACAACAGCAAGACGATAGCAAAAGAGAACGCAATGAAGATGAGAACGCCAACCCACCAGAGCGTGACGGCCGGCGCTGCCAGTGTCGCCACCAAGCCAGTGGCAGCAACCCATTCGAGACCGTGCGAAAGCTCCCACATGGCTAGCTCCGGTCCGGCATACTCGGTCATGGGGCCTGAGTAAATTTCCTGCTCGGCGTTGGGTAGCGAAAAGGGATTGAGATGCAGCTTGGCGGGCAGGCAAATCAGAATCGCAATCACGCCCAACCAGCGCAGAGGCGAGGCCGGCAATTGGGCCAGCGCCTCAAGACTGAAGGTATGCTGCGAAGCGGCGACAGAAAGAATGGCCAGAAGGAAGACCACGTTGTACGAGACGCTGAGCACGGCCTCGCGCGCTGAGCCAATCTCGCCGAAGATAGAGCCGGAAGAAAAGCCCGCGGCGATGATGCACATCGAAGGCACTTCCAATAGCGCCAGCAACAAGATCAGATCGCCCTGAAATCCACCCGAAGCAGGCAGCACCGGCAACAAGCCCACCGCGCCCGCCGCAGCCGAAACCGCAATCAGCGGCCAAGCCTTCATCAGCAGTCCTGCGATGCCGTTGCGCGGAGGCGTACTTTTGCCCAGCAGCTTAATGAAATCGAAAAACGGCTGCATGAAGGGAGGTCCAACGCGGCCTTGCATCCTGGCCACTGCCTTGCGCTCCACCCACAGAAAGAACCACGCGGCCGGTACGGCGAACAACAGCCCAGGAAAGATGAGCAGGCGCGCCAGAGAAGTCGTCATACTGTTCATGGCTGCACCTCTTCTTCGGTTTTAATTTCCTTTGTAGCTCCACATGCGCAAGCGCCGCCGCATCCCGGCCCTACTAACTGCATGAGAACAGGTTCGACGGGCAATTTCTTCCCGGCTCTTTCGGCCAATATCTCGGCAGCTTTCGCGATGCCCAGAATAATGGCGTCAGGGCGCGGCGGGCAGCCGGGAACGAAGACATCGACGGGAATGTGCTTGTCGAGCGGCCCTTCGAGTGTGCGGCTGTCGATGAACACATTCGTTGTTGCGGGGCAAGAGCCGATAGCCACCACGGCCTTGGGTCCGCAGACTTGTCCGTAGACGGTCTTGATGGCGTTGGTAGCATTGTGGGTGATGGGGCCAGTGACGCAGAGAATATCGGCGTGGCGCGGGCTGCCTTCCAGACGCACGCCCAACTGCTCGGCATCGTAACGCGGCGAGAGGCTGGCGATCAGCTCAATGTCGCAGCCGTTGCAACTGCCTCCGTTCATATGGAAGAGCCATGGACTGTGACGCCGGCTATAGCACATCAGTTTGTTCCAGAGGTTCATGGTCTCCCCCCAAGCAGCATTTGCAGCGCATCCGGCCAGATTCCAGCAGCCAACAGCAGCGCAACCAGCGCCACGATGACGGTCTGCAACAGGAACGGCTCCTTTTTGAAGGAAGGCTCATTGGTTGGATGCGGCGGGGTTGGCGGTGGACTCGATTCATTCGGTGGTCCCCACCAGACGCGTGTTAAAGCCAGCACATAGGCGATCAAAGCGAAGATCGACGAGAGAATGAAGATCGTGGCCATCGGCCAGCCGATTTGGAGAGCTGCCTCGTAAAGTCTCCATCGGCCGATGAAGCCCATGGTCGGCGGAATGCCCAGCATGGCCAACATTCCGAAGAGAAAGCCGAAGGCTGCGACCGGGTAGCGCGCGGCTAGGCCTTTGGGTTCGCCGTCTAGCGCGCCATCGGCCTCGGGACCGCTCAGGCAAGTAAAGAGTAGAGCCTTGGCTAAGGAGTGAGTAGCGGCCGCAACCACCGCGCCCTTGATTCCGAGAATGTTAACGGAGAAGATCCCCAGGATCAGGAAGCCAATGTCCTCCACCGTCGATAGAACCAGCAACCGTTTGAGGCTGCGCTGTGAGAGCATCAGCAGAGCGGCCAAGAAGGATGTGGCGGCGCCCGCGCCGAGCAGAATTGCATGATGTAGAAAGAAGTCGGGAACCGAACATGCGGCAACCAGGGATTCGCCGAAAGCGGCCATATCGACAACCGCGATAATCAAGCCGAGAACCAGGGCCGGAATCTCGTCCGCCAAGCTGAGCAGCCAGAAGAAAAGCGGAACGGCAGCCAACTTTACGCAGACGCTGGTGACGAGCAGAGCCCACGCCCACTCAGCCTGTTTGTGTTCCAACAGCAAGTGGCTCGAAACCAGAGATAATGCCGAGATGAGAACCACTGCGAGGTAAGTCAGCTTTGCGGCGTGCGTCCTTGCGGTTTGCCAGACCAGCGCCACGGTCGCCAAAGCTCCCAGTTCCAGAAGGCCAAGCCGAAGCCACGGGTTGGGAGCAATTAAACCAGCAATGGCAGCCGCAGTGACAAGCGTCATCAGCGGCGCAAGACGGCGATTGATCACGTGTCCGAGGGCAGCCAGAATCAAGCCAATCCCGGCCATCGCGCAAGCACCAATCAGCAGCCTTGGCACCGGAATCGCCGCGGTAATGGGCACACCCAGCGGCCACAACCAGGCGCTTTTGCCGGGCGCAAACCAACGAGTCACCGCCAACACACCCGCCGCCAGCACAACGACCAGGGGCAACGCGTGGCGCTCCATCCACGAGACCACCACGCCCAGCCCGCGCGAAACCGCCTGCAAGCCGCTCCAAACACCCAGATAAATAGCGTCTACATTCGACCAGCGGAAGAACTCGTGCCAGTTTTGCAGGAATATGCTGGAGAAGTCGCCGGCCGTCAGTCTTCCCTCTGACGACAACGGTTCGCCGCCGGTGAAGATTCCGCCTCCGGCCAACGCCGCGCCGCCCGTAGACGATGGCCGCGCAACGTAAGCAACCGCGTAGATCAGGCCGCCCACAATTAGCGAAACCACAGCCAGCACCAGACCGCCCATCGTCGAAAAGCTGCCCGCATCTGACGACAGCCCAAACCACGTCACGTTCACCGCCGTCATTTGCAGCGCATTCAGAATCGGATTGAGCAGATAGTTGACAGCCAACTGCGGCGCTACGCCCAGAATGATGCTGCCCGCGGCCAGAAAGCCCATTCCCCAAACCATGGTCGGCGGAGACTCGTGCGCGTTTTTCGTCGCCTCAGTCGTTTGGCCCAGGAAGACCGCGCTGGTAGCTTTGGCGCATAGGAAGACGGTGCCCAAACTGACCGCCCAGGCCACCATCGCGGGCACCGCCCATCCAGCCTGCAGGGCCGCAGCGTACAGCATCCACTTGCTGGCGAAGCCGCTCATCAGCGGAACGCCCGCCATGCTGCCAGCACCAATCAGCCACGACAGCGTGGTCTGCGGCATCTTTTGCGCCAGGCCACCGAGCTGGTTCATGTCACGAGTACCGGCGCCATGTTGCACAGAGCCAGCGGTCAAAAACAGCCCGCCTTTAAAGAATCCGTGATTGAGGCAATGCAGCAGTGCGGCGGCAATCGCGAGCGGTGTGCCGATGCCGATGCCCATCATCATATAGCCGATCTGGCTGACCGTCGAGAAGGCCAGCATTCGCTTCAAATCGGTTTGAACCATGGCATACATGACGCCTACGGCCATGGTGACCGTGCCAATCCAGACCAGAGTCGCGCTACCCCAGGCGAATCCGCCGTTCACGGGCCACGCGCCAAAGCTGTGCATGCGGCAGGCCAGATAGACGCCTGCCTTTACGTAACAAGCTGCATGAAGCAGGGCGCTCACCGGAGTTGGCGCGGCCATGGCTTCGGGAATCCATGTGTGCAATGGCACCTGCACGCTCTTTGCCACCAGCGCCACCAGCATCAGCACAAAAACGCCGCCGGTGAAGGCTTGCGCCACTTTGGGATCGGTCCATAGCGCGCTGCCCGTACGGTGGTAAACGACCAGAATCGCAGCCAGTAAACCGTAGCCGGCGATGTGAGTCATCAGCAGCACTTTGCGCGCGCCGGCCACCGCTTCGCGATTGGTATACCAGAATCCCACCAAACTGAAAGAGCACAAACCGACCAGTTCCCAACAGAGATAGAAGAAGAAAAGGTTGGCGCTATAGACCAGCCCGACGAAGCCTGCGATGAAGATCAGCATCGAAGTGTAAAAGCGGGTCGCCGATTCATCGTGCGCCATGTAGCCGATGGAGTAGAGCAGCACGAATGCGCCCAGCCCCGTACCCATCAATGCAAACAGGACACTCAGCGCATCCACGTGAAAGACCAGGGCAAGCGGACCATCCCAATGCAGCGCGTTCAGCTCGATGGCGCGTCCTGCTTTGACCCATCCCACCAGCCCCGCCACAGAAGCCACGGCCGGCAGACAGGTAAGAAAGGCCAATATCCCTTTTGTCCGGGCATTAAAAAACCGCGCTACGAGCATCTGTAGCGCGGCGCCCAGCAGAAGCGAGCATGGCGCAATCAGAATAAGAGTCTCTGCGTTCATAGATATGATGCTATTTTGCAAGTGCTCTCCTTGATGTGATCGGCCTCACATTTAGAACCATCGTACTGTAATGCGGGACGAGCGCCTACGCAGGTTCGACATGACGAAGAAGGCGGTTAAAGGAATGGTTACATGTTTTTCGATCCTGCGCACGCGCAAAAATTACTTTCGATTAAGGACTCTCTGAATATAAGTGGAAAAGCGAAAGTTGCGGCGCGGTCTCCCTCCCAAAAATACTCGCCCGCGAGGGAATATTGATTCCGGCCTCTTAGTCTCGGCATTTCCATTGCCGTACCAGATCTTCGGCCGCTTCTTGCCACCCGGGAAACTCAAACTCAAATCCGGCGTTGAGCAGGCGCCCCGGAACGGCGCGGCAGCTTTGCAGCACCAACTCTGGCTCAGTGCGCATAAAAATGGCGCCGAGTTTGATGGCAAGCGCCGGGGCAGGGAAGCCATTGGGCACGTCCCAGGCCCAACGCAGAGCCGCCATGAAATCGCGATTCGTGAGCGGCTTGGGCGCGGCAATGTTGATCGGCCCGGCAAGCTCCTCGTGCGCCACAATGAACTCGACTGCGCGCGCATAGTCAGCCTCATGAATCCACGAGACGAACTGGCGTCCATTGCCCTGCTTGCCGCCCAGGCTCAGCCGCACCAGATTCGACAGTACACCAAATGCGCTCTGAGGCGTTGGACTCAGAACGACAGCGCTGCGCAATGCCACTTTACGTGTGCGCGGAGTTTCCGTTGCAAAGAACGCGGCCTCCCAGTCCCTGGCCACACGCGCAGAAAAACCCCGCCGCTCTATCCATCGTTCTGTCGTTGTTGCCGTTTCGAGTTTATCTTCGTCCAACTTGCCCGTAGCTTCGTCCAGTGGCAGATCGATTCCGTTTTCGCCTACTACTCGCTTATAAATGGTCGCCGCCGAGGCGTTCATCCAAACCCGTGGCGGCTCGGCGAGCCCGGCGATCACTCGACCCAGGAGCCTTGTGCTCTGAATGCGCGATTCATAGATAGCCCGCCGATGAGCGGCATCATGACGGCAGTTCACGCTGCGCCCGGCCAAGTTAACGCACACGTCAGCGCCTTCCAGGTATTCGGTCCATGGGCCGGTGTTCTCGCCATCCCAGTGAACGGTCTGCCAGGTCGCCGCGTAAGGGCCACGAGTCAGCACGCTCACCTGATGGCCGTGCTCTTGAAAGTGGCGCGCGAGCACTTCGCCCACCTGTCCGCTGCCCCCGGCCAGAACAATGCGGAGGGGTTGAAGGGCGCGCGGAGTCATGGCGGCAATCGTGTCCATAAATCCAGCTTACGGCGTTGGACTCAGCCAACAGCCGGGAACGGGTGGCAAGTCTTCAGCAAGATTCAAAAACCCGGAACGACACGTGTCGCATCAATTTGCTTATTTCGATCCGCGGCTTGCAGGGTGATTGAGCATAGGACAAGAGCCGTGCCAAGAGGATTGCAGAGATTGAGGAGTCTTACCGCATGCGGGAAAAGCGTTGCCGCTGGCTGGTAATGAAAATATGAGGAAAACGCCGTCTGCTGAAAACCAACCAGACAAAATCCTATCAAAAACAAATAATCCAGGACAGCAATAAAGCCTTTCGCCGACATCTCGCGACTCTTCAACACAAGTAAAGGTAGTAGCAAAACACCGGAGTAAGGGAACACCTGCAAAGGCATGGCAATCATCCAGGCGAAGCTATATACGGACTTTACCTTCAAATCGGAGCCTCGATTTTTGAAAAGCATCCATGCGTAGGAGGCTATCCACAATGCCAGATACGCAAAGATCACGGCGTGATTCAAGGCATAGTGATGATGCGCATCTGTCACATCGATCGGACTAAGCAGACCTATCGGGCATATATTCTCCGCCCCAAGCAGTTCCGCGCTCCGTCCGGTCTGACCCACGATGAAACTCCAGAGTAGCGAGTAGAAAGGCAGCATGAGAAGCGCCAGCACGAGTAAAACTGCCGCGACCCTTCTCCATTGCCGTGCCATCATCAGCGGGATCAGCAGCAGGATGCTGTAAACCTTGAATCCGATGGAGAGACTCAGAGCGAGTATCTTGATGAATGGATTCTTTGTGAAAATCGATACCAGAATGAGACCTAACATGATCCCATCAAGATTCCCTCGCTGCAAAAGGAAGATGACAGGAAAATAGATGGAAGCGATGCCATATAACAGAATGCACTCTCGCCGCGTCATCTTAAACCAGTGACATAGACCGGCAAGCGATGCGGCAACGATTGCGATATCGATGAACAGAAATGCTATGCGTCCAATATTGCTGCCTAAAAGCTGAAATGGTAAAGCTGCCAGAAGCGTAAGAGGCGATTTATTAAAACGGATTCTAAGATACGGATCAATTCCGTGCCGCCAGTCCGAAGTGGCTATGATGAAGTCATTGAAATCAATTTGAAATCCAAGCCTCTCTACAAAGATTGGTGTTAGACCCGAAATCGAAGAAAAAACCAGGATGAATAACAATTGCACAAAGAGAGCAATAAATACGCACAGCAAAACCTGTTCTGCGAGGGTCCCGCTTCGTTTGGAACCTGTTATCCATGCCGGATTCAAGCTCATCTCCGATTCACGCACCGTGATCGCCTTTCAATCTTGGACTGCGCCGTAATTCCCACACGGCATTCCGATTTCACTTACCAGAAAACTCGTTCTTCCGTCACTGTTCAACATCGATAAATCCGCACGCTCTGGTCCGCAAAAATCGGTGTAACTTGCCAAACCCAGGAATGGACATCCGAGAACCCGGCGTCGCCGGATCGAATCACCAGATAGTTAATTCCCAGGTCAGTGCATCTTTGTTGAATCTGATCAAAATGAAGGCCTGTGTTTTCAAAAATCGGCTTGATCTCATTTTCTTCACTGAGACGAAGATCGAGCGGGATGGCTCTGTCAAAGTGACTATCGATTCCTGCTTCGCGCAATACCGTTCCACGTTCCATAAACAACCCGGAGTAGATCGCGTTTTCCCTGGTTGGATTCAATTGAACTACTGCTTCCGGATAACTGACATGACGTAGAAAGTCCATTGCCACGCGCAAATCATAGGTATGGTCGCCTGTTTCGCGCGTGTTATCGACTACAAAGTAGAAGCGCAGCAGCATAAACTCGGTGAAGGTTGTCGCAAAGCCAAGCACGATCAAAATCACGAACACAGGACGGAGCATGCTCGCCCATGAAGAAAACAGGGAACGCAAGCCATCGCTTCTCCAGCCATCAAAAAATCGAACGCCGTAGAAGATGAGGAAGAACAGCGCCCCCAGCGGCGCGCGCCAGCCTAGATCGTTCGTTCCGCCGCTCAATTCAATGGAGTTCACAAACAGCACAATAACGGTTGTTACCAATACGAACAGGCCAATCAGATTGTCTCGGTTGCGCCCCTCTGCGTCGAGCCCGGGTTTGCGCCATGCAAAGGCCCAAACAGCAATCACAGCCATCATCCCGAGCTCAAAGAAAAAAATCACGGGTTCGATAACCAGATTGAGCAACTGCCTGGCCGCTGGAGTTATGTCATGAACGTGCATGGCAAGGTCACCGGCAAGAGCGGAGGGCCGCATCGACAGCGCCAGCGGAAAGGGAGACCCGGCGGGCGCGCGCATCGACCACAGGTAGGGCGCAATGAACAAAACCGACAGCCCCAGCGCGCACGCCAGTTCAAAGCCCAAGCGGCGATCGCGTCCCTTAAATAGCTGCCACGCGCACAGCAAGCCGAGATATGCAAAAAACGGCACGCAAACAAAAACAGACAGACCTACCGAGGAGGCCAATGAAAAACTTGCTGCCAGCACCAAAACCATCCGCTCCCGCCAACTGGCGGACTTATGCATTTCGTAGAGAGCGAGCAGTGCGATCAAGGCAGCTAATACAGACGCTACGCAATGAGGAACCCAAAGTAGAGAGTCCAGCCAGTAAGTAATTTGTCCCAGCCAGTCTATGCGCGTCAGCGTATGGCGACCCAATTGCCATGAACCCTTGCTGTGTCTGCTCAGCAGTACCAGGACCAAGAATATCGGCCCCTGAAGTCCCCCCAGCAATAGCACAGGCACAGACGCAACGCTCTGACGCAGAGCGTGTTTTACCTTGAAAAAAAGCTTCCAGTAGAGCCCCAGCACGGCAAGAAGAAGAAAGCCAAGCCAGACCACGCTAGCGTTCAACGCATCCCGGGCTCCGATCTGCCAGCCTGTGAGTTTGGGAATCAATCCGCACGCCATGAACCAGAAGTAGTGATAGCGAAGAACAACCGCGCTCGAGTTACCCGCAAAAAACGGAGATAACGGAGGCAATTGTGAAGTGCGAGCCAACTGCGCGACGACTTCCACTCTGTAGGAGTTATCAAGACTAGCTACCGAATTGACATACAAACCGTTTCCAACGGGGAGATCGACAAGGCTGAATAGAACAATCAGCATCCATGCGGCGCCAATAAATATCAAAATTCCAGGGATACGAACTCGGCGCAGAAGCCTGTTGTATTTCAGCATCAGTCCTATTCCAAACACGACCGACAAATAGTACCCGGCGACCGCCCATCGAATGGAAATCGTCCAAAGGAAAAATAGGATGATTGGCGTAACGGCGACTGACAATCCAAGCGACAAACAGGTTCTTGTCAGAAAACTCTGACTGCGAAAACGGAAGATGTCTGTGGCGCTGGCAAAAATATATCCTGGAAACGCAAATAACGGTACAAACAAAAATATCGCGATCCCTGCATGGAGGTAATCCAAGAGGTATCGTGTCATCATCAGCGTAACCCCTCTACCGCCGGAGTGCAGTCAACTCTCAAAACACATGACGATGCCTGGCACCAAAGCCTTCGTTTGGCTTCTCAGACTCATTTAAAAAGACGCCGATGAATGATGAAAGTTTTGGCTACCGTCGAGTATAGCAAACTGTTGACGCCGCCGCGCCGCGAGTTACTTCTGGAGATGAATCTTCGCTGGACTCAGTACCGTCGTCCAATCTTTCGGCGAATCCACAACCACATCCGGCGGGTTCTCCATCAGACTCGGCACTCCGAATCCGAAGGCGCAACCCAGACTCCAGACTCCGGCATTGCGCGCCGTTTCAACGTCAACCTTGCTGTCGCCCACCATGACGGTCTCTTTGGGGCGCGCGCCCACTTCCGTCATCAAGGAGCGCAACCCCTCTGGATTCGGCTTCTTTGTCTTGAAGCTGTCGCCACCGTAAATATGCAGGAAGTAATCCGCCAAGCCCAGCCCTTTGCAGATGCCTTGAGCCGGACGAACCGGTTTGTTGGTCAGCACGGCCATGGTGCGGGACATCGCGCCAGGCTGGTCATGCAATTCGCGCAACGCCTCAAGCGCCTCCATCACCCCGTTGTACGCATAAGTGAAGTCCAGTTTGTGCTCGCGATAATGATCGAGAAAGAAGGCATAGGTCCTGGCCTGCAACTGCTCATCCACGCGCTCTGGATCAATGCCGCTTCCGCAAGCCAGCGATTTGCGCATCAGCATGGGCGCGCCGTTGCCGACAAATCCGGCAATCACCGGGTCGGGCAGCGCCTCGCGCCCCACGTGACTCAGCGCGGCGTTTACACTGTTGCACAAATCCTGCGCAGAGTCGATCAGTGTGCCATCCAGATCGAAGACCAGCAGTTTCAATTTCTCAACAGGGATCGGGTGGAGTATGCGAACCATGCTTCCAGTGTAAAGGTAGGGGATTGCCCGCAGATTTCGGGGATATGCAGTGCGGAATAAAAAAACAGGCGAGGTTCTCCCAGAAGTCATAAGACCCCGCCTGTGAAGTGAACTAACGCTCTTTCAGAACAGACAAACCTATTGCAACTAGAAACTCATTCGCATTGCAATCACTTGATCCATATTAATGGACGCGAATCTCACCCGACCCAGTTTCGATGCGCACTGTAGGCCCACCGCCGTGGATCTTGCCGGTCACGTGGTGGTGGTCGCTTGATCCTAGAGTCAGCATCTCCTGGTCAGTGTGAATGCTGCCCGAACCGGTCGAGGCGTCCAGTGTGAACGCGGCGCTGCCGGCCCCGATCTCGATGCTGCCCGAGCCAGTTTCCAGCTTCCAATCCGCGGATGGCGTTCCGTTCACCCTGATGTTGCCCGATCCGGTTCCGGCATGCAGCCCGCCGCGCAGATCACGCAATTCCACATTGCCCGATCCGGCCTGGGCCTTCACGAAGCCCTCGCCGGTCTGCTCCGCGTAGATGTTGCCCGACCCGGTATCCACCGTAAATCCTCCATGCAGCCCGATGGCATGAATGTTCCCAGAGCCGGTCGAAATCTTTGCGTTCTCGCCCACGCCCTCGATGTTAATGTCGCCCGAGCCTGAGCCGGCGTTGAGAAATGCATTCTCCGGCCCCTGAATCTCATAGTCGATGCTGATATTGTGCAGGTTCTCGTGATGGGCGCCGATGCGGACGATGTTGCCTGTCTGCTCGACGGGTGGGTTGGCAGCGATCTCTCGCACTCGCTGCTCGCTGCCGCCCCAGCCGGACTTTACTTTCCCGTAGATGTGAACCTGGTTGCCCGAGCCATGGGTGATATGAATATTGCCCGAACCGGTTGAGACCGTCAGTTCCACGCGACCGCTTACCGAGAGCGTGCGCTCGAAAGTAGCTTCCGAAGCCATTGAGGGAAGCGTTGCCAGCGCAGCCGCAGCCATTACCGCGATCCAAAGTTTTTTCATCGTGCTCCTTTCGTGCCGAAGTGTTCAGTTGTCAGTTTTCAGTTGTCAGCGAAAAGCAAACTCAGTGTTGCGGGCGCAAGTTAAGATTCCTGAAAGAACTCGTGACTTGCCGCATAGGTTTCCTGCAATTCGACTGACAACTGACAACTGAAAACTGACTACTGTTGTAGAACCACCTGATCGCCTTCTTTCAACCCGCTCAGAATCTCAGTCACCGAGCCGTTCGACAATCCTACCGTGACCGGAACCTTGCGCTTGCCTTCTTTTTGCTTCTTGTCGGGAATCTCGACCGTCGCCTTCTTCTGGTTGTCATAAATCACGGCGCTCTCAGGCACCGTCAGCACGCCCTTATGCTCGTCCAACAGAATCTCGGCATTGGCAGTCATGTTGGCCTTCAACTCGCCGCCCGGATTATCAATCGAGACCCGCACCTCGAAAGTCGTTACGTTGTCTTTTTCCACGCCCAGCGGCGCAATCTTGGTCACCTTGCCGTTGAAGACGCGGTCGCGGAAGCTCTCCACTTTGATGCGCGCCGGCTGTGCCATATAGACGTGCGCGATGTCCGCTTCGTCAACCTTCCCCTGCACGTAAACTTCGTTGATGTCGCCTTCGGTCATCACCAGGGTGGCAGTAGAACCCAGCACCAGAATCGAGCTGACCGCGTCGCCGATCTCCACGTCGCGCGATAGAATCACCCCGTCCATCGGCGCCACAATCGTCGTGTAGCTCAACTGCTCTTCAAGCTGCTGCAATCCGGCTTGCGCCTGCTGAACCTGCGCTCGCGCCTGCTTCAGCCGCGCCGCATCCACGCCAATCTGCGCCTTGGAGTTGTCGCGCCGAGTCAGCGCCGCTTGATAGTCCTTGTTGGCGTCGTCCAGTGCCTGATGGCTCACAATGCCCAGCTTTTGCATTTCCAGGTTGCGGTCCAGCGTGGCTTTGTACATGGGCAAGTCGGGCGCGGCGGCGTTCACCTTGTCCTGCTCGATATTGGCTTCGAAAATCCCCACATTCGATTCGGCTGACGATAGCTGCGCTCGCTGCGCATTCACTTGCGCCACAATCTCCTGCTGATCGAGCTGCGCCAACTGCTGCCCTTTGTGCACCTGGTTGTTGATGTCCACATAGAGCTTCTCCACGATCCCCGAGGCTTTCGACTTCACCTCGACCTTGGTGATTGGCTGAATCTTTCCCGTGGCTACCACCGAGCGAGCCACATCTCCGCGCGTCACCTTGGCCAGCTTGTTGGGATCAATCGTAGAGCCAGAAACCAGCCGCGCCAGGCCTAAGCCCAGCAACAGCACCACCACAACGATTCCACTCGTAAGCCAGATCCAGAATTTTTTGCTCTTCCGTGTTGCCGCCACCGAAACCTCCCAAGGCGTTAAAACATAACTTCTCGCTGCCCAGACGAATCGCGTGAAAATGCAATGAATGTGTGATGAAACAGGCTCACAAGCTCAGACGGCGTTCATGCGCCTTCGTCAACCATCCTAAACCCGTCAGCGCCCAACCTTTGCTTTTCAACCATACGCAATCCGCCACGCCTTGGTTCCAACGGCTTTGTGATGGGTCATTCTCATGGCGACTCATACCTCTTGAATGATTCATTCAAATTCTCTGAAACGATCTGGCGGTCTCAGCCACCATACGTCGATGACTGCGCCTCGCACAGGGCAGCGTTTTGGGGCTTCCCCCTCAAACCGAGATTCGTTGACTTCAATACCAAACCCGAAGGAGAACTCTGTATGAGCCCGCAAAAAATCTCTCGCACACAACTTGCGCCCGACAAGACGCACCTCACCGAATCGCAGGCAGCCGTCCTTGCCTCTCTCACTGGAATCGAAGCATCGAAGCTCACAGGCCTCACCATCGCTGAGATTTCTTCAGAGTATCGTTGGCAAATCGATCCCAATCTCCTGTTATTCACCCGCGTCTGCGGTCGGGTGGTCAAGCTCGATCCGGCCACCGGCAACTTGAATCCTGTTCCCTTCGCCACTGTCTATGCGGAGGAAACAGTTTGCTCGCTCTTCGGTCTTTTCCCCGGCGGCCTTCCCTGGGCCTGGTTCTTCCCATTTCATTGCCACACCTCGGTGCTCGCCCAAACCACAACCGATGCCTGCGGCAATTTCTGCATCTGGGTGCCGCGCTTCATCATCGAGTGGATTCTGCGTTTCCGCATCGAGCGCATCTGCTATCTGCAACTCTTCAACAAGCCCACCGTCGCGAGCGTAATTGCCTACTTGCAAGGCCATCCCGGCGGTCCCGATCCTGGTCCCGAGGCACAGGCGAATGTCACCCTGACACCCGGCACCGCGCTTTATCAGAAGGCCGAACAGTTGCTCGGTACGCAGGTCGTTCGCCAACTGGCATCGATCGGTAACAGCAAGGCATTCGGCAGCGCCAATCCCAGCAAGCAAGCGCTTCTGGCTCGTCCCGCCTTCCCCACCGCGTTGCCCCCAGCCTTGCCCAAAGAGTTCAGAACTTCTCTGAAGAAAGTTAGCGCGGAGCACCAGCGCGCCGCGGTCCACAGCACCTTGGCGAACAACCTCGGTCTGGACGTGAACCAGATTGACGGTCTCGATCTGAATAAGTACTACGGGCCTTTCCTGCGCTGCTACGACCTGATCGTGCCCGAGTGGGTGCCTATCTTTGAGGTGCCTGATATCTCCTTCCGCGTGACTCAGGATGTGAACGGCACCGGAACTCAGGAGGTCATCTACTCCGGCGGCCTGTTTGAAGTACCATGGTCCGGCAACGTCTCCAACGTAACTTTGCTGGCCTCGCCCATTGCCACCTCAACCACCAATTGCAACACGCCTCCCGTGGCCTGCGGCAACGTGCCTTCGCTTGAATATGTGGGCCTGATGCCGCTGCTGAATCCGCCACTGCCGGTCGCGCCTTACATCAATGCGACAACCGGCTTTGCAACCCGTCCCAACGCGCCTCATCCCGGCGGCACTCTGGCCGAGGCCGGCGTTCAACCCTCGACCGCACCCTACACAGGCACACTGCAACTCTACGGATGCACAGAGGTCGATGGCGCTGCCTACTATCGCTTGCGCTTCACCTACACCGCTCCGGGAACTACGACCGCCTCGGCCCTCACGCCCTTCACCGGCCTTTCGTGGCCGCTCTATCGTGAGGTCGGGTTGACGCTCGAAGAACAGTGGCCCGTTGCCGACTCGAACGGATGGTACCCGGTCATTAATCCCGCCGATGGCTGGTTCCCCAACTCGATGGTTCTCGAATGGGACACCATCAACTCGTCATTCAATGCGGACGGCCTTTACACCATCCAGCTTGAAATTGCCGATGGCGGCAAAAGTCTGCTGGCTACCTCGACGCCGATTGGCTTCGTCATCGACAACTCTGTACCAAAAGTCGCCTACAGCGCCATCTGGAGCTTTGCTTCTGATTTCAGCGGCGCACAATCCGTGCCCACTGACGATTGCGTGGTCATCAACCGTGGAACCAGCCCTCAGGATGTATTTGTGCAGTTGACTTACTCGGTCGTTGCCAACCATCTTCAGTCCGTCCAGGTCGGCAGCGGAGGATGCTCTGGAGGTGCCACGCTTTACCCTGTTGCGACAACTGCGGCGGAGCTTGCAGCTCAGTTGGCTACTGTGCAGCATTGGTATGAAGACGCTGCCGACAATACTGTCGCTAATGTTGCCACCTACAAAATTTCAGCCTCGCAGCCACAAGGGGTCTACAGCTTTGACGTCTACGCCGCCAGCCGCGCATTCAATCCAGCCGGAAGCGACTCGGGCCCACTGGACGACTGGAATTACAACCCCACGTACGTCTGGACGAACCCTGTTCCCTCCTTCGCAATTGCGATTGTCAACGCTTGAGCTCCTCCCCCACCACGCGAAGCGGCTCCAACCAGGGCCGCTTCGCCCAACCATGCAGCCAGGAGACTGCCGATGGACACAGAACGATGGTTTTACCTTGTGCTCGGAGTTCTCGCAACCTGGCGGCTGACTCATCTGTTGGCCAAGGAAGACGGCCCTGGTGAAATTTTTGCCACTCTCCGCGGCTGGCTCGGCAACAGTTTCATCGGCCAGCTGATGGACTGCTTCTATTGCCTCAGTTTGTGGATCGCCGCTCCCATCGCTTATCTGCTGATGAACAAATGGCGAGAGTGGCCGCTGCTCTGGCTGGGACTTTCCGGCGCTGCATGCCTTCTCGAAAGACCGCAAGATCATCCAATCGTAATGCAACAAATTCCGCCTTCGGAGGAAACAAGATGAGTTGCTGCGGAAAAAAACGCGAAGCAATCCGCCAATCGCGGACGATCTACGCCACGCCCGCTCCAGCGCCGACCGTGCAACACCAGCCGCTTGCGCCGGTCGTCTTCAAAGGCTCAGGCGCCTATCTTGTCACCGGTCCGCACACCCGAGCCGTCTACCAGTTTTCGCAACAACAGCCCGAGCAATGGATCGACGCCAAGGATGCCGCCGCGCTCATCCAGACCAGGTTTTTTCAAGCCGGGAACTGAGCATCGTTCACGCGTTGCTTTTCCGCAGTTGAACCGACCCCGGTTTCCTGACTCCATCCCCCCTGCCGGATGCTATTCTCACATCCGAGATGCACAGTCTCTCTTTGCTCGAATTTGTCGCCGTGGCCATGCTCATTTTGGCCAACGCTTTCTTTGTGGCCGCCGAGTTTGCGCTCGTCTCCATCCGCGATACCCGCATCGAGCAGATGCTGGCCGCCGGCCATCCCGGAGCCCGCGCGGTCCGCCGTTTGCAGCAGGATCTCGATGACTTCCTCCCCGCAGTCCAGCTCGGCGTGACCCTCTGTTCATTGGCTCTTGGCTGGATCGGCGAACCGCTGGCCGCCTCCGTCTTTCTTGGCTGGATGGATGCTCTGCCCCAGCCTCCAGCCCACGCCCAAGCCTATGCTCACGTAGTTGCCGCAGCCGCGGTTGCTCTCGGCTTCGCCTTCATCACCTACTTCCACGTAGTCGTCGGCGAACTTGTTCCCAAGTCCCTGGCTTTGCGCCGTGCCGAGGCTCTCGCCGTCGCCGTCGCGCCGGCCATGCTCATCTTCATGACCCTGGCCCGACCTGCCGTGCGCCTTCTCAAGAAATCCGCCGCCGTCATTCTTTACGGCTTTGATATTCCCATGACCGAGCGCGCCCAGGTCCACTCGCCGGATGAACTCAAACTGATCGCCACCGCCGCTCGCCGCATGGGTGTCCTGCCCCCGTTCCAGGAGACGCTCATTCATCGCGCCCTTGAACTGGACGACATCCCCATCCGCGAGATTATGACCCCGCGCCAGAAGATCTTTTCGCTTCCGTCAAACCTGACCATCGAAGCAGCCAGCGCCCAGGTCATCGATCACATGCACTCCCGCGTCCCCGTCTACGATGAAACCCGCGGTCCCGAACACATTATCGGAGTGATTTATTCGAAAGACCTGGCCCGCCTGATCTTCTTTCGGCCCACCGGGCAGCGCATTCCCGTTCAACCGGTGACCGTGAAGGGTACGGCCTTTAGCCCGCACACCAACCAAACCAATTTTCCGGCGGCTTTGGCCCCTGAGGGTGGCTTTTCGGGAACTCCGCCCTTCGTCGAACTCAAGCTCTCTCAAGTCATGCGCGAAGTCCTGGTCGTTCCCGAGACCAAGACCGTCCTCGACCTGATCGGCGATTTTCAGAAGCGCCGCCGCCAGATGGCCATCGTCGTTGACGAATACGGCTCCACGGTCGGCCTGGTCACCGTCGAAGACGCCATCGAGCAGCTGACCGGCGAGTTGGAAGATGAGTTCGGCTCACCCGCGCTGCCCGTCCTCACCACCGCGACCGGCGAATTGCTGATGGATGGCGGCGTCAACCTTCGCGACCTGGAAACTCAAATGCAATGGAGCCTGCCCCGTGATGGCGGCGTAGAGACTCTCGCCGGATTCCTCCTCATGCGCCTCGGCCACATCCCCAAAGTGGGCGAATCCGTGATCTATGAAGGCCGCCGCCTCACCGTAGTGGAAATGGATGCTCGCCGGATCGCTAAAATTCGCGTCCAGCCGTTCAAACAAGAACCGCCGCTCAACTAAGGAGTCCCTGCTTTTTCAAGCCGATCAAAATTGCCAAAATCGCGCTTGCATCCTGGCCTGAAAAAGCACATGATGCTCCTATGTTGTACACAGGCGCCCGCCTGCGAATCCCCAGCCTGGGACATAATAGGGCTAGAGAGGGCCGCTTTCAGTGGCCCTTTCGCTTGTGGGGCCTGGACCTGGGCAGTTCTCCAATCTCATGGCTCAACCGCGCCATCCACACGGACAAGGAAACTCCACCGATGTCGTAGTCTGTTGACAGGAGTCAGGAATGCATTCTCTTGCACTTTTGTTCGCGTTTAGAACCGGCATCTTTGCGGAAGAGCGGCTTCTGGGCCGTTTGATGGATCAGTGGGCTGTCGATACCCAGGAGTTCATTCACACCAAGGTGCCGCACCTGATCGTCGTCGCTCTGATCGGCTTTATTCTCAGCCGGTTGTTGAGGCTGGTCTCGACCCGCATGATCCGCATCGCCGAGCGGCACGCTCCAGAGGCCGACCATGTCTCCCAGGTCAAGACTTTGTCCAGCGTGATTCACACCACGGGAATGGCGATCATCGGCGTCATTGTCGGAATGCAATTTCTGGACGCGATCGGAATCAATCTTGCCCCGTTGCTGACTTCAGCGGGAATTGCAGGAGTAGCCATTGGCCTGGCCGCGCAGAATATCGTGCGCGACATGCTCAACGGCGTGCTGATTCTGATTGAAGACCAGTTCAGCGTGGGCGACACGGTCCGCCTGGCAGGCCTGGCCGGAGTGGTGGAGGCGATGACGTTGCGCAAGACCACGGTCCGCGACGCCGATGGCACCCTCTACATCATTCCCAACTCGCAGATCACCACTGTTGCCAATCAGAGCGTGGGCTACTCCGTCGCGACCGTCAATGTGAGCGTGGATTTTTCTGCCAATCCCGACCAAGTGCTCCAGTTGCTCAAAGGCATTGCCATGGATATCCGCAACAGCGATCAGTTCCGCGAGAATTTTGTGGCCGATCCACAGATTCTGGGTGTCGACGCAATCAAGGGCTCCGAGTTGATCTTCCCGGTGGTCTTCAAGACTCTGGCAACCAAGCAATATGAGCCGGTGCGGGAGTTTCGCCGCCGCGTGAGACTGGCGCTCGAGGAACATCATTTTCTGCCCGGCGATCCCAACCGGGTCTTCAGTACATTCACGGGCAAAGCGGGTGGCCGCAGCCAGCCAACCCCGGCAGCGGAACACGACCCAACCTTGCTCAAGCAGCCGGAAGGGAATCCTTTCAGCGGGGAGTGATCGACAAGCTCGCTTCTTCAACGGGGATTGGGGAGTTTTGGATCACTTTCTGGCGAGGCTCCGGTGAAGCTTGGATGGTAGAAGACCACGCGATTGCGTCCCTCGGCTTTGGCCGCATAGAGGGCTTTATCGGCGATTGCGAGCAATGTTTCTACGCTTGCAGGTCCATAAGATGGGTCGAAGACGGTGGCGCCCACGCTACAGTTGAGCCGGTACGAAGAGCCAGGCAAAGCGATCTCCAGGTTCGAGATCGCGTGATGAAGCGCGGCCAATCTCTGTTCGACAATATCGCGCGGAACCTCGGTGAGAACCAGAAGGAACTCTTCGCCGCCGTAGCGGCCGGCATGGTCGTAAGGGCGAACGGCGGTTCCCACAGCGGCGGCAAATCTTCGCAGCGCATCGTCGCCGGCCAGGTGCCCATAAGTATCGTTGACGTGCTTGAAATAGTCCAGATCGATCAGCGCCATCACGACCGTCCGGTTATCACGCCGGGCGCGCTCCATCTCAGTGGCCAAGGCGCGCAGAATGGCGACTCGATTCAACATTCCAGTAAGCCCATCGTGGGTAGCCTGGATGCGCAACTGCTCGCGGCTGATCTCGAGTTCACGCGTGCGTTCTGAGACCAGTAACTCCAATTGCCGGCTGGTGGCGCGCAGATAGCGAACGTAGAGATGAATCGAGCCTGCCAGTAGAAGGAGAAAGGCCAAACCGCATAGGGCATAAAACCAATAACTCCTCCACCATGGCGGAAGAATCTGAACTTTTACTTTCACTGTAGGCGAGAAAAGGTTCAGCCCCGGATTATGGGCCAGAACCATAAAAGTATATTCTCCGGGCGGCAAAGCTGAGAAAACTGCGATGCCGTTTCGGCCTTCAATCCAATCCGTCTGCAACCCATCCATTCGATATTTGAAGAGCAACTCGCTGCGGCCACGCAGGGCGGGGGATGAGAGATCAAACTGCAACGGAGCCTGAGACCAGGGCAGAACAATCGGTCCTCCAATCGCGAGGGCTTGGTTGTTGCGCTCAATGCTGGTGACCGAGACGGGGAGCGCCGTAGAGTCAAAGACCCGCTCAGGATGTATCAGGTGGGCCAGGCCGCCGCTGGTTTCTATCCAGAGTGTGCCGTCCAGGCCGTTCGTCAATGTTCCTCTATTCAGGTCGTTCCATAGGAGCCCGCTCTCTTGCGTAAGGTGGCGCCATTCCCGGCCATTCCATACTGCCAGGCCCCAATCGCTCCCTAACCAAACCCAACCTCGCCGATCCGCCAGGATCGCCAAAGGCGAGAGTGCGCCGAATTCTGAAGGAATCGGCAGCTTCCAAGCCTTGATCCGTGAGCCGCTCGGCGTCAGTCGCAAAATGCCGGTGTGCTGGCCGGTTGCCCACATTTCGCCATTCGCGCCGCACGAAAGATAGACTAGGGAGCCGTTAAGTCTCGGGAATCCATCGATCGGTGGAAACGTCCATTGGCCGTCCTGCTCGCGCAACAACCTGTTTTGCGCCAGGAACCAGACCACACCATCAGGCGCCACGCAGCCCATATCGACCTTGGTCGAATCTCCCACCAGCGCGTCTACGGCAGCAATTCGGTGCGGCGAAGCGTTTAAAGCCCCAGCTTCCCTTTCATAAAGCCCTCCGTCTGTCGAAAAAATGATCCGGCCAGCAGAATCCTGCACCGCTCCCTCGATCAGGGATGGCAGCTTGGCGGTCTCATTCACCCGGCCGGTCTTTGGATCGATGCGCAGCACGGCGCCCGAAAAAGTTCCGGCCCAAACCGTGCCATCTCGATTTGTCCCTATCGCACTGACCTGTCCATAGGTCCATTTCTGGCCAGGAATAAGCGAGCCGGCCAAACCGGTTTTCGGATTCGCCCACCCCGGGCCCTTCTCCGTTCCCACCAACACTCGGTCATCGCGGAGTGGAGAGAAGCTCAAGACGTCGGCACTTGGCAGGCCTTGCAGATCGCTCCAGCCTTCCCACTCTCCAGGTCCAACCCAGTGGTAGAGTCCGTGCCCGAAGCTGCCTAGCCACAAATCACCCGTCGCATCGACTACCAGACTGGTAATGTGACCTGTATGAAGCCCTATGGATGGGTCGATCAAGCGCCAGCTCTTCCCCTCCCAGCGCGCGACTCCCCCTTCAGCGCATACGATCACCCTGCCTGCCTGATCGACGACCAGCGCTGAATGCTGGTAGATGCTGTTTGGGTCGGGGCCCGGGAAACTTCGATCGACGAAACGCGTCGCTCCACGCGCCAGAAACACCACGTTGTGCTGCTGGCCCGCCACCCAAAGTGTGCCAGAGTGATCGAAAGCGAATGAATGCCAGATGCTCTTGGGAACGCCTTTCTCCGTTCCCCATTGCGTTACCGCGCCCCCAGGGCCGTCAAACCATGAACAAACCATGGTTCCGCATCCCATCCAGATAGTCTGGCCGCCCGCATTGCTCACACTCGACAGATGGTTTAATGCGGGGTTGGAAGCGAGTATTTCGCCTGAGAAAACCGGCGTATAAGAAATCATTCTGCCTTGGGTGTCGTGCTCCAGACGGTAGAGCCGTCCATTATCCACAACGAGCAGATGGCGCGCGTCTTCAGCTACCAAACGCTGCGCCCCGCGGATTTGAATTGGATTGCTGCTGACGGCGAGGAATCGCTGGCCGTCCCAATGATATAAATTTCCAACGGTGCCGGCCCAAATAATGCCGCTGGGGTCTGCGTAGACGTCCTCGATGTCACGCTCGAAAATCCCTTGATCCTTCCCGTACGGCTCAAAGATCGAACCAAGGAAACGGTAGACGCCGTTCTCCGTGGCCACCCACAGAAAACCTTCGCTGTCGGTTGTCAATGCATTCACAGCAAGATTCTGAAGCCCCTCACGCTGGCGATATGCCTGAAAGACATATTGCTGCGCCTGCATGGCAACGGAAAATGCCAACCAACACGCGAGAACCCGGATTGGACGAAACCGTCCCATGCCTTCCTTTGAGCAAGAGCATTGACTGCGGCAAACAGCCGACATAGGCCTTATCGGCAGTTGCGGACAATAACTACAGAGCGGACAAGAGATCGGAAGCGGGGCATTGCGATTGGCAAAAGGCTATTCCCAATGACGAGATGAATCGTCCATCTCGCATCATAAAATGATCATAATAAATAGCTTATCACCAGAATGAGGCAACCCGAAGCATGTTTGCCGATAGAATTCGATGGTAATCTGATTCTTCTTTCCTGGCAGTCTGCCGGCGCGAATCGATCTCTGTAACTCGGCAGACGCCTGCCCTCTAGACCCGGTCGTTCAATGCTTTCGCAAGTGCCTCGGCCTCAGTAATGGGTGGCAAACAGGTCCGTCCGAGGCAGACCATGGCCCACACATCTGCGTTTTTCGGCTTGGGAACCTGGAGTAGTATTTCAGCCAGCGCCTCGGGAACGCCGCCCGGAATCAGCCGTTCAGGATCGATGCGGACGACGGTTTTGTTGACGGCGAAACCGCCAACGGCCATCGCTTCGAATCGCGCGGCGCCGAGCCCTGAACCGACCACGACCACCTGTACAGGATCGAGCAGCAGCCGCTCCAGCGCCGACCCGTAACTGCCCGCGTAAAGGCCAAAGTGCTCGACGATTCCGGCAAATGAGGCGAGTGTCTCTTCCGCAATCTCGCGATACTCCTTGCGCCCGCTCAGGCTCGCAAGCCGCAGCAGGGCTGAAGCAGCGGTAGGATTACCGGCCGGCGTGGGCGAGTCTTGCAGGGGCTTGCGCCGCGCCGTCAGCGCCCCCAGCGGTAGACTGCTGCCCGTAGGCGCAGCTGCGTCAAAGAACCCTCCCGCTGTGCGGTCGTAGAAGCGGGCGATCAATGCGTCGGCCAGCTTAACCGCGGCGCGGTAATAGCGCATCTCGCCCGTTGATAACCAGCCGTCGATGCATGCATGGATCGTAAAGGCATAGTCGTCGAGCGTGCCGGAGACTCTCTCTGGCCGCGCTCCCTCGATGCCATAGGCGATCACGTGGCTCAGTTCCTGCTCTCCATCCCAGGCTTCGCGAAGCAGCCGATCGAGCGTGCGCAGCGCGAAGGCGCGCGTTGAATCCATCTGCAGCACACGCGCCGCCTCCAGGCACGCCGTCACCCCCATCGCGTTCCATCCGGTGTAGAGTGTGCGGTCAATAAACGGCGTGGGACGCTTGGCGCGAACCTCGAGCAACACACCGCGAGCCCGGTCCAGCAGCGTGCGAAGCTGGTCAGCGTTCCGGCCCGCCTCAGCCGCCAATTCCTTCACGCTCTGCTTCACATGCAGCACGTTCCGAGCCGGGTCATGGTGCATGTCGCCTAGTTCTCTCACATCCCAGTAGCGCAGAGCCAAGTCCAAATCCTCTGCGGAAAACTCCGCCGCACGCAGCGCCAATCGCGCCTCGGCCAGCGTCCATGTGAAGTAGTCTCCGTCGTCGTCCAGGTTGATGTCCGCATCCTGAGACGCATAGAAGCCGCCCTGATCGCGGTCACTCAGAGTCGTCCCTAGCCAGCCCACGATCTCTCTCGCGGTTACGAGAAAATCCTCGCGGCCCAGGCTCTGGTAGCCGTGCACGTAATTGCGCAGCAGCTCGGTGTTGTCGTACAGCATCTTCTCGAAGTGCGGAACCCCCCAGCGTTCGTCCACACTGTAACGGTGAAAGCCGCCAGCCAGCTGGTCGTACACGCCGCCCCGCGCCATGCGTTCAAGCGTAGTGGCAAAGGCCACGCCAGCCTGCTCATTGCCGCGGTTCACGGCGACTTCCAGCAGCAGATCGAGCGCGCCGGGGTGAGGAAACTTGGGCTGCGCGCCGAAGCCGCCATTGCGCGGGTCAAATTGCGAGAGAATCGAGCCGGCAATCTTGTCGACCAAAGCCAGCGAAAGTTCTCCGCCGCGTCCCGAAAAAGACTCATTGTGTTCGATGGCGGCCATCGCGCTCGCAGCGGTTTCGAGAGCCTCATCGCGCCGTTCGCGCCACACCTGCGCCAGCGTCGTCAGTACGCGCCCAAAGCCTGGCCGCCCATAGCGATCATCGGGCGGAATATATGTGCCGCCAAAGTATGGCCGTCCATCGGGAGTGAGAAACACCGTCAGCGGCCATCCGCCCTGCCCGGTAATTGCCGATACCGCCGCCTGATAGCGCGCGTCCACATCGGGCCGCTCGTCGCGATCCACCTTCACGGCTACAAAATATTGATTGATGAGCGCCGCAATCTCCGGGTTCTCGTAAGATTCCCGGTCCATCACGTGGCACCAGTGGCACCAAACAGCGCCAATATCCAGCAGAATCGGCTTGTCTTCAGCCTGCGCGCGCTCGAGCGCCGCTTCTCCCCACGGATGCCAACGCACCGGCTGATGACGCGCCGAACGCAGGTAAGAGGAGGCTGACTGATCCAGCAGGTTGGTGGCAGCGGGCGTTGGGGAAGCGTCCTTGTCCATGCGCTGAGGATAAATGGCGACCGCCTGAACAGGCTAGCCTCCATTTCTTCTCACCGATCAACGACCGCTAACGAATCCAGTTAATGAGCAGGCTCAGCGGGCGACGAGGAGACTGCACCCATGCGTTGCCGTGTAAGCGCCCGCGCCCCCGCAAATGCTGCCTGAGTGTCCAACTCGTGAAAATGAAGGAGTTTTTCCAGTTCATCCTTTTCAGGAGCGGGCTTGAACTCCGGATACTCTTCCGCAAGATTCTGCATCAGGAAACCGTGCCGAAGATGCCGAGAGAGCACAATCTCGGTCAGAGCGATCTCGTTATTGACTTCGGATTGGGTCAGGTGCGTCGGATCGGAATCCTGAAACATATAGCCAATAGCTTCCACAAACGCGTCAGCCTCTTCTTCATGCGCTCGATCAATGCGCTCAAAGAATCCATAAAGTTCGGCTGATTTCACAACCTCTTCCCGCGGCATGAGCGCGGTGACACCCGTTTGGCTGGCCGTTTTCCAGGCAGAATCCACCGAACGCGCATTGGAACTGGTCCAGAGGAGAATGCCCGGAAGCTGATCCGGTTTTGCGCCGGGGTGCTGTTGAAGGTATCGCAGCACCACCAGATTGTTTTGAAGCATGGCGGACTCTTGCCGGAAATAGCCGGTATTGGCCGCAAAAAGGTTGCGATTTTCCTGGAGTTCGCGCTGAAGCGCCTCGCGCGTCTCTGCCACTTCACTGCAATGGTGCATCCATTCGACCGTGGCTTCAAGGCCAAGTGCAATCAAAAGGCCGATGCTGATCGTGGCGAGATGAACAAAGAAGTCGCGCCAGCCTTGAACGGAATGGTGCGGTGCATGAACGTCCAGCATCGAATCATCTCCACGCAGCTGAAAGGTAATTGCCGACTCAGTTTACGACCAGCGCCCTCATTCTGACCAGCCTCAAGTTGTGTTACGCCTTCGCCGCCTCCAGCAGAGCGTTCACTTTGGCCATCACCTGAAATGCGTCGGCGACATACACCACGTCAGCTTTGCCCCGCGTCCACCCGCAATTGGGATCCAGGCTAATAGCGCGCCGCGATCCAATAAAGCGCCACCCCACCACATGCGGCTCCTCGCCATGGCAGCAAGTCGACAACCCTTTCGCATGTCGCGGCGTCGATCCCGTCTGCCCAATCTGGTTCATGTGTGTAAGGAAGGGAAGCACAGGCTCGCCTTCGCCGCCTTGATCGACCAAAGACTTGCTGCTGCCAAGCGATGCGCTCGTAGCATGCAGAAAGCCGAGAATCAGCTCCCCAGCCTCGGCGGCATGAATCTGCCCGTCGGGCTGTTTCTTGGTCCAGCCAGCACCAGCCACCAACAGCAGTTTCGCGTCCGGGCGAATCGTCTGCGCGTCCTGCGCCGGAGCGCGAAAGCCACTCACTGTAGTGCGCAGGGCAGGGAGTTGAACGGCGACCGTCTCAATTTGCCCCGTGCCCGAGTTGCCAACAAATGCCGCGTGCGTTCCCGCGTCAAGCAGCAGAAACCACGGGCGCGCACTGCGTGTAACCACCGCTTCAATGCGCTGCCGATAGAACCAGCGCGAGGCTTCCACGGCCTCAGTGCCGCTCAATGCGCCGATATGCGTATCGATGAAGCCGCCCAGGCGATGGGCCACACCGGCGGCGACGCGCGAGAACCGCGACGTTCCAGGAGCAAGAACAATGGTGGCATTGGCGGCGCGGCAAAGCGCCTCTGCGGCGGCTGCGTCGCTCGCGTAGCGCGCCTGTGCAAATTCAACGCCTGAGACGGCCAGCAAACGCGCGCCTGAGGACGGCAAGCTCTTGGTCAAAGTCGTTGCATCTTCGGCAACGATGCCGATCGTCAACGGCGCCGAAAGACGACCCGCGAGTTCCACCCCGGCGGTCACTGCTTCCAACGATGCTTTGGTGAGCGCGGTGCCAGCCTCATCGGCATGGGTCAATACTAGGATGCTTTCCATTATTCGGCTCCAATCCATGCCACCAGCTCGGCTGCAATCTCGTCGGGGTTCATGTTCTTTTCGACACGCGTCTCGCGCTGCTGCTTGGGCAAGCTCACTGAAACGTAACTCAGGCCGTTCGCTTCCAGCTTGGCAACTTTAGCCTTCGCAAGCGCGGGCATAATGGTGCGCATATTCGCCATGCCGATTTGCGGATTGTTACGCGGCTCGGCCAGATTCCCCGTCGCCCAACCCAAAACGGCAGGCGTTCCGGCGCAGACTGAGACTTGATGCTTGCCGCCTTCCACGCGCTCCAGCACTTCAAAGCTGCCATCGTCGCGGAGGGTGATTTGGTCCACACCTTCAAATTGATCGGTAATGCCGAGCCGCTCGCCCACCAGTTGCAGCGTCACGCCCGCCCCCCGCGTCGCCGACTCCCAGCCGCCAAAAAGCATCAGCTTCTCGCGGTCCATGCCAGGCAGCGCGGCAATGGTCTCGGCCAAAACGGCAGCGGTCGAGTGCGCGTCAGGAAAGCCGCCAATCGGTCCGTCGATGGGAACCAGCTCGAACGCGACCTTCTGCGCCACGGTCATCATCACCTGTTGCAGCTTGGCCTTGGGGCCCAGCGAAACCAGCCAAAGCTTGCTGCCGGGGTTCTTCGCAGCCAGCGCTGCGGCTTCATAGAGCGCGCTCGCCGCCCAGGGGTCAAGCACCGCGGGCAGAACCATTTCGTTCTTAAGCCCCGGTCCAGTTGGGCCAGTGATCGGCTCCAAAGTTTGCAGCGGATCGGGAACAATCCCCGCGCAAACCACGATGTGCAAAACATTTGCCATTGTTCTTCCTTTTTTCTTGAGGACTGCTTTTATCATTCTAAAACGCGGCCGCCGCGCACAAAAACTGTCATCTAGAAATACGCCAAATACGCGATCATCTTATAAGAACTCTGTCATTGCTGAAATGCGCCGTCATCATACGAAAACTCTGTCATCCTGAGCGAAGCTTCTCGCAGCTCTATCGCGAGAAGCGCAGTCGAAGGACCTGCTTTTGCTTTTGTGCGGCAACGTCTGACGAACTGGGTGCCCCATCCTCGCCGCGTACTTGTATTTGCGGCTAGGGTGGGATATCAATACTCTCGGTCATCGATTATGTTATTCAGAGATGCCGACGATCCAGCACTCCCAGGTATCTCCATCGGGAAGAAGAAGCTCATATTCCTGGCGAATGAAAGAGCCTTTATGTTCTGATTTATCCTCTCTGAGCCGGATTTGATAGTCTCCTGGGTTAACAACCGGATAAGAAACCAACACGCCGTGACCGGAAGAATATCCTCCTAGCGTCACTTTCTTTCCGTTCAATACAGTGTTAACAAAGATGAGAATCGGTTGGGCGTATACGACCTGAGATGCGGAGATATGTATCTTGATGGGGAAGTCAGCGGGGTTTGGCTTATCTTTTGCCTGCAACGAAGTGGCGCAAAGCAGGAGGAATAAAACGGCAACGAACTTTCTCATTTCACATTCCCTCGGGGCGTAAGCCCGGTTCAATATGCTCCGTTCGGCCCTTGACGTCATGCCCTTTCAAAGCGGCAACAACCAGTATAAATCGAGGGAAGAGTCCAGCTCTCCACCGAACGCGCGTCGCACGACCCAGCGCCCCAAACTCCCTATTCGGAGATTCCAGTGGCCGAGCAATGCCAAACAAGTCCGCCAGGCAGGAGAAGATCGTATTCCTGAAAGAACAGTGAATTGTCCTGATTATGGATGTCTTTCGTGACACGGAGAGAATAGTCTCCCGGAGCGATAAGCATCGAGTTCTTCTGAAGGTTCGGAGCTCGGCCCACTAACTCGATCTTCTTTCCGTCCAAGTTCGCATCTGCATCCAGACTGCAAACATAGGTAAGGCCGGCGAATGTGCAGTCAGACACTATGTGCGTGGCTGAAATATGCACCTTGATGGGATAGTCGATAACTGGTTTGGCGATAACTGGTTTGGATGTTTTTGCAGGTTTAGGCTCTTCCGGGGGCTGCCCGTATCGCGTCTTTTGTCCATAGGTCGAAATTGTGGAGCAGAGCAAAAAGAACAGTACAGCTGCGAACTTTCTCATCGAAGGCCTCTCATCGATTACCTCAACTGCTTGTTGAATGATTGCTTAGAGCGCCAGAAGAAGCGCCGAACTATTCAGAGATGCCGGTGACGGTACAACGCCAGATAGTTCGGTCAGGGAGAACAAACTCGTAATTCCAATAAATCGGAGTGCCATCCAGGGAATTAGCGTCTTTCAATAGCCGTGCCTGAAAGTCGCCTGGAAGAAGATAAAAATGCTTAATCCGATCTTTATCCCATTGATATGGAACCGAGTCAAGAGGCCAGGATCCTCTCAATTCAATTTTCTTTCCGTCAATAACTGCATCCACGTAGACTGCGTCACCGCATCCGACGCCCTCGGAGCCTGTAGAGCAAAACTGGCCAAGATGCATGCCGGAAATATGCACTTTGATTGGGTAATCGACACCGGGCTTTGCCTTCGTCGGTGTTTCTCCGAACCGAGTCTTCTGACCGTAAGTCGGAACTAAGGCAGAGAGCAAAAGTGACAATACGACAAGGAACTTTCTCATCGATAGCCTCGCTTATCTTTTGAATTGGTCGACGTGCCGTAACGAAAGCCCCAACTGCCAACGCACATCTTCCAAAACACGAGCATAGAAATATAGTTGCGGAAAGGATCGATGATACTCAATTTGCCGTCGAATGTAGCCCTTTAGTTTCGGCACGGCAACCGCATCTTCTTCCTCGCGATTGCAGAGAATTCCCTTCGCAAGGCGCACAATCATATTGAGTGAAAAGAATGATCAAAGTGGATGTCAACGCCATAGTAACTTACTCGATAACAAAACATCGGTCACCCCGTAACCAGAAAGGCACTCTCCCCACCCCCCCTATGACCCCCAGAGGCCGTTCAGCGTCCCCTCGCTATATATAACTCACGCAATATCAGCCACTTGCATTTTTTCTTCGTCATGAAAACCAGGCATAAAACGGCGAATTTTGTCAGGTTTTGGACCAAAAACTGCCCGTTATAGCCAGAAAAGGCCGCTTTTTACGCGAAATAAAACCTAGTTTTCCGCCGAATGAAGTCCGCCGGAACCCGCGTGGAATTCGATGTTCGAATGCTCACCGTCGGGAGACTGGCTGCAGTTCCACAAGCACGCGCCGCAGTGAACGCACTTCTCGCGCTCGAAGGCCAGCGCGCCATCTTCACCGAGCGTGATGGCTTGGCCGGAGCACATGGCGACGCAGGTCTTTTGCCCGCAGATGAGGCAGAGGCCCGCATTGCGGAATGTGACGTGGTCAGCGAATCCGGGCATGGCCTGCACCTTGCCGCCCATCAAGAGCGCGTCCTGTTGCGTGACCAGCAGACGGCCATCGAGCGGAATCTTCGGCCAGCCGCGCGCCGTGAGGAGGGCGTCGTGGAAGGAAAGTCCCTCGGCAAAGGCCAGAGCCGCGGCCTTTTTCTGCAACCGGCCCTCGGCCGATTGCGGAGTGACGCGGCGAATCTGCTTGTGGGCAGGTGGAATGTGCGTGTGCAGCGAAAACTTTCCTTTGGTCAGTCCGGCGAGAGCCATGCCGATCATGCCTTTGACGAGGCCGTCTTGAAAGCCATTGCGCGCGTTCTCGGCTTCCCTAGCGCCGCGCTCGACCCTGCTTGCGCGGCGGCAGGCTTCGTAGGATGCAGCCAGATTTTCCTGCGTGAAGGGCTCGCCCGCGCGCAGCAGTTTGACGACTGCTTCGCCGAGTTGTGTGCCTGTCGCCCAGGCCTCGTCCACGCCGGAGCCGGTGAGCATGTTGGTCGACCCGGAGCCTTCACCGATCCGCGCGTAGCCGTCGCCGCAGAGATATGGTTCGCCGTGCTTGCCCGATTCTTCCAACGACTTCGCGCCCCACGAGCGCAGCGTTCCGTTCTTGAGAACCTCCCATAGCGCGGGGTGCTGGATGTAGTGCTGCAGATAGCGATAGGCGGTGCGCGAGGGGTCGCTCAGCCAGGAGGGAACGAAGATGCCTACCGAAACCAACCTCTCGGGATGCACGTAGAGGAAGCCGAAGATCTCCGGCTCTGGATAGCCGAAGCTGTGCCAGACGGTTCCAGGCTGGAGCTTTGAGCCTTCCGGTAGTTCGATGACGAACTTCATGCCCAGCGCCCATTCGCTGCGCGCGTGACCCGCGGGCAAGCCAAGATGTTCGTCGATAGCCTGGCCCACTGCGCCGACCGGACCGTCGCCGACGACGGTAAGTTGAGCGAGTACGTCCATGCCTGCCATGAAGCCGTCGGTAGGCGCGCCGGATTTGTCGACGCCCTGATCGGCGAGCCGTATGCCATCAACTTTGTTGCCAGAAAAAAGCGTTGCGCTAATCGGTGTACCAGGCCAGATCTGCACGAGGCCAGTCGCCATCAGTTGCGATCCGACCCACTGATTGAATTGCCCGATCGATAGCACCAGGCCGCCGTGCTTGTTCAGGAAGCCGGGCGTCCAAGGCAGCGTAAAGGCATGGTCCTTCACGCCAACGATTGGACCAACAATGCGGAGAACGGCATCGGCGGCGCGGAGAATGAGCGAGCGCCGGCTAGCTCCGATCGGGTCGAGCAAGTACATAACCCGTTCGCCCTTGACCTTGACTGCCATCGGTATTTCGGCCGGGTTAAGAGCAGGGAAGCTGGAGCGTATGCTCTTGCCTAACGTAACGACGCCGCTGACACCGGAGCTGATGTCGTCAGCCCGCTCGTAGCAGAGTACTTGGAGCGGCATGCCCGGCGCGACTTTGCTCTCGAAGGCCGGATCGGCAGGGTTTGCATTCCAGGCACTCGTGAGCGTGGAGAGAAAGCCGCCCATTGCCGGACCAAAACCCGCGCAGGCGATGTCGACTTCCATCGACGCGCGCTCAATCTCCGGTGTTTCGGCAGTAGTTGCTTCCGCATTCATGCGGGTCTCCTCAAAAAGAGCTACAGGATTCCAGAACGGCTCCTATCCCAGGTCCGAAAATCTGGACATCGGGTTACCTGGTTTGTTGTTGCACGATCAAGCTAAATGCTAAGAGCTAGAAGCTGCCTTTACACCGGATAATCCAGCGCCTCCGGAATCATGACCTTGCTGACGGTTTCGGCGGCGCGGTCCTTGGCTAGGCGTGAGCCGCTGAGGCACGCGGTCAGTCTGCCTTGCAAACGCAAGAAGTCGGCATTTCCGGCGCAACCGGCGCAGGGACCGGCCTTCTGCGGATGCGTGCCGTCGGTCTCTAGCACATCAAAGGCCATGGCCGAGATTCCCGGCATCGTCTCTTCGAGCTCTTCCAGTTCGCTTGCCAGGAAGCAACTGCGATGCTCTTCCTCATCCCAGGAGGGATGGCAGTTATAGCCGAAGACCAGCTCGGCGCAGATGCGCGAGACCTCACCGGCTGCTGCTGCGGCTTGCGTGTGGCAAAGGTCGCTGAGGAATTGTACGGTGCCTTGCAGACCCTCGGAGGCGACCGGATCGCTGGGGCCGCGCGCTTCCAGTTCAAGCACATCGAGAATCTGATAGCGCGAAGCTACCAGCCAGCAAAGCGCATCGGCCAATGCGAAGGTCACGCCCTGGCGTTGCCCGTGATAGAGCTTGCCGCCGGTGGGGTCGGTGGAAGTTTGCAGGTGGTTCAGCGTCCAAAGCCACATTTGCATTGCCGATGCCAAGGTACAGGCTCCGGTACCGGGCCGCGTAGAGGCGATGTGCCGCATCTCGGCTGTCCAGGCGCGAAACTCGGCCAGGAAGACATCGGAGGTCATGGTCACCGTCAACTGGCGGCGCTGCACAGCTTCCGGTCCTTCATAGGTGGCTTCGAGTTGGGCGTCCATCCACTTGTTGCCTAAAAAGCCGGGGCAGTCTTCAGTGATGCCGTAGCCGCCCATCAGGCTCACAGCCTCGCGCAGCATATTGGTTCCATGGCCGGTGTTCCACAGCTTGGTGGCGGGGCAGATCACGTTGGTCTCGGCATCCATGAGCACATACTGAACCAGCGGATCGGCTTCGAGTTTGGCGCGGCGCGGGTCGTCTGGTTTGAGTGAGAGCAGTTCGATAGCCCGCTGCTCGCTTTCCTTGAGGGCCTTCATTTCGGCGCGTGCGCCTTGAATGCCGCGTTCTTTGAGGATGGCCGATTTCTGCTTTTCAATGGGTTCGAGTTGGTCGAAGAGCCGAGCGGTGGCAAAGCCCAGCGAAGTGGCTGCTTCGCCAGTTGCCCAGATATCGACCAGGCGATGCAACGCGTCCTCGCGCTGTTGGATGCCCTGCTCGTAACGTACGGAACCTGGCTTGGCCCCTTCGGCTCCACGGAAGCGCTGGCGCTGATAACGAATGACGGGCTCGACGGCAGAAAGCAGCTTGGCCGAGGACATGAGGCCCACAGCCACACGGGTGCGCTTGAAGACAGCCTCGAGAACTTCCCCGTGGTTGAAGTTGGGAACGATGACGCCGTCCTTGAAGGTGTATCCGCCTACGATGCGGCTCGCGGGGACTTTCAGATTGAAGATGGGATCGCCGGTCGAGGAGAGCTGATGAACCAGCTTCTTTGTCGCGGTTCCATGATCGAAGACGCCCTCGTCTGTCTCTTCTAGAATCACCATGCAGCTGCCCTTGATGCGTGGGTCGTCGGAGCCGACTGCGGCGGTGACAAAGTTGGCGAAGGCGATGTTGGTAATGAAACGGCCGCGCTTGTCTACCTGCAGCCAGGGTTCTTCGCCGTCTTTCCACTCGGCCACGCGGACCTTGCCGCTCAACATTCCCGTGTCAACGCCCACGTAGGGGATGGGCTCGGTGAGCACGAATGCGCCGCGCCAGGGTTTGCGATCCTCGCCCGGCTGCGGAGGCGCAGAGAGACTCTTGTAACGGTTCACTTGCTCCGCCGTACCGCGTTCGTGGATGGGCGCGAGAGCTAGAAAGCCGGCCAGGCTGGCCGTGGCCGCGCCGCCATCTACCCAGGCCAGTTCGAAGGCCGCAAGCGACAGCGCCAAGTTCTTGGGTCCGACGATGAATCCGCCTTCTTCCGGCTCCATAAAAGCTGCGGTGATGCCGGCGCGGTCAAACGCCTCCATCATTCCGTTTTTTCCCGCTGTCCATTCGTGAGTGTTTCGTTCTCCTGCGGCCACCAGTTGTGCCACGGTTCCACGTGCCACGCCGCGCGCCGACTGAACCAGCATCTGCAAATCAAATCGGTCGGCAAAGCGCCATTGAATCTGGCGAACCGCGTCTCCGGGGAGGGTAAGCATCGTGATGACCTCAGGTACCGCAACTGTGCCCATAAATTTTGTCCTCAAGCAGCGGTCATATTGTGAATGACGAGGGGCATTGGGGGATGTGATCTGAATCACTTTCGCTAGACGGCACAGTGTGGCAAGTCAAATCGGAAGCAATGAATGAGTTTCGAGGAAGTTGAGGCTCATTTCTTCGCAAAGAGGGAAGCCGTTCTTCGGGCTGTGACCGGCGTCACTTGCGGCAATGCAACGCAACCTATATGACAGGTACTTAACCGGAAAACCTGGAACCACCGGCAAAGGAGCATCACCATGATCGAAGGAATCAGAGCGGCAGCCGTGATTCTGCTAGCCGCGTCTATCGCGGGGCCTGCTTTTGCGCAGGCACCTGGCGCAGACACTTACAAGGCCAAGTGCGCCATGTGCCACGGTGCCGACGGGCTTGCCGCCACGCCGATGGGAAAGAGCATGAAGATTCTCTCGTTCAAAGCGCCGGAGATGGTCAAAGCCTCCGATGCTCAGTTTATCGCCTCGACGAAAAACGGCAAAAACAAGATGCCGGCCTATAACACCAAGCTCACCGATGCGCAGATCAAGGACGTGACCGCATTCATTCGCACGCTGCAGAAGTAGTGGCGCGCGGGTTACGGGTCTGAGGATCGGAGCCTGCATGAAGACTGCATCTTATATCGCGCTGACACTTGGGGCGCTTCTGCTCTTCGCGATACCGCGGGTCGCAAATGCGGAGACTGATTGCCTCTCATGCCACGCCGACGCAAGCCTGCAGGATGCCTCTGGACATAGTCTTGGTGTGAATGCGGGAAAGTTTGGCGCGAGCCTGCATGGCACCTTGAAATGCGGGGATTGCCACACCACGATCAAGGACTATCCTCATCCGGATCAAGTTACGCCGGTCAAGTGCGAGACTTGCCACGCTGATCAGGCGGCGGGTCTCGCCGGAAGCGTTCATTCCGTCAAAGCCGAGCATCCATGCACCAGTTGCCATGGGGATGCCCACTCCATCTTTCCCAAGGAAGATCCCCGGTCGGCGGTTTATCCGCTGAACATTCCGCGAACCTGCGGCGCATGCCACGGCAACGACGCGATGGCGAAGAAGCACGGACTGCCCAACGTCTATCCGTTGTATATCGACTCCATCCACGGGTTCGCGCTCAGCAAGGAAGGGCTACTGGTGGCGGCTAACTGCAATAGCTGTCATGGATCGCATCATATCCTGAGCCACAAAGATCCGCAGAGTCCGACTTACAAGGCGAATATTCCCAAGACTTGCGGTAACTGCCACGCGGGAATTACCGATAACTATATGGGCGGCGTGCATGGAAAGGCGGTCGCCGCCGGCAATTTGAAAGCGCCGGTCTGCACGGATTGTCACACTGCGCATGCGATTCTGCAGCCGACGGCGGATGCCTTTCGCATGCAATCCACACCCATTTGCGGATCGTGTCACAAGGATAAGTTATCGACTTACCATGACACCTTTCACTCGCAGTTAGGCTCGCTCGGCGGTTATGTCGAAACGGCGCGCTGCTGGGACTGCCACGGAGCGCATGACGTATTGCCCGCATCCGATCCTCGATCTCCGATTGCTCCGGCTAACTTGATAGCAACCTGCGGCAGATGTCATGCGGGCGCCAACGCCAGCTTTGTGCAGTATCAGCCCCACGCCAACGCGCGCAATCGCAAGTTGAATCCGGCTCTGTATTTTGTTCGCTTGTTCATGAATCTGCTGCTGGCCGGCACACTAGGGTTCTTTGTGATTCACACCATCTTGTGGCTGATCCGTTCGCGATACGACCAGGTCAAGAGGAAATCCGCGGAAGGAGACAAAAATGCCTGATCTGGAGCCAGCCGCCAACGAGATTAGCAAGAATAACCAAGTAGGAGGCAGGTATTTCATGCGCTTTACGCGGGCGCAGAGATATCTTCATGCCGCCTTGTTTACCAGCTTTCTAGGGCTGGCGGCGACAGGATTGCCACTGCGATTCAGTGAGAGTATCTGGGCGCGTGGTTTAGCCAAAGGCGTGGGCGGATTCGGGGCGATTCTCTTCTTTCATAAGTTCTGCGCGATCGTGCTGACCGTGGCATTTCTCATTCATGTGAAGGAGATCATCACTCGAGGCATCGTTCATCGTGAAAAGGGAATCTTCTGGGGAGCTACTTCCATGGTGGCTAACTGGAAGGATGTGAAGGACCTCTTTGGGCATCTTCGCTGGTTCGTTGGACTCGGGCCCAAGCCGCAGTTTGATCGATACGCCTATTGGGAGAAGTTTGATTACTGGGCGGTCTTCTGGGGCATGATTGTCATTGGCTTTTCAGGTTATGCGATGTGGTTCGCCCCTTTCTTCGCAAGGTTTCTTCCAGGCTGGGCGTTGAATGCGGTGTTAGTCATTCATAGCGAAGAAGGATTGCTTGCCATTCTTTTCATTTTTTCGATTCACTTCGTTAATACTCACCTGCGCCCTGACAGTTTTCCCATGGATATGGTCGTTTTTACCGGCGTGGAGAGCGAAGAAGAGTTCAAAACCAAGCGCCCGCAAGAGTATCAACGGCTTGCAGCCCAGGGGAAACTTGAAGCTCGGATTTCAGAGAAGCCCGCGGTTTGGCTGACGAACTTCAGCAGAGGGGTGGGGTTTACGGCGATTTTGATTGGCCTTGTTCTTCTTGTATTGACATTGAGCGCTTATTTCAGAGAGTAATGAGGCAAGGCATGTCCTGGTTGAGCAGGTCGAAGAAGAACAAGACCGGAATAATTATCACCCGACTTATCGTTCTGTTATTGCTAATGTGCTCGGGTGCTGCTCGCGCCGAGCACAAGCTTAAAGATAAAGACTGTCTCGCCTGTCATTCTGATTCTGCCTTGACCACGGAGGTGAACGGCAAGCAAGTCAGCTTATATGTAGATGGAAGTAAGCTGAAACATTCGATCCACAGCGATCTCTTCGCCTGTGTGGATTGCCACACAGATGTGAAGGGATTGGTGCATGAGACCACTCCCAAGAAGGTCACCTGTGCTCAGTGTCATGCGGATGCCGAGGCGGCTTACTCGCACAGCTTGCACTCCAAGGCATACAAGGCTGGCCAAGCGGGTGCAGCAAATTGCCAGGACTGCCACGGAGGCGCACATGAGATTCTTGCCGCCGACGATGCCAAGTCACCGGTAAATCATGCCAACATTCCATTCACTTGCGGGCGCTGCCACGGGCAGAAGTTTCTGGTTGAATCGAATGGGGAGAGCGCCCAGAGCTTTGTCTCTTACCAGGAGAGCGTGCATGGGTTGGCTATCGAGAAGGGTTCAAAAAAGGCCGCGGTCTGCACGGATTGCCACGGCGCGCACGAGATTCTTCCCGCCAATGACGATAAATCTCCTATTTATAAATTCAATGTTCCAGCGACCTGCGGAAAATGCCACACGGCGGTCGAAGAGACCTTCATGCAGAGCATTCATGGGCAGGGAATCGCAAGAGGCAACGGACTATCTCCGGTGTGTACCGACTGCCACGGAATCCACTCGATCAAGGCTCACATCGACCCAAACTCATCGGTTTCAGAACAGAACATAGCTCGCACTACCTGCGCGCGCTGCCACGAGGGGGTGCGGCTCTCGCAGGAGTTTGGGGTGGCCGGCAGCCGTGTAACGACTTACCTGGACAGTTATCACGGACTGGCTGCCGAGGGAGGCTCCGCGGTGGTGGCTAACTGTGCCAGTTGTCACGGCGTGCATAACATTCTGCCTTCGAGCGACCCGCGCTCGACGATTAATCGCGCTAACCTCGACGCAACCTGCGGAAAGTGTCATAAGGGAGTAACCCAGAAGTTCACCCTCACGAGGGTCCACATGGAGGATGGCGAGGCTTTGGGTGTCGGCGGCGCCAAGGACATTGGCTCGGCGGCTGTGCGCTGGGTGAGATGGTTCTATCTGGTGCTGATTGTCGTGGTGATTGGCGCGATGTTCCTACACAACGCCATTATCTGGCGGAGCAAGGTCGTGGCGCGACGCGCCGTGCAAAATCCAATGATGGAGCGCATGAGCGTTAACCAGCGCTGGCAGCACCTGATTCTACTGACGAGTTTTATTATTCTGGTCATCACAGGCTTTGCCCTCAAGTTTCCTAACTCCTGGATTGCCGAGATGCTTGGCAACGGAAATGGAGAGAAGCTGCGCGGCCTGGTTCATCGCGTGGCGGGAGTTATCTTGATCGGCGCAGGGATATATCACTTGTTTTATTTGGCAATCACCAGGGAGGGGCGACGGCTGATCTGCGACTTTGCACCGCGCCCGAAGGACGCTTTCGATGCCTGGGGGACGATGCTTTACTATCTCGGAGTTCGCAAGGAACGCCCGAAGTTCGGCCGCTTCAGTTACGCGGAGAAGGCTGAATACTGGGCGCTTGTCTGGGGCACCGCTTTGATGGCAGTTACCGGCGTGATGATGTGGGCGAAGGTCTTGACGGGCAATTTGCTGGCGCGCTGGTGGGTGGACGTTGCCACCTCGATTCACTTCTATGAAGCGATTCTGGCGACCCTGGCGATTGTGGTCTGGCACTTCTACCAGGTCTTTCTTGACCCGGACGTTTACCCGATGAATTGGGCTTGGTGGGATGGAAAGATGCCGGTTGAACATTATCGCCATGAGCATGAGTTGGACGGCGAGACGCTGGGCGCGAATGCTGATCCAGGAGATGGGCCGCGAGCGCCGGGTGGGGGAACCGGCGATTCATCTTCCGTTCAAAAATAAATGTAAGAATGGGCGAAACTTCTTGACGAGAAGGTTGTTTGCTCCAACAAAAGCGACAAGCAATGGTGCTTTGCCGTTGCTTGACAACGTCTGGGCTGCGATGTACAGTGCGGGAACAAGTTGAATCTTTTTCGATAATTCATGGAAGGCAGAGGCGAATGGTTCAGACGAGGTTATTTCGTGTGTTCGGATTGTGTGCGATTGCATTGATGGCCGGTCTTTCGGCAGCGGCGCAGGGAGGTGATCCGGCGGCGATTCAGCAAAAGCTTAATGCGGAGTTCAGGCTGACAAGGACCACGGCAGATCGTTCAGATATTGTCACGGCCGGAGATGTGGTCGTGATCCACAAGCCGGGACTTTTGATGTATGCAGTGGACTCGCCAATGCCGCCATCGAACACATACAAGAGCGGGAGGATCGGGCAGGGATGGGGAGGTTTTGGGAAGGATCTGATGATCGGGATGGCGACGCCGGACGGCGGGACAGCGGCGGATTATCCGCATCGCCCGTTTGTGCCGGATGAGAAATGCTGGATCACACAAATTCAGGTTCAGAAGGATGGAGTGCTCTTTCAGCTTTATAGTGATCCCTATGACAACATCCGCTATTATGCGAACTTGAAGATTCCTTTTCCCAGTAAAAAGGAAGTGCCATCTGTGGACGCGGCTTCGCGATTAGTTGCGGAGGTACTGACGGTTGAGCCCTCGGACGACGCGGGCGGCCAAGGCGGTCAGTCGGCTGCTTCGATCCCAACCCCAACGGCTGCGCCTGCTCCCATGCCGGAGATCGCGCCTCCTCCGCCTCCGACCGATGCACCGCCGCCGACCATCGCTCTCGGACAGACCAAGATTCAGGTGACCGCTGCCTTCGGGCAGCCGCTGAGAATGGCCAAGCTGGGAGTGAAGGAGATTTATTACTACAAGGATATGAAGGTTACTTTCACCAATGGGAAAGTCAGCAACGTTGAGTAGTGCGCTTTTGCGCCGTTTGGATCAGACAAGAGCCTCGCGCTTGTTGGATGAAGCGCGGAATCAAGAGATTGGAAATGAAAAGAGGAACCGATGACCATACAGCTTCTCCGCGGAACCACGAGAAGATTCTCCGCGACAATGATGATTGCCTTGTTTGTGGGCTTGGTTAGCTTGACCAGCGTCGCCGCAGATAAGAAGTCAGCTCCGGCGCCATCCCATTCAACACCAGCTCCTTCAAGGCCTGCGGGTGGGGGAGCGTCGCACGGGCCGACCGGTGGCGGTGGAGCATCGCACGGACCAACAGCAGGGGGCGCTGGCAGTCACGGACCGACTACCGGTGGAGCGTCCCACGGACCCACCGCCAACGGAGCCGGCACGCACACTTCGACCACTACGACGACACACTCGACTACCACGACAACGCATACAACAACGACGGTCGGCGGCGCACATCCTGGCGGAGTCGGGGGCGCTCAAGGCCCTATGAGCGGTGCGCATTCCACGGCAATCAGAAGCGGTCCCGCGCCGAGGGGTAGCAATGAGCATGTCACTCGAACCGGCAGCGCGGTTCGTACCCGCCCCGACGGCAGGGTCAGCGACGTGCACGACACCCGGCGCGGCATGGACGTGCACAACAATCTGGGTGGGGGCCACAGGGCCATGGTCGAACGTCCTGACCACAGCCGCGTCTTTGCCGAGCGGGGCCGTCCTGGATATGTGGAGCGCGGGTACGCCTATCACGGCCACGATTTTGCACGGCGCGCTTACTTCTACCATGGCCATGAATACAACCGCTTCTATCGGGGCTACGGCTTCCGCGGCTTGGCGTTGAGCGTCTATGCCCCAGGATTCTACTTTGGTCCTGGCTTTTACGGATGGGCGTACAACCCGTGGGCTGCGCCGATCACATTTGGTTGGGGCTGGGGAGGAAATCCCTGGTTCGGCTTCTACGGCGGCTACTTCCAGCCTTATCCGGTTTATCCCTCGGCGGCATTTTGGCTGACGGACTACATCATTTCGCAGGATTTGCAGGCAGCATATGCCGCTCACATCGAGGCGGGCGAGGAGGCTGGCGCACCAGCAGCCGGAGGCGGCGGGCAGCCGGTACTCACTCCCGAGGTGAAGCAGATGATCGCCGACGAGGTGAAGGCCCAGTTGGCTCTGGAGAACCAGGAAGCGCAGCAGAATGCCGCGGGGCAGGATGTGGACCCCGGTTCCAGCGGGATTGCGCGGCTGTTGAGCGACGGGCGTCCGCATGTGTTCGTAGCTGGGGGCAACCTGGACGTGACGGATAGCAACGGGCAGGAATGCGTGGTGAGCGACGGCGACACACTGCAGATGCAGGCCGCGCCTCCTGCGGATGCGACCACTGCAAATCTGGTAGTTTTGTCGAGCAAGGGCAAGCCGGAGTGCCAGATTTCGCAGACGGTTCAGGTGCAGTTGACCGACCTGCAGGAGATGCAGAACCACATGCGTGAAAGCATCGACCAGGGTCTCAAAGATCTGCAGGACAAGCAGGGCAAGGATGGTTTGCCATCGGCTCCGCCTTCCGCGCAAGCCGCGCCGGCTCCTGCGCAGTACGCCTCGGTGGCGCCGCCGCCAGATCCCAATGTTGGCACGGAGATTGCACAGGTGGACCAGCAAAGCGGCCAGGCGGAAAAGGACGTTAGCACTGAGGCGGCGCAAGATAACGGCGGCGCTGCAGTGGCGGCTCCAGATGCAGGCGCAGCGCCGGCCCCTGCTGCTCCGGCATCCGTATCGCTAGGCCAGACCACCGACCAGGTGCAGGCCGCTCTCGGAACGCCAGCGCGTGTGGCTAACCTGGGCGCGAAAGTCATCTACTACTACAACGGCATGAAGGTCGTCTTCAAGGACGGCAAAGTGTCCGACGTGCAATAGCCGGGAGAACGCGGGAAAGGATCTGTGATCCTTTCCCGCGCCTGGGCCGCGAAGACTATACGAGAGTTGGCATGATGGCGCGAGAGCCAGAAGAGAAGCGATTCAAATTCGTTTGTTGAGAGAATCTAAGCGTAGTTGATGGGATTCTTGGAAAGCCAATGCTCATCGCGCACTTTGCCAATGTTCTTCATCGCATTGCCAGCGACGCTTGCGCTGAGATGGCGGCTCTTCCAGGCGAAGCCGGCGCCGAGCCCAATGGCACAACCGAGCAGACCATATGCCAGGGTCACTGAAGTGGATGTGGATTTCCGGCGGCAGATTGGATAACCAACCAGCACACCAACGCAGGCTCCGATCGCGGCGGGTACCAGCGCGCCTTTAACAGACTCACCAAGAAAAGGAACCAGAGGTTCTCCGTCGAGGAAGTCGTCCTGACCGTGGCGCGCACCCTCGATTCCAGAGTCAACCAGTCGCCGGCCATAATCGGCATTGGACTTCACCCACTCACCCAAGCTCATGGAACCTCCTCACCATCCTGAAAAGTCATACCAAGTCTATCAGATCATCGGCGCAGAATTGAGACAGTATCTCCAGTCACAGATCAAAACGGGACTGCGAGCGTTATCATCGACCCACTTGGCTTTGGCGCAACTTGGAAGCGGGTGTGATTGGAATGCGGATCGCGTATGTACTCACTTCGCTCGGTGTCGGTGGAGCGGAGCGGCAAGTGATGGAACTGGCTGAGCGTATGGCGGCTCGTGGCCATGCGGTCTTGCTGGTCGTGCTGAGAGAACGCCAATCCGAGGAATGGCCGACCGCGCTCGACTTGGTCCGTCTTGATATGCGCAAGACGCCCGTCGGCCTTTTCTCAAGTTTCGCGAGAGCCCATCGATTCCTGCGCGCCTTTCATCCCGATCTCATTCATAGTCACACTTTTCATGCCAACATGGCCGCGCGGTTGTTCAAGATCATGTTTCCGGCAACGGCGGTTTTGTCGACAGTTCATAACGTTTATGAAGGCCCCTGGTCGCGCATGCTGGCCTATCGGCTTACCGACCCCCTCAGTCGCCACACTACTGCCGTCAGCGAGGCCGCCGTCGTTCGCTATGTGCGCCTTAAGGCTATTCCGGCACATAAGTCTTCGGTAGTCACCAATGGAATCAAGATTGCTGAGTTCATGCCGAGCCCGGAGCGTCGCGCCTCGGTGCGAATGCAAATGGGGGCGCAGGAGGAGTTTGTCTGGCTGACGGCTGGGCGTGTTGTGCCGGCCAAGGACTATCCCAACCTGCTGCGCGCATTCTCTCTCGTCCGCGCCGAAATTCCTGCTGCCCGTCTCTGGATTGCCGGGGAGACTGCGGCGGGCGATGTGGGAGCTTCTGTCCGCTGGTTGGGCTTGCGCCGCGACATGCCGGGCCTGCTGGATGCCGCCGATGGCTTTGCGCTGGCGTCGGCCTGGGAAGGAATGCCTTTAGCGCTGGGCGAAGCGATGTCTATGGAGAAGCCTGTGGTGGCAACCGATGTGGGCGGCGTGCGCGAATTGGTAGGCGAGGCTGGTTTGTTGGTTCCCGCCAAGAGCCCGGAGGCGCTGGCCCAGGCTATGCTGGAGTTGATGCGGACGACGCCCGAAGCGCGCGGCGCCCTTGGACGAGCGGCACGTGAACGCATTGGGAGCTACTTCAGCATCGACGCCAAAGCCGATGAGTGGGAAACGCTGTATCGGAAGGTGTTGGCCAAGGAGAGTTGACCTGCGCTGCGATTTCTCGAATTGCGATATGCGGCGACCTCTTCGAGAATTGATCCACAAAGGGAGATTATTATCTGCAAAGCCGAAATCGGTCTTATTTCTAAAACATCATATTGTGGTATTCACTTTCGTGTATGTTGTTCAAAAAATCCCTGTTTCTCGCAATTGTTTAAATAATCTGCAAGAAAACAGGGCCGAAAATAAATATCGTATGGAAGGTATGGTGTGCCGAAAATCACGGTGGCACGGACCGGGCTGTGGCTTGTTGGCGTCCAAACACCTATGGCGTTCGCATTGTGGTCGAACATTTTTTGCACCCAAGATGATTGTGCGCCTGGGGAAGGTAATTTTCTGTAACCACGAGGAAAGAAGATGCATTTGCCCTGAAGGATTCACCGCGGTGACAGGGCCGGGTGGTAACCTTATGAGCGAATCTCGTGAGTCGCCCTTCGTGGCTGTTCGAATGGATCAGCGGAAGGCTTGGAGGAAGTTGGATGCGAGCAGCAATAGCCCGTCAAGTGATGTGCTTCGCCCTTTTGAGCGCAGCGGTTGGCATGGGAGTCAACATGGCGCAGGCGCAGGCAGGGCCGGCGCGGAATGCGGTACTGGCACTTGATCAGGGCTGGCAGTTCAGGCAGGTGAAGGCCGGCGCCGAGCAGGACGAAAGCGGCTGGCTGCCGGCGACTGTTCCGGGCGATGTGCATCTGGATCTGCTGGCCAACAAAAAGATTCCCGACCCGTTCTTCCGCGACAACGAGGCGAAGCTGCAGTGGATTGAGCAGGAGAGCTGGGAGTACAGGCTGAGCTTCGAGGTTGGGCAGGCGTTGCTGGCGCGCTCGCAGGTCGATCTGGTTTTCGACGGCCTCGACAGCGCCGCGCAGGTTTATTTGAATGGCGTGCAGGTGCTGAGTACCGACAACAGTTTTCGCATCTGGAGAGTTTCTGCCAAGAGCCAACTGCATGTAGGCAAGAACCTGCTGCGCGTTGTTTTTCCGTCGCCGATCAAGGCTGCCGCAGAGGCCGCCGCGAGCGATCTCTTCCGGGTACATTCAAAGACGGAAGAGAAGACCTATATTCGCAAGCCCGCTTATGAGTATGGGTGGGATTGGGGTCCCCGGTTTGTGACCAGCGGCATTTGGAGGCCGGTGCGAATTGAGGCCTGGGACAAGGCGCGCATCAGCGACTTTGCCATTCGTCAGCGCGACGTGAGCGGAGAAGTGGCGCATGTGGATGCCGAGGTGGAGATCGAGGCGGCAACAGAATCTACTACTCAAGTGAGTGTCAACTATCGGGGCAACGGCGAGCCTGTTGCCGGGTTGCCTCTCATTGTGACGGCTGCGGTCACACTTCATGCGGGACATAATGTAATTGATGTGCCCATCGAAATCCGCAAGCCGAAGCTTTGGTATCCCGCCGGGTACGGCGATCAGCCTCTGTACGAATTCACGGCGCGGATGGGCACAGGCGGCGGCCCCGTCGAAACGCGCAAAGTGAAAGCCGGCCTGCGCTCTATCGTGCTGCGTCGGGAACTGGACAAGTGGGGCCGCAGTTTTGAATTCATTGTTAATGGCATTCCTGTCTTCGCCAAGGGCGCGGATGTGATTCCATTCGACAGCTTTCCTAATCGCGTAACGACTGCCGACTATCGCCGCATTCTTCAATCCGCGCGCGACGCCAACATGAACATGATTCGCCACTGGGGAGGCGGTTACTACGAGAGCGATGAGTTCTACTCGATCTGCGATGAGCTGGGCATCATGGTTTGGCAGGACTTTATGTTCGGCAATGACTGGCAGCCGGGGACCTACGCCTTCAAGTTGAACATCGAGGCCGAAGCCGAGGACCAGGTGCGGCGGCTGCGCAATCATCCGAGTATCGTGATTTGGTGCGGCAACAATGAAACAGAGAGCGCATTTGATTGGGCACCGCGGAAAACGCTGCCGGCTGACATCAAGTTCTATATGTGGCAGGATTATCTGACCGAATTCAGCGGCATTTTGCCTCGCGTGGTGGCGCGGCTGGACGCGGAAACACCTTACTGGCCGAGCTCGCCCAGCTCCGACTATGAATCGCTCAACGACCATTTTCAATCGGGCGATGCACACATCTGGGACGTATGGCATGGGCGCGTGCCGTTCGCGACTTACGAAACGCATCATGCGCGCTTTGTGACGGAGTACGGATTCCAATCGTTTCCGGAGATGAAGACGATTGAAGCATTCACACAGCCGGAGGATCGCGCGAATATCTTAACGCCGGTGATGCTGGCGCACCAGAAGAACAAAGAAGGCAATTCGCTCATTCACGATTATTTGCTGAAGGATTATCCGGAGCCGAAGGACTTTGCTAGCTTTCTTTATGCTAGCCAGGTGTTGCAGGCCGAGGGCATCAAGATTGGCGCGGAGCATTTCAGACGCTCGCGGCCGGAGACGATGGGATCGATCTTCTGGCAGTTGAACGATTGCTGGCCGGTGGCTTCATGGTCGAGCATTGACTACTATGGCCGCTGGAAGGCGCTGCAATATTATGCGCGGCGCTTCTATGCGCCGGTGCTGGTTTCTCCGCACGTAGAGGCCGGCGCTCTGAAGGTTTACGTTGTGAGCGACAAAGTGAAGGCCGAGCCGGCATCGTTGCACGTGAGGCTGATGGACTTTGATGGAAAGGTGCTGCTGGAACAGACCAATGTTGTGGACGTTGCCCCGCTGACCAGCAAAGTTTATCTTGATTGGCCGCTGAAGAAACTTGCGGACGCGGGCGCGGCGGATACTTCGCGGGTTTTTGTCGTGGCTGAGTTGTCCGCCGGCGGCGTGGAGCTTTCGCGCAATCTGGTCTATCTGGCGCCGGTGAAGGGAGTGCATCTGAAGCCTGCGCAACTGAAGGTCGAGACGACCGGCGCTCAAGGCAACTATAGAATTCGCGTTAGCTCGCCGGTGTTGGCGCGCGATGTGTATCTTTCGTTTGGCAGTCTCGACGCGCAGGTTTCCGATAATTACTTTGACCTGTTGCCGGGTGAGACGGCGGAGATCACGGTCACGAGCGCAGCTTCGCTTGATGCGCTGAAGGCACAGCTGAAGGTGATCTCGTTGACGGATGCGTTCGCGAGCGGTGGAAGTCCAGACATGGTGGGGGCATGGTAGCAATGAAGCGGGCCGGAATGAAAGCTCCGGCCCTTTGCTGATTCGGTTCCCGTTGATTAGAACGAGAGCGTGGCCTGCAGGAAGATGCGGCGCGCCGCAGCGCCTGATGAGAAGATTCCACCGGCCAGGCTTGTCGATTGACCGAAGAGACTGCCGGGGCTAGCGGGATCGGTGGGTGGGGGCGCGATGGTTCCCACCGGCGTGCCACGGTCGATGTCGTTGAATAGGTTCAGCGCCTGCGCATTGAGGGTCAGTGTGTATTTGCGGCCTGTATTGGTGGGGCCAAACATTCCTCCCGGACCTCCGCGCCCGCCACCTCCGCCGCCTCCAAAGGGATTACCGAATCCACCACCGCCGGGTCCTCCTCCTCGGCCACCGCCGCCGCCGCCAGGCCCTCCGCCGGGAGGTGGTGGCGCGGCCCCGTTGGCCGATGCGAGTTTAGGGCCGAACCCAAAGGCCCGGCTGATGCGCAGGTTTACGGCTACGGCGGCGGGGCTGTTGCCGAGGTTGGCAGGAAGCAATGTCTCGCCTGCCTGTGGGTCGATGTCGAGAGCGCCAAAGCTGGTTTGAACTACGTCGGCGGGGATTGATGCGGTGGTTGCATACGACGGGCGATGGTTGAAAAATCCGTCTTGAACCAAGTCCTGATTGGTGACGATATTGAAGGGCCTGCCGGACTGCGCAATCAGGAACGGATTGAAACGAATGCCCCAGGGGCCCTGGTAGTTGGCCATCATGAAAACCATATTGCGAGAGGCCCAACTGGCGCGCCCGTAGTCTTGACTCAGATTTGCGGAGTTGGAGGCAATTCCGCCGATGCTGTCGGTGTTGGCAGCGGTCATGTTATAGAAACCCATGAGGCTGAAGTTTTGAGACAAGTGCGCGTTGACGTTTACGATGATCTGGTTCTGTTTGAAAACTGCTTCAGGATCGTATTCATTTATATTGCCCAGGGAGGAGTTATAGCTGGAGAGGTAAGGCGCGTTCGCATTGCGCGTCACCATTTGATGTACGCCGAAGGAATGCAGATAAGTAAAGGTCAGCGTCGTGGCTTTGTTCAACTGCCTTTCCAGGCTGGTTCCCAACTGCTGCGTGAGCGGCGAACGGTAGCCAGGCGCGACTCGATCTGTCGTAGAAATGGATGTTCCGCAACCTTGGCTCAATGCATCGCTCAAACTGGTCGCGCTAAAGCAAGTGGGATTGTAGATCACCGTCTGCTGTTGGGGCGCGCCTGCGCCGCTGAAGCGCGTGACTGCGAGCAAATCGCCCAGGGGCAGGCGGTCATAGAAGAAACCATAGCCGCCGCGCACAACTGTCTTGGCCTGTTTCTTGTCTTTGTGTCCGTCGAGGGCGTAGGCGAAGGCGACGCGGGGCGCCCAGTCGTCGTGGTCTGCGATGTGATTCTGCGATTCCCATCGTATGCCGCCGGACAATGTTAGAAATGGATTGAACTTCCAGTCGTCTTGCGCGAATAGCGCGGCGTCAAAGATGTTTGCCGTGGCTTTTGGGACGCCGGTGGTGTAGCTCAACTGGAGAGGCGCCGCTCCGCTTTGAAAATCTGCTTGGGAAGCGAAGGTAAATGTTCCGTTGAAATTTGCATCCGTAGAGTTGGCGTCGCGATTTTCGCGCAACCGCGTTCCGAATTTGATGGCATGGGCACCCACGGACATGGTGGTCAGGTTCTGCAACTCCAAATGATCCTGATGATCGTTGACCTGACTTGCCGATGCGCCGCCGCCGGTAAAATAACCCAGCACGGACGCCTGGGGAACACCGCCTGCCGCTGTTGTGGATGAAACGTCGCGAAGATATTGGACGCGAGTCTCGTTGACGATGTGATCGTTGATGACATACGAATCGCTGAGTTGGATTGTGTTTTCGATGGAGTGTGAGCTTTGAGCCTGGCTGCTGGATTGTTGCGCCGCGCTGAGTTCGCCGCTCTCGGCGTCGCGATAGAACTGGTAGCGCAGGGTGAGCGTGTTTTTGGCGCCTAATTGCAAATCGATTCTTGGAGCGATATTGGTCCTGGTATGCGGGTTCAGAATTCCACTGGTCGCAGTGCCGTTAGGACTGTAAGCCAAGCTGATGTTTTGTATATTGCGCTGCTCAGCGCTGATAAAGAACGAAGCCGTTTTAGAGAGTGAGCCATTCAGCGTCCCGTTGAATTGGAGCGTGTGATAGGTCGGCAGATGAGTTACGAATGGATTGCCGGTATTGAAGCTGTCATCGTTACCCTGGGCGAAGAACTGACCATGCAGTTTGTCGGTGCCGGGCTTGGTGAGAATCTCAATGCGCCCATAACCCAGCTTGTCAAACTCAGCGGAAAAAGGATTCTGATTGATGCGAATTTCGCGGATGGCAGATTTGGGGGGCAGTTGTCCGCCGGTGAAGCCGTCGATATAAATCTGGCCGCCGTTGGGTCCGGCCGCGGGTCCGGCGAGGGCTGTGAGTTCGCTGGATAACTCGTCCGGATCATCCGAGAGCGCATCCAGATCTTTTCCCTTGATCACGATTGCATTGGAGTTTCCGCTTGCATCTATATTCACGGTGGGCGACTCGTCGGTGACCGTCACGCTCTGCTGCGCAACTTCGAGGGCCATTGAGATTTTCACGTGCATGATTTGGCCGGCCGCCAGCTGAATTGGCTTCGAGGCAAAAGGCGCGAAGCCCTGGTAGGAGGCAAGCACGATGTAGCTACCTGGCGCGAGGCCGTTCACCTGGTAAGCGCCGCTTGCGTCCGCGGTTGTCCTGGTTACAGTCACACCTGTCGCGGTGGTAATGGTGATTGCTGCGCCGGGAATCAACGCGCCCGTGGGGTCAGCGACCTGGCCGTGCAAGGTGCCTGTTGTCGCGGGAGTTACGGGAGTGGACTGGGTTGCCGGAGAAGGCGTTGCCACCGTCTGCGGCGCAGTTGGCGCAACGGGAGCTTGCGCATTAACCGCTGCTACACTGGCCACGCCCAACACCAGGGCAATTGAAACATGAGTGAGGTAATGCAATCTTGAGTACACTTATCCCTCGCTTGTTAGAGCTGAATTTGTTTGAGCGCTTACTGGGCTGCTGCTTCCGCCGCGCCTGCGCCGGAGTTCATGCTCCAATTTGATAACAGACTCTGACTGGCCGCGGGAGCCTGAAGTAGTGGCTCGACGCCGGCCAGCAGCGTGATGGCCGTAACGTCGGTCGTGCCGTCGGTAGCAACCAGCATGACCGCCTCGCCCTTTTGCAAATCGCCGAGTTGAATGGCGGGGGCGCGATTGAGCATCTGCTGCGGATCAGGTTCGCCGCCAGACTGACCGCCCCACGAACCACCATGCTGCGCGCCTGCCGACAATCCATTTGCCGGCGGAGCATTTCCACTTGATGGATTGGCTGTTCCCGCAGTTCCTTTCAGCCGCATCGCCACCATCTGCGCCATGCGCTCCGGCAAGCGTCGCATTTGCGCATCCGCCGTGATGTGGACGGTGACCGGCTTTTTAGTCGCCAGATCTTTGACCACAAGAGTCGAGCCTGCCGTATCGAGCGTGGCAATGATTCCGGAGACATTGCGGAAGCTGCCTGAGACTACATCTTCCGCGGCAATCTCCGTTCCATCCGCATTCTTTGCGCCGCGCGCTCGCAACTGATCGCCGACATGAATTGCATCGATTGGCGCCGTTTGAGCGTCGTCAAAGCGCACCGAAGCCGGCGCATAACGTTTCAGTATTGTCGCTTTGGATGTGTGCACTGTGATCGTCTTGGTTGTCGCTCCTGCACCGCTAGTTAACACAATGACGCTCGCAGCGGCATCAACGCTCTTAACCAATCCACCGACTCCGCGCTGCTGCCAGTCTTCACGATCTTTCTTCTGCTTCTCAGCCAGGTCGGATTGCTTGATGGCGATAATCTGCAAGGCCTGCGAAAAGCCGGAAGGTGCGTTGGGATTGAGTTTCACGAGCACGCGGTCTCCCATAGCCAAGTCGCTGAACTGAATTGTCTCTGCGGTGCTCAAATCCTTTTGGCCGGGAGCGATGCGCTTGATAGCCGCAGCCGTTGGAACCTCCACCTGGACTAACTGGCCTTGGTCGGTCTTCACCGTGAGCGTGGTTCCGCTGATGGCGTTGATCGTTCCTAAAAGCCTGGCAGGCGCTTGCGCTTGAACCAGCGCCACGCCAGCCAGCGCAGCCTGGATCACAACCAAATGCGCGATCAATGATGCAAACGAGATCTTCATCTTGCTCTTCATAGTCCAACTCTCCACCGGCCGGAATTACTCTGGGTCCGGGGTGCAATTTATCGCCACCGTTTGTGTAGACGAACCAGGACGCCAAAAGGTTGAGAGAAGTGTTTCGTAGTGTGAAGAGCCTGCTTAAAAAGTCCAAAATTCAATAAATTCATAGACTCTCAGAACATTAAGGTTGCTTGGATCGATCTTTCACCAACTCGGCTGTCTCCAAAAAAACATAGCTCCCTGATGGCGTGGGGACTACGTGGGTCAGCCGCCGGTTGTGAACCACGATCGTGTCTCGATACCAGAGATTGATGGCGGGCAGATCGCGCGCCAGAATTCTTTGCGCTTCAACGTAATCGGCCCGTCGCCGTGCGGCGTCCGCGCTTTGGGCTGCATCGTTGAGAAGCGCGTCCAACTGTGGGTTTGAGTAATGACTACGATTGGTTCCTTTTGGCGAAAAGTATTCGGTCGCGTAGACGTTGAAGATGTCCGGTTGCTCCCCGCCTATCCACTTGAGCGAGTACATCTGAAAGGCGCCACGCGTGATGTCGGAGTAAAAGGTTGCGTACTCATAGCTGCGGAGTTCGAGCGCAATTCCTACCTGAGCCAATTGCTGCTGCAAGACGGCAGCCAGCGAGCGCGTCTCTTCCAACGTGCTGGTCTTCATGGTCAGGTGAAAGCGAATGCCGTCGCGGTCGGGCCTATGGCCAGCCTCGTCCAGCAATTGCTTCGCGCGTGCTGGATCGTAGTCGTAGCGCGGCCCACTGCCACTCCACGCCCAATGATTTGCGGGCAGCAGACTTTCAGCGGGCTGCGCGTGGCCTAGCAACAATGTTTGGATAATCAATTTGCGGTCGATGGCGCAGGCAATTGCCTGTCGCACGCGCGCATCCTTCAAAAGCGGATCTCGCAGGTTAAAGCCGAGGTACTGAACCTGCGTTCCCGGCGCGTCTTCGACCGCCAGGTTGGGCCGCGTTCCGAGTACCGCCAAGGAATCCATGGGCAGGGAATTGACGGCCACATCGGCCGAACCTTTTTCGAGTTCCAGCGACTCGGTAATCGTGTCGGGCACGACAGCAAAGCGTACGCGCTCGATCTTCGGAACGCCAGACCAGCTCTGCGGATTGCGTTCAACCACCACGTTCTGATCGATCTGCTGGCTCACGAAGCGAAACGGCCCCGTGCCCACGGGGTGGCGCCAGAATTCGCTCGCGCTGCCAAAAGGAACTACGCCAAATGCACCCGTGGAAAGATTGGTCAGTAAAAAGTTATCCGCGTGCTTCAAGTGGAAAACAATCGTCTGGGCATCTTTGGCCTCGACGGTTTCTATCGATGCATAGGAGGCGGCCTTGGGCGAGATCACCGCGCCTGAACGGACGGAGTCAATGGTCCACGCTACATCGCGCGCTGAAAGAGCGCGGCCATCGTGAAACTGCACGCCAGCGCGCAGATGAAAGATGAGCGTCAGCGGGTTCGGCTGCTCCCAACTCGCAGCGAGCGCCGGCGTGAAATGAAAGCTGGCATCGCGGGCGACTAATCCATCAAACAGCAACTCGTCGATGTGTTCCGATTGCCCATCTGTTCCGATGCGGGGATCAAGATTTGCGGGGCTGCTCTCGATCAGGAAGACCACCGTATGCGGGTCGCGATGCGCCGCGTGGCAGCCTGCAAGCGCCACGAGCGCGGCCAGCAGAAGAAGCCTACGCATAGGTCACCTGCCCTAGAATTGCCGGCCGCGTTGCGCCGGTCGCTTTGGGTACATTGGACGGCAAGTGATGCCACGTTTGCCAAGCCAGCAGCGCAAAGGCGGCGGCCTCTTTGGCCTCGGCGGGCAGGCCGAACTGCTCGCTGGTTGCTAGATCGCAACCGAGCGGCTCGAGCTTTTGCGCCAACATTGCCATCAGCGTTGTATTGCGCGCTCCGCCGCCTGAGACGATGTAATCTACCGCACAGCCTTTCATTCCGCGCCGGATGTAAGTTTTGTAACTCCGCGCAATTGTTTCAGCGGTCAGCACCGTGGCTGTGGCTAGCGCGTCTTCGGGCTTATTGCTGTGCCGTTGGCAAGAGGCGAGAAACTTCGTCGCATACTCGCGCCCAAACTGTTCACGCCCTGCTGTGCGCGGCGGCTTGATGTTGAAGTAAGGATTCTTGAGAGCTTTGGTCAACACCGGTTGGAGCACCGCGCCGCGTGCGGCCAAGCCGCCGTTGCGGTCGAATCGTTTGCCATAAAGTTGTTGCGCCAGCGCATCGATCACCATGTTCCCTGGGCCGGTGTCGAAAGCTATCACAGCGTCTTGCGCGGCTCCGGCGGGAATTGCCGTCAGGTTGGCGATGCCACCGATGTTCTGCAGCACACGCCCGCGCTTTTGGTCGGCGAACAGCACGTAGTCGAGCAGCGGAACCAGCGGCGCTCCCTGGCCGCCTGCGAGCATGTCGGCTGGACGAAAGTTCGAGACCACCGGAACGCTTGTAGCCGCGGCAAGAATCGCCGGCTCGCTTAGCTGCCAGGTGCAGGCGAAGTGGCGTCCCGCATAGCTTTCCGCGCGCGGCTGATGATAGAGCGTCTGTCCGTGGCAGCCAATCAGATCGAGCTTGACTTTATGTTGTGCGAGTGTCGCGTTCACCGCGTCGGCGTAGGCGATGCCGAGTCTCCAATTGAGCCGCGCCAACTCCGCGGTCGATGTCGAGGCCGCATTCATCGCCGCCAACACCGCGCGCCGCAGAGCAGCCGGAAATGCAAAGCCTTCATGCGCGAGCAGGGTGACGCTGGGCCGCTGTTTTCCCGGCACGATTCGCACTATGGCTACGTCGATGCCATCGGCCGAGGTTCCGCTCATGATGCCGGCTACTGTCATGCTGGTTGCGCTCATGCCGCCTGCTTTTCCTGGTGCTTCATTACGGTCTCATAAAAGCGCAAAATTCGCGCTCGCAGCGACTCGAATTGCCTGGCCGTCAGGGCTCGGGAGACGCCGCTCGCAAACAGCTCCGATCTTCTACGCGCCATCTGTTCCGCGCGCCTCATCAGCAGATTGCAAAACTGCGACGATCGTTCTCCTTCGGCAATCAGCGCCTCATAAGCGCGCAAAATCATCTCTGGAGTATGGCAAACTTCCAGCATGTCCATTCCGGCGCGGATGGCCGTTACTGCTGCCTCTTCCATGGTCATGAATTTGAGAATCCCACCCATCTCCATATCGTCGGAGAAGATGATGCCCCAATAGCCTAGCCGCTTGCGTAGCACCGTTGTGATCCAGTAAGGCGACGCGCTGGCGGGGCGATCCTTGCCGGGGGTATCAGGATAAGCAGCGTGGTTCACCATGACCATCGGTAACTCGTTGCGGAGTTCGCGATAGGGCGCCAGATGGTTGCGCCACTCCGCAGGACCGTTGCGGCGAATCACTGGCGTCTCTAGATGCGAATCGAGTGTGCCGCCGCCCAGTCCTGGAAAATGCTTGCCGCAGCCAACTACATTTCGCTCTGCGAGTCCGGCGAGAAAGTTGCGCGCATAGTCGACTACGTGCTCCGCAGTTGCGCCAGCCGCGCGTGTTCCCAACACCTCGGCCGACTCCGGCAGCGCAAGGTCCACCACCGGCGCGAGCGTCGTATTGAAGCCGAAGGCCTTCACGCTCTGCGCAATGAGGTCGCCTTGCTCGCGGATCAGATTGTTGCGGCCGGCTCGTCGCGCTGCTTCTGCCACGGCATATGCGGAAGGCATGGCGGCAAGCGCAAGTCGAAGCCGGTCCACGGTGCCGCCTTCGACATCGACGCAGCGAAAGCTGTTCGGCGCGCAAAGAGCCGTCGCCTCATCCAGCAGTGCCCGCGTCTGCTGCGCGTCCACAATATTGCGCTGGAAGAGAATCACGCCTGCCGGCCGCACCAACTTCAGCCACGCACGCTCGAGACTGGTTAGCTCCGTGCCTCCGAGGCCCACTACGAGCAGGTTACCAGCAGCTTGACGCAGATTTGCTTTCATCCTTTTTCCTTCAGTTCCTGCTGTAACTCTTCAAGCAGATTGAGCGCTTGCAGCGGTGTCAGCGAGTTCACATCCGTTGCCTCGATGCGATCCACTATACGCTGCGAGAGCGGCGTAAAGATGGTCAACTGCACCGGCTCGGGCGTCGTTTCCACTTGCACGCTCTGCCGCTCCTGCTTCTCATGCTGCCGGAGCACATGCTTGGCCCGCTCGATCACCGCAGACGGCAGCCCTGCGAGCCGAGCTACTTCGATGCCATAACTTTTGCTGGCCGCGCCCGGTTCGATGTTATGAAGAAAGACAATTCCACTGGCCGCCTCTTTGACGCCCACGCGGAGGTTTCTGACGCGCGGCAACTTTTCGGCCAGCATGGTCAGCTCATGGTAGTGAGTGGCAAAAAGCGTCCGCGCACCGGTTTCCGCGTGAAGAAACTCGACCGTTGCCCAGGCTAGCGACAGGCCGTCGAAGGTCGCCGTTCCGCGGCCCATCTCATCGAGCAGGATTAACGATTTGTTTGTGGCCGTGTTCAGAATTGTTGCGGTCTCTGTCATTTCGACCATGAATGTCGAGCGGCCACGCGCCACATTGTCGCTGGCTCCGATGCGGGTATAGATGCGATCTACGAGGCCAAAGCGCAAACTTTCGGCTGGAACAAAGCTGCCCATCTGCGCCAACAGCACGAGCATCGCCGTCTGGCGAAGATAAGTACTCTTGCCGCCCATGTTAGGTCCCGTGATAAGCAACAAACTCGGACCGCCGTCTTTCTCATTCAGGCCTGCCGCATTGAGATAGATGTCGTTGGCGATGAACCTTCCTTCGCGCGTTTCCTCCATCCACTGCTCAATCACCGGATGGCGCGCGGCCACGGCTTCGATGACAAGTTCGTCGACCAGTTGAGGACGCACGTAGCGCCGCCCCGCCGCCAGATGCGCAAAGTTAGCCAGCAGGTCCGCCTCCGCCACCATAGCGGAGCTTCGCTTGATTCGCCCGGCGGCCTCGAGTACCGTACTTCGCAACTCGGCAAAGATTCGTTTCTCAATTTCGATGGAACGCTCATGCGCTGTGAGAATCTTGCGCTCATATTCTTTCAACTCGGGTGTCGTAAATCGCTCTGCATTCACCAGCGTTTGTTTGCGCTCATAATCAGCCGGAGCCAGAGCCATATTGGCTTTAGTTATCTCGATGTAATAGCCGAAGACCGAGTTATAGCGCACTTTCAGCGAACCTATCCCGGTCCGCTGGCGCTCCCGTTCTTCGATGGCCGCAATCTGCTGCCGTCCGGTGGTCGAGATGGTTCGTAACTCGTCTAACTCGGCGTCCACGCCTGAAGCAATCGCACCGCCATCGACCAGCGTCAGCGGAGGCTCCTCGACCAGGGTCGTGGTAATTTGCGCCGTCACGTCATCAAGTGTGTCCAGCCGCTCAGCGAGTTCACGCCAGCGCGCCGCCTTCATGACATCGAGAGCTTTCTTCAGGCCGGGCAGTCTGCTTGAACTCGCGGCGAGCGCCCGCACGTCGCGCGCACCGGCCGAATCCAAACTGAGCCGCGCCAGCAATCGCTCAAGATCCAAGATCCCTGAGAACGCCCGCCGAATCTCCTCGCGTTTTACCAAATCACCATGTGCCTCGCCGACCGCCTCATAGCGCGCTTCAATCGCCTCGGCGTCGACCAGCGGCCGCAGAATCGTGGCCCGAAGCAGCCGCTTTCCCATCGGCGTCTGACAGGCATCGAGCGAGTAAAAGAGCGTTGCCCGGTTGTCCTGACCCGCAAAGAGCGGCTCGACCAATTCGAGATTCCGCACCGTCACCTGGTCGAGCTCAAGCGCCGTCGAGTGTTCCTCAAATTTCAAACTGTCAATGTGCAGCGCTTCGTTCTTTTGCGTGGTGCGTACATAATGGAGCACGGCGCCAGCCGCAATTGCTGCCGCTTCATGCCCGACCAGTCCAAACCCCTCGAGCGACCGCACATTCAGTTGCCGCTCCACCAGAGGAACCGCGAATTCTCTGGTCCAGACCCAGTCCTCGACCCGGGTCCGCGCCTGTATCCTTTCAAGCTGAGCAGGCAATTCAGCGCTTGTGGGGGCGAGTACTTCATTTGACCCCGCCTTCACAATTTCGTCGACAGCCTGCTGCCGCGCCGTCGTCCCGCAAAACTCCGCCGTACGGAATTCCCCGGTTGAAACGTCAAGCAGAGCGACCGCACACACTGCCTCGGGTTGATTGGCCTGGGCTTTGGCACTGACACCCGCAACCTCGAAATAAGCCGCCAGAAAATTATTTTTCTCCTGCCCCAGCCCGGCATCGAGAGCTGTCCCTGGCGAGAGCACCCGCGTTACCTCGCGGCGAACGATTTTCTTAGTGAGCTTGGGATCCTCCATCTGGTCGCAGAGGGCAATGCGGTAGCCCTTGCGCAGCAGGCGGGTCAAATAGCTCTCGACCGCATGATAAGGAACCCCGCACATGGGCTGGGAGCGCTCGCGGTCACGCGCGGTCAACGTGAGTTGCAACTCCCGGCTCACGGTGACAGCATCGTCGTAAAAGAGCTCATAGAAGTCGCCCATGCGAAAAAAGAGCAGGGCATCCGGGTTCTCGCGTTTCGCCGCCGTCCATTGACGCATAAATGGTGTGAGTTCGCCAGGCGCCTTGTCTGAAGGGAAAGGGTGTGGAGTACCCACGGGTTGAGAATCGTCGTTGATCACGCTGGATTTAAGAGTATCGCGGCAGGACGGTAGCGGGGTAGCCCGGTCGAGAGTACTTTGTCATAAATTATTTTTGGGAGCGTGGCACGGCGCACCGGAGAGAGACTACACTCTAAGCAGGCGGAGAGCCGGGAGCATTGGTGGCCGATTCTCACCGAAATCTTTTTGTGAAACATCGAATTTGCAAAAGCAGGAGTGAATGAAGCCGACCCCCCACGACTTCCCCCAGTCCAATCACCCGATTGGAACCGGTGCAGAGATTATTCAGCCGGCTCAGGCCCCAACGCCTGTGCCCTCCCACGGACCCAGCAACATGAGGCTGTGGATGCGCGATCTGCTCGTTTCCGCAGCCGCATCTGTCTTCATTATCAACTTTCTTTATCAACCGGTCCGCGTGGAAGGCACCAGTATGTTGCCGCGGCTGGAGGATCAGGACCGGCTCTTCATCAACAAGTTCGTGTACAAGTTTTCAGCGATTGAGCGTGGCGACGTGGTGGTCTTTCATTATCCGCGCGACCCGCAAAAGAGCTACATCAAGCGCGTCATTGCGATTCCTGGCGACTTGTTGCGCATCGATCACGGCACGGTCTGGCTCAACGGCAAGCCGCAAATCGAGGATTATGTCCCGGAAGAGTATCGCGACAGCGTATCCATGTCTGAGATGGTTGTCCCGGAGGACAGCTACTTCATGATGGGGGATCATCGCTGCATCTCCTCCGATAGCCGCACCTTCGGCCCTGTCGAGCGCTCGCTCATCTATGGAAAGGCAGTCTTTGTTTTGTGGCCGGCGCACGACGCAGGCTCGGTGCGGTAGAAAGGTGCAATTACGGCCCGGAAATCCACCGGCAGAAACTTCTCAAAACTGCTAAAATCGATAGAATCCACTCCTCGGAGAGGCAATGCAATCGATTCTAGCGCTCGAAGACGGGCGCATCTTCCGTGGCCTCGGGTACGGCGCACCTGGCGAATGCCGGGGCGAGGTCGTTTTCAACACTTCCCTTACCGGTTACCAGGAAATTGCTACTGATCCCTCGTATGCCGGACAAATCGTGGTTCTCACCAATCCCCAGATTGGGAACTACGGCACGAACCAGGCGGACAACGAGTCGGCCAAGCCCTATATCGAGGGCTTGATCGTTCGCGAGTTCTCGCCCATCAGTTCGAATTGGCGCTCGGAACAGGTCACCGACGAGTACATGGAGCGCTATTCGGTTCCCGTGCTGGCTGAGATCGACACCCGCGCCCTGGTTCGCCACTTGCGCACCTACGGCGCGATGCGCGGTGTGATTTCTACTGCCGAGAGTGACGCCGAAGTTCTTGTCCAAAAGGCGAAAAACATTCGCAAGATGGACGGGACGGACTTGGCACGCGTGGTCTCGACCAAGTCGATCTATAGCTTCGATGCGACGGACAGCCGCAATCAGGCGGGGGATGCTTTGCTGGCCAAAGCTATCGCGCAAGATGCACACGCGCGAAAGTTGCATGTAGTGGCTTATGATTTTGGCATCAAGATTAACATTCTACGGATGTTAACGCGCGAGGGATGCCGGGTCACGGTGGTTCCGGCGGAGACAAGCGCCGAGGACGTTTTTGATCTGAAGCCCGACGGCGTCTTTCTTTCGAACGGTCCCGGCGACCCTGAGCCAGTCGACTATGCTGTTCGCGCCATTCGCAAATTTCTGGGCCGCGTGCCGGTCTTTGGGATTTGTCTGGGCCATCAACTCACGGGCCTGGCTTTGGGCGGAAAGACCTACAAGCTCAAGTTCGGTCACCATGGCGGCAACCACCCGGTTCGCAACAGCGTCACAGGGAGGGTGGAAATTACGGCTCACAATCACAACTTCGCCGTCGATCCGGACTCGATCAACCTGAACGAGGTCGAGTTGACCCACATGGATCTGAACGACCAGACCCTCGAAGGTCTGCGCCATAGGACTCTGCCATTGTTCAGTGTGCAGTACCACCCCGAAGCCGCTCCCGGCCCGCATGATTCCAGCTATCTCTTCCACGACTTCCGTCGGATGATGGAGGAGTGGAAGGGATGAAGAACTGGCTCCCAGCCTTGGCGTTGATTGCAGGGCTAGGGAATCTTTTTTCTTACGCACAAGTCAAAGGCTTCCGAACTCCGCTCGATCACCATATTGAGAATCTTCGTGAGCACGGGGTCGATCCTCAAACATTGCGCTTCGCTTTAGTTTGCGGCGTTGACCTTAAGGGAGTCACTGCGCGTTACGGTTTCGCCAACGATCGGTTTGCGACGTGGGAAGTAGTCAGTGACCTTCCGAAAGCCTACGACAGCCGTGTCATGTACCTGATCGAGACTGCCGAGGTATGGAACATTCATCATCGGCTGGTGGTTGAAGAATGGATCGCGAAATTGGATGCAGGAAGTTATTCGCGAACCCTTTATTGTTTTGGCACGGACAAAGAACTTCAGGTTCTCGATGCAACGGAGTTTCAGATTCCAGTCGATGGCACTCAGCGATGGGCAATGCACGTGCGCTGGATGCGAAATCCGAATGGAAAGTTTGTGGTGTCGGAACCGTTTCACTTTATCGGATTGGATGGGGAGGCGGTTCCCGATCCGAAGCTGACTAAGGACGACAGGCAAATAGCAAACTACTGGAGCAAGAAACTGCCGACACCTTTGACAGCGGATGGCTTGAAGTTGCCTGCGTTGCTCATGGGCGAAAGCCAAGCGCCATCTGGACCTAACTAGCGCGGCCAAGACCGCACCTTGCAAACCCACGCAGAGCAGCTTGAGAGGCAACAGGTAAGAAGAGCAAAATATGCCACGTAGAAATGACATTCAGAAGATATTGGTGATCGGCTCGGGGCCGATTGTGATTGGCCAATCCGCCGAGTTTGATTACTCAGGGACGCAGGCCTGCAAGGCTCTCAAGCAGGAGGGTTATGAAGTGGTGCTGGTGAACTCTAACCCGGCTACTATCATGACCGATCCAGACCTGGCCGACCGCACTTACATTGAGCCGCTCACGCGCGAATATGTCGAGGAGATCATTCGCATTGAAGCGGAAATGCTTACCGCAGGCCATGACGGAAAGGCTGCCGGCAAGTTCGCATTGTTGCCCACGGTGGGTGGGCAGACGGCGCTGAATCTGGCCGTCGATCTGGCCGACGCGGGCATTCTCGACAAATACAATGTCGAGTTGATCGGCGCAAAACTGGAAGCGATCAAGAAGGCCGAGGACCGGCTGCTTTTCAAAGACGCCATGCTGCGCATTGGGCTTGATGTTTCCAAGTCTGCATTAGTCAATAATCTGCGTGACGGTTTGGAGTTTGCCTCGAAATTGGGTTTTCCGGTTTTGATTCGCCCTAGCTTCACACTGGGCGGCACTGGCGGCGGCATTGCTTACAACCGCGAAGAGTTGATGGAGATTCTGGCGCGCGGATTGGACCTTTCGCCGGTACACGAATGTTTGATCGAAGAGAGCGTGCTGGGCTGGAAAGAGTACGAGCTTGAGGTGATGAGGGACCTGGCCGACAACGTGATCATTATTTGTTCGATTGAGAATTTTGATCCGATGGGCGTACATACAGGCGATTCTATTACTGTGGCTCCGGCGCAGACACTTACCGATCGCGAGTACCAGAAGATGCGCGACGCCGCGATTGCAGTCATGCGCGAGATCGGCGTAGAGACTGGCGGATCGAATGTACAATTTGCCGTGAACCCCGTGGATGGCCGCATGACGGTGATCGAAATGAATCCGCGCGTATCGCGCTCTTCGGCGCTGGCATCCAAAGCGACGGGATTTCCGATTGCGAAAATTGCGGCCAAGTTAGCCGTGGGTTACACACTCGATGAAATTCCCAACGACATTACGCGGAAGACGCCGGCGTGCTTTGAGCCGACGATCGATTATGTCGTTGTAAAGATTCCCAAGTGGCAATTTGAAAAGTTTCCCGGCTCCGACGAAACACTTGGTCCGCAGATGAAGTCTGTGGGAGAAGTGATGGCCATTGGCCGCACTTTTAAAGAGTCGCTGATGAAGGCGTGGCGTGCGCTTGAGACCGGCAAGAAGACCGGCGCGGAGATACTGGAACCTCGGCGTTTGACGCAGATGCTTGTAACTCCGCGGCCTGAGCGGCTGGGCTATATCCGTTACGCATTCGAGCGGGGCATGAGTGTGCGGGAAGTGGCACGCCTGACCACGATGGACCCCTGGTTTCTGCATCAGATTCGCGAAATCACTCTTGCGCAAAGCGCCATCGCCGAAACCTCGCCGGAGACCATTACCACGGAGGCATTGCGTCAACTGAAGCGCCTCGGCCTGAGCGATGAGCGCATCGCGATGGAGTGGAAACTCGAAGGCCACGCCGGCACGCAGCAAGTGAGAGAACTGAGGGAGGGGAAGGGAATCAAGCCGGTTTTCAAGTTAGTGGATACTTGCGCCGCCGAGTTTGAATCGATGACTCCCTACTTATATTCGACTTATGACGAAGAGGATGAAGCGCCGCCTACACAGACGCCGAAAGTAATCATTCTCGGCTCGGGGCCGAATCGAATTGGCCAAGGCATCGAGTTCGATTACTGCTGCTGTCACGCGGCATTTGCGCTCAAGGACGACGGCTACGAGACGATCATGGTCAACTGCAATCCAGAGACGGTCTCGACCGATTATGACACCAGCGACCGGCTCTACTTTGAGCCGCTGGTGCTGGAAGATGTGCTGGCGATCTACAATCACGAGGCGCAGTCAGGCGCGCAGATTGGCATGATTGTGCAATTTGGTGGACAGACGCCGCTGAATCTTGCGCAGCGATTGCGTGCGGCCGGGGTACCGATTATCGGGACTTCTCCCGAGTCGATTGACTTAGCCGAAGACCGCAAGCGATTTGGCAAGTTACTGGACGAGTTAAAGATTCCGCAACCCGCGGGCGGCACGGCTACCAGCGCTGAAGAAGCGCTGGCGATCGGCGAGCGCATTGGCTATCCAGTGTTAGTGAGGCCGAGTTATGTGCTGGGCGGCCGAGCTATGGTGATTGCGTATGACGCAGAGGCTGTGGCGCGGTATATGCGCGAAGCTGTCGAGTACTCGCAGGAGCGGCCCGTGCTTGTCGATCACTTTTTGGAGAACGCCGTCGAGGTGGATGTCGATGCGCTCTGCGACTCCGAGGATGTGATCATTGCGGGGATCATGCAGCACATCGAAGAGGCCGGCATCCACTCCGGCGATTCGTCGTGCGTGCTGCCCGCGGTGGGCATTCGCGAAGAGACGCTGGAAACATTGCGCACGTACACGCGCAAGCTTGCACTTGCTCTCAAGGTCGTAGGCCTGGTCAATTTGCAGTTCGCCATTCAGCGCGATGCTCAGGGCCAGGACCATGTGTATGTGATCGAAGTGAATCCACGGGCCTCGCGCACGGTGCCTTACGTTTCGAAGGCAACCGGAATTCCGCTGGCCAAGATTGCCGCGCGGCTGATGACTGGCCGGAAGCTCCGTGAGTTATTGCCCACGCAACTGAGCAGCGGCAAGGATCTCGAAACCGGGACACATTATTATGTGAAATCGCCGGTGTTTCCGTGGGCAAAATTCGCCGGGGTCGATACGGTTTTGAGCCCGGAGATGAAGTCTACCGGCGAAGTGATGGGTGTAGCCGCAAGCTTTGGCGAGGCGTTTGCGAAGGCTCAGCTTTCGGCCGGGCAGATTTTGCCTACAGCCGGCACGGTCTTCTTTAGCGTCAACGATCCCGATAAGTCGGCGGTGGTCGAATTGGCGCGCCGCTACGTTGACCTGGGCTTCAAGATCGTGGCCACAGAGGGCACGGCCAACGTGCTGGAAAAGTCAGGGCTCATTATCGAGCGGGTCTTCAAGGTGAAAGAAGGCCGGCCTAACATTGTGGACTTGATCAAGGGCGACCGCATACAACTCATCGTCAACACACCGCGCGGGCAGGATACTTTCTTCGACGAGAAGGCGATTCGCCGGGCAGCGGTGCTGGCGCGCGTTCCCACCATCACGACAATCGCCGCCGCGCAGGCCGCAGTAGAGGGTATTGCAGCCATGCAACAGCATCACACCACGGTCTATGCGCTCCAGCAATTGCACGCCGTGACCTGCGCCTGAAATAGCATTTTTGATGCCGATGACTGAACGCGAAGAGCAAAAGATCGTCGACCCGTTGCATCAGGAGCAGGCCGCTCCGGAGGACTCGTCGATCGGCGTGCCCGCCGACGATGTACCGTGCTCATCTGTTTCCGCCAAGCGCTCCGCGGAGGAGCGCGGCGAGGGTCTTGCTGATGATACCGACGGTCGACAACAAGCTGATCGGAAGGATGCACCGATGGACATTCACGCTCCAATGGGCAAAGTAAAGTCGCTGAAAGAGTTCGCTACGCATATTCTCATCGTGACTATCGGCATCTTAATTGCATTTGGCTTGGAAGGCGCACGCGAAAGTTGGAGAGAGCACGTAGCGGTCAATGAACTCCGCGAGAGTCTTCGCGCGGAATTGACCGATGATCAGAGTCAGCTCGCTAGTGATCTGCGCCAGGTGCGCCTGTGCAATGCGCAATTGGACAAGATGATTGGCGAAATGCCCGGATTGGCAAAGAGGCCAGCGGAACTCAATCGGCGGGTTGCAGAGCTTAGGCCTGGCTTCTTTAACTTCACTACCACGGCCTGGGAGTCGGCGCTCTCGAGTAACACGCTGAGTTTTATGGAACGAAAAGAGCGAGATCGCTGGGTAAGCGCATATGGTGGCATCGAAATGTACCAAAAGATTTCGCTGACCGGCGCTTTGCCAACTTTCAATGATGTTATAACCTATTTTCCGAGCCATCGCTCCTATACTAACGTTGCGGAAGAGGCCGAGGCGGAGCGCAAACTGCGCGCGCTAAGAAATGAATTTGCGATATTGGATGCCGGGCTAGGAAGGCAGATCAGCCCGGATATCAAGAAGGCGTTGGAATCCAAGTAGCATTGGGGCGCTTTCCGAGCAGTGGAGTTCTACAATATGGTCATGCTCCTCGAAGGCATCTTCGCCGCTGTTCCGACGCCGTTTTATCCAGACGAGCGGGTCTACTATCGCAAACTGGAAGCCAATATTGTCCATTATTCCCGCAGCCTGCTTTCTGGGATGCTGCTTTTAGGCTCGACAGGCGAGGCCGTGATGCTGGACGATGCGGAGAGCCGCGATGTGCTGCGCATCGCCTCGGAAGTTGCCGCGCCAGACAAGGTACTGATCGCAGGCGTAGCGCGCGAAAGCGTGAAGGCTACGATTGCGCTGGCCGAGGCTGCGGCCGAGTTTCGCTACGATGCCGTTCTGATTCGCACACCGACTTACTTCGCCCGGCAAATGACTTCGGCGGCCGTGCTCCACTACTTTCGCAGCGTGGCTGATCACTCGCCTTTGCCTGTTGTGATCTATAACATCCCTCAGTGCGTGCCTTATAACATTCCGGTCGAGCTTGTAGCCGAGTTGGCACAGCACCCGAACATCATTGGCATCAAAGACTCCAGCGGCAGCGTCGAACGGATTCGCGCGCTGGTCGAGGGGACGAGCGGAGCGCTTCGACGGACGATTACCGTGACGCCGATTTTTGCGGCGGTTACTGGACGGATGTTAGCGCCCAGAACTGAGAATGCCGATGAGCTTGTCTCCATCGGCGGTGGCAGTCATGGGGAATTCCACCCCAGCGACAAAAACGTCGCGAAGGCGGGACATCCAGCAACTACGCAGTACGCGCCCATCAGGACGCGTACCAAAGAGGTGGGTTTTCAGGTACTCGGCGGGTCGACAGCCACGCTGCTGGACTCTCTGGATGCAGGCGCTGCCGGGGGAATTCTTGCCTTTGCCGCTTGCGCCCCGCAGGCTTGCCAGGAAGTCTATCTGGCTTGGAAGGATCGTGACCGAAAGCTGGCCGCGGAGAAGCAAGAGCGGGTCTCTGCTCCGAGTCAACGCATTGTCGGCCAGTTAGGCATTAGCGGCCTCAAACACGCCTGCGATTTCAATGGCTACTACGGAGGCCGCGCGCGCGCGCCGCTGCTGCCGGTGAGTGCCGCCGAAAAGACGGAGATTGAAGGGCTGCTTGCCGGGATTCGCAACTAGAGAAAAGGTTGCGGCTTGTGTATCTATGCCGAACATCTGTAGTCTTGTACGCAACGATCCACATGCGTAAATCCAGAGAAGTGAAACTGACTCTTCTTGCGGCCATCGCGTTGTCGATGACTGCCTGCCGCGACCAGCGCCAGGATTGCGTTGATGCGCAAGGCCGTTTGCTGCCCGACTCTGCCTGTCAGACGGGTGTGTATGGATCCCATTATGTTTATGGCGGATCGAGCGGTGGACACGTTGGCGATGCCGTTGTCGGCGGCAGCATCACGCGCGGCGGGTTTGGCGGAATTGGTGGTGAGGATGGCGGGGCTGGAGGAGAATAGATGCGCCGTTTGACGGTAATCCCACGTAACAATTGGCAAAAGAGTGTCGAGCACATAGGTTTGACTTATCACACGCTTGCCGACGGCGCTCCCTATTGGGACGAGTCAGCTTACTGGGAGTTCACTGCTGCCGAAATTGACCGCCTGGAGGCGGCCACGGCCGAGATTCAGAAACTGGCTCTCGCGGCCGGAGACGTGATTCTCAGTCAGGACCGGCTGGCTCAGATGGGCATTCCTGCTGCTGCCGCTCCGGCTATCCGCGCCGCCTGGAATAGTGAACCTCCAGCGCTCTATGGGCGGCTCGATTTGGCTTACGATGGGAGCACCATCAAGCTGCTGGAGTATAACGCCGACACCCCTACGGGGTTGGTCGAGGCCTCTGTTGCGCAGTGGTACTGGCTGGAAGATTGCTTTCCAGGCGCGGACCAGTTCAACTCGCTCCATGAGAAATTGATCGCCAAGTGGAAGGACCTCAAGGAGTATGTCACGAATCCGACTTACTTTGCAGATGGCGGCAGCGAAGAAGATCGGATGACGGTTGCGTACTTGCGCGATACTGCCGAACAGGGCGGTTTACATACGAAGCACATAGCCATGCAAGAGATAGGTTGGGACGCGAAGCGCTCACGCTTTGTGGATCTCGACAACCATGTGATGGAGACGCTTTTCAAGCTATACCCTTGGGAGTGGCTACTGAACGAACCGTTCGCCCAACAGGCTCTTTCTACGCTGCCGCCTGCGGCGGCGTTGCAGCAGTATGGTCCGCGCAATGATCGGCGTGTCTGGGGTTCCACGCTATGGATCGAACCCATTTGGAAGATGATGTGGTCGAACAAGGCGCTCCTGGCAATTCTTTGGGAACTCAACCCCGGTCATGAACTATTGGTCCCCGCGTATTTAGACGGTCCGCATGAGCTCAATAGCTATGTCCGCAAGCCTCTTTTGGGGCGTGAAGGCGCAGGGATTGCGGTGGTTCACGAAGGAGAGGCCGTGGAGGGTGTGCTGGATGGGGAGAATGCCCAGGGCTACGTTTATCAGGCGCTGGCGCCGATGGCGGTAGCGCAGGGCAAGACGGCAGTCTTTGGCTCCTGGCTGGTGGACGGCGAACCGGCAGGGATGGGAATCCGCGAGTCCACAGGGCTGATCACCAATAACACCAGTTGCTTTGTGCCGCATCTCTTCCGATAGGATCATTCAAAAAAACGCAAGCGGGGGCTCTACCCTGTGCTTTCTGGAGCTATTTCTTGCTGAGCGAGAAGATGAAGTAGTTTGCTTGCGTTGTGCCAACATTCTTGAAGCCGTGCATCTGATTTGGAGCCGTGAAGCCGACGCTGCCCGGACCCAGGATATGGGATTCGCCCCCATAAATAAAATCCATGGTTCCTTCGCGGATCAGGATGAACTCTTCGTGCGGATGTTGATGCGGTGGATGCGGCATCTGGCCGGGTTCAACAGTGGTTTCGTGTAACTCAACGACCTCGCCGGTAGGAACCACGCCGCGAGCGATGTCATGGGTGAAAACGCCGCTGTTCGAAGAGCGTATGGGGAGCTGATTGAAGAAAAAGGCCTTGCATTGGGAGAAATCCGTATTGAGGGAGTTAGCGGAAGGCGCGCTGGGCGCCTGTGTCGATGCGGGCTGGGTCTGGGCAGACGCCTCCCCGGTCAAGACTGGGAGGAAACTGAGGGCCGGAAGTGCAAGGCAAAGATCGCGTCGGGTCAAATGGCTCATGGGTGAATGCTGCTCCTTAGTCAATTCGCTGGATTACTTCGGTTGAAGGGTCGGCGGGCTAGCGGTTCTGGTTGTCAGTCCTCCCGCCAGTAGCAGATAAGGCAGAATCATCGCTCCATTGAGCAGGGCGTCGAAGGCGATCATTAAAATGACGGCGGCCAATGCCTGGCGGAGATTCGAGTCATCTGGGTCGCTATTTTGTGCTGAGGACCAAGCGGTGCGTAGTACAGGTAGAAACAATAGAGCTGCGAAGGCGGCAAGGCCAATCAAACCGTACATACCGAGCACCAGCAGCCACAGGCTCCAGGGTCGCAGATCACCGCTTTGCCACCAATTCCATTGTCCAAATCCGAGTAGAGGTTTCCTCAGCGCGAGAGTCATATTGCTTTGTTCACGAGCCAACCTCCAGGCCAGGGAGTGGCGACCAAATCTATCGAGGGTGGTGACGACGGAATGAGCAACGCCATTATTTTCAGCCACCACACGCAAGGGAATGCGATTCGTCATCTGGAAGAGCGCGAAGCCGGCGATACCAAGGACCAGGAGAGCCACGGAGGCGCGCAGGAAGGAGCGGCGCTTCAAGAGCGCCAAGGGTAGCAAGATGAGAAGCAGGAGAATACTGCCAGCCGACTGACAGAGGAACGTAATGGCAGTTAACCCGATCGCAACCCAGCCGATGGGCAAGCCAAGAATGCGTGCTGTCAGGCGTCGTATCGAGAGAGAGATTGCAATCAGGGCGGCGACAGCCATCCAGATGCCCAATTGATTTCCGTCTTCCATCATGCCGATGGGACGAAAGCCGAGGTAACGCCCGGCGCCCACCCAGCGGTACGGCTGATAGCCATAGACGAGAGCATACAGTTGCGGACCAGTAGCTATCTCGACCAAGCAGATCGGCAGATAACAGAGTCCCGCAATTACGCATGCTTTGGCGGCCAGGAGCAGCGACTCATGATCGGAAAAATATCTGCGGCCGAGCATCCAAGGCACGCCCCAGGCGATGGTCTGGTATACGGCTCCGACGAGGCCCTCGTGAAAAGTCTTCCAATGTGTGGCCGCTGAGAGAAGCGGGAGACAGCACCAGAGCGCCATGGGAAGGTCGCAGAGGTCAGGCTTGAATCTCTTCAAATCGGCGAAATGAAAGATCAACATTCCGGCGAGTGCAGCCAGTCCGGTAACCGTGGCTTTGGTGAGCAAATAGTTGGTGGGGAGACAAACTCCGAGGATCCAATAAGGGAAACTCTCATCTGTTGGCGTATAGATTGCGCCGGGTAGAAGCGCCCATCCTCCGAGAAAGTTGGCAAGAATTGCAATGCGAACCGGATAGCGGCGAAAGAGAAACAGGCCGACAGGGATCCAAGCGAGAAGGGCGATCAGAGGGAACTGTTGCATATCCTGAAAGTGTCTCCACAGCAGTCATGAGATGAGCTACTGGTTTCCCAACGCACTGGCGCGAGCCGATTCACTAGAGGGGCAGGCTAAGATAAACAAAGCCCGCAGCCATGATAGCAGTTGTTGCGAGCGAGCCATGTTTTAGAAATGGGAAGAATACTATGAGCGACGGCGTATTGCCATTGAGATTGCGTACCGAAAAAACCATCGAAGTGTGGCGGATCGATCTTGACAGGCCGTTGAATCCGGGCGTGAGCCTTGACGAGATCTTATCGACGGAAGAGCGCGAGCGTGCGGGACGCTATGCCTTTGCGAAAGATGCATACCGATTCAGGCTTTGCCGGGCGATGCTGCGGCAGGGATTGGCCGGATATCTGCGGAAGACTCCACGGGAAATTACATTCGCAGCCAATTGCTACGGCAAGCCATTTTTAGCTGAGCATCAGGCACTGCATTTCAATGTGACACATTCCGGCGGGCTGGGCCTGATTGCATTTTCAACCGCCGGAGAAGTCGGCATCGACGTGGAGGCAATTGAACGCGGAGTCGAGTTTCTCGACATCGCCGCAGCGTATTTCACCGAGAAGGAATCAGCAATGGTTGCGGCCGCACAGACGCCGCAGGAACAAGCCAGGATCTTTCTGCGCTTATGGACGAGAAAAGAAGCGGTGTTAAAAGCCGCTGGTTTTGGACTCCAGGGCGGGTTGGGTACGGTGGACGTTTCGCAACCGTCTGTGAACCTGGTGAAGCTCGCGATCGCGCCCGACAAGGACACCGAAATCTACTGGCGCGTTATGGATCTGGAGATGGTGGATGGCTTTTTTGGAGCGGTAGCCACGCCGGCGGGGAACTGGTCAATAGTGCAGCGCACGGTTGACTACGAAGATACGATTGGGTGAAAAGCCCTCGAAGCGCAGACGGCAATGTAGACAACAAGTTGCCAATTAAGTTAGATTAATAAGCTTTTTATAAGGAGGCTGGTGAGCCTGGCTGGTTGGAAAGGTTTCTGATGAGCAAGATAAGTCTTTTAGAATCAATACATATTTTCTGTTTAGCGAGTGAAAAGCCTTTATAAAATTACTAAAGGAGCGGATCAAAGTTACCAAAGACTATTTGCAATAAGTTGTGACAACCCTCACAATTGCTTCAGGACAGAAAATGTTAGGCGCAAGTCGTTTGACATGTATGTGACATTTGTCACACATGAAAATAAGACAGAGGAATATATGCGATGCAAACAGCAGAGCGACGAGAGACGGAGAAAGAGCGAGGTATTTACCCCAATTTGAAACTGCGTATGTACACTACCGGCATGCGGCAGAATCGACTTGCCAAGCTGCTGGGTATTGATGAGGCATATTTAAGCCGAATCGTAAATGGAGTTCGAGCACCCCGGAGGCAAACGCGACAAGAGATCGCAATGGTATTGGGGTGTGATGCGGAATGGCTATTCAAGAGAGCGACGATCGGTGGCGGCAGCAATCTGACCGGGTGGAACACCGAGCTGGGTAATAAGGTTTTAGCCGAAGATTGAACGACTGCAATTTTTCATTGCCACAGAAGCTGAAACGAATTGGAATGCGCTCACACTATTACGGTATGAGGCAGCTCAAGGTTCGGGGTTCTGCGGAGTTTTGCCTTGGTGCAACGAGCGAGCAATTTGCTCTTGCGCTTCCCCTTCGGTAACGAACATAACTCAATTTGGATTGCCGGAACTCAGATGGGAGTGACATGGGCGAAGCCTGCTTTGAATCAGAAATGCAGACCGGAAGGATGCCTCATTCAGAGGGTTTCAATCCGGCGTGGTTCGCAGTACAGACCGCTTATCGCTGCGAGCAGCGAGTAGCCGCGGCTCTAACGACCAAAGGCGTCAGGACCTATCTTCCGTTGTTGCGAGAAGTTCATCAATGGAAGGATCGCCGCAAGGTTGTTGATGTGCCGGCGTTCAGCGGCTACCTTTTTGTTTACCAGGAGCCCAGTTTGCGCAACCGGGTACGGGTGCTCGAGACCAGCGGAATTGTTCGTCTGTTGGGCGGAAATCACTCGCCAAGCCCGGTTTCGGAGCTGGAAATTGAAGCTGTTCGCCGAGCTCTGGACAGCAATGCGCCTTGTGAGCGGTGCGATGTGTTGACGCCCGGCGCTCTGGTGCGAGTGACACAGGGGCCGCTTGCGGGCGTACAAGGGCGCTTGGCGCGGATCAAAAACAGTCTTCGACTTATCATCACGATCTCTGTTTTCTCTCAGGCGATCTCTGCGGAGCTTGGTTTGAATGATGTGGAAGCCGTGCATGAACGCTACCAGGACAGATCATTCAGTTCCGGGCAGTTGGTTCAGCCGCAATACGTGTGATCTGATTAGTCACAAAGACGTCTGAGAGCCTGCCTTAGCAGAGCGAAGCGCTCACAGTCGGTTCCCCGTTATCCGATTGATCCGGTGCCGAGAATTGCGGCGCCTTCTGGAATTACGAAAACTTTTTGACATCGCGCAGTAGGGTGTTTTCTTAAAGGAAATACTCGACTGCGCGATCGCCTTCGGTCTTCTCAGCTTGTGAGAACGCCATTGCCTTGTTTTCTTCCCTACTGCGGGTTTGACCACTCCTCGCTGAAACATAGAAAGAGCGGAGCGACCCGTCACTGAACGAGCCATTCGGAGTGATCACAATGACAAAACCAATTGATACTCGTGTTGCTATCTTGGGCGTAGCTGTCGATAACTTGACGATGGATGAAGTTTTGGATGCAGTTGAGGCGGAAATTGCGGAAGGAGGATTTCATCAGATCGCAACAGCCAACGTGGATTTCCTAATGAAATCGATCCACGATGAGGAACTTTACGAAAATCTCTCCGCCTGCGATATTGTTCTCGCTGACGGCATGCCTTTGGTGTGGGCATCTCGTTTATTGGGAACGGGATTGAAAGAGCGAGTGGCGGGAGTCGATCTGGTGGCGCAACTGGCACGATTGTCTGCCGAGCGCGGTTATGGAATCTTCCTTCTTGGGGCGGAAGAAGAGAGTTCAGCAGGCACGGTCGCTTGGATGGAGAAGACCTTTCCTGGTGCCCGCATCGCGGGACGTTATTGCCCAAAGCATCAGTCGCTGGAAGAGATGGATCATGAGGATATTCTGTCGAAGATCAAGGCAGCCAAACCCGACATCCTTCTGGTGGCTTTTGGAAACCCGAAGCAGGAAAAATGGCTGGCTATGCATCGCAACAGACTGGATGTGCCTGTCTGCATCGGGGTAGGCGGTTCATTTGATTTTCTAAGCGGACGAAACCAGCGTGCGCCACTCTGGATGCAGCAGCGCGGCATGGAATGGATTCACCGGATGCTTCAGGAGCCATCGCGACTGGCGAAGCGTTATATGAGCAATATTGTGGGTCTGCTGCGCTATCTTCCGGTACAACTGGTGGCGATGGCGATGCAGGGGAAACGGCACCACGAGGCACAAATCACTCTGAAGGTAGTTGGGCCGGCCACGGTTATGCGCATTGATGGGGATTTCACTGGCGCACTGTTGCCGCAATTTGAATCCGACGTGCGCAGCGCGGTCCTTAGCGGCTCTCATGTGGTGCTGGATATGAGCAATACTGCTTACATCGGAGCGGACGCGCTAGCCTCTTTGATTTATGTGATGAATATAGCCCGCAGCTGGAAGCGTGAACTTTGGCTGGCTGGGCTGGATAGGCTTCTGGCACAGGTTGTAGGCGCATCGAGGCTAAGAGTTTTCTTTCGCATGGCTCCTAAAGTCGCTGAAGCGCTGCGGCGCATCCAACCCGAGATGTTGCCAATTCCGCAGCAGTTTGGCGAAGATTGGGCCTTCTGCCGGATTAACGGCCAGATGATCCCGATTCACCTTCAGGAAGTCCCGGATGTGTATCGTCAGGTGCGGCAATTGCTCAATCGTGAGGTGGTGGTCAAGGCGATTTCAGATCTATCGCCAAACGGCATGGAGATAGATGGGTTGAATCGAGAACTTATCCCCGCCGACGCCCACTGAGTTTGTTGAGGGCAAGCCATGCAGCAGTTAGTTACCGTCAGAGAACCCGGAGTTGATACTCATGCTTCTATCTCAAGTGCTCCACATCTTCGGGGCTGTGCTGGTACTGGCGACGTTGCCATTGCTCGTGGAGTTATTCATCCTGACCTTGGCATCCCTGCTGCCTGCAAGGAGCGTGAAGGATCAAGCCGCAGGGTCAGAAAGATTCCTGCTGAGCGTAGTAGTTCCAGCCCACAATGAAGAGGCTTTGATAGGGCGCTGTATTCGGAGCCTATTGGCTGCAGCCGATTTTGACACGGAAATACTGACGGTTGCGCATAACTGCTCGGACAGGACCGCGGCAGAAGCTGAGGCGGCGGGCGCAAGGGTATTGGTACTGAATGATCCAAGTCAGAACGGCAAAGGTTGCGCACTTAGTTATGGTTTTGCCGCCGCTCTGGCGGGGCCTTCGCAGGCGGTGCTGGTGGTGGACGCGGACTCGGTTGTTACCACTGGCCTGATAGCCGCGGTAAAGCAAAGGTTTCTAACTGGTGCGCAAGCGCTGCAATGTCGCTATGAGGTAAAGAATTCCGAGGAGAGTCGGCGCACTAAGTTGATGGCACTTGCGCTGCAAGGATTTAATGTAATTCGTCCTCGTGGCCGAGAGCGGCTGGGGCTCTCGGCCGGCATATTTGGCAATGGCTTCGCTCTCAGACGGGAAGTGTTGGCGCGGGTTCCCTACGGAGCCTACTCCTTAGTCGAGGATCTTGAATATCACCTGACTCTGATTCAAGCCGGCATTCGCGTTGAGTTTGTTGACACCGCCTCTGTGCGTGGAGAAATGCCCCTTTCGGATCATGGAGCACACACGCAGCGAGCTCGCTGGGAAGGCGGCCGCCAACGGATGATGAGACGCTGGGTCCCCAGGCTGCTAGTTGATCTTTTCCATGGACGAGTTAGGTTTATAGAGCCGCTTTTTGATTTGTTGGCATTGCCGCTCGCCATGGAAGTGTCGCTGCTGTTGGTTGCTGCGTGCCTTCCCATTTCATGGCTGAGGCTCTATGCTCTGGGCGGATTTCTGATTCTTATCGTTCATGTAATCACCGCTGCCGCCTGCGGTTCAGATTTTTGGGGATCGATGCGAATTCTTATGACGATCCCTTTCTATATTTTCTGGAAACTTCGCATGATTCCGGAGATATGGCATAACTCGCGAGCAACGTCCGCATGGGTGCGCACTGAGCGCATCTCTCCGGTGGACGGTCAATGAATAGAGGACATATCAATAAATTGTTGTCTTCTAATTAGCATTCGAAAAGGTCAAACACGCAGCCCGAATGAAATATCTTGAGGCTGCACACGCGAAGAAGGAGTCTTCCATGAGTTTATCGAATCGACATCTTGTGCTCATCTTTTGCAGCACTGTTCTTTTTGCGATTGGCATAGCGTGCCCAAGGGCTTCATGGGCGGTACCGCCAGAGAATCAAGCGGCCAAAGGTTCGGCGCAATCAAGGCAGCGGGTTGACGAGTCGTCTCAGGATAATCCTCCCGATCCTAAACTTAAATTAAGCCCCATCGAAACCTTACGCAGGTTTGAGCCCGCCGCGGATGAGGAATACACGCTGGGTGCAGGCGATGAAATCTCGATCCAGTATCCCGGACGTCCCGAGTTAGCCAGCAAGGATGTGATTGGTCCAGATGGTCGCATGACGTTGCCGCTGGCGGGGCCGATCAAGCTCGCCGACCTGACCCGCGAAGCGGCGGCGGAGAAAGTTGCCAACGCGCTATCGCCTTACTTTACCAATCTGAAAGCCACAGTGCAGGTGGAAAAATACGGCTCAAATCATATTATTCTTCTGGGAAATGTGAAGAGCCCTGGAACTGTAAATTTCGATCAGACGCCCACCCTGCTGGAGGTTCTATCCAAGGGCGGCATCGAAACGAGTCCTGACGGCAACGTTCCCGAGCAATGTGTGATCTACCGCGGCGAAGAGGTCTACTGGGTCGATCTGCAGGAGTTACTCGCGAGCGGAAGCCCATTGGCAGATCTCCGTCTGCGCCGCAATGACGTAGTTTTTGTGCCTGCAATCTCGACAAGAACAGTCACTCTCATGGGACAGGTGCAACACCCTGGTGAGATAGCACTGAAGCATAACTCGACGCTCTCTTCCGTTCTTGGCGAAGCGGGAGGAGTAAGTGACAATGCGGGGAATAATCCAGAGATTCAGGTTGTGCATCGGAGCAAGGGAGACAAGACTCAGTATGTCCGTTTCAATGACTTGTTGAAGCCGAATGGAGGCATGGAAGTGTCGCTCAACCCGGGGGACATCATCTATGTGCCAAAGAGTGGTCTTTCGAAGGTTGGATTTGTGATGCAGCAACTGGCGCCTTTTTTGACGATGGGCAGTTTCGCAGCACTTGCAGTTCATTGATTGTGAAAGTTTGAAAGGTTGATTATGCTCAATTCAACGCCTGACAATTCGCCCACTGGAATCTTGAAGAGCCCGTTTGCGCTCCCGTTGCGCTCGACGGATAATTCCTCGGAGAAACTCAGTTCGAGAATCAATCTGGTTGGCAGCCTTCGCCGTCACTGGTTCGTCGCCACGGCGGTGCTTGTTGTGTTTCTCAGCTTTGGCCTTTTTGTTCTCCATAAGAAGGCCAAGCCTGTATTTGAGTCGCACAGTATCGTCTATCTTTCACCTAAGTTCCCCAAGATGCTGGCGGGCGATAGTGAGGTGGAACTTCCGTATGACTCGTATGTCCAGGATCAGATACAGACAGTTACTCGGCATGACATCATTGCGGATGCCATCGCGAAACTGCCTTATTCTGTGCGCCATAGGAGCGGTCCGGCACTGCCCTATGAGATTCAAGTGCTGCAACAGGGACTCGAAGTGAAAAGAATCGGCTCAACCTACGAAGTAACAATTGGGTTGGTTGGCCCCTCTGCGGGGGGCTTGGCCGAGATTGTGAATACAGTCACCGACACCTATGTAGATAAAACGAAAAACGAGGAATTTTATGGGCTGGATGCTCGACTGAACACGCTCCATCAGGAGAAGGACAAACTGCAGAAGGAGATGGATGATCGTCTTTCCGAGCAGGCGCAACTTATGGAGGAATTGGGCGTGGCCACAATTTCATCCAAAGAGGGCGCAACTAACCCCTATGACGCGTCATCGCAAACGCTGCGCGATCAGTTGAGTGTCGCGCGCATGCAGCGTGAAGCGGTCGAAGCGCAGCAGGCTTCAGTCATGAAGGGAAATAGCTCAACGGACTCAAATGTATCGGACGCTGCCGCGGACGAAGCTATCGCCGCAGACTCGGGGTTATCCGGAGTCAGGAGTAACCTAAATAGTCGCAAGGCCGCGCTGATCGAGGAAATGAACGGCCTGCGGCCGGATCACCCAGTCTACCAGAAAGACAAGGAGGAGTTAGCCTCGATTGATGGGATGATGAACGACCTTAGACGCAAAGCCGGCGAACATCTTCAGGACAAACTGCGCCAGGAGACGGCGCGCACGCGCATGATCGAGCTTCAACTTACACAGGAACTAGGAGAAAAAACACATTCGGCCACCACAGCCGCACCTAAGTTCCAGAGGGCGTCAGAGTTGGGGCCTGAGATCGATAGCCTGCAAAAGGCGTATCAGGCAGTCAATGAACGCATCCGCGATCTGGAACTGGAAAGCAGTTCGCCTGGTTCGATCCATGTATCATCCAGAGCGCTCACGCCGATAGGACCGGAGCAGAGCAAGCTGAAGATCTTACTGCTTGCTCTGATGTTCCTAAGTTTTACGTGTGCTGTTGCCGTGCCGGTCGGACTTGATCTGTTGGACGCGAGAATTTACACCTCCCAGGATATACAACGGGTGCTGGGCTTTCATCCACTCGGGGTACTGCTGGACAATCGCGAGTTTCGCCGCGAGATTGCGGGAGAATATTATTTTCGTCTGGCCGCAGGTATCGATCATGCAGTTAGGAATTCTGGAGCGCGAGTTTTCATGTTCACTTCTCCGGCGCATGGCTGCGGTACAAGCACAGTGGTAAGAGAACTGAGCGACAAGTTACGAAGTCTCGACCTGAGAACACGGATGATCGTAGCCTCAGACATCGAAGGTCTGGAGGCTCACCCCAATAATGCCTCATGGCGATCTGAATTGGTTCTTCTGCAAGGCCTGAATCGAACCAGCGAAATTCAGTCGACATCGATCGCGCCACTCGCCGCGGTTCACGACCACAAGGGGAACCGCATGGAATCCGAGATTCCCGCGCCCAACACCGTGATGAGGACACTGCATCACGCGGGCGAACAATACGATGTGATCCTGATCGATGCGAATCCGCTACCAATTTCCGCGCATACCGAGTATCTGGCGCGAGTCTCCGATGCAACTGTGCTTGTGACGAGGTCCGGCATGACGACCAAGGAGGAACTGGATCGCTCTGCTCGCCTTCTTGAACGACTGGAGGTTGCTGGTGTCGCCGTGGTCCTGAACAAGATAGGACTGGATCGAGCGGATCGTGCACTGAAAAGTGAACTTCGGACCTACGAACAATCATACCGGCATCGTCGTCCGGTAGTTGTAAAAGAACCCGTCCGGCAGGACAAGGCCAGCGCCTGACCCGATGAACAGAGCGATTCCATTCAAGGTTGCGACATCTGGAAGCTAGCTTATGTTCTGCAATTTGTGCACGGATAATCTATGCGGCCTTTTGAATTGTGTTTCGTCGTTCTTACTGCGGTTACAGCTATCTCCGTGTGGATAGGACGCTGGCCGCAGGTTGGCCGCTTGTTAGCTGCCGCCGCGTTGGCGGTCGCTGTTTTCCATGGGATGATTGAAGGTGCACGCTGGCAGATGATTCCCGCGTACGCAGCTTGCGCTCTCATTTGCCCCGTCGCATGGAAGACGAGTGAAAGCAAGTCGCAACTTCGAATGATCACGGCAACATTGGCGCTGCTGATGACTGCCGGAGGCATGTCTCTATCGCTTCTCTTGCCGATGTTTACTTTGCCCACGCCAACCGGGCCTTATCCAATCGGTACGTCGATTCTGTATTTCAAAGACTCGAAGCGCATTGAGGATGCTGGTCCTATTGACGGGGCGGCTCGAGAATTGATGGTCCAGATATGGTATCCGGCTGAGGCTTCGCAGAATCACTTCGCCCGTTACCGCGAACCACGAGAAACCGATGCACTCAGTTTTTATCAGAGCGAGATTCTAACGAATTCGCGTCTGGACGTACCAATGGCGCACATGGGCGCTCCATTTCCAGTGATTCTTTTTAACCATGCGTGGCGCGGCAGACGAACCAATGACACTTTTTTGATCGAGGAGTTGGCGAGTCACGGTTATGTTGTCGCTAGCATCGATCATACTTACAATGCCAACCTGGTTGCATTTCCAGACGGAAGGGTCGTTCATGGAATCGCTCCGATTGACATCGACGCTCCGGAGAACAGTACCGCAGAGCATGTAAGAGCGATCTGGGATCGGGAGTTGGTTAAGTCGGTCGCGGATCAGCGATTCGTTCTAGATCGCCTGGATGAGATGAATCGCGCAACAGGTACACCGTGGTTCGGACGCATGGATACGAATAGGGCTGGAGCTATTGGGCATTCGTTCGGCGGAGCAGCAGCCACCGCGCTCTGCGCTGAAGATCCCCGAGTTCATGGCTCGGTGAATATGGACGGTTGGTTTTTCGATGCAATCCGAGAACGAGGTCCTAACCAGCCGTTGCTAGTTATGGAAGCGTATACCAATCAAGTGGGCGAAGTCTCCGATGCAGGCGGGAAGGTGGAGGCAAATCTCGATGCGACGGACTTTGCCGATCTGGAAAGTTCATTGCACAGATTCGGCGGATATCTGGTTTACGTGAAGGGAGCGTCCCACGAGGACTTCACGGATCAGCCTCTCATTTCACCGCTGCGCAGGTTGTCGCATCGGGGCGCGATCCCCGCCGGGCGAATTCAAAAGATTGCGCGAACATATGTAGTTGCTTTCTTTGATAAGTCGCTTCGCGGCGGCGACCCGGAGATTTTTCGCACTCATTCGAGTTTGTTTTCCGAAGTTACGCTCGATACGTGGCCAGCCATCACCAGCGGCGCCATATCATCGATCGCATCAAATGGTCAGTAAGATTCCGAGAATTGCGGATTCCAAACTTTTAATTGATAGACCAGACCCCAAGATTGGGGAGGACCTTATGCCCACATCCTCCGATCACATCATGCAGTGCGCGTCCGACGTCTTTACCAAAAATCTGAATTTGCTGCCTTACGAGTTCTCGCACAATCTCGCCGGAAGCCCGCTCTTCGAGCTTTCCCGGTTGGTGGATTTGGCCGAAAAGGTGGCTACACGCCGCAACCCTCATCTCGCCGGCGGAGACGTATATTTCAATAACGGTCTAATCGAGGCCGGCGAGAAACCTATTCGCCCCGAGATGCCGAGCACGGCCGCGGTCGATTTGATTCGCCAGATCGATACCGCGCAGGCGTGGATTATCCTGAAGCACGTCGAGCGTGAGGCGGGTTACAGCGATGTTTTGGAAAAGTGCATACGCGACATTCTTGAACTTTCCACGCGCGAGCTTTTGCGCAAGATTAAATGGTTCGAGGCGATTCTCTTTATCACGTCTCCTAATCGCGTGACGGAGTACCATCTGGACCGCGAGGTTAGTTGGATTTTCCAGATTCAGGGCGACAAGGAGATTCACGTATTCGACCGTGCCGATAAGGAGATTGTTCCCGATGAAGAACTTGAAGTCTACTGGACTGCGGACAATCGCGCGGCTCGCTATAAGCCGGAATTTGAGTCCAGAGCCATCGTGTTTCCAATGCGCCCGGGAACAGGTGTACATATTCCGATCAATTCCCCGCATTGGTTGCGTAACAAGAACAACATTTCTGTAACTTTGAATGTTAATTTTCAGTTTCACGACCAGCACTGGGCAAATCTCTATAAGGCGAATTATTATCTTCGCCGCGCGGGCTTGCGACCGCATCCTCCAGGGGCGCATCCCGTATCAGATCGCGTCAAGAGCTCGGTCTTTACAGCCCTACAAAGAGCGAAACAGACAGTCAAGGGCCGTCCACATATTCCGCTCGAAGCGCGAGAGCAAAACAGAAGAATCGCTGAACTGGCCGGGCAGATCTGAAGTGCATTGAGAGTTCAACAAGCGATTCAGTAATGCAATCCAGAAAGGGTTGCAGAGATTGTTTGCAGCAACGGGCCCTGAGGATAAAAGTGTCCCCCAGGAAGTAACTGTATTGCAAGACGACGGCGCGTCTGGCGCCTCCAGGCTAGTAACTGGCTCCAGTTGACACTTGTATCTTTCGCTCCGGCGAAGACGGTAATCGGGCAGTCCAACGGATCGATCTCTCGGAAGCGATAACTCTCAACGACCGCAAGATCGGCCCGCAGAATCGGGAGGAAGACTTCCATCAGCTCCGCATCCCGCAGAAACTCTTGTGAAATTCCGTCGTAGCGACGAGAAAGCTCCGCAAGGAATTCAGTGTCAGAAAGCGGGTGCAGAGGAGTCGAATCATCTGGCAAATCAGGGGCGCGACGGCCAGAAAGAAAGAGCCAGAGAGGCATAGGGTGCCCTTCATCCTGCAACCTGCGCGCCCACTCGAAGGCAAGCAATGCACCCATGCTATGACCAAAGATCGCGAAAGGGATATCCAACCAGGGATGCAATTCACGCGCCATGAGATCTATCAGCGGATCTATCTGTGTGTAAAGTGGCTCGGCATGCCGACTCTCTCGACCAGGCAGAAGGACAGAACATATCTGCACCGAATCTGCCAGCGCGGTGTTCCAGGAATGAAAAGCGCTGGCGCCTCCTCCCGCATGGGGAAGACAGAACAAGCGCATTCGAGGATGCTCATCTGCCGGACGGCACTGAAGCCAGGTCGTACTCCTGTTCAAGGTGGACTTCCTCCGGCTTCGATTCTATCTTGAACCAGGATTTCAACTCAAATTCTTACCAGATCCGGCTCGCTATCTGAGTCACTTGTACTTAGACTTTGCCGGATATATCCCCGCAACTTAATCTCCGAATATTTTCAACAGGTGAGGTCAGAGGAACAATTATGGCGACTTCGGAATTTTGGCAAAGAGTCTCTGAGTCCACGTCTTCTTCCCCGGATTGGACGGAAGGGTCCGCGGCGGGTTCCGCGCGCAATCTGCGTGGCACGGCCGCGCTGTGGATGGTTATGGATGCGATTATGATCCTTTTCTGCGCGACACTGGTTACATTGTATGAGCGGCATATGGGACCGGTGGCTGGCGCAAAGAGTTTTTGGCACGGCACGCTCATTCATGGCCGTTCGATGGGGATTCTGCTTGCGGCAGTGTGTGTGTTTACTGTCTCGCTTTTGATCGTCAGCAGGCAGTTGCATTTGTACACGCCCAGACGCCTCAGCAGCTTTCTACATGAGCAGAGATTGAGTGTGCAGGCCTGCTTTACTTCTGGTCTGCTGCTTACGGGAACGCTTTACCTGATGCACGCAGAAGATATTTCCCGTAGCATCGTATTTATCACGATTGCGCTAGTCACCATCCTACTCAGCCTGCGCAGGCTCGTCTACCGATTACTGCTCTACCGTGACTTTGATCGTGGCATTGGTACTCGCAACGTCCTTATTGTTGGCACCGGACCCGAGGCACACGCACTTCGCAATCATCTTGAAAGCATTCGGCATCTCGGCTATAACTTCAAGGGCTTTATCGACTTTCCCGGAGCCTGCACCGGATTTGCCTGGGAGTCACGCGATGTTGTAGGTACGCTCGACAATCTTTTTCAGCATACACGCAAGCATTTCGTGGATGAAGTGTTTTTCACTTCACCATGTGAACAACGGGGCATCGTCAAAGAAGTTCTGCAACAGGCTCGCATAAATGGCGTTGACATGCGCGTCGTTCCTGACATGTACGACGGGCTGGCCTGGAACAATCCTGTCGAGTACATTGGTCAGTTTCCCACCATTCCACTGCATTGCGGTCAGGTGCCTGAGATAGCTCTGGTGCTAAAGCGGTTGCTTGATATGGTGATTTCGACTCTGATACTGATCGTCATTTCGCCGGTGTTGCTCGCCCTCGCCCTCGCGATCAAGTTTGATTCGCGCGGGCCGGTTTTTTATTTTTCGGAACGCATCGGCAAGAAGGGGCGTGTCTTCCGTTGCATCAAATTCCGCACTATGGTTCGTGACGCAGAGAAGCGCCGCGCCGACGTGATGCACATGAACGAGCGCGACGGAGTGTTATTCAAAGTTACCAACGATCCTCGCGTTACCAGAGTGGGGCGCATCTTGCGCAAGTACTCTCTGGATGAACTGCCTCAGTTCTTCAATGTACTCCATGGCGATATGAGCATCGTCGGACCCCGGCCACCGATTGCCAGCGAAGTGCGTGAGTATAAACTCAGTCATCTGCGCCGGCTCGATGTGACTCCCGGAATTACAGGACTGTGGCAGGTACAAGCCCGTCAAGATCCCTCATTCGACAGCTATATCTCGCTGGATGTAACCTACATAGAGAACTGGAGCGTTTGGCTGGATATTAAAATTATTCTTAGGACCATTGGCGTGGTCCTTGCAGGCACTGGCACTTAGGGAGGTTCCTCACGGCTTGATATTGCCGTATTGACTGAGTGCTATTTGCAGAGCGGGAATGAAAGGAGATCGTATTGAATTCGTCTATTCTGGTGACGGGCGGAGCTGGATTTATTGGTTCCAACTTCGTGTTGCAATGGCTGGTCGAGCAACAGACCGCGGTGACGGTTTTGGACAAGCTCACCTACGCAGGAAGTCTTGAGAATCTGCGTGAGGCGGAGGCAGACAGCCGTTATTGCTTTATGCGCGGAGACATTGCCGACGGCGCGTTGGTTCGACGCGTCATCAAAGAACAGCGACCGCAAGCGATCGTGCATTTTGCCGCGGAGAGCCATGTGGACCGGTCAATTCTCGGTCCGGCAGAATTTGTTCGGACTAACATCGAAGGAACCTTCCAATTACTGGAAGGGGCGCGCGAATACTGGAGTGAGTTACCATCCAGTGAGCGGAGCAAGTTTCGGTTTCTGCATGTTTCTACCGATGAAGTATATGGTTCTCTCACTCCAAATTCACCGCCTTTTACTGAGCTAACAGCCTACGCGCCCAACAGTCCGTACTCGGCTTCCAAAGCGGCTTCGGATCATTTGGTGCGGGCCTATTACCACACCTATGGCCTTCCGGTCCTGACGACCAATTGCTCCAATAATTACGGTCCGCGCCAGTTGCCTGAGAAGCTAATTCCTCTAATAACATTGCGGGCACTTCAGGGTCTTCCGCTTCCGGTATATGGCGACGGGTTGAATGTTCGGGACTGGCTTTATGTCGATGACCACTGTGAAGGAATTCGGACGGTACTTACGTCTGGCGTACCTGGCGAGACCTATAACATTGGCGGCCGGCAGGAGATGTCGAATCTTGATCTGGTGCGGCAACTGTGCGCCATCCTCGACGAGCTCAGGCCCGCTCGCACCTCTTATACGGATCTGATTTCGTTCGTCAAGGATAGGCCAGGTCACGATCGCCGCTATGCCATTGATTGTTCAAAGATCGAGCGAGAACTAGGCTGGCGGCCTCGGCAGACCTTTGTGACGGGGTTGCTCAAGACTGTTCAATGGTATCTAGACAACGCCGAGTGGGTCGAGCGCGCGACCAGTGGATCACATCGTGAATGGATCGATTTGCAATATGCCTCAGCCGGCTCCACGGGAGCGGTGAGCCTATGAGTTCGCGTAAGGGAATTATCCTTGCAGGAGGATCGGGGACTCGGCTGTACCCCATAACTCATGCGGTATCGAAACAACTGCTTCCCATTTATGACAAGCCAATGATTTATTACCCGCTGAGTGTCTTGATGCTGGCGGGTATTCGCGAAGTGCTGATCATCTCAACGCCGCAGGATACTCCGCGCTTCGAGCAATTGCTGGGGGATGGCTCTCGGTGGGGAATGCGGCTCGAGTATGTTGTTCAACCCCGGCCCGAGGGATTGGCGCAAGCTTTCATTCTGGGGCGCGAGTTTATCGGTCAGGATAGCTGCGCGCTGGTGTTGGGCGATAATATTTTCTTCGGTCATCAATTGATTGCCATGTTAAGGTCGGCGGCGGATCGCCAATCAGGAGCTACAGTCTTTGCTTATCAAGTGAAAGATCCCGAGCGATACGGAGTGGTTGAGTTGGATGCTTCGGGGCGGGCCGTCGAGTTGGAAGAGAAACCCGCAAAGCCAAAATCTCGATACGCGGTAACCGGGCTTTACTTTTACGACAATAAAGTTCTGGATATTGCGGCGGGTTTGGAGCCATCGGCGCGAGGCGAGTTAGAGATCACCGATGTAAATCGCAGCTATCTTCGAAGTGGCGAACTAGCTGTAGAGATACTGAGCCGGGGTATCGCATGGCTGGATACGGGCACCCATGATTCTTTGCTCGAAGCCAGTTCCTTTGTTCAGACGATCGAGAAGAGGCAGGGACTGAAAGTCGCCTGTCCAGAAGAGATCGCCTATCGTGCCGGCTTCATTGATGCGGCGCAGTTGGAGACATTGGCCGGAAGCATCAAGAACGACTATGGCGAGTATCTTCGCGAGGTTTTGAGGACTAGGGAGTTATAGATGAAAGTTCAAGAGACGCAGATTCCGGGTGTGTTGATTGTCGAACCGAACGTATTCGGCGACGACCGCGGATTCTTTTTGGAAAGCTTCAATGAAAGAGAGATGCTTTCGATAGGTATAGATGCGCATTTTGTGCAGGACAATCACTCTCGCTCACAGGCCAACGTACTCCGCGGCCTGCATTATCAATTGTGTCAACCCCAGGGAAAACTAGTCCGGGTTGTGAGCGGCAAGGTATTCGATGTCGCGGTGGACCTTCGCCGCTATTCTCCAACCTTTGGAAAGTGGGTGGGGGTGGAGCTGTCGGCGGAGAATAGGCGGTTGTTGTGGCTGCCTCCAGGTCTTGCGCACGGCTTTGCGGTTCTGTCAGAATCAGCTGACTTTCTCTACAAGACGACAGAGTACTATGCGGCGAATTTTGAGCGGACCATTCTCTGGAACGATCCGGACCTGAGTATAGAATGGCTTGTAACTCGACCGATTCTTTCTGCCAAAGATGCGGCGGGCAAGCCGTTTCGAGAAGCAGAAGTGTTTGAGATCGAACCCTCTCCGAAGGAAGTGTATGTCAGATCGTAAGATTCTAGTTTTTGGCAGGATGGGACAAGTTGGTTGGGAGTTACGACACAAGCTGGCCTGCCAGGGCCGAGTTATCTCCGTGGAGTATCCGGAAGTGGATTTATCCCAGCCGGACTCCATTCGCAAGGTGATACGGACTGTGGCTCCGAAAGTCATTGTCAATGCGGCTGCTTACACCGCGGTCGATAAGGCGGAAAGTGAACCAGAATTAGCTATCGCAATCAATGGTACTGCTCCAGGCATACTGGCAGAAGAGGCCAAGAGGCTAGGCAGCTTGTTGGTGCATTACTCGACCGACTATGTTTATGATGGCTCGAAACAGGGCGCATATGTTGAGACGGATACACCTAACCCTGTCAATGTCTATGGGAAAACCAAGCTGGCAGGCGACCTGGCGATAGAATCAGTCGGCGGCGATTATCTGATTCTGCGCACTAGTTGGGTCTACGGAGCTCGTGGAAACAATTTCTTATTGACAATGTTGCGCCTTGCTAAAGAGCGCACTGAGCTAAAGATCGTCGATGACCAGATCGGTGCGCCTACTTCCAGCGAATGCATTGCTCAGGCGACCGCAGATATTTTGGCGCAGGTGCTTGCGCCATCCGCTTTAAGTAGCGATGAACGGAGGGGAGTTTACAATTTAACCAACGCCGGAGAGACCTCATGGTTTGGATTTGCAAAAACTCTCTTGGCGTGTTCCGCAGAAAGCTCGGGATTTACTGTTCCGAATCTGATTCCGATTCCGACCAGCGAATTTCCGCGTCCGGCACAGCGCCCGGCCAATTCGCGTTTGTGCTGCGGACGTCTGGAAGAGACATTTGGTTTAAGCATGCCTAACTGGGAAGACGCGCTGTCCTTGGTGCTTGAGACGCTTGGGAACAAAGCATAAAGCGGATGTCCAGGTGTTCTCGGTTTTCATGCTTCAAGGACATCTGATGAATGGGCTTGTGATTGGTAGTCCGCTGCGATCGAATGCTTTCACCGGGAAGATCCTTATCATACTTAACCCTGATGATCCATGTTAGATCTTGAGGTTGACGACACGGAAGTCATCCTCCATATGAAACGGACATTGATACAAGGCGGAACGACAATATTATGCGACGTTTGGCTGTTTCTCACATCAAATCTGTAACGATAACAATTGTCTCCGCACTATTTGTTGTGAGTGATATGGGCGAAGCCCGTCGCCGCCGTGAGACACCTTGCAGTTGCTTTCTCAAGACCGCCCCTGCGATATAGTCTCGGCAGAACCACAGAGTTTCACGGCTATTTCTAGTTTTCTGATCGCCTCGGGCCGAAAACTCTTATAACAAATTAGCGCAGTAGAACGAGCTGTCAACTCTTAGATTCCCTTTTACCGCAATCTCAATTCGTGCTCCACGCGGGCACAGACTTCGGAGGTCTTATGGCAACAACACTTCACTCCGCTGCAGAGTCGACTGTCTTCTCTCACGATCAGGAAAGCGGCAAATTGTTTGCCAGGAACTTCGACCATCAGCCGTTTCTGTTTCACCATGCGCTCGACACGATGGAAATCTTTCAGATGCCGGCTTTGCTGGACTTGGCCAAACGCCGCATGAGAAAGAGCGAACACAAGAGCCACTACGAAACAGGCGAGCCTGTAATGAACGGCTACTTCGGCAACAAGCCCGCAGAGATGAATCTGGTTGAAGCGCTGGAAGGGATCGGGGAAGGTAAGAACTGGATTATCCTGAAGCGAATTCATGAGGAGCCGGAGTACCGCGCGGCACTGGATGCATTCATTTCTGAGCTATCGGATCTGTCTGGCAAAGATTTACGTCGCAATTATCACGATCCAATTCTGACGATATTCATCACTTCACCCAATCGCATAACTCCCTATCATCTGGACGGCGAGGCTAATTTTCTGGCACAGGTTCAAGGCAAGAAGTCTGTATTTCTTTATAACTCGCGCGATCCCAAGATTCTAACCAACGAGGAGATGGAGCGGTACTGGACGGGAAACCTGCTCGCACCAAGATGGCACGACGAGCTTTCTGAAGGGCAGTGGCGATACGATGTTTCTCCTGGCCTGGGCGTCTTCAATCCGGCCACGTTCCCGCACTGGGTCAAGAATTCGAATAATGTTTCGGTTTCGGTCAGCATCAATTTCAAGCGGGTGCGAAATGATGAGATCGGAGCATACCGGGCAAATTACTATGAGCGAAAAATAGGCTTGCGTCCCACCGAACCTGGGCGCTCGCCGGGCCTTGATCGTATGAAGAATCTGACTTTTGGAAAGCTATACGAAGGAGTTCATGCGGCGCGAAGCGCACTCCGTTCGCGATTCGGGATTTAGACCGTGACCTGCAACTATAGCAGTGTTTTTAGCCATAGGAAGTTATTCATGGCTCACGAGAGGCATCCAGGAGCAAGAGCTTGCCAGACCTGATCGCCACAATTTTTCGCAGCATCGCTTTCAAAACAGGCCGGTGCAAAGGTCTTTATCTACGCCTATGCAAACCCGGGTCGGAAGAGTATACGAGGTTTCTTAAAAAGCATGGAGGGTTTCATGCAATTGGGGAGCATTGCAGCATTCTTCCGAGTACGAACTTCACCGACCCAGCCTATGTAAAACTGGGAAACAATGTGCATTTTTCAAACTGCACATTGGTGGGTCACGATGGAGCGGTAGCGATGCTGAATCGTGCCTATGATGTAAGACTGGACTCGGTGGGCAAGATCGACATTCGCGACAATGTGTTTATCGGTTACGGGGCGGTTATTCTGCCTAATGTAACTATCGGGCCTAACTCCATTGTCGCTGCCGGCGCGGTAGTGAGCCGGGATGTGGCTTCCGGAGATATCGTCGGAGGAGTTCCGGCGAAACCAATCGGTAAGGTAATTGATTTGGTTGCCCGGCTTCAGGCTAAGACAGATTCCTTGCCTTGGAGCGACTTGATTCACAAACGGGGATTTGACTTCGACGCCGCCATGGAAGAAGAGCTTGTTGAACGCCGCATTGAGTATTTTTACGGCCAATCACCGGATAAATACTAGCGATTCAGATTTGTTTTTGACTTGCATGGCCTCATCGTCAATCAGTAGTTTCCTACCAATACATCGAGAAGACTATGACCTACGAAGCTTCATCATCCACTCTTGAATTATCCGAAGCGGACTCGGCAATTGAGGATCGGGCCCGAGAGGACCGGCTCGCCCACAAGGTGCTGGAATCGACCGCCATGCGGGCAACCTACTGGACGGTGATGGATTATGGCTGTTCGATGGCACTACGCGTCGTCAATAGCCTCATACTTACCCGCGTGCTGATGCCGGAAGCCTTTGGATTGATGACACTGGTCACGACGCTTATTGTCGGAATAAGCTTGCTTTCCGATATTGGTCTTGGTCCCAGCGTAATTCAAAATCCACGTGGCGATGAACCCGCACTTCTTAATACCGCATGGACTTTACAGGTACTTCGCGGCTTAGGTATCTGTCTAGTGTCATTCATATTGGCTTGGCCAATGTCGCTGTTTTACCATGAACCGCGACTAATGGCGCTTTTGCCCGCATTGGGCGTCAATGTAGTCATCGGCGCCTTCAATAGCACCAATTTACTTTCGATGGCCCGGCACATGGGTGTGCGCAGGTTGTTTCTGCTCGACTTCACGACTCAGATCGTTTCGTTACTGATCACAGTCGGTTGCGCATTGGTGTATCGGTCAGTATGGGCATTAGTCATAGGCGCGATTCTGAGCGCTGTTTACCGGCTCGCGTTGAGTTATTACCGGCCGCTGATCCCCGGCATTCGTAATTCTTTTTGCTGGGACCCGGAGAGCGTACATGGCTTGGTCCACTTCGGCAAATGGATTCTTCTGGCTACGGCGTTTTATTTTTTCGCATCTCAGGCGGACCGGTTGATTCTCGGAAAGCTGATCAGCTTCAGCCTCCTTGGCGTCTATGGCATTGCCTTTTCTGTCTCTGAAATTCCGCGCTCGGTTATCAATGCGTTCGCGCAAAAAGTCGGCTATCCGTTCATCGCGAAAATGGCTCATCTTCCGGCTGTTGAATTTCGGAAGGTATTTTTACGATATCGCTTCTATGTTCTATCGGCAGGGGCGGTTCTGCTGTGTCTTATGGTGCATCTGGGCGGCTTTCTGGTAACAAAAATGTACGATGCGCGCTATCACGCCGCCGGGTGGATGGTGCCGATTCTGGCGCTTGGCCTGTGGCACACGCTGATGTATGCCACCACAATGCCGGCGCTGTTTACTCTCGGCAAGTCTCAGTATGCGGCAATAGGCAATGCATCCTACTGTATTGCGGTGGTAACTGCTATCCCTCTAGCTTTTTATTTCTTCGGCATGTTCGGCGCGGTGATTGCCGTTGCCGCGGGTGATTTTCCGCTCTATATTGTGACAGTCACGGGCGCCAGCCGCGAAGGCGTTTCGACTTGGAAGCAAGACTTGCAGGCAACCGGAATCTTTCTGGCTCTTCTGGGCGTGGGTCTCGCGCTGCGAATATCCATCATAAGATAACCCGAAAGTTCTCGGCCTCATTAGTAAAACTTTCAATCCTGGACGCGTGATCATGATTATTACTGACAGAACAGAAAACGAATTGGAGATCGCACCGGCGGCCACCAAACGAAGTGTCCAAGGTAGTGCTACGTCACGGCTAAAGCCATTGTGGAAGACCTTCGATGAAGTCGCGGCTAGATATGCGGACCGGACTGCGGTGAGCTTCGGCGATCAACGGCTTACATATCGTGAGTTAGATAGGGAGGCAAGTCGACTCGCAGGCCGCCTGCGCGGATTGGGAGTGGGCCCGGATTCGCTGGTTGGAGTATTTATGGAGCGCTCAGCGCAAGCGATTGTTGCGCTGGTAGCCATTCTGAAGGCCGGAGGGGCGTATCTGCCGATTGATCCAGCCTATCCAAGCGAGCGCATCGGCATGATTCTCGATGATGCCCAGCCAACGGTATTGCTGACCGAGGCAGGCCTCCTTGATCGGCTGCCGAAGACGCATCGTGCGAATATAGTTTGCCTCGACCGTGCGGTCAGCGAGAGTTCGTCTGTAGAGATATCCGGGTCTGAGCCGCAGTCGGGCCTTGATAGTTTGGCGTATGTTATCTACACCTCGGGATCGACAGGGAAGCCCAAAGGCGTGATGGTGACTCATGCCAATGTCGCGCGATTGTTGAGCGCGACTACGGAATGGTTTCATTTTAACGAAGCCGATGTATGGACGCTCTTCCATTCTTTGGCCTTTGACTTTTCGGTGTGGGAGGTATGGGGTTGCCTGCTGCACGGCGGCAGACTGGTGGTTGTTCCATTCTCGGTATCCCGGTCGCCGGAAGAGTTCCACGAGTTATTGGCGAGGGAGCAAGTTACAGTTTTGAATCAGACACCATCGGCGTTTTATCAACTGATCACGGTCGACCAGGCACTGCGGTCGCCGAAGCTGGCACTGCGGTTGGTTGTCTTCGGCGGCGAGGCGTTGAATTTCAAGATGCTCGGGCCATGGTTTGAAACGCATGGCGACCGTCACCCACTATTAGTCAACATGTATGGCATTACGGAGACCACAGTTCATGTGACTTATCGGAAGATCAACGCAGCCGATGCCGCAAGCGGCACGCGCAGTCTGATTGGCGTCCCAATTTCAGACTTACAATTTCACCTCCTGAACAGCGATATGCAGCCTGTACCAGCCGGAGAAGTGGGGGAGATATGCGTGGGCGGAGCCGGTGTTGCGCGGGGATATCTAAATCGTTCCGAATTGAATGCTGAGCGATTTGTTCCGGATCCATTTTCAGGAATTCCCGGCGCGCGGCTGTATAAGTCGGGCGATCTTGCCCGGCTTTTGCCTGATGGTGAGGTAGAGTATCTTGGCCGCGGAGACGCGCAGGTAAAGATACAAGGATTTCGTATTGAGCTTGGCGAGATTGAAGCTGCCATTGCGGGTCATGCGCGAATACAAGAGGCGCGCGTAGTTGCCCATACCGATGAGGCGGGAACGAAGCGGCTTGTGGCATATTACGTCGAGCGCGGAAGTGCGCAGCTTCCGGTGCGCGAGCTGAGCGAATATCTGAGCGCGAAACTTCCGCCCTGGATGATGCCTTCTGTATATCTTTCGATTCCATCCTTTCCGCTCACTGCTCACGGCAAGGTGGATTACGCGGCCCTGCCGGCTCCGATGCCAGGATCGGCAAAGAACGGGGCGGAGAGGCAAGGTACGAATCTGGAAGAGCAGATTGCAAGTGTGTGGCAGACGGTGCTGGGCACGGATCACGTCGGCCTGGATGACAACTTCTTTGACATTGGCGGAAGTTCGCTGCTGCTGGTGTCAGTTCATACGAAGCTGCAGGCACTCTTCAACATGAGGATTTCCGTGGCGGAGCTTTTTGCGAACACTACAGTTCGCGCACTTGGGAAGAGGCTCGGAGGTTCGGCTTCCGAGTCTGCGCCGAGGCGTTTGGCACAGGACCAGGCACAAAAACAGCGGGCGGCATTTGCTCGTCTCCGCACGGCGCGAAAGGCAGCCTTATGAGCAGTCCGGAAAACGAGAATCAATTGGAGGGCATTGCGATCATCGGCATGTCGGGCAAGTTTCCCGGCGCGCCGGATCTTGAAGCTTTCTGGGCAAATGTTGTCGCAGGCAAGGATACGATTACGCAATTCTCTCGCGCTGCCCTGGAGGCGAGAGACCGCGCGTCTTTGGAATTCGGTCCCGACTATGTGGCTGCGCACGGCGTTCTTGATGGCGCTGATTTGTTCGATGCAGGATTCTTCGGGATTCCACCTCGTGAAGCTGATTTTCTTGATCCGCAGCACCGGCTGTTTTTGGAAACTTGCTGGAATGCGCTAGAGGATGGCGGGTACGATGCGGCGCGATTTGACGGGCAGATTGGAGTATTTGGTGGATGCAGCCTGAACACTTATCTGCTGGCAAACCTCTGCTCAAACCGGGAGATCATCGACGAACTTACCGGTAACTATCAGGTTGGCGAGTTACAAGCAACGCTGGGCAATGACAAAGACTTTCTCTGCACGCGCGTGGCGTATAAGTTGAATCTACGCGGGCCGTGCCTAACAGTACAAGGTGCGTGCGCAACGTCTCTGGTGGCGATATGTCAAGCTAGCCAGAGTCTTCTGACTTATCAATGTGACATGGCTCTGGCCGGAGGTGTTTCGGTCACCTTTCCGCAGCATCGCGGTCATGTGTATCAGGAAGGCAGCATGGGCTCGCAGGACGGACATTGCCGTCCATTCGATGCCGATGCGACGGGTACCGTCTTCGGTCATGGCGTGGGAGTTGTGTTGCTGAAGCGGCTGGAAGACGCGCTTGCCGACGGCGACCGGATCGACGCCGTGATTCGCGGCTTTGCGGTGAACAACGATGGAGCAGCGAAGGTGAGTTACATGGCTCCCGGCGTGGATGGTCAGGCAGCGGCAATTGCTGCCGCGCACGCCATGGCGGGCGTCAGCGCAGACGCGATCACATATGTGGAGGCTCACGGAACCGCAACGCCGCTCGGCGATCCTGTCGAAGTTGCCGCACTGACTCGTGCGTTCCGTGAGAGCACGCAACGAAACGGATTTTGCGCGCTGGGCAGCACCAAGGCAAACATCGGCCATCTCGATGCGGCGGCTGGAGTCAGCGGGCTCATCAAGACAGTGCTTGCCATGCGGCACAAAACGATTCCGCCAGTGGCTCACTTTCGTCAGCCGAATCCGCGTATTGATTTTGCGAGTACACCATTCTCTGTCAGTAGTGAAGCCGCTCCCTGGCAGCCAGATGGGCCGCGGATGGCGGGCGTGAGCGCGTTCGGTGTAGGCGGCGTGAATGCGCATATCGTGCTCGCGGAGCCGCCGACTGCCGCGTCGAAGCTATCTGAACGTCCGTCTCAGTTGCTGTGTGTTTCGGCGCGTTCTGAAGCTGCTCTGGACATTGCGCTCAGCAATCTGGGCCAACATTTGCAGCAGCATCGGGAAGTGAATTTGGCGGACGTGTCCTATACGCTTGAGGCCGGGCGGCACGGCTTCGATCATCGCGCTGCGGCAGTTTTTTCCAGTGTGGACGAAGCTGCACGAATCCTTTCGGAGCCGGGGAATCGGCAGATTCGCAGGAGTGCGGGGATCATCGCTCGGCCCCAAGCAGTCTTCCTTTTCACCGGACAGGGCGCACAGTTTCCTGGCATGGGCCGGGCTCTTTATCAGTCGGAGCCCACTTATCGAAAGCAGATCGATGAATGCGCGGAGCTTCTGCGGCCAATGCTGAATCTTGACTTGCGCACTCTGCTTTTTCCGGCAGATGCGGATGTCGAAGCAAGCGCCGAGGCACTGATGGAAACGCGGCTGGCACAATCTGCACTATTCGTTACGGAGCTGGCGATGGCCGGGCTTTGGGGCGAGTGGGGGATTGAGCCGCAGGCAATGGCGGGGCACAGCCTTGGAGAATTTGTTGCAGCCGTCGTGGCCGGAGTGATGAGCCGCGAAGACGGTCTTAAGCTGGTGGCGATGCGCGGCCAACTGATGCAGCAGATGGAGCGCGGGGCGATGCTGTCGGTGCGGTTGGGCGAGGAAAAACTATCGACTCTGTTGGACGAGCGGCTTTCAATTGCGTCACTGAACAGCCCGTTTTTGAGCGTGGCATCCGGGCCGATTGAAGCCATTGAGGAACTGGAGAAGCGGCTCGAACAGCAGGGAGTGGAATGCAAACGCTTGCGAACTTCGCACGCCTTCCATTCCGCCATGATGGATCCGATGCTGGATGCATTTGAGCACGAGGTCCGTCAGATCACGCTTCATGCCCCCGCGATTCCTTATGTGTCGGGAGTGACCGGTATATGGATCAAGCCGGAAGAGGCTACAGACCCATGCTATTGGAGGGACCATTGCCGCAAGCCCGTACGTTTCGCGAATGCAGCGGCGCTCTTGCTCGATTTGCCCGGGGCAGTGCTTCTGGAAGTGGGGCCTGGACAAACGCTGACGACCCTTGCGCTTCAGCAGCGCGGCGATCGCACTACGCCGGTTCTGGCGTCGATGCCGGAGCGTGCCACCGAGGCCATGGGTTCTGGAACCATGCTGGAGGCCTTGGGGCGGCTATGGGCAGTGGGTATTCAGCCGGAGTGGAAAGGCTTTTGGAGCCACGAGCTGCGCAGGCGCGTTGAGCTGCCCACTTATCCGTTCGAGCGCAAGAAGCATTGGATCGAGCCGCCGGTGCACACGGCGCAGGTCAATGCCCCTCTGCAAGCAACAACAGCACCGCAAGAGATTGAAACAAAGTTTGAGGGAGTAACTGCCATGCCCATCAATGCAAATGGAAACGCTGCTGAACGTCGGGTCAGGCTCCAGCCTGTTGTGGCAAGCCTCCTTGAAGAGTTGAGCGGGATCGCCACCGGTCCTGAATCCATTGACACTCCATTTATGGAACTGGGATTCGACTCACTATTTCTGACTCAAGTTACACAGGCCGTGCAACGGCACTTCAAAGTGAAAGTGACCTTTCGGCAGATTGTCGAAGAATATTCGAGTATTCGCACCCTCGCCGACCGTTTGGATGCGATTCTTCCCGCAGATGCCTTTCCCCCAGAACTGCCGCAGACGCAGCCACAGCCGCAACTGGCCGTGGCTGCGCCGGCGTCATCCACAATGGCAGCCGGCGTTCAAGCAGGTTCGCCGCTTGAAGAGTTGCTCAAAGCGCAGATGCAGGCCATGTCGCAGCTCTTTGAACAACAACTGGCGGCAGTGCGCGGAGCAGCGCCGACAACGGGCGTTCAGCAAGCCTCGGCCCAATTCATTAGCCCTGTGTCCGTCGCGGCGAAAAAAGTAATGCCCGCCGATGCCGCGCCCGCCGAAGGTGTGAAACCGCACGGACCCTTCAAGCCGGTACAGGCTGGCTCAAAAGATGGACTCACGGATTCGCAGCGCGAGTATATTCAAACACTCGTCGCTCAGTACACTCAGCGCACCGGCAAATCGAAGGAGTACACGCAGAAGCATCGCAAGCATCTTACTGATCCGCGCGCCGTCGCGGGCTTCCGTTCATTGTGGAAAGAGATGGTCTATCCGTTAGTAACGGACCGCTCCAAGGGATCGCGCATTTGGGATCTGGATGGCCACGAGTACATCGACATCGTCAACGGATTCGGCGCGATCATGTTCGGGCATGGGCCGGAGTTTGTGAGCGATGCTGTGCGCAAACAGATCGATGCCGGAGTCGAGATCGGTCCCCAGAGTGCGCTGGCTGGAGAAGTCGCCGAACTGATCTGCGAACTTACCGGCATGGAGCGCGCCGCCTTCTGCAACACCGGTTCAGAGGCAGTGATGGCTGCGCTGCGCGTGGCTCGTACGGTGACTGCTCGCGACAAGATTGTTTATTTTACCGGCGACTATCACGGCACCTTCGACGAGGTTCTGCTACGCGCCACTCCTCACGGCGCAGCCCCGATTGCTCCCGGCATCATGGCGGGAAGCGCGAACAACGCGGTGATTTTGGAGTACGGTGCAGACGCATCTTTGGAGTACATCCGCGCACATGGAGATGAGATCGCCGCGGTGATGGTCGAGCCCATTCAGAGCCGCCATCCAGAGGTTCAGCCGCGGGCTTTCCTGCACGAGTTGCGGAAGATCACCGAGCAGGCGGGAACGGCGTTGATCTTCGACGAAGTAGTGACGGGTTTCCGCGTTGCTCTAGGCGGCGCGCAGGAGTATTACGGTGTTCGCGCCGATCTAGCCACCTATGGCAAAGTCATTGGCGGCGGTTATCCCATTGGCGTTCTCGCCGGAAAGGCTGAGTACCTGGACACGCTCGATGGGGGCGCCTGGCAGTACGGAGATGATTCGGCTCCAGAGGTTGGAATGACCTTCTTTGCCGGAACGTTTGTGCGGCACCCTCTTGCGTTAGCGGCTGCCAAGGCCGTTTTGCACTACTTGAAAGAAGCAGGGCCGCAACTCCAGGAGGGCTTGCGCCAAAAGGTGGCCAGTGCGGCGCGCGCCGTCGAGGCGAGCTTCCGCGATGCCGGGCTCGACGTCGGTGTGCATCCATGCGGCGCGTGGTTCACATTCAGTCTGCCTGCAGATATACGCTTCGGCAGCCTTCTGTATTACCACATGCGCGAGAAGGGTATTCATATTCTCGAGAGCTACCCATGCTTCTTTACCACTGCGCACTCGGACGAAGATTTCGCGCGCGTGGTCGAGGCTTTTCGGCAATCGATCCAGCAAATGCGCGTGGGCGGCATGTTGCCTGCCCCGGTAACCACGGCCGTTTCCGTGTCCGAGATTTCGGTGTCCCCCTCAGAGTCATCGCCCGACTTTCATCCTGCTGCGCGCCGCGAAACCCTCACCACTGCGCCGCTGACCGAATCGCAGCGCGAGATATGGCTTGCGGCCATGCGCGGAGACGATGCCAACTGCGCCTTCAATGAGTCGCTGGTACTTGATCTGCATGGAAGAGCGAGTGAGGACGAGGTGCGAACCGCGTTGGAGGTGGCGATTTCCCGTCACGACGCGCTTCGCTCGACGGTCGATCCAAACGAAGAATGCATGAGAATTGCGCCCGCGTTCACGAGTCAGATTCCTTATGTTGATCTGAGCGCGCTTTCTTCCGAGGAGCGTGGAGCGGTGATTGACGCGATGATCGCAGAAGAAGGACGGACGCCTTTTGATCTGATCAAAGGACCGCTGGTGCGCGCAACGCTCTTCCGCACTGCGCCTGGTGAGCTGGCGCTGCTTTTTACCGGCCATCACATCGTGCTCGACGGATGGTCGGCCAATCAACTTCTGGAAGACATGGGCAAAATCTATAACGCGGCGAAGACAAATACAAAGCCGTCTCTTGCGCCACTGATGCCGTTCAGCAGTTATGCGTTGAAAGAGCAGGAGGAGATGAAGGCCGGCGCCTATGCTGACAACGAGCATTACTGGGTGGAAGTTTTCGCAGGACGGGCGCCAGTGCTTGATTTGCCGACCGATCGACCGCGTCCTGCGTTGAAAAGCTACAACGGCGCAACATTGCGCACAGCATTGGGCGCAGAGTTGACCGCAGAACTGAAGAAGGCTAGCTCCCGTCTTGGCTGCACGCTTTATGTTTCGCTGCTCTCAGGATTTCAGATTCTGCTGCACAGACTCACGCGGCAATCCGAGTTAGTGGTCGGCATCTCAGCCGCTGGGCAATCCCTCTTCGACGACGCAAGTCTGGTCGGACATTGCGTGCATTTTCTACCGATGTTAAGCGTGCTGCCGGCGGGCTGTGTGGTGAAGGAACACCTGACGGCTACGCGCCGCCAGCTTCTCGATGCATACGACCATCAGGAATTCACCTACGGCACGCTGTTGCGCAAGCTGCCGATTCAGCGCGATTCAAGCCGCTTGCCGCTGATTGAAGTCCAATTCAATCTGGAAAAATTGGGAACCAATCTTCACTTTGATGGATTGCAAACCTATGTTCATGCCAATCCGAAGGCTTTTGTGAACACCGATCTATTTCTGAACGTAGTCGAAACCGGCGATGATCTTATTCTGAATTGCGATTACAACACCGACCTGATCGACCAAAGCACACTCGAGCGGTGGCTGGTTTCGTATGCGACCATCTTGCGTGGGATGGCCGCCGATCCGAGCAGGGAAGTGGAGGCGCTTGAGATACTGGAGCCGTCTGAACGAAAGCTGGTGCTGGAGGATTGGAACCGAACAGCTGTGGACTTTGGTCCCTTCGAGCCAGTCTACAAGGCCATTGAGCGGCGAGCTGGACAAACGCCGAATCGCGTCGCGGTCATCAGTGACGGGGTCGAGTGGACCTATCAGCAGTTGAACGAATACAGCAACCGGCTTGCGCGACACCTTCGCCGCCAGGGAATTCGCGAAGGTTCGCTGGTTGGCGTTTGCCTGGAGCGTTCCCACCAGATGCTGGGCGCAGTGCTGGGCGTGCTCAAGACGGGCGCTGCATATCTGCCACTTGACCCCAGCCATCCAGTCAGCCGTTTGGAAATGGTGCTGACAGATGCAGAGGCATCCCTGCTGCTCACTCAGGAACATGTAGCTTCGCGGCTGCACACCAATGCGCGAGTAATTTGTCTTGACGGTGAGCAATCGCTGTGGGCACGTGAGAGCGGCTCGAATCTGAATGTAACCAATGCGGCGGATTCGCTCGCCTATGTGATCTACACTTCAGGGTCGACAGGTCGGCCCAAGGGAGTGGCCATCGAACATGGTGCGCTCACCAATCTTCTGCGCAGCATGGAGCGGGAGCCTGGCCTGAACGCTACCGACACGCTCGTTTCGGTCACAACGCTGTCCTTCGATATTGCTGCGCTGGAACTCTTCCTTCCTTTGATGACGGGCGCTCGCCTGGTGATCGCCAGCAAGGAGCAGGTTGTGGATGGCTACCAACTATTGAAGCTGGTGGAGCAATCGCAAGCTACCGTCATGCAGGCCACTCCCGCCGGTTGGAGAATCATACTCGAGGCAGGCTGGAGAGGCCAGCCGTGGTTGAAAGTGCTCTGCGGCGGTGAGGCTTTGCCTCACGATCTGGCTGATTCATTGTTGGCAGCCAGCAATGAAGTTTGGAACGTCTATGGGCCGACCGAAACCACCATCTGGTCCTCAGCCACTCGCCTTCAGAAACAGGCAACCCCGGTGCCGATTGGACCGCCGATTGCGAACACGCAGTTTTACGTACTCGACGAGCGCCTGCAACCGGTTCCAGTGGGAGTGACAGGCGAATTGTTTATTGGTGGCGCTGGCCTGGCCCGCGGCTACTGGCACAAACCAGAATTGACAGCGCAGAAGTTTGTGCCGAATCCCTTCGGCACCGGCCGAATCTATCGCACCGGAGATCAAGCGCGCTGGCTTCAGGACGGCCACATCGAGTTATTGGGCCGGACTGATTTCCAGGTGAAGGTCAGAGGATTCCGGATTGAGTTGAACGAAATCGAGAGTGCTTTGACGAGCCATCCCGCGGTGCGCGATGCGGTGGCTACGGCCGTTGAGGTTGCGCAGGGAGACAAGAGGCTGGCGGCGTGGGTAGACCTTGCTTTGGCTAATCCGCCTGCTGATCTGGATGCTCAATTGCATGCTCTGCTCTCGGCGAAGCTGCCCGAGTACATGCACCCGGCTGTCATTACCGTCTTACCCGCGCTGCCTCGCACTGCCAACGGCAAGATCGACCGTAAATCTCTACCGGAGCCCTCCTTTACAGGAAAATCGCAGAAGCGGAAGTTCACGCCTGCGGAAACGCCGCAGCAGGAAAAGATGGCGGCCATCTGGGCTGATGTACTGAAACTTGATCGAGTCGGCATCACGGATAGTATCTTTGAACTGGGAGCCGATTCGCTTTTGATCTTCCGCATCTCTGCGCGTGCCGGACGAGAGGGCTTGCCCATCCAACCCGCGCAGATTTTTGAACACCGCACCATCGCTAATCTTTCAATCGCTCTTGGTGAAACCAGGAGTTCAAGTCCGGAACGAGTCCCCGCCGGCCCGGCCATTTCAGCTGTTTCCCGTGAAAGGTTTCGGAGAACGAAGGTCTGATGGAAAACACGATAGAGAAAATCATTGCCGACCCGGGGACTGAGTGCAACTCGGAGATAGAAGAACCTGACATCTTTGTGATGCCGGCGACACCGTGCCAGATGCGCTTCTGGCTGCTGCACAGCATGAACCCAGCAAATCATGCGCTGAACATGCCTCTCGCATGGACCTGCCACGGAAGATTCGATTCCGATGTGGTAGCCGCGGCGTTGGCGGAACTGGTGCGTCGCCATGAGTCGCTGCGTACAACCTTCGAAGTGGTCAATGGACGGCTATCGCAGGTGATCCATCCGCCTTGTGAGGTACCGCTGCCCATCGATGAGTTACAGCATCTGGCTAAAGACGCGCGCAAAGCGCAAGCCGACACGATCATCCTGCAGCAAGCTCGCATCGAGATGGACATGAACGAGGGTCCGCTGTTTGCCGCCCGCGCGATCCGCATGGAAGCCGACGAGCACATTCTGCTCCTCACCATCCATCACAGCGTCTGCGATGGATGGTCGAATGGGGTGATGATTCGGGACTTCGCCGCAATTTACGATGGCTTGATGCGTAGTGTTTCTTCAGGCTTGCCAGAGCTTCCGATTCAGTTCGGCGACTATGCGGTATGGCTCGACGAGTGGAGAAAGGGAAAAGAGCCGCGCGAGTATCTGGACTATTGGCGCGAGACTTTGGGGGGGGATTTCAAACCACTTCACATCCAGCATGACTTCGCGGGTAATGGAGCGGAAGAACTGGGCGAAATCGAGACTCTGCTGCTACCTGCCGAATTGGTGCGGCAAGCGCGGGATTTTTGCGCAGACCAGGGAATGACACTCTTTATGCTGCTGCTGGCCGTCTATGCTGCAACGCTGCATAAGTTGACCAGCCAGGAAGATATTCTGATCGGCACTCCCTGCGCCAACCGCCGCCATGAGACCGAAGACCTGATCGGACCATTCTCCAACCCGCAAGTGATCCGCGTGAAGATCGGGGATGGAGATAGTCTGCGCGACCTTCTCGATCGTGTGCATGACTGGACACTGGGCGCAATGGCACATCAGAATTTGCCCTTCGAGGATCTGAACGATGACGAGTTTTTCTCTCGCGCGCAGAACCAGATCTCGCTCCAGGTGTATTTCATCTATCAAAAGGCATTTATGCAGGCCCAGCATACCCCTTCCTTGGAGGTTGCTCCGCTGCGCTCGGTCAGTCCCGGAACGACCTTTGATCTGATGATGAGCATTGTTGAACGCGCTGAAGGCCCGCGTTTGCAGTTGGAATACAATCCAGGATTCTTCAAAGCCTCAACCATTCAGAGCATTCTGCGGCTCTATGTGCAAACCCTCGAACTGATGCTTTCCGGCAAGAATGTTCCGCTGAAGGATGTGACAGAGCAGGTGAGTGCGGCGCCGCTGGCTGAAGAACAGAGTGAAATCGCCAAGCAAGCAGTCAATGCGATTGAACGTTTGAATATCATCGGAACGCAGCGTACGGATGGTATTCCACATCCCGATTCGCTCGAGTCACAGATAGCGGCGATTTGGAAGACGGCGATGGGGCTAACGAGCCTGAACGTTCAGGATAGCTTCTTTGACATCGGCGGTCGATCGCTGGCTGCTATGCGAATCGTCTCTCGAATCAACAAAACTTATTCTCTTGATTTTGGCCTGGCGACACTTTTTACTGCTCCTACGGTCGAGAAGATGGCGGAGCTGGTGAAAAATCGTCTTTCCACCAACACCAGTTCTTCGATGGTCGCCATGCAGCCAATTGGATCGGCTGCTCCTCTGTTTATTATTCACGGTGCGGGCGGAAACATTATTCGCTTTTACCAGCTCGCAATGCTGGTCGGCACTGACCACCCAATCTATGGCATTCAGGCGCAGTCGCTGCTGTCCGGCCAGCCGGCGCTGCTTCGTCTGGAAGATCAGGCCTCCTACTATCTGGCCGAGATCCAGAAGATCCAGCCCAAGGGGCCCTACTACTTTCTGGGATACTCATTTGGCGGTACAGTCGCCGTGGAGATCGCGCATCGACTGGAAGCGCTCGGAGAGCAGGTTGAATTGCTGGGGATGCTCGATAGCCGGCAGCGCGATTGCATGCTAATGGCGAGGCAGAAAGATTCTTTGTTCGTCCAGCTTGAACGTCGCGTCACACAGTTCCTGGGGAATTTTATTTCTCTCCCACTGAGAGAAAAGGTCGATTATCTTTGGGACAAACTATATACACGAACGCTGCGCCGCATTTATCTGGCGGCTGCGGCACTTGGCTTCCGCTCCGTGCCTGCGTTCATGAAGAGCACCGACGACATTACCTGGGTTGCGGCGATGAACTATTGCTTACGGCCCTGGTCTGGCCAGATAACTCTCTTCCGCACGAGTGTCCAGCCCGATCCCCGGCTGCCGATGGATCTGGGATGGACACCCTTTGCCGAGGGTGGTGTCGATATCCGTGAACTGCCTGGCGATCACGACCTGGTCTTTCAGGAGCCAAACATCAGGGTTTTGGCAGATCAGCTTCGGACCCGCCTTCAACAGTCAGATCTGAAGCAATCGGAACCAGAACCATCCGCCGACACTGCGACGCGTGAACTTGAGCCCGTGGCCGTCGTAAAGTAACTGGAAAGGAATCAGGAAACCGATCGATGCCCATCGTTCGCCAAGTGTACATGGTGCTTTCACCTCGCTCTCTGGGCTATGCCACAGATGCGATAGAGAGCTTGTTGTCGAATTCACTTGAAACACTGCACCTGCGTCTCATCACCGATTCAGAGCAAGACAAGCAGGAACTCTGTGATGCGATGGCGGCCATTGATATCAAAGCGCATCAGTGGACGGTGTATTCGGAGCAAGACCTTGCCGCGCGGGAGGATGCGGTCTTCGCGGAGCATAACAACCTGCGCGCCTTCCGCCACGGTCATCCTTGCTGGCGCAAGATTACTGATCCGCTGTTGGTGAGCGATCCCGGCGAAGAATTGGTTCTGCTCGATCCCGACCTATATTTCCCCAACCGATTCAAGTTTGAAACAACGCCCGAATGCGGTTTATTGCTGATGTGGCAGCGGCCTAACTGCCTTTTTCCGCCCGAGGTGGTAAGGACGGCAATCAGCAATGGCATTCACCTTGCGCATCACGTGGATATCGGCGTCGCGCACTGGCGCGCTTCGGCGGATTTGGATTGGATGGATTGGCTCGTGGGCCGTTTAGGCGGCAATCGGCTACCGCGCATTATGCATGTGGAAGCCATTGTCTGGGCGGCGTTGGCAATGCGAGTTGGTGGCGGCTATCTCGATCCCGCGTACTGGAAATGCTGGCGCCGCTCGCCGGCAAAGCGAGTCATGACGAAATTAGGTGTACCCGCGCAGCGCATTCTTGCTACGGAACCATGGGCCAGCCTGAAATGTTTTCATGCCGGTGGAGAGGCAAAGTGGTGGCTACATAAGGCTCGGGGGACAGGGATGTTGGACGGCCGGGCCACGCTTAGAGAACCGGGCCGAGTCCTTCCATTTGTTGAATTGACGCCTGCGCATTATGCGCGAGAACGGGCATTCAAGCGAATGCTGCAAGTCATGGGGTATTACCAGATCTTCCGTCCCGCATGAGACCGATGCCACGTTAGTCGCAAGCGAAATGACTCTAACTCAGGAGCGGCGCCAAGGAAGCTGGGCGAGCAGTCGGTTGAGATTGTCGTAAGTCAACCACCCGCCGCTACGCATTCGGCTTTCCATGCAGGCCTGGACCAGCTTTGGCTCCTCCCACGGAACATCGTGATAACCGGAATGAAGAAATGGACTTGCCGAGTCATTCTGCCACTCCAACGGAAATAATGCGATGATATCCCGCTCCGTGATGCTGACTGAATTTGGAATCGCTCGACCTGCCACAGCCGCAGCCAGAGCGGCCGGCAGATTATGAGCAGTTCCGAGAGGGAGATGACAAGTTTGAGTGGCGCGCGGATTCATCTCGATCAAGTGGGCTCTACCAGTCTTTCGCTCCAGCATAAAGTCGAAGCCGCACAAACCAGAGAGATGCAGACGGCGAGCCAGCTTCTGCGCAGCCAACAGCATGTTCTCGTTATCGATAAGGCGCACGACCGATGCCGGACCTTTTGGCTTCCAGGTACGCAAAACATCCACGCAGATGGATGCCAGGACCTCACCATGCCAGCATGCGACAGTGATGGTCGCATCGTTCAAAGGAAGAAAGCCCTGCACATTGACCACCGGTCGTCGCCGCTTGAACCAGGGAATCAGCAGCGTCTTATCTTGATCGACCAAGGCGCGCTTGATCGCGCGAACAAAGTGTGGCGGAACATTGAGAGTCTCGAAAGCGCGCACTGCCTCTTCTTCCGAATCGGCGATTCTCACGCCCAGGCCGCCCGATGTTCCATCGGTCTTCAGCACGACAGGAAGGCCAATCCGCGAGATCCAGGCTCGCAGTTCATCCACCGTCGAAATTACGCCCGTCTCCGGCGTATCGATGTTCAACTCGCGGGCAAGAGCGATTAGTTGGCTGCGCGCATCGATCAGCGAAAACTGGGACGGATCGCCCAGTGAACGCTCAAGAAGCATGCGCAGTGCGTCGCCAGTCTGGTCTTTCGGTGCTCGCGCATACATCTCATGCAGGTGAGCGCATGCCAGGTCATCGCAGGGGATAACAATATCCGGCTGGGATGCATTGATCGCGTCGGCAAAACATCTCAGTGGGGCAAAGCCATGATAGGGATAAATGCGGTCGCAGGCGCTGGTCAATTTAACCGGGTGGCCTTTCGGGCAAACCGTATAGACCAGGCAGTCGGCATCTCTGAAAGCCATTGCCGAACGGGCCGTTGAAAACCAGCGGCAAGTCGTGGCCAGCAGAATCTTCGGACTCACAATGGCGGTCATGCTTTCTACCGCTATCATACAAACTCTCAGTGAATCTAGCTACTAATCTTTCGTCAGACTCTCAATACCGAAATATTAGTCAAGGAGGAAGAAAATGGTTGATCGTGAACAAGTGGTCATCGTAGGCGCAGGGCCCTACGGACTGTCGATTGGAGCCCATCTGAATGCACTTGGTGTGCGCTGCCGCATCTTTGGAACCCCTATGCAAACATGGCGCGAACACATGCCGAAAGGAATGCTGCTCAAGTCGGATGGATTCGCCTCGAATCTCTCCGATCCTGAATCGTCCTTCACCCTCAAGCATTTTTGCGCTGAACGAGGAATCGCCTATGACCACACCCGGATTCCTGTTCCATTGGATGTATTTATTTCGTACGGCATAGAATTCCAGAAGCGTTTCGTACCGCAACTGGAAGACCGCCAGGTAGTCGATATCGAACGTGAGTCGGATGGTTACAGAATTACGTTGGACGATAATGAGGTCGTTCATTCGCAGAAAGTCGTTCTGGCTGTCGGTATCTCCCACTTTCAGCACGTTCCATCCGTCCTAAGTGAATTGCCGTCCACCTTGGTTTCGCATAGCTCAGAGTTTCACGATCTGGAACCGTTACGCGGCAAGAATGTGACCGTGGTTGGATCAGGCGCTTCCGGGCTCGATCTCTCTGCATTACTGCGCGAGAGCGGTGTCGATGTTACCCTGCTGTCGCGCAACTCTGAAGTGCGCTTTCATGATGCGCCTGCTACCAAGCCACGCTCGCTCTGGAGTCGGTTGCGTCACCCTGCCTCTGGCATTGGACCCGGTTTGCGTTCACGCTTTTACACCGATGCACCTCTTCTCTTCCATCGTCTGCCACTGAAACTGCGCCTGAAAATTGTCAAGACTCATCTCAAGCCCGCGGCTGGCTGGCCTATGAAAGAACGAGTCATGGGACGTGTTCCCATTTTGCAAGGCTATTCTATTCAGAATGCCGAGGCGCGTGGAGGCGGTGTGCTCTTGGACTTAGTCGGTCTCGACGGTACACTCAAACAGCATTGGACCAGCCAGATCATCACTGCGACAGGGTACAGGGTCGATCTGCGTCGACTGGCGTTTCTCGGCGGCGAATTACTTTCACAGATTCGATCGGTCGACCATAGTCCTATACTCTCACGCGACTTTCAGTCATCGATGCCTGGATTGTATTTCGTCGGAGTTACAGCGGCCAATAGCTTTGGACCCGTGCTGCGCTTCGCTTTTGGCGCGGACTTTGCCGCGCGCCACATCACCAGGCAATTAGCAAAATCCCTATCCTTGAGTAACTCTTCCACACAGAAATCAAGGTCCATGGTCATGGAAAAATGTTAGCATTGACGAAAGTATTGGCCGATTGTTTTCACGAGTGAATCCTATGAGAATATGTATCGTCGCCGAAAACGCTTCGACGCGCTTCGGCGGAGAGGCTATCCTTCCCGTTCACTACTTTGGCCTGTTGCGCTCTCGTGGCATCGAGTGCTGGATGGTCGTTCACTCGCGAACGCGAAGCGAATTGGTGGAAATGTTTCCGCGTGATATTGACCGTATTTTCTTCGTTCCAGACTTGTGGATTCACAAACTGCTTCACTCTCTCAGCCGCTATCTTCCCAAGCGTTTGTCTGAATCCACTTTGGGGCTTTCAAATCAGCTCATCACTCAATTCTGTCAACGAGCAATCGTGCGCAAACTCATTCGCGACCAACGCGTCGATTTGATTCACCAGCCTATTCCGGTTGCCCCACGCTTTCCTTCGCTGATCTTCGGTTTGGGTGCGCCGGTGGTGATCGGACCGCTCAATGGAGGAATGGAATATCCACCGGCTTTTCGTCGCAACGAGTCTTGGATGAGCCGGGTATTGCTGGCGTTTGTCAGGTTGTTTACAAATATGGGCAACGCGCTGTTTCCTGGTAAGAAGCACGCCGATGTCGTACTCGTGGCCAATGAAAGAACTCGTCGGGCGCTACCTTCGGGAATTCGCGGCAAAGTGATTGAGTTAGTAGAGAACGGCATCGATATCGGCCTTTGGCAGAATGCATCGAACAGTTCCGATAGCAAGGTTCCGCGCTTTATTTTCCTGGGACGCCTGGTGGATTGGAAGGCTGTGGACGTCGTGATCCGCGCGCTTGAAAAGCTTTCATCCGCTGAACTCGAGATCATTGGCGATGGTCCAATGTTAGAGGTATGGCGATCTTTGGCCGATGGACTAGGGCTGAAGGATCGCGTTCATTTCGTCGGATGGTTGCCACAGCAAGAATGCGCTGCTCGACTAAAAGGATCTCTCGCGCTGCTTCTTCCCAGTTTGTATGAATGTGGGGGAGCCGTGGTGCTGGAAGCCATGGCTATGGGCAAACCGGTGATCGCGACCAAATGGGGCGGCCCCGCAGACTACCTTGACGACTCTTGCGGAGTGCTTATCGAGCCGCAGAGTTACTCAGGCCTCGTAACAGGATTTGCCGAAGCGATGCAGAAGATGATTGACTTTCCCGAACTGAGAAAATCCATGGGGGCCGCCGGACGCGAGAAGGCTCTTCGAGATTTCGACTGGCAGCAAAAGATGGACCATGTGATTCGCATTTATCACATGGTTACGGAAAAATCGGATATTTCACATGAATTCATGGAGAATGAAATCTCTTCTCCCTCAGTTTCCTAAGGTAGCTGAAAGTAGTTACGATCATCTATGGATATGAACATCCAAAACGTTAAGCGAGGAATAGGGAGCTCTTCAATGGCCCTCGATGCCGAATCGCGTCTCGATTCCGTGTCTAGCGCAAGGGCTTCGACGGCGAAGACCGCGAATGGAGCGCCGCAGCGGCTTGTCTATCTCTTGAGCCGCTATCCGGCCATATCGCACACATTTCTTCTCAATGAAATCAAGGAACTGAGAAAGCAGGGCTTCTCGGTGGAAGTAGCCTCCATCAACCAGTCTGATCGCTTAAGTTCGATGTCAGCGATCGAGGTGGAAGAGGCCGAGAAGACCTTTTACATTAAGTCGAGGGGTGCTGTGAGGGCAGCGATCACCGCGACCAAGACGCTCTTTCTGAGACCCCTGGTTGTTATTCGCGGATTGCACGCCGCTCTCACGCTGGGCCGATGGGATCTTTACGCAACGCTCTATGCATTCTTTTATTTCGCGGAGGCTCTTGTTCTTGGGGATTGGATGCGTTCACGTGGTCATCGGCATCTCCACATCCACTTCTGTGGGTCGGTCGCGACAGTCGGAATGATTGCGTCGATAGCCTGGGGATTCTCTTACTCGTTGACCGTGCATGGTCCAGATGAATTCTATGATGTGGAAAAGTTTTATCTCCGGCAAAAAATAGAGCACGCAAAGTTTATCCTGTGCATCAGCGAATTCTGTCGCAGCCAATTGATGCGCGTCTCAGCGCCCGAGCACTGGGATAAGATGCATGTGGTGCGACTAGGCATTGATCCAAAAGTTTTCTTTCCGGCGCTGAAAGAGTCTAAGCAGGAACACATGCTGGAGATTTTATGCGTGGGCCGATTAGTCCCTGCGAAGGGCCAACTCATCCTGTTGCATGCCTGTGACCTGTTGCTCTCTCAGGGCTATTCGCTCCGGGTGCGATTCGTTGGCGACGGGCCGGATCGTATTCATTTGGAAGAGTTCGTTAAACAAAAAGGAATTGCGGCGGTCTTCGAGGGCGCAAAGAGCCATGAGGAGACCCGTCGCTTGCTGAGCCATGCGGATATCTTTGCGCTGGCCAGTTTCGCCGAAGGTGTGCCAGTGGCATTGATGGAAGCGATGGCGATGGAGATTCCCTGCGTGAGTACCCGCATTGCTGGAATTCCGGAATTGATTCGCGACGGTCTCGATGGTTTGCTGGTTTCTGCCTCTTCGACCGAAGAGTTGGCTTCTGCACTTGGACGGCTCGTCGAAGCTCCGATGCTTCGGCGTAGCCTTGGAGTTGCCGGCTGCAAGCGGGTGCTGGGACTCTATAACCTGCCGCAAAATGTCGGCGCACTGGCGCGCGTCTTTCGGGAGAATGCGCCCAATAACCTGTGAATGGGGCTATGCATATTCAGAACTCATCTTCTTACCAATTCGACGTCTCTATCGTGATTGTTTCCTTTAACACGCGCGATGTGCTGCGAGAGTGCCTGCTCTCGGTCTATCGCGAAAGGGGCTCTCTGCGCGTTCAGGTCATTGTGGTCGATAATGCTTCAAAAGATGGTTCTGCCGAAATGGTCGAGCAGGAGTTTCCAGATGTGCGGTTGATGCGGAGTGAAATCAACCTCGGCTTTGGTCCTGCAAATAATCTTGGTTTTCAGTCGGCCAGTGGACGCTATATCATTCTGCTCAATTCGGATGCGTTTCTGTCCGAGGGTTCACTCGCACGCTCCGTGGAGCACATGGACGCAACCCCCGGCGCAGGGCTTGGCGGAGGCCGACTGATTGGGCGCGATGGATCGAGTCAGCCTTCGGCGCGGATGTTTCCGACAGTCTTCAGTGACCTGATCGTTCTTTCCGGGCTTGCGGCACGCTTTCCAAAATCCCGATTCTTTGGGCGCGCCGATAGAACCTGGGCCAACCCAATGGAGGCGGCGAATGTCGACTGGGTTCCTGGAGCGTACTCTATATTGCGCGCAGAAGCGCTGAAGAATATCGGCGGATTCGACCCGCAGTTTTTCTTGTACTTCGAGGAAGTGGACCTTTGCAAGCGCATTAAGAATGGTGGATACTCGATCTGGTATTGGCCGGATATCGTTGTTGTACATATCGGCGGTGAGTCTTCGCGTCAGGTGCCATCACTCGAACTTTCCAGAACCGGAGCGCAACTCACTCTCTGGCGCATGAGAAGCATGTTGCTCTATTATCGAAAGCATCATGGAATCACTGCCTGGTTTTCGATGGCATTGGAAGCTGTCTGGTATTGGTTGCGATCACTGCGCCGACGGTGGAGTAAAAGTCCGTCCCGCCGCGCCAGCGCCCGTAGAGATTTATCCATGACTTCGATCATGTGTCAGGCATGGCGCGATACAAGAGGCGGGTACTTTTCTCCACAGCAGCCTTGGTGAAGAGATTCATGAAGAAGGGAATTAACTGAAGTAACTCACCTCGATTTGCCAGGATAACTCCATGCGACGCAAGATAAAGTCGTCACTGACCTCGCTGCTATCTTCTTTCTATCGAACGACCTCCGGGCTGCGCAAAAACTTGGAGCGCATTCGCAACCACGCTCTGCTTTCCTCCCGCTTGACCACGCGGCTCAATGCGTCAGTCGTGATTCTTGGACCGCCGGAGGTGCACGGCACGGGCATCATTCATATTGGATGCGACGTGCTATTGTATCCCGCGATCTACCTGGAAACAGAAGAGAGCGGATCCATTGACATTGGCGACGGAGTCGTTATCTCTCGCGGAGTTCACATAGTTTCACGAGCCAGGATTCAGATCGGCGATGGCGCCATGATTGGCGAATATTCGAGCATTCGCGACGCCAATCATGCACGGATTCCGGGGTTGCCGCTTCGCGAATCCGGCCACATTGCGCGGCCAATTGTGATCGGCAATGAAGTGTGGATCGGGCGTGGTGTGACGGTGTTGGGGGGCGTGACCATTGGGGATGGCGCGACCGTGGGCGCCAATGCTGTAGTTACACACGATGTGCCACCGGGAGTTACAGTAGTTGGCGTACCCGCGCGGGCCATCGGTGCAAGCCAGATATATTCACTATAACTGCGAAAAAGGGGCGCAGACAGGCAACCCATAGAAGATGGTTGAAATCTCATCCTAAGTACCGCTCTAAAATTGGCGACCGCTCCATTGCCGGGCCTGTCGCATATTACCAACCCGCGAAGACACAATATTCGGAAGACCATCGGCGCTAGTAACTAGGGAGGTGGTTTCAATGAATAGAAATTCGCAGCAGATGCTGGCTCCATCTCAGTCCAAGCCGCTTTTGGACAAAACATCGCTTCAGCAATTGCTGTCCAGTCTGCGCGGCCGCGTGAAGCGCCTTCCTGTTCTGCGTCATTATCTTGATCGCAAGGCGCTGAACTTCACCGGCAGAGGATTGTATCCCACCTTCGCCGCTGCCCTGGCGCACATCCCGAAAAATCGGGCAATCAGCTACAACACTGAAGCGGCAGCGAAGATGCTTCGCACATGGCCAATTTATCAATTCAAGCCCAGCGACTATTGCCTGTTTTTTCATTTGCGACCGTTGCTCCTTCCGGGCATGAAATTGGCTGATCTTGGCGGTAGTGTGGGCATCAGCTATTACGTTCTTCAGCAACATCAACGCCTTCCTTCTGGTTTTAAGTGGCTGGTATGCGATCTTCCCGCCGTCATTGATGTGGGTAAGCAGATTGCCGCATCGCAAAACGCAGCAGCATTGAATTTCACCGATGCTTTCTCAGATGCCGACGGTTGCGATATTCTGATAAGCGCTGGAACATTGCAGTATATGGAGGAATCGTTGGCGGATCGTTTGTTGTCCCTCAGGAAGTTGCCGTCATTTTTGTTGATTAATCGAACTCCGGTTTGGGACCGCGACACTTACTATACCCTGCAGAGAATTACCGACTTCACTTGCGTGTACCGAGTCTTGAATCGCCAGCAATTTGTCGATGAGTTGGCTGCACTTGGATATAGGCTTGTTGCGGATTGGCCGTGCATTGAAAGCACGTTCTCCGTACTATTTCACCCATCTACTTGGCTAAATGCGTATCGCGGTTTCTATTTTGAGAGAGTTACTGAAACGAACAGTGCTGTGAGCTAACTCGCCTTGTGCGTCGTGGTACTCTGTCCGAGATATCCTAAGTACTCAGTGAGGTCGAATTTGTTCGAGAACATCCGCGAAGACTGGCACACGCACGACTGTCAACTCTCTCGTCAGGGTTTATGGGCCATGGCGGCCTATCGCTATGGACGATGGCGCTATACCATTAAATGGCGCTGGTTACGGATGCCATTTTCCTTCATCTATAAGTTGTTGAAGCCTATCTCCGAAGTGGTCACGGGCATCGAGCTTCCCTGCGAGGTAACTCTGGGGCGTCGTTTCCGAATCGACCATTTCGGTGGAATTGTAATCAGCGGCGATGCCGTTTTTGGGGATGACTGCGTGATCCGCAATGGAGTTACAGTGGGGCTAAAGCACACCGGGACCCGCGGAGCGCCTATCCTGGGAAATCGCGTGGATATTGGCGCGGGCGCAAAGGTTCTGGGTGCGATACGAATTGGTGATGATGTGCAGATTGGAGCCAATGCTGTGGTGCTCACGGACGTTCCGTCCAACTGCATTGCTGTCGGCGTTCCGGCGCGAGTCATTCAAAAAAAGTCCGGGGCTGCTAAGGAATTTGCGAGAGTCGAAACAACGCAGGAAGAAGGCGTTCATGCAGGAAGTCTCTGACGGCACTTTACGCGGCACCGCGCACGTAGCTCCGCCACAGCTTTCGGTTGTAGTCATCGGACGCAATGAGGGACAGGGGCTGGCCAGATGCCTTGAGTCCATCAGGCAGGTGCGCGGAGTTACCGTGAACGAGGTGATTTATGTTGATTCCGCCTCGACCGATGGCAGCGTCGAACTGGCTTCGAGTTTTGGCGCAACCGTGATTGCGCTTCACCCGGAACGGCCTACTGCGGCACTCGGGCGCAATGCGGGCTGGCGACGCGCGGCATCCGACATAATTCTTTTTCTCGACGGAGATACCATTTTGCACCCGGACTTTCCTCTGACTGCATGTGAGGCATTGTCGCGAGAATCTACGGTTGCTGTCGTTTGGGGGCATCGCCGCGAAATTCATCCGGAAGCATCGATCTATAATCGCGTTCTCGATCTTGACTGGGTTTATTCGCCAGGACCTGCGGAATTCTGCGGCGGCGACGTGCTGATGCGCAGAAAGGTCCTGGAGGAAGCGGGAGGCTTCGATGAGGGGCTGATTGCCGGAGAAGAGCCCGAGCTTTGCCGGCGTATAAGATCTCGAGGCTACGGAATTCTGCACATCGACTGCCCAATGACCGGACACGATTTACGGATTACGCGCTGGAATCAATACTGGAAGCGCGCTACGCGAGCAGGTCACGCCTATGCAGAAGTCGCGGAGCGATTCCGCAACAGCGACGATCCATTCTGGAGTTCCGAACGCAGACGAAACTTGATTCGCGGGATTGGTTGGATCATCTCGCTGGCGGTCGCCGTTGCCGCCGTCCCTTTCTTAGGAATATTTCCTGTTGCGCTCTGGTTCACCTTGCTGATGCTGTTGTCGTTGCGCTCGGCGTGGAAGGCTCGCTGGAAACGCGCTACCCCAGGAATATTGTTCCTTTATGGAATTCACTCTCACCTGCAGCAACTCCCAATTTTCGTGGGGCAACTGCAATACGAACTCAGTAAGAGACGAAGAAGGCCGCAGAAATTGATCGAATACAACGAAAGGCGCGCTGACTGAAACCGGCGTAGAGTGAGGATTCATGCGCGAAAAGTCGACTGAAGAAAAGACTGCGATAAAGATGCCTTTGATCGTCTGCTGCTCTCCCGGTTTTGCGGAAGGCTGGCATCAGCTAGGGCCCGGTATAACTGGGGAGAAAGTGCAGTGGGATTTTTTTGACGATCGCCCAATCTACTTTTGGGAGAAGGTCATACGGCGTCCTAATGTAGCTATGATCCGTGCCTGTCTTCAGGCGGTGATTCGCGCGGCCAGAGGAAAGGCCAATCTGCTGATCACGCATGATCCTCGCGCATCCTTTTGGTGTGCGCTCTTTTGCCGCATTTTTCGCATACGCATTGATCATTACGTCGATTCATTCAATTTCGCCGAATTGCCTGTGGGCCTCCGGCATCGTTTCATGTCTTATGCATTTCAACAGATAACAAAGCTTGCCGTCCACTCCAGCATGGAGTGTGACTTATACAGCAAATATTTCAACATCCCGCTGAACCGTATTCAACTGCGTCTCTGGAGTATCGGTGTGCCTGAAGCGTTTCCTGAACGTCCTTTGCAGGATGGACGGTACGTCTCATCTATAGGTGGAAACGGGCGCGATTATCGCACGCTGATCGATGCAAGCCGTATGTTGAGCGATATTCCTTTTGTACTTGTCGTCCGTCCCGAAAGTCTTGTAGGACTCACGATTCCTCCCAACGTTAGAGTGCTCGTGAATGCGCCACTGAAGGAGGCAATGAATATCCTGCTGCACTCCGCATTTACCGTTTTGCCATTGTCCGGCTCGACAGTGCCGTGCGGTCATGTCACGCTGGTATGTGCCATGCATCTGGCCAAAGCCATCGTCGCAACAGATTCCATGGGAATTTCCGACTACGTGATGCAGGATTACAACGGCGTGCTATGCAAGCCCTTCTCGTCCGAGAGCCTTGCCGAGGAGATTACAAAGCTCTGGGAAGATCCAAGGAAGATAGCCAGGTTAAGCAAAAACAGTCAGGAATTTGGCGCCGAAAATTGCTCCGAGGCTCGGATGCGCTCTGATCTAGCCGCGGTGTTGACCGCGTGGAATATTCCTCTATGCGCTGAAGCACTTCATGCCGAGGCCCTTCCAGAAGAGGTGGGGCTCTGCTGACATCCTCTCTGCCTTCGTTCTGATTGTCGGCAGAGAGGATGTGACGGAATTCAAGTCATGCTTTACACCAGCGCGTGATGGCGCTGTGGCACAGACTCGTCAACGGTAGCCAGGTACCGGTCAACCGCGGCTGCGGCTTTGCGTCCTTCGCTGATTGCCCAGACCACTAGAGACTGGCCCCTGCGCATATCGCCGGCAGCAAAGATATTCTCGACCGAAGTCTGGTAGTCGGCGTTGGCGGCCACGTTGCCACGATTGTCCAAGGCCACGCCGAACTGCTCGATCATACCCGAACGCACAGGACCTAGAAAGCCCATCGCCAACAGCACTAAATCAACGTCGAGCGTAAATTCAGAGCCTTCGATCGGCGTGAAGGCAGGCGGCGCACTGACGCGGACACCATGCAACTGCTTGACGTTGCCCTGGTCGTCGCCAGTGAATTTGACGCTGTTGATGCTCCAGTCCCGAAGACCGCCTTCTTCGTGCGAAGTCTCCGTGCGCAACTGCAGGGGCCACATCGGCCAGGGTGTGGAAGGGGCGCGCGTTTCGGGAGGCTTGGGCATGATTTCAAACTGATGGACGCTCTTGGCCTGCTGACGAAGACTGGTGCCCAGGCAATCTGCTCCCGTGTCACCGCCGCCAATGATGACCACGCGCTTGCCTGTAGCCAGAATATCGAGCGCGGGATCAAGAACGTCGCCTTCACAGCGACGATTTTGCTGCGGCAAAAACTCCATGGCAAAATGAATGCCTTTGAGTTCGCGTCCTGGAATCTTCAAGTCGCGCGGCTGCTCGGAGCCACCGGCCAGCAGGATCGCATCATAATGCTCGGTCAGCGCGTCAACCGGCACATTGGCGCCCACATGAGCGTTGGTGATGAAGGTAACGCCTTCAGCGCGCATCTGCTCGATGCGGCGATCGATGATGTGCTTTTCCAGCTTGAAGTTGGGTATGCCATAGCGCAGCAGTCCACCAATGCGGTCGGCCTTCTCGTAGACCGTCACTGAATGTCCGGCGCGGCGCAACTGCTGCGCGGCGGCCAGTCCCGCAGGTCCGCTGCCGACAACTGCCACGCGTTTGCCGGTGTTCTGCTCGGGCGGTTCGGGATGAATAAAGCCCTCGTCCCAACCACGCTCGGCAATGCTGCGCTCCATCAGCTTGATGGATACGGCCGGCTGGCTGATGGCGAGTACGCAGGAAGCCTCGCAAGGCGCGGGGCAAATGCGTCCAGTGAACTCCGGAAAATTATTGGTGGAGTGCAGACGGCGAATCGCCGGCTCCCAGCGACCGTTGTAAGCTAGATCGTTCCAGTCGGGAATCAGATTGTTGACCGGACAACCTGTGTGGCAGAAAGGAACGCCGCAATCCATGCAGCGGGCCGCCTGTTCCTTCTGCTTCTCTTCCGGGAATGCCTGATAAATTTCGAACCAATCATGAAGCCGTTCATCGACGATGCGACGCCCCGGCTGTTCGCGCTCAATCTCGAGGAATCCTGTCACCTTACCCATGATGCACCTCAGCTGCCGCCGCTACGGGCGACGGAGTTGTTGGAGAAACGGGGTGGACCGCAGCGGAGTCTGCTCCCGCCGACCCTTCGCCGCGCGCAACGCCCAGAACACGCTTGTATTCGTGTGGGAATACCTTGATGAAGCGCGGCTGCGCGTCTTCCCAGTGTTCCAGAATCCATGCGGCGCGCGGGCTCCCTGTGTAGTCGCGATGGCGTTCGAGCAGACCGCGCACTCGGACTACGTCTTCAGCCACAACCAGCGGTTCCAGATCGACGCTGCTTTGGTTGCAGCGGCGGGCGGGGAAGTCGCCCTTCTCGTCGTAGACGAATGCATAGCCGCCACTCATGCCGGCAGCGAAGTTGCGCCCGGTCTTTCCGATCACCACCACCGTGCCGTTGGTCATATACTCGCAGCCGTGATCACCCACGCCCTCGACTACCGCAATTGCGCCGGAGTTGCGCACCGCGAACCGCTCGCCAGCCTTGCCATTCAAAAAGACTTCGCCACTGGTTGCGCCGTAAAGCACCACGTTGCCAACCAGAATGCTTTCTTCCGGCAGAAAACTTGACGTCTTCGGCGGATAAGCGATAATGCGTCCGCCGGAAAGCCCCTTGCCCACGTAATCGTTCGAATCGCCTTCAAGTTCCAGCGTCACTCCATTGGGAACAAATGCGCCGAAGCTCTGGCCAGCCGAGCCGTTGAACTTGAAGTGAATCGTCTCGTCCGGTAATCCGGCCGAGCCGTAACGCATCGCGATTCGTCCGCCCAGCATGGCGCCCACGGTGCGATGCACATTGCGAATGGCGAAGCTGGCAGTGACTCGTGCTTGTGATTCAAGAGCCGGCGCGGCCATCTCGATAAGTTGATGATCGAGGGCGAAAGCCAGGCCGTGATCCTGCTCCTGTGTCTTGCGGCGCGACACGCGTGAAGGCAGTGTGGGCGCGTAGAGAATCGACGAGAGGTCGATGCCTTTAGCCTTCCAGTGAGCGTCGGCAATCGCGGCGTCAATCTTGTCCACGCGGCCCACCATCTCATTCACGGTACGGAACCCGAGCTTGGCCATATGCTGGCGCACCTGCTCGGCGATAAAGAAGAAGAAGTTGACAACGTGCTCAGGCTGACCCTTGAAGCGCGCGCGCAGGATAGGATCTTGCGTGGCAATGCCCACTGAACACGTGTTCAAATGGCACTTGCGCATCATGATGCAACCCATGGAAATCAGAGGCGCGGTGGCGAAACCAAACTCCTCAGCACCCAACAGAGCTGCGATCACGACGTCGCGCCCCGTCTGAAGCTTGCCGTCCGTCTGCACCTTGATGCGTCCGCGCAGATCGTTCAATAGCAGCACCTGTTGCGTCTCGGCCAAACCCAGTTCCCACGGCAGACCCGCGTGTTTGATCGAACTGAGCGGCGACGCGCCGGTGCCCCCGTTGTCGCCAGAGATGAGCACCACATCGGCGTGCGCCTTGCTGACGCCCGCGGCCACCGTGCCTACGCCAGCCTCTGAGACCAGCTTGACGGCGATGCGCGCCTTGGGGTTCACATTCTTCAAGTCGTAGATCAGTTGCGCCAAATCTTCAATGGAGTAGATATCGTGGTGCGGCGGTGGCGATATCAAACCCACCCCGGCAATCGAGTGTCGCGTACGGGCGATGATCGCATCCACTTTATGGCCGGGCAATTGTCCACCCTCTCCGGGCTTTGCGCCTTGCGCCATCTTGATCTGCAACTCGTCCGCGTTCACCAGATAATTCGTCGTCACGCCGAAGCGGCCGCTGGCCACCTGCTTGACAGCCGACCGCCGCGAATCGCCGTTCGCATCAGGCGTAAAGCGCTCTTCCTCTTCGCCGCCCTCGCCGGTATTGGACATGCCGCCGATCCGGTTCATGGCAATCGCCAGAGTCTCGTGCGCCTCTTTCGAAATTGATCCGTAGCTCATCGCGCCGGTCGTGAACCGCTTGACGATCTCCTTGGCCGGTTCCACTTCGTCAATCGAAATGGGCTTGTCTTCGTACTTGAGTTGAAGCAGTCCGCGCAGCGTACACAGATGGCGATTCTGATCGTCCAGCAAATCGCTGTACTCCTGGAACGTCGCAAAGCTGTTCTCGCGCACTGCTCGCTGCAGTCTGCTGATCGTCTCCGGGTTCTGCAGGTGATACTCGCCGCCCAGGCGGAATTGGTATTGTCCGCCGACAACCAACTCAGTTTCCGACTCGGTGAGCGGCGCAAAAGCGAATGCGTGCTTGAGCAGCGCCTCGCGTGCCAGCACGTCCAGCCCCACGCCTTCAATGCGCGAAGCGGTCCCGGAAAAGTAAGCGTCAATCAGCGACTGATTCAGCCCCACTGCCTCGAAGACTTGCGCGCCGCGATAGCTTTGCAGCGTGCTGATCCCCATCTTCGAGAAGGTCTTCAGCAGCCCCTTGTTGATCGCCTTGATGTAGTTCTTCTCGGCGTGGGGGCCCGTGACGCTGTGCGGCAACAGGCCGCGATGCTTCATGTCGTGCAGCGTCTCAATCGCCAAATAAGGATTGATAGCGCTCGCGCCATACCCAATCAACAGGGCGAAATGCATCACCTCTCTCGGCTCGCCGCTCTCGATGATCAGCGCCACCTGGGTGCGGGTCTTCTCGCGCACCAGCCGGTTATGGACTGCGGCCATGGCCAGCAAACTCGGAATCGGCGCATAGGTCGAATCGACACCGCGGTCAGAGAGAATCAGCAGCGTGTAGCCGGAATCCACAGCGTGCGAAGCTCGAGCGCTCAGGTCGTCGAGCGAGCGATGCAGGCCCACTTCGCCATCCGCGGCGCGGAAGAGCGTCGGCAGCGTAGTGGCCAGCAAATCTCCCGATGAAACGCGGCGCAGCTTTTCCAGATCGCGATTGGTAAGGATCGGATGCGGCAGCTTGAGCGTGTGGCAGTTATCCGGCGCTTCGTCCAGAATGTTGCGTTCGGTGCCGATATAACTGATCAGCGACATCACCATCTCTTCGCGAATCGGATCGATTGGCGGATTGGTGACCTGCGCAAAAAGCTGCTTGAAGTAATTGAACAATGGCTGCGGACGGTCGGAGAGGCAAGCCAGCGGCACATCGGTGCCCATCGAGCCAATCGGCTCCGCGGCGGTCGCCCCCATCGGTCCCAAAAGAATCCTCAAGTCTTCTTCGCTATACCCGAAGGCCCTCTGACGGCGCAGCAATGGCTCGGTCTTGATGCCGATCACGCGCGCAGGCGGCTCCGGCAAATGATCGAGCGTCACCTGTTGCTCTTTGAGCCAAGCCGCGTAAGGCTGCCGTCCGGCCAACTGCTTTTTAATCTCAGAGTCAGAAATGATGCGCTGCTGAACAGTATCGACCAGGAACATGCGGCCCGGTTGCAGACGGCCCTTCTTGCGAATGTCCTCCGCCGGCACGTCCAGCACGCCGGCCTCTGAGGCCAGCACCACTAAATCATCCTTGGTCACGATGTAGCGGCCAGGGCGCAGTCCATTGCGGTCGAGCGTCGCGCCAATCAAGCGGCCGTCCGTGAAGCACAACGCCGCGGGGCCGTCCCAGGGCTCCATCAGTGAGGCGTGATACTCGTAGAAGGCGCGCTTGTCTTCGTCCATATCGGGGTTGCCCGACCAGGCCTCGGGAACCAGCATGGCCATCACGTGGGGCAGGGAACGCCCCGATTGAAAGAGAAACTCGACCGCGTTGTCCAGAGAAGCCGAGTCGCTGCCGCCTGGCATGATCACCGGATAAAGCGAGTCGATCTGACTGCCGTGCAGCGGGCTTTCCAAAACCGATTGGCGCGCGTTCATCCAACTGACATTGCCGCGAATCGTGTTGATTTCGCCGTTGTGCGCCAGGTAGCGATAAGGGTGCGCCAGCTTCCAGCTCGGAAACGTGTTCGTAGAAAAGCGCTGGTGAATCAAGCAGAGCGCGCTCTTGACCAGGGGATTGGCCAGTTCGTAGTAGAAATTCTCAATCTGCGGCGCCAGCATCAGGCCCTTGTAAACAATGGTGCGGCAAGAGAGCGAGGGAATGTAGAACTCTTCCTTGCCCTCAATCTCCGAAGAGACCATCTCGTTTTCAGTACGGCGCCGAACTCTGTAGAGCAGGCGCTCGAAAGCGTCTTCGTCCAATCCGTCGGGCTTGCCCAGGAACAGTTGCTCAATGTAGGGTTGCGATGCGCGCGCTTCGCGGCCGATCACGGTCCCATTCACCGGCGTATCGCGCCAGCCCAGAACCGCCAGTCCCTCTTCCTTCGCGACGCGCTCAATCACGCCTTCGCACTGCAGGCGGTCGTGCTTGTCCACCGGCAGAAAACACATAGCCACGCCATACGCACCTGCATCGGGCAGGCGCATCCCCAGCGCCGCGCATTCCTGCGCAAAAAACTCATGCGGAATCTGAATCAGAATCCCCGCTCCGTCACCCGTCTCCGGATCGCAGCCTGCCGCGCCGCGGTGGGTCAGGTTGATGAGCACCTCGAGACCCTTGCAAATGATCTCGTGGCTCTTCTCTCCACGAATGTTGGCAACCAGCCCCATCCCGCAGGCGTCGTGCTCATTCTGCGAGTGATAGAGCCCCTGTGGCTTTGGTGTGCGGGTACAACAATCAGAAGTCTGCATGGCAACCTTCTCGTTTGATATTTTTCCCTGCGAAGTGCAAATCATCTGGCCAAAAGACACAAACGCCGCGCGATTCCGTCAGGAGGAAATCGCCTTGTCTCTCATGAAGTGG
>Ga0116117_1000006_pt1 | contig 169519 bp, 136 predicted proteins | sample June2015DPH_11_1_FD_89790 | JGI IMG/M metagenome (GOLD analysis project Ga0116117, IMG submission 89790) | Peatland microbial communities from SPRUCE experiment site at the Marcell Experimental Forest, Minnesota, USA - June2015DPH_11_10 | ecosystem: Environmental > Terrestrial > Soil >... | reverse complement strand
CCGATTAAGCCGGTTTTGCCGACTCAGCCGACTTATAAGCCCTTTACCGTCAACAAAACGCCAAATAGAAACCACCTTCACACGGTGGAAGTCGCAGGTTCGAATCCTGCAGCGCCCACCATAAAACTAAAAGCTTATCGGCACTTGCTGAATGAAGTTTATGGCGTTTTACGGGAAATCCTCAACAGAAAATACCTCCTCCTTTACGGTCGTCTTTCCGCACCCTCGCAGACAATGCAGCCACGGATTCCACACGCAAAGATTGAAAAAGCGACTCCAATGCTTTTGCACGCCAGTGTATGATTAGCGGGACATCTTGATTCGCAATACGGGCACTTTTTCCCCAGCGCCTGCTTTGTGGGTTTCAGGTGGGTTGTTAAGTTCCCCTTCGTGAAGCAAGGATTCCATGAGAATTTCTGCTGCCCGCAGCCCATACAGGAATAGCCTGTTGGCTTCGCTTTCTGCCGAAGCTATCGAGCGGCTTGCTCCCAACCTTGTTCTTGTTGAGCTTGAACGGGGCCGAATTCTGCACGAGGCGGGCGAGCCAGTAACAACTGTCTACTTCCTTGAACAGGGAATTTGCTCCGTCGTGGTGACGATGAAAAACGGAAGCACGGTCGAAGCCGGAATCATCGGGCGGGATGCTTTTGTCGGAATTCCTGCCGTTCTGGGTACCGGTCAGTCGTCCAATCGAGCGTATATCCAGCTGCCGGGATCTGGCTTCAGCATCAAGGCGAAGATTCTGCGCGAGCAAATGTCTCATCCGTCGGGCGAATTGCGCTCGTGCTTGTTCCGGGCCATGCAGGGCATCCTTGCGCAGACAGCGCAAACGGCGGCATGTAACCGCGTGCACGAGCTTGAAGAGCGCCTGGCACGATGGCTACTGATGTGTCATGACAGGGTGCAGATTGATCGATTGCCCATCACGCACGAACTGCTGGCCATCATGCTTGGCACTCGGCGATCTACGGTCACGGTGACTGCCGGGATTTTGCAAAAGGCCGGACTGATCGAATCCAAACGTGGAAACGTGACGATTCGAAATCGTAAAGGCCTGGAAGAGGCAACGTGCGAATGCTATTCATTTATTCATGACGAATATATCCGACTTGGTCTGCTTTGATAGTGGAAGGCAAAGGGTCGTCACTCGCTCATGCCCAAATTCGCAAATACTTAGGTGCGGCTCTTTCTGCACGAGTCAGTTCGACCGGCCTGGCGCATGCTTTGCAGCTTTCCGCCATGAGTAAATCTGCATCTCACTTATATGAGTTTGTCTGGAATTGGAAGGCTTGTTGTTTTCGTTGCGGTCGGAGTAATAGCGGGATGCAGTCAGACCACCGCACCGCGACTTTTGGAACCCGAAGTAAAACCTGCTCCGCCAACCCCGATTGCGGAAGAAAAAGAGGAACTGGGCAAGCCGTCATGGAATCCGGAATGGGATCTGATTGTGGAAAAAGCGCTGCCACCGGAGATGCTTTCACCGAGAGTGGCACCGGCTATCAAGCCTTTCTGTCCGCGCTTCAATGTTTTGAGCGACGCGGACAAGCGAGCATATTGGGCATACTTATTTCAGGCGCTCGCCGGTGCGGAGGCAGGATTGGTTCCTACGACGGATGTTCGTCATGCGGAGCCAGAGGTGGCAGTCAAGGACACCGTGACCAAGCGGATGGTGCGGAGTGAAGGATTACTGCAACTGACTTATATGGATGCCGATCGATATGGCTGCGATTTTGATTGGGTGAAAGACAAGGAGTTACCGGAGAAAAATCCTTCGAAAACGATTTTGCAGCCAGCAAATAACTTGATTTGTGGTGTAAAGATTATGAAAAGCCAGCTTATCGAGAGGCGACAACCGCTCTTGAGCCGGTCGAGTTATTGGTCGACATTGCGGCCGGGAACTGTAAGCTTTCAGGTTTTCATGAGGCAGATGGCAAATCTTCCGGAGGTCTGCCGCATGCCGAGGCCGGCAGTTCGAAGTAAGAGAGGGGCAGGTCATTCCATGTCATTAAAAGATGGGACATCGCCTGCCGCCTCGAAGTAGGCCGATGTCCCGAAGTTAGTAGTTATCGCCCGGCATTATTTGATCGAAATGTAACTAGTCACTGCTGTCGCGCGCGGCTTTAACATAGTCGTGAGAGGCCTGGATGTGAGCAGACTGGGTAGATAGAAGCTGGCGAACGGGTAATGGAAGATCCTTTTCCAAAGCCTCCTCATATACGCGTTTAGCTTCATCTTCAGCTTGCTCCGCAGTAACAAGGAGAGAGTGATCACCGCCGCCTAATTTCACTTTCAGTTCTCCCCAAGCCCGATGGAGGGTGCCAGCCACGGTTCCTCCCTCTTTCACATCGTGGATACCTTCCTGGTGAAGCAGACTCTCGAGTTCTCCGTGAAACTTCGCGCGCTGCAGTGATTCAGCCAGGAAGTAGTGTTTAAGAATTTCATTTTTCAATTCATTGCCGATCATCTGAAACCCCTCTTGATCGTCTATCAGGGTCTGAATGATGGAACGCAGAGTTTCCTCTGTAACGAGCAGAGTATTGGACGAATTGGGCATTCTTAACCTCAGTCAATATTGTCATGGAACGATGAAATGGACGGGCGGGGGTCCGGTGATCTTGATTTCGATTCGCTCATCACCGGCAGAGTAGAGGAAATTGCGGGAACCCGACACCCCCTGCCCAACTGCTACTGGTGATTAAGAGTTGGATGTCGAGTGTTTCGTTGGCTTGACCTCAAGCTCATTTACAACTTGCTGGACATTCGGCACATGCTTGGCCAGGCTTTCCGCTTCCTTCTTTTGCTTCAGAGTCTTCACGCTACCTTTTAGAACCAAGGTGCCGTTCTTTGCCGTCACGTGAATGCTCTGGTCGTCGAGATTATTGTGCGCCTTTATAGACGCCTTGAAATTATCTTCGATGGCACTATCCAGATTGGAGGCAACTGCCCCAGCGTTACTATCACCCTCGGGGCGAACGCCTATCTCGTCGGCAATCGTGTAGTCGGGGGCGGCCTGTTTGGCAAGAGACTCAGCGTGATTTTTCTGATCGTCGGAGCCTACATTCCCGGTGAGCGTCATTACGCCCTTGTCCCGGTCCTGAGATACGCTGATGCTATTCAGGTTATTGCTGCCGAGCGAGTTTGTGACTGCCGTTTTCTCGTCGGGATGGGCGGGTTGGTGGCAGCCTGCCACGACCAGAGCACTGACAAGAACAGCTGCCGGTCCTAGCAGGAAATGACGATGCGAATCCATATGTCTCATTTACCTTATCCTCCGTTACATGCTTTTACTACTAACCTGAATTGTGATGCGGGAGGAACGGATGCGGTTGTTTACCGACGCTAGAAAATGGAATGAAGAATGGATCGGATAACATAGCGAATAATGTGACGGGTAACAAATTCAAGCTCGTCTTATAGCCTATTTTTAACTTTGATGTTTTCGGTGATTGACGGTAATGGAACTGCAATGTGAGGAATCAGCGGCAGGATAATTCGGAGTCCAATGGCCAAAAAGACACCGCGTGCCGGCCATGCCAGATATCTTTGAAGGCTCAAGCCGCGCGGGCGATTTTCGGCTCGGCGTTTGCGCAATAAGCGGAATAGAACGTAATGAATTCCATTACCGAAGATGACTACCGCCGAAAGAAGAAAAATGCCATACGACCAATCCTGCCGGGAGAAAGCAGGAAGCCCCATTCCACCTCCATGGCATTGACTTTACGTTTTTCGGCGAACACTCTCCTCAATGCGTGCATTAAACTTCAACCAGGGCAATCTGGCTCATCACCAAGCAGGTCAGGGTCCGACGCGGAATTGCGACACATAGTGATATAGCCCGAAGATATTTACGATCCATAAAACTACGACAATCACTACGACGGCATTCAGAATCCCTTTGATTGTTCCTTGCATGGGAACATAGCGATTCACGAGCCACATCAGGACTCCGACCACCATCAAGGTAATTACAACATTGATTAACGGCATGGCATTTCCTCCGATCAAGTTTCTAAAGTTTGCCAATATTTCACGTGCACGGCCTCGCGAGGCAAGCGAAATAGATAGGCCTGAGTAGATGCTGTTGAGGTGGGCAGGGTTGCTTTCAAAGGGATACACAATCGAGAAACGACCTACGCGGCAACCGCGCAAAAAGGCTGCAGACGCGTCTTCACGTCTAAGTGAACCGCAGGCCCTTCGCAAAAAAACTTGAACATTCATGATCCATTGTCAGCAAATCGGCATCACATTATTACGCATGGGTTTGAGGTTTGCATGGTCCTGAGATGTCAGTTTCTCCGGGTCAGGGTTTGCCGAGGAAAATGCTCATTCTCATTTTGAACAGCCAGAAATATGCCGACATGTCGCAGCCAATTCCTAGATTCCCCAAGGATATGAATGCCTAACTACACCTCATCAACGCAGCCGTCACGCAGGGCTCCCAAGTCCTTTTCAGTCGGTGCTAGCGCGGTTGAATCCGCAGATCACACTGCGACGAACCCGGCAAGCCCTGAGGACCAGGCTGCAATTTTGGCGCGTGCCCAGGCGGGCGACCATCAAGCTTTTGCCCAGCTTTACTCAACTCACAAGAGACATGTATACTCCCTTTGTTTGCGGATGGTGGGGAGTGTCGCCGAGGCAGAGGATCTGACCCAAGAGGCCTTTCTTCAGTTTCATCGAAAGATTGAGACATTCCGAGGCGAATCGGCTCTTTCGACATGGTTGCACAGACTCGCCATCAACGTGGTACTGATGCATTTACGCAAAAAGAGTTTGCAGGTGAGTTCATTGGATGAACTAATGGAGCCGGCGCAAGACCAACGGCCTGGACGAAGTTTTGGGGCTCCCGACCTCATTCTCTCCGGCGCCATAGACCGCTTGACCTTGCAGCGTGCCATCAACGATCTGCCACCCGGATATCGACTCATCTTTGTACTTCACGATATCGAGGGGTTTGAGCACAATGAGATTGCGTCTCTTCTTGATTGCTCGATTGGCAACAGCAAGTCCCAGTTACATAAAGCACGGCTGAGGTTGCGAGAGTCAATGCGTAATTTCTCCAGAAGGAGGGGCGCAAATGAATAAACCAGCCAATGATGTCAATAATTTGTCTTGCTCAGAATTCCAGGCGCAATTGCCGGAACTGATTGGTTCCGGGGAAAAGATCGCCGACCATTCGCATTTCAAGAGTTGCGAACTATGTCGCGCGCTTTTGGCTGACCTGGATGCCATTGCCCAGGCTGCCCACAACTTGTTTCCGGTTGAAGAGCCTACTGATACGCTTTGGGATCAAATAGAATCAGCTATAGAGAAAGAGGAAGCTGATCACCATGTACGCTGAACGATGCATTGTGAATTGATCCGATCTTTGCCAGGTACCGCTCTTTGATTAGAGGTCTCTTTAAATAATCTTTCAAGATATCGGGCTATTCGGTTTGGCATAGATATATTGCATTCGCTATTTCATTCATTCTTCCGACCTTAGGAACTGTATTTTGATTACCAGAGCCCGATCTCGAGCTCAAGCAACCTTTTCAAAGGGCTCTGCATCTACGGAAGAGGCAGACCTCAGATTGCATCCAAACAAAGACGTGCTGATTTCCGGCTTGCGTAATTCCCGCGATCCATCCGGACTCGCGACCCTCAAGGAGAAGACGATGAAGGAAGGCGCTCGCGAGGGTAGTATCGCCATCGCAAACCCATCAAGCGACCATGGCAACGCTATGCCTGTTCCTTGCGAAACTTCTACTGAAGAAATCCCGGTGGCGCTTGGATCCATCCTGGCTGCACTCCAGACCATGCGAGATGGAGATTTTTCAGTTCGCCTTCCGGTTGTATGGACCGGTCTCGAGGGAAAAATCGCGGACACTTTCAACGATATAGTTGCGGCCAATGAGCAGATGGCGCGTGAGTTGAAACGAGTTGGATTGGCCGTCGGTAAAGAAGGAAGAACAAGGGAGCGGACTCGCTTTCAACAACTCCGAGGCGCATGGGGCGAGATGGAAGTCTCGGTGAACACGCTCGTCGAAGATCTCTTAAGACCAACAACCGAAGTGACTCGCGCCATCGCCGCTGTTGCCCAAGGCAACCTGAACCAAACTGTCATGCTTGACGTAGACGGCAGACCGCTCGAGGGGGAGTTTTTGCGCTCCGCGAAAATCGTGAATACGATGATTCAGCAGTTGGGAGTATTTACTGCTGAAGTAACTCGCGTTGCGCGCGAAGTGGGCACCGATGGCAAGCTCGGGGGGCAGGCCCAGGTACCAGGCGTCGCTGGTACGTGGAAGGATTTGACTGACTCGGTCAATTCTATGGCGAGTAACTTGACCGGTCAGGTTCGTAACATAGCTGAAGTGGCCACGGCTGTTGCCAGTGGCGACCTATCTCGCAAAATTACGGTTGACGTTCGCGGCGAAATTCTTCAGCTAAAGGAAGCCATCAATACGATGGTGGATCAGTTACGATCGTTCGCTTCTGAAGTAACACGCGTGGCGCGCGAAGTGGGCACAGATGGTAAGCTTGGCGGCCAAGCCGTCGTTCCCGGCGTTGCTGGTACGTGGAAGGATCTAACCGATTCTGTAAATGCAATGGCAGGCAACCTCACAGCTCAGGTGCGAAACATTGCCGAAGTAACTACAGCGGTGGCGCGCGGTGACCTTTCCCGCAAAATCACCGTGGATGTGAAGGGCGAAATCCTGGAATTGAAAGACACCATTAACACCATGGTGGATCAACTGAATGCCTTTGCCGGGGAAGTAACCCGCGTGGCGCGCGAGGTCGGCACGGAAGGCAAATTAGGTGGCCAGGCACAAGTTCCCGGCGTGGGAGGAACCTGGAAGGATCTTACCGATAACGTCAACTTCATGGCCAGCAATCTTACCGGACAAGTAAGAAATATTGCAGAGGTGGCTACCGCAATCGCGAATGGGGACTTATCGCGAAAGATCACGGTGGATGTCCGCGGCGAGATTCTCCAACTTAAAGAAACATTGAATACAATGGTCGACCAACTCAACCGCTTTGCCGGGGAAGTTACTCGCGTGGCGCGAGAAGTTGGCACGGAAGGAAGACTTGGCGGACAAGCGAATGTTCCAGGCGTTGCAGGCACATGGAAGGACCTTACTGACTCAGTCAATTCCATGGCGGGAAATCTTACCGGACAAGTCCGCAACATTGCCGAAGTTACCACAGCTGTTGCTCGCGGGGACTTATCCCGCAAGATCACCGTCGACGTGAAGGGTGAAATTCTCGAACTCAAAAACACCATCAACACGATGGTCGATCAGTTAAACGCGTTCGCCGGTGAAGTGACGCGTGTGGCGCGGGAAGTTGGCACCGAGGGCAAACTCGGTGGCCAGGCGCAGGTGCCCGGCGTCGCTGGTACATGGAAGGACCTTACTGACTCGGTCAATTCGATGGCTAGCAACCTGACCGGTCAGGTAAGAAACATCGCCGAGGTGTCAACCGCCGTTGCAAGAGGGGATCTGTCTCGCAAGATCACTGTCGATGTGCGAGGCGAAATTCTGGAACTGAAAGATACCATCAATACGATGGTCGATCAGTTGCGCGCCTTTGCTTCCGAAGTGACACGCGTTGCCCGCGAGGTTGGAACGGACGGAAAACTGGGAGGTCAAGCGCAAGTACCGGGCATCGCCGGTACATGGAAAGACCTTACCGACTCAGTAAACTCGATGGCCAGCAACCTGACGGGTCAGGTGCGGAATATCGCAGAAGTTTCAACGGCCATTGCCAGCGGAGACTTATCGAAGAAGATCACGGTGAATGTGAGCGGTGAGATTCTACTGCTGAAAGAGACCATCAACACGATGGTGGATCAATTGAACGCATTTGCCGGCGAAGTGACGCGTGTGGCCCGCGAGGTAGGGAGCGAGGGTAGACTCGGTGGACAGGCTAATGTGCCGGGTGTTGCCGGGACATGGAAGGATCTGACTGATTCGGTGAATTCAATGGCGGGTAATTTGACGGGTCAGGTGAGAAATATCGCTGAAGTTACAACGGCTGTGGCACGCGGAGACTTATCGCGCAAGATTACCGTGGATGTGAAAGGCGAGATTCTTGAGTTAAAGAACACGATCAATACGATGGTGGACCAGCTCAATGCTTTTGCTGGAGAAGTGACTCGTGTGGCACGTGAAGTCGGTACGGATGGCAAGCTTGGCGGACAGGCTGAAGTGCCAGGTGTGGCGGGCACCTGGAAAGACTTGACGGACAACGTAAACTTCATGGCCAGCAACCTGACGGGTCAGGTGAGAAACATTGCGGAGGTAGCTACCGCAATTGCCAATGGTGACTTGTCGAAGAAGATCACGGTGGACGTGCGCGGCGAGATTCTGCAGCTGAAAGAAACTCTGAACACGATGGTAGAGCAGTTGCGCTCGTTCGCCGCAGAGGTCACACGTGTTGCACGCGAAGTGGGAAGCGAAGGCAGGCTGGGAGGGCAAGCGAATGTGCCAGGTGTTGCAGGTACCTGGAAGGATCTTACAGATTCCGTGAACGCAATGGCAGGCAACTTGACGGCACAGGTTCGCAACATTGCTGAGGTAACCACGGCGGTGGCTCGAGGCGACTTATCGCGAAAGATTACCGTGGACGTAAAAGGCGAGATCCTGGAGTTGAAGAACACGATTAACACCATGGTGGACCAGCTCAACGCATTCGCTGCCGAGGTGACTCGCGTCGCCCGCGAAGTGGGCACGGCGGGTAAGTTGGGAGGCCAGGCTCAGGTACCGGGGGTTGCGGGTACTTGGAAGGATCTTACTGACAATGTCAACGTGATGGCAGCGAATCTTACTGAGCAGGTGCGCGGAATTGTCAAGGTAGTAACTGCGGTCGCCAATGGCGAACTTACAAAGAAACTCACTGTGAACGCCAAAGGCGAAGTGGCTGCCTTGGCCGAAACCATCAACAACATGACGAATACTCTGGCCACCTTTGCCGACCAGGTAACTACGGTAGCGCGCGAAGTGGGCGTGGAAGGTCGCCTTGGCGGGCAAGCTAATGTTCCTGGCGCCGCGGGCACTTGGAAGGATTTGACGGGAAACGTGAACCTGCTGGCAGACAACCTGACCAATCAGGTGCGCGCGATTGCGGAAGTCGCGACAGCCGTAACCAAGGGCGACTTGACTCGCTCCATTCAGGTGGAAGCAAGCGGGGAAGTCGCCGATCTGAAAGATAACATCAACACGATGATTGACAACCTGAGGCTCACAACAGACCGTAACACCGAGCAGGACTGGTTAAAGACCAACTTGGCAAGGTTTACCGCGATGCTTCAAGGTCAGCGCGAACTTTCTGCTGTTGGCAGGATGTTGCTCTCTGAGCTTGCCCCATTAGTGAATGCGCAACAGGGCGTTCTTTACCAAATGGAGTCGGAGGAGTCCAACAGCATGATTCTTCTGTCGGCCTATGCGAGTACAGACGATGGTCATCTGGAGTCGATCAAGGTTGGAGAGGGACTGATCGGACAATGTGCAGCCGAGAAGCGGCGGATGCTGATTGCGGATTTGCCTCGGCACAGTGCTCCCATAAGGTCGGGGCTCTTCGAGGCGATCCCAAGGAATGTCATTGTCTTGCCGGTGCTGTTTGAAGACCGAGTCAAAGCGGTGATCGAGTTGGCTACTTTGGGAACTTTCACTGCGTCTCACCTTTCGTTCCTTGAACAGCTGACATCCAGCATCGGCATCGTCTTGAATAGCATTGAAGCAACCATGCAAACAGAAGGTTTGCTCAAGCAGTCTCAACAGCTGGCAACTGAGTTGCAATCTCAGCAAAAGGAATTGCAGCAGAAAAACGAACAATTGGCGCAAAAGGCGCAGCAGCTTGCTGAGCAAAATGCCGAGGTGGAACGCAAGAACCAGGAAATCGAACAGGCACGCGGGGCGCTAGAAGAAAAGGCCAAGGAACTCGCTCTTACTTCGAAGTATAAATCCGAGTTCCTCGCAAATATGTCGCATGAATTGCGTACCCCGCTGAACAGCATCCTGGTTCTCGGTCAGCAGTTGGCGGAGAATCCTGACGGCAACCTGAGTGGCAAGCAGGTCGAGTTCGCTCGCACTATCCATGGTGCGGGGACGGATCTCTTGAATCTCATCAGCGATATTCTCGATCTCTCGAAGATTGAGTCGGGCACGGTATCCGTGGAAGCTGAAGAGGTATTTTTCAATAGCCTGATCGAAATGGTGGCGCGGCCATTCAAGCATGAAGCCGACAATCGGAGACTCGCATTTGAAATCATTAGCGACCCGCGACTGGCGCGGAGCCTTGTCACCGACTCGAAACGCTTGCAGCAAGTTCTTAAGAACCTGCTGTCCAATGCATTCAAGTTTACCGAACAAGGCAAGGTGCAGCTCTCTGTGTCAGTGGCCAGCGAAGGCTGGGCACACAACCATCCAATTCTGAGTGTGAGTGGGACGGTGGTCGCATTTAGAGTAACCGACACAGGGATTGGTATTCCCCTCGATAAGCAAAGAATTATCTTCGAGGCATTCCAACAGGCTGATGCGGGCACCAGTCGTAAGTACGGAGGCACGGGTCTAGGACTGGCAATTAGCCGCGAGTTAGCAAGCCTGCTGGGCGGAGAAATTCAGCTTTCGAGTACTCCAGGGCTGGGGAGTACGTTCACCTTGTACCTTCCGCAGACCTATGCCGGGCCCGCAACGGCATCGACAGTCATGCGCAGCGAGGTTTACTCCCGGCCGGTTTCCTTCCTCCCTGTTTCGAACGCAAACGTCGCCGAACATCATCCAGAACGGATTCAGGATGATCGCGCCGAGTTGCAGACAGGCGATGAGGTATTACTGATTGTTGAAGATGACGTGCATTATGCGCGTCTAATCTGCGACCTTTCGAGAGACAGGGGATTCAAGGTACTTCATGCGGCCACAGGCACCGAGGCTCTGGCGCTAGCCAAGGAGTTTCATCCATCTGCAATTTCGTTAGATGTGTTCTTGCCAGATATGCTTGGCTGGACAGTATTGAATCATCTAAAGCAGGATCCAACGACTCGTCACATTCCGGTTCAAATGCTCACATCGGACGAAGATTGGCACCACGGCTTATCGCGCGGAGCATTTGCCTTTGTGACTAAGCCAACGACAACAGAAGGGCTCAATGCGGCCATTACCCGTATCAAAGCCTACGCCAAACCACGCCGGAAGAAACTCCTGGTTGTTGAAGACGAAAGGGCACAGCAACTCAGCATCGAGGCGCTGCTTGGATACGATGACATCGATGTGGCCTTCGCCGATACCGGTACGGAAGCGCTGGTGGCGGTCACGCATGAAGCATACGACTGCCTCGTTCTTGACCTACGATTGCCAGACATGAGCGGCTTTGAAGTTCTGGAACGCTTGCGTGATACGCCTTCGCTGAGCGAGTTACCAGTTGTAGTTTTTACCGGGAAGGATCTTTCCCCGGAGGAGGACAGCAGGCTTCACTCGCTCGCGCGTAGCGTGATTGTCAAAGATGTCGAATCTCCAGAGAGGCTATTGGATGAAACTGCGCTTTTTCTACATCGTGTGATTGCCGATTTGCCTCTGGAAAAACAAAACATGTTGGACCGTCTACACCGGTCCGATGAGGCACTCGTTGGGAGGCAGGTCCTGATTGTCGATGACGATGTGCGCAACATCTTCGCGCTCAGCAGCGTTCTCGAGCGTCGTGGCATGACGGTGTTGGCAGCGGGGACAGGGCGTGAGGCTATTGAGACCATCGAAAAAACGCCAAATCTGGGTATTGTACTGATGGATATCATGATGCCCGAAATGGATGGTTACGAAACGATGCAGGTAATCCGGCAGAATCCCAGGTTCCAGCGGTTGCCCATCATCGCACTGACCGCGAAGGCCATGAAGGGCGATCGTGAGAAATGCCTCGAGGCGGGGGCATCCGAATACTTGGCAAAGCCGGTGAATACGGAGCAACTTCTGTCCGCATTGCGTATGTGGTTGCACAGGTGAGAGACACCCAATCGTTTTCCCGGAGTGCCGTTCACATTGCGACCGCGAAAGAGTGATAACTAGGGTGAATGAGTGAATGACACATACAAAGTAAATATTTTGATGGTCGACGACCAACCGGCTAAGCTTCTTAGCTACGAGGCGATTCTCGCCAATCTGGACGCGTATCTTATCAAGGCTCGTTCTGGCCGAGAGGGGCTGGAGTTACTCCTCAAGCATGACATCGCCGTAGTTCTTCTCGATGTGAGTATGCCTGAAATCAACGGATTTGAGATGGCGGACATCATGCGCCAGCATCCGCGCTTTCAGAAGACAGCGATTTTGTTCATTTCAGCTGTTCGCATGAGCGATCTGGATAGGATCAAAGGCTATCAGAGCGGGGCGGTGGACTACATCTCTGTACCCGTCGTGCCCGAAGTGCTGCGTGCTAAAGTTGCAGTCTTCGTTGAATTGCACCGCAAAAGCAAAGAGCTTGAAGACTTGAACCGGGAGTTGGAAAGCCGCGTCGAGCAAAGAACTCGGCAACTGCAAGAGAGCGAGAGCCTGCTGCGCGAGCGCGCTGATTTGTTGGAATTAGCGTCCGAAGCAATTCTGGTGAGAGATATTGCGGGAGCGCTTACTTATTGGAACGCGGGTGCCGAAGCACTGTATGGCTGGGCACGTGTCGAAGTTCTGGGCAATCAAGTTCACCAGGTTTTGGCGACCGAATTCCCAGGGGAGGCAGCGAGTTGCGAATCGACGCTGATTGAAGGAGGAAGATGGGATGGAAATCTCGTTCAGAAGGCGCGGGATGGACGGGAAGTCATTGTTGCAAGCCGCCAGGTATTCAAGAAAGATGTAGGATCAATTCTCGAAATCAACCGCGACATCACAGCACAAATTCGAGCAGAGGAGGCGTTGCGACAAACTGAGAGACTCGCGGCAATGGGCCGCGTTGCCGGCATCATTGCTCACGAGATCAATAATCCACTGGAAGCAATTACAAACGCGATTTATCTTCTGCGGAATCACCCTTCGCTGGATGACGAGGCGCGCTATTATGCTCGCCTGGGCGAACTGGAACTTGCGAGAGTAGGGCATATAACCAAACAGACGCTCAGCTTTTACCGTGAGTCGCAAGATCCAATCAACGTGCCAATTAAAGACATTCTCGATGATGTACTCGAACTGCAAGGCCGTCACTTACTGATGAATCGCATTGTGCTCGATAAGAAGTATTTCACCGAGGGAGAAGTCCGTGGTTTTCCAGTCGAGTTGAGGCAAGTGTTTTTGAATCTTATCAGCAATGCTATTCAGGCGATGCCCACTGGGGGAAAGCTGCGAATCCGGATGGGAACACGCTGGAACGAAGCAAGTGGGCGAACGGATTTGTGCATCTCAGTGTGTGACACTGGAACTGGAATCACACCTGAACACGCCAAGCATCTCTTCGAACCTTTCTTTACCACAAAATCCACAAAAGGCACAGGGCTAGGGCTTTGGATCAGCAAAGGAATTGTGCAGAAATATGATGGGAGCATTCGTTTTCGAAGTACGGCCTATAAAGGCAAGCAGGTAACATCGTTTTGTGTGATCTTTCCCGGAGTCAGGTCAGTGTTAAAAGGTTCTGAATCTATTTATCATGCAGTCGGAGACGACAACGCGAGAGTTCCCCTTGGATACGCATAATATTCACATCCTTTGCATCGACGACGAGGAGCTTGCACTCACCCTGCGCAAGTTGGTACTTGAAATGCAGGGGTACCAGGTGCTCACAGCCCGTTCGGCTACTGACGCGATGCAGGTTCTTGAAGTTCATGATGTTGACCTAGTCCTCGCCGATCAAGTGATGCCGGGAGGAACAGGAACGGAACTAACTCGCTCCATCAAAAAGAAATGGCCTGACTTGCCCGTGATTCTGATTTCCGGGATCAATGAAATCCCGCCCGATGCCATCTATGCCGATCTGTTTATCAGTAAAGTCGAGGGGCCGGAGGTGCTGTGCGCTAAGATTTCTTCAATTCTTTCAACACGGCGTTGTTCATCGAGCTAATTCGTGACATCCCCCACTATCAAAAAATAAAGATATAGCGGCTCGAGCGAACATAAAAAGTAAACTGTAACTTCTTCAATTCAGCTTGAATCAGACTAAAGCTCCCGTGCCCGTGGACGGAAAGCATAACATGAATCTGCTCGATTTTTGCACATTGATCTTGATCCCTCCGCGAAGTCCTCGATTTCAACATGCCCCGCGGCAGCGTGTTACAAAACCCTATAAAGCAACAAAAACCAAGTGATACGCATCTAGCTACTCGGTGACTGTTGGTGAACAGCGGTGCACTTGGGGTGTCCGCTGTGTTGTCTCAGAAGCAACTACGTCTTGATTACGCGCATCAAGTTCTTCAACGGCTCGGTATCACAATCAAGTGCAGTAAGACAACATGATGAGTTAGCGAGAAACAGGAGGAGAGTTATGGGAAAGGGAATTATGCTTGCGGCAGTGCTCGGTTTGACAGGCGTTTGCTGGGCGGCGACAACACGTGAGGCGACGGAAGACCGGCTGGAACACGCGGGCGCGGTGCTGCACGAAATTATGGCCACGCCAGACAAAGGCATTCCAGAGGAGGTTTTGGAACATGCCAAATGCATTGCCGTGGTGCCTCACCTTGTCAAGGGTGGCTTCGTGTTCGGGGCTGAGAACGGTAGAGGCGTTGCGACATGCAGAACTGAAACTGGATGGAGCGCTCCAGCGTTCTTTGCCATTACAGGCGGCAGTTGGGGATTGCAGATCGGTGTGGAGGGTATCGATCTGGTCATGGTCATCCAGGGCGACAAAGGAATGGAGCACTTGATCAGTAGCAAATTCGAGATTGGCGGCGACGCTTCAGCTGCTGCCGGACCCGTGGGTCGCCATGCATCCGCTGATACAGACTGGAAGCTAAATACTGAAGTTCTGACTTATTCACGCGCAAAAGGAGCCTTTGCAGGCGTGACTTTAAACGGTGCTGCTATTCGGCGCGACGATGACTCGACCGAAGCGATGTACGGATCAGAAATTCCAACGAGGCGGATTCTTTCAGGCCACGTTCCGCCCCCGCCACAGGCTCGGCCATTCCTGGATGCGGTAAGGAATGCGAGAGAGCAGGCGAGGGCTGCGGCCGCTGAAAAATAGTTTACTGCAACGGCTCGTGCGCGTGAAATTTGCATGTTCCTTTCACGCGCACACACGGCGAGCGAGGAGGATGATTTATGCTTTGGGCTATTTTTGCAATTGTCTTGATTTTTTGGCTTTTGGGATTCAGTTTACATATTGCGGGCAGCCTGATTCACTTGCTGCTTGTAGTGGCGCTGATCATTCTCATTGTTAACCTCTTGACGGGCCGACGGTCCGCCCCGTGAGTCTTGAAGTTGTGATCCGCAGATTTCTAATAGTGCTTCACAATCAATAATTCAAGCGGCGACAGGTTGCTTCACAGTAGTGGAGACGTTTCGAAGAAGCAGGCTAGCTTTTTAGGAGGAAGTTATAATGATGGGTGATTACCGAGAAAAGGCCACTGCCCCTGCCACTTTCCTTTCCAGCATTGGGCTAGGTCGAAGAGTGGTTGAACTGGATCCCGAAGATTCGTTTTTCACGCAGGGAGACCCAGCAGATTCTATCTTCTTTGTGCAACAAGGCCGCGCAAAGGTCAGCGTAGTTTCCGAAAAAGGGAAACAAGCTACCATCGCGCTTCTCTTCCCAGGCGACTTTTTCGGAGAGGAGTCCTTGGGGACTCCGCCCGGGCTGCGTATAGCAACAGTGACCGCCGTAAACAAATGCACGGTATTCAAGATGAAGCGAGAAGAAATGATTCAAGTTTTGCATCAGAAGCAGGACTTCAGCGATCATTTTCTGTCCTATTTGCTCGCTCGCGGGATGCGCACCCAGGCCGATCTTGTGGACCAGATTTTTAACTCGAGTGAGAAGCGGCTTGCTCGTGCACTGCTCTTAATGGCGGAAGCTGAAAGGCCGGAGGAACCGCAAGCGATGATACCTCCGATCACCCAGGAGACACTGGCGGAGATGGTCGGCACCACGCGGTCCCGCGTAAGTTTTTTTATGAACCGCTTCCGTGATCTCGGACTTATCAGTTACAAGGACCGGATTCGGGTGCATAGACCGCGGCTGCAAGCGGCCGTTCTGGATCAATTTGCCGGAGTATGAGCGCGCGGTCCGCAGCGAGTCTTCGAAAATGCCCAAATGCAATTCAAATTGTTTTTTGTCGACTAACGTTTATATGTCAGACTACTCCTCGATGTAGTTTTAGATTCGCATTATTAAGCGCGCTCGTTGCAGCGGCAGAAGTTGCGCAAGAGACTTATGCGCCGAACCCCCTCGTCTACATATCGCTTGCAACTGCATCGAGGATTCTCATTCGACGCTGCAATTAAAGTGGCTGACTATCTGCAAGCCCTGGGCGTCTCTCATATATATTGTTCACCGTATCTTCAGGCGGCTCCTGCCAGCATGCATGGCTATGATGTCGTGGATCATCAGAAGGTTAATGAAGAACTGGGCGGTGAAGACGGGCATAGGCGATTCTGTCAGCGGCTAAAGGAACTAGGGCTCGGTCAAGTACTGGATATTATTCCCAACCACATGGCGCTTAGCGAGCATAACCGCTATTGGTGGGATGTACTTGAAAATGGCCCATCGAGCCGGTACGCTATGTGGTTCGATATAGATTGGCGCTCAATAGAGACGAAGCTTCAACACAAGGTCCTGGTCCCGGTACTTGCGGATCAGTATGGCCGGGTGTTGACTGCGGGGCAAATTACGCTGGAACATGACAGGCAGCGCTTTCAGGTGCGCTACATGGATGGCCTATTTCCGGTAGCCCCAAGGTCGCTGTCGATTGTGTTATCGAAAGCTGCGAAATGCGCACATAACGATACCTTGGATTTCATTGCCGAAAGCTTTTCGCGATTACCATCGCCGGAGTCGACTGATTATAAGCTCGCAATGGCGAGGCATCGTGATAAGACCGTGATCAATGGGCTTCTCAAGCGTTTATGCGAAGAAAATGCGGAAGTGGTCGCGGCGATTTCCCGAGTTGTTGAAGAATTGAATGACGATTACGATGCGCTGGATCAAGTACTTGACCAGCAGTATTATCGTTTGGCATATTGGAGGACGGCAGACCACGAACTGGGTTATCGAAGATTCTTTGACATTAACACTCTTATCGGCCTGAGGATGGAGCGCGCGCAAGTATTCGAAGCTACGCACGAGAGAATCTTGGAATGGCTGTCGAATGGAATTCTCGATGGAGTGCGTGTGGATCATCCAGACGGTTTACGCGACCCCCAGCAGTATTTCGACAGGCTGCGGGACCAAACCACTGATGCTTGGATCATTGCCGAAAAGATTTTGGGGCCGGAAGAGTTTCTGCGCGAGAGCTGGCCAATTGAGGGAACCAGCGGATACGACTTTCTCAATTTATGCAATAGGCTGATGATGTGGAGTGATGGTTTAAAGGATCTAGAGAAAATCTGCCGTGAGTTTGATAGTGAGTGCATTGATTATGAAACATTGGCACACGAGGCGAAATTGAACGTGGAGTTGGACACGCTCGGCAGCGATGTAAACCGGTTGACAAATCTATTTGTCGAGATATGCGAGAACAACCGCGATCGACGCGACTACACAAGAGAGGAGATTCGCCGGGCGCTGCGAGAGGTGGCGTCTTGCTTTGCCATTTATAGAACCTATGTGGCCCCAGAGCGGGATCAGATTGTGAGTGAGGATCGCGCGCAGATTGATCAGGCAGTATCTCAAGCAAAAAAGAGGACCAACGTTCCAGATCCCGGTATTCTCGATTTTATGGGTGACGTTCTGGGAATGCGTTCGCGCGGAGGACTCGAGACCGAGTTTCTGCTGCGCTTTCAGCAATTCACTTCGCCGGTAATGGCCAAGGGCATCGAGGACACGGCCTTCTATCGCTATAACCGGATGATTGGACTGAACGAAGTGGGGGGAGCACCGGACTGCAATGGCCTTACAGTAGCGGAGTTTCATGACTATTGTATGAAAATGCAGGCGACTCACCCGCAAACGATGACGACGCTCTCCACACATGACACAAAGCGCGCGGACGACGTTCGGGCTCGACTGGCGGTGATTACCGAGATTCCTGACCGATGGAGATCTGCGGTGAAACGTTGGTCACGCGCGAATGCCCAGTTTCGAACCGGTGATTATCCTGACGCCAACACGGAGTATTTCCTCTATCAGACACTTGTCGGAGCTTGGCCCATTTCCCGAGACCGCCTGATTGCTTATATGGAGAAGGCGACGCGCGAAGCCGCAAGACAGACCAGTTGGACTCAACCGAATAGAAAATTCGACGAAGCTCTGAAAACTTTCATCGAGCGCGTTCTGGAGACACAGGGATTCGTATCGGAATTGGATAGATTTGTGAGTCGTATATTGGAACCCGGGCGCATCAACAGCCTGGCTCAGACTCTTCTGAAACATACTGCGTTCGGCGTGCCGGATACCTATCAGGGTAGCGAGTTATGGGACCTGAGTCTGGTGGACCCAGACAATCGCAGGGCGGTAGATTACGACCTGCGGCGGATGATGTTGAACGAACTTCAGGGTGGCGCGGATGCCGATGAGATCATGCGCGGAATGGATACTGGCATGCCGAAGCTATATGTCGTACATATGGCATTACTCTTACGGCGCGAGCATCCTGAGTGGTTTGGCGGGGAATCTGCGTATACGCCTATCTTCGCGGATGGATCCAAAAGCGATCATTTGATCGGATTCATGCGAGGTAAATCTGTGGCGGTGTTTGTGCCTCGATGGTCGTCGAGACTGGGCGGCAGTTGGGCGGCCACGACCGTTGAGTTGCCCCTGGGACGATGGAAAAACATCTTCACGCATGAAGCGATAACGGGAGGGCGGCTATGTGTTCAGTCGCTGTTTCGGAAGTTTCCTGTTACGCTGTTGATTCGTGAGAAGGAGTAGCCATGCATCGATTTGAAGTGTGGGCCCCATTGCCGAAACAAGTTTCAGTGCGAGTAAGTAATACCACGCTGCCGATGCAGGGGCCGGACGATCATGGTTGGTGGCGATTAGACATGGATGAAGCTGTATCGGGTATTGAGTACTGCTATTTGATTGATGATGACGAGACGTGCTATCCAGATCCTCGGTCGATGTGGCAACCCCGTGGCGTGCATGGAGTGTCGCGTATCTATGACCAGACTTGCTTTCAGTGGACTGATGCGAGATTTCAGGCGCCTCCGCTTGCGAGCGGTGTGATCTATGAACTGCATATCGGGACGTTCACGCAAGATGGCACGCTTGAAGCGGCAATTGAAAAATTGGATCACCTTGTAGAAATCGGCATAACTCATGTGGAACTGATGCCCGTCGCATCGTTTGCCGGGGAGAGAGGCTGGGGCTATGACGGCGTAGCTCTATTCGCTGTTTACCAGCCATATGGCGGGCCCGATGCGCTGAAGCGATTTGTGAACTCGGCGCATGAAAAGGGCCTCGCCGTGCTTCTCGATGTGGTGTACAACCACTTTGGTCCTTCAGGAAATTACACCGGAAAGTTCGGATCATATGTAGTGGAATCGCATCGGACTCCCTGGGGCGGAGCAGTCAATCTTGATGAAGCAGGTGCGTACGAGGTTCGCAATTTCTTCTGCGATAACGCGCGGATGTGGATGCGCGATTATCATATTGATGGCTTGCGGCTGGATGCCGTGCATGGCTTGGTTGACCGATCGGCCATTCACTTTCTTGAACAGCTTGTAGCCGAGATCGAAGTCCTAAGCGCGACCTTGGGGCGGCGGCTCGTGCTTATTGCAGAGAGCGATCTGAACGACCCGCGGGTTGTTGCTCCGCGTGAAGCTGGCGGGTTTGGAATCGATGCGCAGTGGAGCGATGATTTTCACCATGCATTGTTTGCAGCGCTAAGTCTCAAACCACTTAAAGGCTACTATTCTGACTTTGGCGAGTTAGGTCAATTGGCCAAGGCGTTGGAACGAACTTTTGTTTACGACGGAATCTATTCGAAATATCGCGATCGCGTGCATGGACGGCCGGTAGGGCACCTATCACAACATAGATTCCTGGGCTATATCCAGAATCATGATCAAGTGGGTAATCGAGCTATTGGGGATCGACTGCATGAGATCGTCGGCTTTGATCGAGCAATGATAGCAGCTGCGTTGGTGTTGATGGGGCCATTCGTCCCGTTGGTGTTCCAAGGTGAGGAATGGGCGGCCTCTTCGCCCTTTCAATACTTTGCTGCCCACGACGACAAGAAGATGGCCCAGTCTGTTTCAGAAGGACGAAAACGGGAGTTCGCCGCGTTTGGATGGGCACCAGAATCGATACCTGACCCGGAAAGCACCGACACGTTTGAGCAGTCGAGGCTCAAGTGGGATGAAATGAGCGTGGGAGAACATGCGCAGATGCTGTCATGGTATCACGATCTAACTCACCTGCGCCGAATCTCGTCATCTCTTAACAATGGCGAGCCAGGGCGTACGCGCGTGACTTATAGCGAACAAGACAGGTGGCTGTCGATGAATCGCGGAAATATAACCGTGAGCTGCAACCTGGGTGATTCTGAAAGACTGTTCCGGGTTCCGGAGGGCAGTCGTGTAATACTGTGCTCCCGCGGAGTTCCCGACGTGATAGACGGCGTAGTAAATCTTATGGGCAACACCGTGATGATCACGAGTAACGGCGGTCCGCCTTGATCTAAAGCTGTCTCAGCGGAGGCTGCGGCACCATACTTGGGCCTCTACTATTTGGACGGCTTGCGCTTGCCAGCAGCCCGCGTTTTATGAGATGCACCACCTGCAGAATTATTAATCGAGGAATTAATCGAAGAATCGTCGAATACCTGGATCGATCTGCCGCCTACTATTACGTTCTTCCCTACCTTTGCAGAGATGAAGGGATCTTCGATGTTCTCAGTATTCATGATTCGCCGCCAGGGGTTGCCATTCGGCGGGGGAGGCAGGGTAAACTGGACGCCTTCATGGTATGCATTTACCAGTAAGAGAAAGCTGTCGTCTCTGACAGGATCTCCTTGCGCATCGCTCATTTTCAATGTCTTGCCGTTAAGCATCAATCCAATGGATCGTGTCCACTCCGCACCCCACGCTTCTTCCGGCATTTCGTTGCCGTCTGCTCCGTACCATGCAATGTCACGCACAATCGAGTTGCGAATAACTCGATCCTGAAAAAACTTCCTACGATGAAGATTCGGATGTGAAGACCGCAGTCGCACCAGTGTTCGCGTGAATTCAATTAAGCGAGTTTGCGACGCATTCAGATTCCAGTCATACCATGTCGTCTCATTATCCTGACAGTAGGCATTGTTGTTGCCATGTTGTGTTCGAAAGGATTCGTCGCCGCCGCATATCATGGGCACTCCTTGACTCAGCAACAACGTTGCGAGTAAGTTGCGCACTTGTCTCTCTCTGGCTTTTTGAATCTCAGTATTGTCGGTTGGACCCTCTACGCCCATATTCCATGAGGCATTGTCGTTGGTTCCATCGCCATTGTCATCCTTATTGGCTTCATTGTGCTTTTCGTTGTAGCTCACCAGATCGGCGAGAGTGAATCCATCGTGTGCCGTGATGAAATTGATGCTGGCGTATGGTTTACGACCGTCATGCTGATATAGATCGCTGGAACCAGTCAACCTATAGGCAAAATCGGAGAGCTGCCCTGCGTCCCCCTTCCAGAACCTTCTCGCCGTGTCCCGATATTTTCCGTTCCATTCCGCCCACAACACCGGGAAGCTTCCCACCTGATAACCGCCTTCGCCCAAATCCCATGGTTCCGCAATCAGTTTCACGTCGGCAAGCGTAGGGTCTTGATGAATCGTATCGAAGAAGCCACTGAGTCGATCGACGTCATGTAACTCCCGGGCCAAGGTTGCGGCCAGATCAAAGCGGAATCCATCTACGTGCATTTCTGTCACCCAGTATCTGAGACTATCCATGAGAAGCTTCAGTACTTGCGGATTGCGGACATTCAATGTGTTTCCCGTTCCGGTGTAATCCATGTAATAGCGAGGGTTGTCGATCACCGTTCTGTAATAAGTCGTATTGCAGATTCCTTTCATACTGAACGTTGGGCCAAGATGGTTTCCTTCACAGGTGTGGTTATATACCACGTCAAGGATCACCTCGAGCCCCTCGGCATGAAAGGCCTTCACCATTTCCTTAAACTCGCGTACCTGACCGCCGGTGTCTGCACTTGCACTGTATCGGTTAGCCGGACTGAAGTATCCGAGCGTGTTATAGCCCCAGTAATTACTCAATCCTTTTTCCAGCAGGTGGCCATCGTCCACCATTTCGTGGATCGGCAGCAATTCGATGGCAGTGATTCCCAGCTGTTTAAGGTAGAGAATGCTGGCGGGATGAGCCAAGCCGGCATAGGTTCCGCGGAGTTCCTCAGGGATTTCTGGATTCAATTGCGAAAACCCCTTGACATGCACCTCATAAATTATTGAGTCCGAAAGAGGAGTCTCGGGCGGGCAATCGTTTCCCCAATCAAACCGGTGTTCTACTACGACAGACTTCGGTATGCCGGCAGCGCTATCTTTGTCACACTTCTCAAGGTCGTTACCAGAGTCCACGTTGTAAGAAAATACCGGAGCTTTCCAATCGACCTTGCCTGAAATCGCCTCTGCGTATGGGTCGACCAATAGCTTTGCCGCGTTGAATCGATGACCTGCTTCCGGATCCCAGGGCCCATTCACTCGATAACCATACAGTTGACCAGGCTTGATATCGACTACAAATCCATGCCAAACAAAAGCTGTTCGTTCTCTCAGTGCGACTCGATCTGTCTCTTTGCCAGACATATCAAAGAAGCATACCGATACGCCAGTTGCATATTCCGAATAGAGAGCGAAATTCGTTCCTTTTGAATTTGCTTTGGACCCAAGTGGGAGAGGACGTCCTGGCAATAGCGTGCGGGCCATCAAATGACTCCTGCGTCGGGATTTGATTGCTAGCGGTTACCTATCAAAAAGTTGTACTCTGACGCCGCAGCGGTAGTTCGTTCGACAGGTGGGCTATCGGTAATTATGATGTAGTCAAAAAGCATTACTACAACGTACAGAATCAGATGCACTTGCCGGACGCACAGATGCCCCGATCGAGGACGAGCGTGAGGGGCGATCTAGGAATTGTGAGAATGCAAGTGACTTCGCGCGTTCGACCAATTGCTGACGAAGAAGTTAGTTTCTCGAGTTACCCCAGGCGCTACGCCGTTCGGCCGTTACACCCGTAAGGCGAATGTCAGGGTTGAGATTGCAGAGAATTAGCCGCCGGCTCCATCAAGATGTCCTGTAACTTGAGATACACAGCATTCGTCCACCCGAAGCCGACGACATTGTCTGTGTAACCAGCGGTGACTTTCACGTTTGAGGAACTATCAATGACATCATATTTCTCGCGAATCGTTCCATCTCGCAGAAAGCTGTCGAGGACGGACCCGGAAAATTCTCGGGCAACCCGCGCGGCGTCTTCGCGGTAGCCATACTGGTCAAGCCCAAAGACGCTCAGCCAAGTGGTTGGCGCCCAGCCGAATGGAAGATCCCATTGCATGCCCGAGGCGTAGTCACTAGTCGCCAAACCGCCAAGGCGCTCGAAAAGCTCTAAATGAGCATCAACGGCGGCGGCTTGTCGTCGACTCGCAACCCCCGCCCAGAGCGGGTAGAAGGTCGTGATGAAATGGTAGGACGAGCGTTTGCGGGTCGTGAAGTTGTAGTCCAGGTAAAGGCCGCGTCTGGCATCCCATAAATAGCGGTTGATGGCGACCTTGCGGGTTATGGCACGCCGCTCCCATATATTTGCTTCCGAGGTGCGGCCTAGCAGCGAGGCGAAATGCGCCATGTCTTTCTCGTACTTATAGAGCAGGCTGTTAAGGCAGACGGGGGCATATAGATCAGTGGAACCAGAGAATGGGCCAAAACGAAAGCTGGTGTCGAATCCGGATTCGCGCATCGCGCGATCTCCACGATAAAAGGTGGCAGAGAGACGATGGCCCTCCACCACCGCCTGCCTGCAGACAAGGGAAGCCGCAATGTTACAGCTCGCTTTAGCGAGAGCCGCAGTCTGCAACGGCGTAGGTTTTTTGGGACTTTCCACGAGGTACTCTGGATGGTCGCCGCGATGCGCAAGCAGCCAGTGAATCACGTCCCTGTAGTAGCTTGAGTCGTCGGCCATTTCGGGCACCGGTCCTTCCGCACTATCACGATAACGCGCAAGGCCCGTTTTGCCGGCCCGATGGGCGGGCGACATCCATAGCGCGTAATCGCGTTGCGCATCGGAGTATGCGCCCGCCAGCCATTTGAGATCGAGTTGAGCGCTCGGAGCCGGGTGCTCGTAGACTTCTCTGATCATCGACGAAAGGAGCGGCGGCTGCGAGCGCGTGAGATAGTAGGTGCGGTTGGCGTTCAGGATCGCGCCATAGTTCTCGATCTCGAAAAATAAATTCTCGACCATACCGCGCGCCAGGTCAAACTGACTATCGTGGATGAGGCCAAGAATGATGAAATAGCTGTCCCATCCGTACATTTCATTGAATCGGCCGCCGGGGACAACGTAGCGGTTGGGCAAATAGAGAAGACCTTCGACGGGCAATTCTTCAGGACTAATGTCGCCGATGCGGTGAATCGCGCGAGGAAGACGGTCGATCTCGACATGACAACTGGCTTTCATGGCGATAAGCGCGGGCGGGGCCGGGAAATCGGTAGGGAGATATAGAATGCTCTCTGTCAGTATTTTCGGATCGGTAACAGATTTACAGTCAGACATCGAGCGCGAAAGTGTGTTCCACGTCTTGGCGATGTATGCCCGGATGCTTGCATCATTCGCCGAACGCGGCGACTGCGCCGCCGCAGCAAAGCAAGCGAGTGAAAGAATGACCGCGATCGCGCGATTTAGAGTAATGGTCAATGCATGCACGCAGAAGCCTTGACTTAGCACATACGGAGCCTGACGTCGACGGAGGAAGTTTTACCGGGACGGGACGGATGGTGAGCGCAACTTGAACTCTCTTTGCCTTCGATGCAATTCCGGAAGCTTTGGTTTACAGCTCCAGTAACAATACTGCCCCTGATGCCCGACCCAGATGACGCCTTATGTTCTATAACCGACAGACGCGAATCGTGCGGTGAAATGAAAATAGGGCTCTGATCGTATTCAAAGCGATTCGTAAGAGGGGACCGGCTTTGAGGGGTGTTTCGATGTCAACTGCATTGATACTGGCTGTCGGCCAAGATCCCATGATCTTGAATACCCGGATTTCAATTTTGCGCGGTGCCGGTTATGTTGTCGAATCATCTATTTTCGCGGGTGAAGCGATCAATGACATTCGTTCAGGAGACTTCGACCTCGTCATTCTTTGTCACACAATTCCATCTGAAGAGAGACGCAATTTGGCACGTCTCATTCGGAGATCCGGATTATCGATCCCTTTGCTCTACATCCAGCCTTTGGTTGAGCCCTCCATGGATGGATTGGCCGATGCAATTGTTGGCAGTCATCCAAATGAACTTTTGCGTGGTGTGGAGAACGCGCTTAACAAAGCGACTGTCTGTTCGAAACCAGGGGCTCAGGAATTTGCAGAAATCCTGGCAAGCAGTAAGAGGTAACATGCAGCCCGCAGATTGGGAAGCCTATTTGCGGCGCGAAATTCCAGTACTCAAGCGAGCGCTGGTAACGTTCAGGGTCTCAATCCCGGAGTTCCGCTTTTGACAAATGGCGATTGACTCACATTTCCCTACTGGTGAAAACGATCATGTCCCAGCCCACAAGACCCCGCATTCTAGTCGTCGACGATGAATTAGTTATTGCCGCTACTCTGGCTTCCATCCTGGATTCTCAGGGCTTCGACGCGAAGGCCTACACGGATGCGTTTGAAGCACTCAAGGCTGCGCGCGACAAAGCGCCTGACCTTTTGATTTGCGACGTCATGATGCCCTCCATGAGCGGCATTGAGTTGGCGATTGAAGTTCAGAAATTCTGTGATAACTGTAAAGTGCTTCTCTTTTCCGGACAGGCGGCGACAGTTGATTTGCTTCGTGTCGCCCGCGCTCAAGGGCACGATTTTGAGCTAATCCTAAAGCCGATACACCCCTGTGATCTGTTGAGAAGAATTCAGCAGGCATTCGATTCAGTTCCTCAACAAGCCTGAAGTTCACAAACGGATAAGTAATGGCTTCGCTGAAGAGACGGCGGTGTACTCCATAAGCTCTCAGGCGAGTTTGCGGCGCGAGCGGTTGAGGGAGGCTGCGAGTAGATCATCCTCGATTTGCACGGCACAGAGATCAGTCAGCATCGTGGACGCCCAGTGATACACATTATGCTCTCTTACCTGCTGCCTCATGCGCTGCATCCGCAGGCGGCGCTCCGCCGGGTCCATGCGCAGTCCGGTGTGAATGGCTTCGCTCATCTGTTCTATATCATAGGGGTTGATCAGCAGAGCATCTCTCAATTCCCGGGAGGCTCCGGTGAAGAGGCTTAGCACCAAAACTCCATCACCATCATTGCGTGCGGCCAGATATTCCTTGGCAACGAGATTCATGCCATCGTGGAGGGAAGTTACCAGGCAGAGATCGGCGGCACGATAAAATCGTTCCACCTCGTCGTGGCTGTACTGTCGCTCAATCAAAATGATTGGCTTCCAGCGGGATGTTTCGTAACGGCGGTTGATGCGCTCAACCGTTTCCTTCACCTGAAGGCGCAAATCAACATAGCTCGGGATGCGAGTGCGGCTTGGAGACGCTATCTGCACGAAAACAATTTGTTCAAGATACCATGGATGCTCTTGGAATAAGTGCTCAATCGCGAGCAATCGCTCTACGATTCCCTTGGTATAGTCCATGCGGTCCACGCCCAGCAAAAGTCGCTTGCCTTCGATCCCGAGTTCGCGATGCAAGGAGTACGCAGAACTTGCGAGTTTGCCGATTCGAGCCGAGCCGTCCCTATGTTCTTCGGCTGTTGAATTCTCTGTTGTTACCGGCAGCACCCTTTCCTCGTCGGCATCAACGACAATTGATTTGTCGCTGGGGTATAGTCGCGCTGCGGTCCTATGCTCGTCCCATGCCACGCTGATGGGGTACGGGCGAACCAGAGAATGATGCCCGCCTCGCCGAACGCTGAAGTGCTCCCAATCTGTTCTGGCCTCCAATACGCGGTCCACGGTTTGGAGAAAGTTATTGCAATGTGCTTGTAGCTGAAACCCGATGAGATCCGCGCCCAGCATACCATTCATCAACTCGGTCTGCCATGGGCAAATTCCGAAGGTCTCGGCATTGGGCCAGGGAATGTGCCAGAAGATGGCCACGCGCGCGTCCGGCCGGGCATGCTTGATAATTTGCGGCAACAGAGCGAAATGATAATCTTGCACGAAGACCACAGGGTGGTTCATCCCGCGCATTTCTTCAAGCAAAACTTCGCCGAATCTGGAATTCACACTTTTATAGTAGTTCCAATCGCTAGAGCGGAAGATAGGCCGGGTGTGCGCAATGTGACAGAGGGGCCACAGGCCTTCATTGCAGAAGCCTTCATAGTAGCCTGCTTCTTCTTCAGGGCTAAGCCATACCCGGCGCAGGGTATAGCGCCTTTCATCGGGAGGCACGCGCAGACGATCATGCTCGTCCACAAAGAGGGCATCCTCACTGCCACTTCCATGTGCGATCCAGGTTCCGTCGCAAGCCTGCAAAATGGGCTCAATGGCCGTCACAAGTCCGCTGGGGGGCACAATGCATTCGGTATCTCTTCCACGCCGCACGTGCATATAAGGCTCCCGGTTCGATACAACAAGCAGCCTGTCACCTCCCAGGCGTTCGCGCACATGCACAGCCAGACGTTCCGCGGTCCATACGTGTTCGGCTCGATCGCGAAGCCACGCTTCGGTTTCTGCCGCCAGACGCGCGTGGTTCAAGTTTTCGGCCAGCGTAGTAACCTCTTTGGCCAACGGAACCAAATAGCCAAATTCGCTTGCTCCCTCTTGCATGTCCGCTTCGCCATGCCGCAACTTGCGAAGCCACTCCGCCGCACGAACCACGGGCGTCTGCAGAAACCATCGCACCATGACCAGAGTCACCACGACGACCAAAACCACGATTGCCAAGATACGCAGAAAGCTTCTCCTCCAAGTATCAGTCCTTTCCGTGTGGATGTACTCCGCATCTGCAACTAGCAACAGAATTGCCACGGTCCGTGCTCCGTCCCTGAGCGGAATAGCATCTTCATACCATAGCCGGGGCGAAGAAGAGCCGTTGTTCCGGCGATAATTCGTTCCTCCGGCTTGAGCAGGGGCTTCAGGAAATCTGACGAAAGCGCTTCCGTCTTTGCCTGAATTCAAGGTGCGCACAAGAAGGCCTATTGAAAGATTTTGCCACGAAGGAGCGTCTTCACCTATCGAGGCAAGGAGCCTGCCATTCATGTCAAAGGCAGCCATGGCCGGCTGATCCGGGTTTACCCGCAAAGCCCGCAGCATCTCGAGCCAATCCACGTTGGCACCCGCCGTAAGCTTCTGTTCAATCTGTGGCTGCAAGCCCGCGGCTAACCATTGCGTCCTCCGCGCGAGGTCGCTGCGTAATCTGTGCTCATGCGCCAGCACGTCAAAGTACGTGGAGGCGATTGAGATCAGCGTGATACCTAATAACAGAGCGACGACCAGTCGAAGACGAAAGAGATGCATCCTATTCTCACCTATGTGAAGGCAGAAAAGTGCTATTAACCAGAAGATGCGTTTGTCACTCAAAAAGGTTGCGCCCAGCCGATGACTCTCGGATCTTTGCCTTCGGACGATCGATGGAATTAAAACCGGCGCGTCAGTCAAGCTATCTACTTAATAAATCAGTAAATATGACTTGGTTCGCTTAAGAACCATCTGAAAGACCTTCGGCAATTTGCCATAAATTTGTTGATCAAATCAAATGCAACTTCTCGGATACAATGGATGTGTATATGCGTTCGTTTAGTTAACTTAGTTCGACGCAGGTCACTTCATTCTATGATTTCGGGCATTCTATTTCTATATTGCGAAAATCAAGCAACTTTTTGATCGGACTTCGACGTCCAAACCATCGAACGCAAATGCGGGCATGGAGCGGGCTGACCTATAGCTGACCTGATCAATTTGTGAAAGGAATTTGTGTATTGAGATCTAAGTTCTCTCTATGCGTTGGCTTGATCGGAACGTTTTTAGCGGCGGCGGAGTGGCGTGGAGTTGCGCAGGAACAGGTTCAGATTGACGCGCAGGCACAGACAACGCCATTTCCTCACTTTTGGGAGGAAATGTTTGGTTCCGGGCGGGCAAGTCTCTCGTTGCGTGAAAGTTATCGCGACGATTTGCGCGCTGTGAAGCGGGTAGCCGATATTCGCTACGTTCGATTTCACGCAATACTTCACGATGAACTTGGCGTATATAACGAAGACGAGCACGGCGATCCTGTCTATAACTTCTCTTATGTTGACCAAGTGTACGATGGATTGCTGAAGAGTGGAGTGAAGCCGTTTGTCGAAATCAGCTTTATGCCGAGCAAGCTGGCCTTTAATCCTGATGCATTACATCCATTCTGGTACAAACCGAATGTTTCGCCGCCGAAAAGCATGGAGCGTTGGGACGACTTGGTTAAGCACTTTGGACAACATCTCGTAGACCGGTACGGCATTGATGAGGTGTCTACGTGGTATTTCGAAGTGTGGAATGAACCAAATATCGACTTCTGGAATGGTATCCCTCGGCAGACATCATATTTTGAGTTATACGCGCACACGGCGCAGGATTTAAAAAGCGTCAGTCCGCGACTGCGGGTCGGTGGGCCGGCCACAGCGGCTGCGGCGTGGGTCACCGATTTCCTCAGATTTACAACCAGCAATAGGATTCCAGTCGACTTTGTCTCGACGCATAGCTATGCTGACGATACGGTTGAGGACCTGTTCGGGACGAATGAAGATATTCCTATGGATAATCGTGTCTGCCGAGCTGCGCAAAAGGTCAAAAGTGAGATTAATGAGTCTGCAAGGCCCGACCTTCCACTCATCTGGTCGGAGTGGAATATACAGGGGATGATGGATGCACGTGATACGACCTTCGTTGGACCCGCGCTTGCAAACACTATTCGTCAATGCGATAGATTAGTTACTATTCTTTCATTCTGGACTTTTTCGGATGTATTCGAGGAAAGCGGGCCCATCGTAAAACCATTTGAAGGCATGTTTGGATTGCGCGCCAAAGGGGGTATCAACAAACCCAGCTATTATGCATATGGATTATTGCATCAACTGGGCGACAGACGGATAGCGAGTTCATCGAATGATATTATCGTTTCGAAACGCGCGAATGGGGGGCTGGTAATTGCGGCATGGAATCTTGTCGATCCGGGCCAGAGTGGAAGTACACGAACTTTGGACATGACTTTTGTCCATCTTCCTCCCGGATCGCGCGTGAATATTCAGCGAGTGGATGCAAACCACGGAAACGTATTGAAGCAATATGAGGCCATGGGAAAGCCGCTCGACCCAACACCAGGTCAGGTCGAAGAACTCAATCGAGAAACATCGCTTCCTGCTCCTGAAGAAAGGAACCTCCAGCAAGGAAGGCTGGAGCTAACCATGGCTCCCAACTCTCTCGCGCTTATAAGAATTGAACCGTGACTTCGAAAGTGTGATTCTAAACTACTCTTGCAGTCCTGCTCTCAGTACAGACTGTGCGACCGGCATTTCGTGGAGCAGAAGTTCAGTGGCTTGCACCCGAGGATTGGCGTGAAACCAACGTTGCACGATGTTGTCGTGGAGCAGATTGAGGATCGCAAGCAATGACATTCCTTGGTGATGCGCCATCCATTCACGGACGAGAACAGGATTGTTCGGCGAGGCCTCGTAGTCGGCAGCTTCATAGAAGCCGTAGGGTCCGACCCATCCAATAGAAGCCATGCGACGCAAATTATGGAGCACCGCAAGCGAGTCGACACTCAGGGCGAGAAATGCAGAATAAGGGGAGACGACCGGGCCAGCAGCAGCCTCACTCCAAAGGGCGGTTTGTGGCACGCCGTACGCCTGGTAATGGTAGTGGCCCGCGTCGTCTCTTTTCGAACCGCCGGACTCGGAGATTCCCCAGGGGATGTTGTTGAGCGATCCGGCAAAAGCGCGTTGCACCTGGACGCAGGCGACTAGAGTGCGCGAAATAAGAGTGTCAGGATAACTGCGCATCCAGAGTGCAGGCATCAGATATTCGAACATGGTCCCAGTCCACGAGAGAAGAAGGAATCTTCCGAAGGCTCGCGTGTGCTCCCGGCCCAGCTTGAACCAACTCTGTTGAGGGATCTCGTCTTGCGCGATTGCGAGGAATGTGGCGATGCGGGCTTCGGACGCGATCATGTCATAGCAGGCATCGTGGAGCTGGTGTGCGCGAACGTCATATCCGATAGAAAGAATCTGACGGTTGGGGTTGACCAGAAAGGCAAACTCCGTCTTCTCTGCGTATCGTTCCGCTTGCTGTGCGATGGAGCGAAGGTCGGCGACGAGCGCAAGCAAGTTTTGCGAAGCTGCGAGCAGAGCAACTCGGAGCTTCTCGGCGAGAGGAAACAGATGTTGGTTCTTGGCAAGCATCGGCCAACTGCCTTCCAAATGCGCGCTTAGCCGCTCGGAGACCTGAATCGCACCTTCGATAGAAGGACTGCGCTCTTCGTGCTTGAGATCGAATTCCGCTAACTCGCGGAGAGACGCGTATTCAGGAAGTTGCCAGGGCATGTAGTTGCGGAGCAATGTAAGGATGGCGTCAACGCGACACCGTGTCTCCTTCAGCCACCAGGAGTCGCCGCACAAGGCAGTTGGAGATGCAGAGGCTGACTTGAGTCTGTCGTCGGCGGCGCAAAGCCAAGCGATCCACTTCTCCAGATTCGCGGAAGAGTCAGGCAAGGATAAATTTCTAAACGGAGATTGCCGGCTGTTTTTACTCCGCATCAATTGCCAGTGCACGCTTAGCCCAGCAAAAAGTTGCTTGGAAAATAGGGGCTGGCGAATAAGTTCGAGCGCACCGGAGTGAAGTGTGTAGAGAGAAGCTACGAAATTGCCGCTATCAACCGAAGAGACAAAGGGCGAGTCACGGAGCGGTTCGAGGGTTTTCGTATCGTACCAATTGAAGAGATGGCCTCGATACTTCTCGAGTCGGTCAATCGTTGCAAGGCAGTGCTCAGTCAGAGCGGCAAACTCCGGTACGGTCAAGAAACCGAACTCGCAGGCAGCCTGACGGGCATTGAGCAAAAGGCCGAGATTTGTAGGTGAGACGCGCGCAGCTTCAAAGAACCCCTCTTCCTCGACGTTGTCGGGAATCAGGTAACGATGGCTCTCCCCTCCGAACTCATGGAAGTAGCGCCAGATGCGCAATGCATGGCCCAACAGAAACGCCTCGTCTCCCGAATGAAGACGCTTGCATTGCTCGCGCGGCGGCCTATTGAGCCAGGCAGTAACAGCAGGGGCAAAAGCCCAGAGCATCAGGATGGGCGCAGCCACTACCAAGGCATGATGGTGGTGAGGATTAAAGAGATAGACCAGGATAGCCACCGCAACAGAAACGAATGGCGTTAGGATGAGATAACGATCTATCGGAGTACGGGTGGAGGAGGGAAGTTCAGACTGCGCCGCAGTTTCCCATTCCAGCAAGCGCTCGCCCGTAATCAGTCGTCGGACAAGTGCGCGCACAATCGCATCAAGACAGAGCAGTGCCTGGTGCGGGAGGAAGATGAGATTGAGCAGCGCCATTAGAGCTGCCTTCCAAAGGCCTGAGAAAGCCTCGCCGGCACCGCCTTTAATCCCGCCCACAAGCGCGCGGCCAAGACCGAAACTGCATTGAACGACGGTCGGGAAGATAAGGAGCACAAGCGGGACAATCGTCCAGTAAAGGGGTCCACCGGCAAGGCCAAGCCAGCTCGCTACAAACACGATGAAGGTAAACGGTTCGACGAGCGAGCGCCGCAGATTATCGAATATCTTCCACCGGGAAACCTCAGAGATCGGATTTGGCACCCAACGCCCCGACTCATCAAGAACACGCGAAAACATCCACTGCGCGGTCTGCCAGTCGCCGCGGACCCAGCGGTGTTTGCGCCGATTGTAGGCATTCCAGTGCGAGGGGTAATCGTCAATGAGTTCTATATCGGAAGCAAGTCCGGCGCGTGCATAGGCGCCCTCAATCAGGTCGTGACTAAGGAGAGAGTTGCGCGGAAAACGACGGTCGAGAACAGCGTGAAGAGTGGCGACCTCGTAAATACCCTTACCGGTAAAAATCCCTTCCCCATAAAGATCCTGGTAAGCATCCGAGATAGCGCGGGTATAAATATCAAAGCCATTTTGTCCGGAGTAGATGGCAGCCAGTCGAGAGCGGGAGGCAGATCGAACGCTGACGCCTATGCGCGGCTGCAGAATGCCATAGCCCGCAACAACGATGCGCAGTTTTGGGTGGATGATAGCTTGGTGCAGGGGATGCGCAATTGCGCCGACCAGCCGTGCCGCCGCTCCGCGAGGCAGTTGTGTGTCAGAGTCGAGCGTAAGCACATAGCGGACTCGGCGGAGCGCGCCAATTCGACCCGCCTTGATGGGGAAGGCATCGAAGTCTCCGGCCAGAAGCTTATTGAGATCGAGGAGTTTTCCGCGCTTGCGCTCCCAGCCCATCCACACTCCCTGGCTCGCGTTAAAGATGCGGTGACGATGCAGGAGAATGAAGACGCCGTTTTTTGGCGAGTCATACTTTGCGTTGAGTTCGTCAATGAGTTGCACCGCGAGCTCGACGAGTGTGTGAGAGTCGTTCGCTCGGGGCTTGGTAACCGAATCCGGCAGATCGGTGAGCAGTGCGAAGTGCAAATTGGGATCGCGGTTGGCCAAGAAGCGGACTTCGAGATCGTTTATCAGACAGCGCACCTGATCTTCGTTCATCAGCAAGCAGGGCACGACAACCAATGTAGTGCACTCGGAGGCGATGCCCTTGCTGAAATCGAGTTTCGGCAACGGTTCGGGATTAAAGATAGCGGTCACAGAATTATTCTCCAGATCGACGGCGCATTGCGTCGCAGGAAGGGCAAGCAACAAAACCGCGATCAGGCAATCGAGCAAAGTGAAGTGAGGAAGTGGGAGGAAGATGAGTCCGGCAATAAAAAGGATGGTGTTGAGCCCGATTCCAGTGATATAGAAATCGTCCGCGTGACTGCGAATGAACTTGCGCGCCCGTTCGATGAACGGCGGATGAAACCCGGTACGTGAAGCGAGTTGGGAAAATCCTTTCTCGATGAGATAGTAGCCGATGTGCGTAAGGCGTTGCAGAGTTCTGGAGCCATTCGAGTGTCTCTCGGCGGCTTCCCGTGCGAGATCAAGAGCGCTCTGGGCAACCTCGGATTCACTGCACCTGGAATGACGGGATATGAAAGCGACGCGCTTGCGATAAAGTTCGCGACTATCGAAGTCCATCGACCCATAAGTCTGGGCGGGGTCCTTTCGAAGTGTTGCATCGAAGACAATGAGTGGTTCAATGAGAGACGACCAGTCGGTGTAACTGAGGGATCGGAGGCTCTTGAGGCGAAGGGAGACTTGGGAGACCGGAACGTCGCCTGAAGATCGAAGCAGAGCCCTAACATCGTTCAGCAACAATTCGACCAGGACAAACTTAAGGAACGACCCGATATTCCACAGTTCATCGAGAGTGAGGGGTTCATGGGCTTGCACCGCGCGGATGAAGGCTTGGAAGGTCGATGCCGAGTAATCTTCATCGACGGCACGAAGATAAAGTGTAGCGATGAGCGTCACGCGCGGCTCGTCGTGCCGCTTCGGGAAAATGACGCGCGGAAGGCGCTCCACAACTCGCGGCTGGTCCAACAACGCATTAATACCCGAACGCAGGAGACGGAAGTTTGCCCTCAACTCTAAAAGAACCGAGCAGCGGTCCTGCGTCGCACCGGACGCAGTTGCCGGAATCGAAAGGTTGTACTCCAGCCGCTTAAGGGCATGGCGAGCATCAACAATGCGCGCAAAAAATGTGCTGGGCGTGACAGGGCGGTGAACGACGTCCCACGATTCAATAGCACGCAACTGCTCAAGCATCTCGCCGTCGAACGATTGCCGAAAGTCCGGAATGGCTGCAGTATCGATCATAGATCCTCAGCGGTAACTGGCGGCCTGCATCTCAAACATGGCAGCATAACGGCCCCCGAGTGCGATTAGTTGTGAATGGCTACCCTCTTCCACGAGTTGACCGGCTTCCAGCACGACGATGCGATCAGCCATGCGAACGGTGGAAAACCGGTGTGAGATCAACAGAGCCATCCTTCCACGGGTTAACTCCGCGAAACGCTGGAAGACTTCGAATTCGCTGCGCGCGTCAAGTGCGGCGGTCGGTTCATCGAGGATGAGCAGTTGGGCATCTCGCAGATATGCGCGTGCCAGAGCGAGCCTCTGCCATTCGCCGCCTGACAGGTCGACGCCGCCGTCAAAGCGGCGGCCGAGCATCTGATCGTACCCTCCATGCAGTTTGGCAATTACATCGGACGCTAGGCTCTTTTGGGCGGCATACTGAATTGCATCGGCGGTGTGCGGAACTTCAACTCGGCCGACTTCAATGTTTTCGCGGGCAGTCATTTCATACCGCATGAAATCCTGGAAGATAACTCCAATCTCGGAGTGAAAATCTGCCAGATCATACTCGCGCAGATCGACACCGTCGAGCAGAATCTCGCCCTCGGTTGGATCGTAAAGACGAGTAATCAGTTTGACGATGGTTGTTTTTCCCTGGCCATTCTCACCGATAAGAGCGACGCGCTCCTCTGGAGTTAGAGTGAAATTGAAGTTACTGAGAGTCCGTCGGCTGGCGCCGGGATAGGTAAACGAAACATTGCGGAATTCAAGACCGCGCACGATAGGACGCGGCGCAGATAGGCCGTTGACCTTGGATACGACGTGGGGCTTCATTTCAAAAAAGGCGAGCAGATCGGTCAGAAAGAGCGCCTGGTCGGCCACGCCCGAGGCGGTTGAGAAGGCCAGTTGGATATTGCTCGTTGCCTGCATAATAGCGGTCGTAATCAGAGTAAGATCGCCAATGCTGTATTGGCCCTGTATCGTTCGGTAGATGCTATAGGCATATGCGCCGTAGTAGCCAAGCTGGCCGACAACAGCCAACAGGCCGCCCCAGAAAAGACGCCGCCGGCTAAGAGCAACGTTCTCTTTGTAGATGCCCTGCGAGAGGGCGGTGAAGCGTCCGGTCAAATAGCCGCTCAGATTAAAAAGCTTAAGTTCCTTGGCTGCTTCTTTGCTGCCCCCGACCTGGCGCAGGTAATCCATCTGGCGTTTCACAGGGGTCTGACGAAAGTTCTTTGCGTACGTGAGAAATGCAAAGTGGCTTTCACCCAGGAACGCAGGAAGGATGCCTGCTACAAGCAACAACAGCAGAAAGGGAGAGTAGCGTATCAGCACGGCAGAAAACGCAAGGGCCGTGACGGCTTGCTGGATCAACTGACCCATTTGCTGAATCATCGCCAACCGGTCGGTAGCCTGCACCCGGGCGCGCTCAAGACGATCGTAAAATACTGGATCCTCATACGCGGTTACGTCGAGCGACGCGGCCTTGCGCATCACTTCCACGCTGACGTGGTGGGTATAGCGGTCGGCAAGCAAGTGATCGAAATAGTCGACTGATCGCGAGAGAATTCCCGCAAGTATTGCAAGTGCCATCTCCGCGCCGACCAGCCACCAAAAGTGGTGGGGCAGCGGCTGGTGTACGCGAATTCGGTTGACCCCATCTATGATGAAGCGGCCGATGATGCCAATGCCGACAGGCAAAAAGGCGACAAGGACGCGAATGGCAATATCCCAGAAGACCACGGCGGGGCCGGATTCCCATACAAAGTGGAGCACGGAGGGAATGTTCTTGAGCGCGCTGATACGCTCACCCCAGGCGTTGCCGGGTTGCCGTGGCTGATCGGAATGACTCTTGCTGGGCTTGCCAGCGAGATCCACGTCTTGCTTCATTGAGAACATATATCCCGTTGACTCCGATCGAGTCAGGTTCGTTACATCCGCCTATTTAACAAAGGTCTCGCCCAAGGCATTGGCGAGGGCCTGCTCGCGCGTTACGTCTTGCCGTGGTATCTATTGCGATGCATAGATGCTTCGAACCGTTGTTTATCCTCTATGAAGGGTGGAGAGTTTTGCTTGCGTCAAAACGAACCAGCGATCAAATCCGCAGTTATCTTACTGCGACTGGTAGGGCTTGAAACCGGCGTTAATCATGCCTCGTTGGGCCTCAGGGTTTTTCATAAAGGTATCCCAGACAAATCCAGTTCGCGCGTTCTCGGCCATGAGCATCGTAATGCCCGTATCGATCCCAATTACATCCGTGTCGTACCAATCCGTCAATGGGTTGAAAGCATCTACAAATCCATATCGGCACCAGGCCTTGGGATAGTGATCATGAATCGTCCTGAGTACTCGCATGGTCGCGTCAGGCAAAAATGGCAACGAACCTCCAGTGGCAGCGGGCACGATGGTTCCGTCGATGGGGCCCATGGCTGGCGGACCTCCCCAAATCACGTATCCTCTCTCGGAATCCGACGCAGTAATGCCCCAGAGTGCGTCACTGTAATCAGAGAACTGTTCGTTCAATTCAACACAAAACCGGCGATGCACATCGGTAGCAATCACAGAATTTTCGAAATAGTCCGCATAGCGGTCCCGCTTGCCGCGAAAATTAAACCACGCTTGGGAATATTGGTGGACAAACAGTGGTGCAAATGAGCCGATATATCGCAGCCCATCGTATTCAAACACTGTTCGCTTCCATGCGAACCATGCCTCATGGTCGAGCGGATGTGAGGAAGAACCCATCCCCAGCAGATAGATCATCATCAGCTCACTGTAAAAATCCCACCTGGAGGGGATAAAGCCCGACTCTGGCGTCCAACCATGTGAGACCAGCGATGTATCTTCTGAGAGCCATGTCCAATCAACGCGATCGAAGATGGCGTGAGCCAGTTCTGAAATTGCACTGTCTTGAAAATGCTGGCGGCAAGTTAGAACGCCGCAGAGAAGCAAGGCTGTATCGGCAGAGGAGACTTCAGAATCCCAAATTCTCTCGCCCGTGTCGATATCGGCGAAGTGATAAAAGAATCCTCGATGTGTGGGCAGTTTGTGCCATAGAAATGACAACGTCGCCAAAATCCGCGAGCGCGCCTCGGAGCGACTCACGAACCCGCGCTCTTCTGCGATGCATATTGCAGTGAGGCCGAACCCCGTGGATGCAATACTGGCCGCCACACTTGTGTCCTTGTCCCGCACATTGCAACGGTCCTTGATCAATCCGGTCTGAGGATTGGCTTGCTCCCAGAAAAAAAGAAAACTGCTTTGTTCCAGGTCGTTTAGAAACTGGTCGTCTTCAGGAGAAACTGCAGCGGGCACAGGAGGAGCCGCAGGATAATTATGCGGGCGCGTGCCGTGGTCGCGTGTTGCGATTCCGATTAGGATCGGCATCGCGTTCGATGGAGCGAGAAGGCCCAAAGGCATGCTCGCCATCTGACACAAGAACCGGCGACGGGTGTTATTACCGATCTGCTGCTGTTTCATTTTTGACAAACTCAAACATGAATTTGACATAGCGCATGACCAATCACGCTGACATATCTTCGAGATGAAACCGGCTGTAACAAATCGTTTGATGCAGACCGCCGATCTTGAGATGCCGCAGCTCAGGCAGCAAATTTAGGGATAAATGCGTCCAATCACTGAACATGCAGGTGGGTTAAAGTGAAAAGGAATGCGGTCTTATGGATTGCCGCACTGCTGGCTGTCGCGATGGCGACTATCGTCGGAGTGCGCATCCAACGCTGGAGTGTGGGGGCAATAAGAATCAAAGGGGCGGTGATCCGCCGCGATGTCGATGCACGGAGAGAGCTACCGATCGCAGGGGTCGATGTGACGGTGTCGGACGGCATGAGAAGCGCAACCACCCAGTCGGAAGTGTCAGGATATTTTAATATTCCCTTTCAGGGAAGCGTGTGGCCGGGGCAATCGATGACATTGAGTTTTCGGCATCCTGCCTATCGGCCTCTCGATCTCAAGCTGCAAGGCGGTCTCCGGCGAGCAGCGGGCAAATTGTACATTGCTGCAATGGAGCCTGTTTCTTTGTCCGTCGACAGCATTTCGAACCGTGCGCCCTTGCTTGTATCAAACGTCCGGATTAGATATACGATTAACACCCAAAGGAAAGTCAACATCGGTAGCGCTGTCAAGACTTTTCAAGTCGTTAATGTCGGAAACCTTACCTGCGAGCCCGTATCTCCCTGTTCGCCCGACGGAAAATGGAAAGCAACTGTAGGTTCCGAAGTTATGGATGCCGGGGTTGATAACGAATTCAGTAATGTGAGAGCTTCGTGTATAGCCGGCCCCTGCCCATTTACGCGAATCGATTCGACTGGTTTTGTGAATGGCGGCAGAAAGATCAGCATTTCCGCCCTTGACTGGTCCGATACAACGACCTTCCTATTGGAAGCTGAGGTATTTCACACGACCAATGTTTCCGAAGTACGAGAGTCATATCCCGTCGTCTTTGGCCGCACGCTCAATTTCACACTCCCTCCTACCCAGGAAGGGGTAAGCATCGAGGCTGATATTGGTGGCGAAGCAATGGTATTTCCTCTTGGACCGAACCTCTACTTAAGCTGGGCTACATGTGCGGCCAGAACCAATTCAGACCCGGAAAAGACGACCGTGTATCGATGTGAGCTCAAGTCAGGCTATCGGTTCTAACCGATTCATGTTCATGGTCAAACTTGCGACTTCAGGATGGATTAAAATGCGACTGGAAGATTTAGGCTTGATCGGGAATTGTCAGTTTTCCGCGCTGGTACACAATAGTGGGGAGATTGCCTGGTGCTGCCTTCCCCGCTTCGACTCGGAACCCGTATGCTCAACCCTCTTGGATAAAGAAGAGGGCGGGCGCTTCCGCGTTGGCCCGGCGGACGGAGAATTCGGCGTCCAGCGTTACCTTCCAAACACCAATATTCTTGAAACCACTTTTCGAAATTCGACTGGGGCATTTCGGGTCATCGATTTTGCACCGAGGTTCCTGCGCTTTGACCGCGCATTTCGTCCGACGCAATTGATAAGAATCATCGAGCCAATCGAAGGAGCGCCGCGCATTGCCGTCGTCTGCGAGCCCAGGCTCGGGTGGTCAAAGAAAGCGCCCGAGCGCGTACAAGGTTCCCATCACGTGCGGTTTGAAGGATTCGCGACTGAGTTACGGCTCACAACCGATATTCCCCTCTCGTATTTGGGCGGACAGTCTTTTACCCTCACTGGGCGCCAACACCTGGTTCTCACCTGGGGCGCGCCAATTGAAGAGCCTCTGGCCAATTTATGCGAACGATTCCTGAACGAGACTTCCCGCTATTGGCAGCGATGGGTGAAGCAATGCGACATCCCCCCACTGTACCAGCGAGAGGTTATTCGGTCCGCGCTTACGCTGAAGTTGCATTGCTTTGAAGATACGGGTGCGATCATAGCGGCCATGACGACATCGATTCCGGAGTCACCTGGAAGCGGGCGCACATGGGACTATCGCTACTGTTGGCTGCGCGACTCCTATTACGTGCTGAATGCATTTGGCTCTCTCGGACAGACCGAAGAACGCGAGCAATTCGTGCAGTATTTGTTGAATGTGGCCGGCGGAGCTCCAGGCCTCAATCTCGCGCCACTCTACCGAGTCGACGGATCGCAGAATCTCGAAGAGTCGATACTTGAAGATTGGCCTGGGTTTAACGGGGAACAGCCGGTCCGCATCGGAAATGGCGCGGCCCTGCACTCTCAGAACGATATCTATGGCGAGATGGTTCTTGCACTGACTCCGATCTTCCTTGATGAGCGCTTGAGCGCAGAGCGATCACCAGCGGCGTTGCACTTGATTGAAGGCCTGGCGCGAAGAGCGATCTCCCTGGCCGGAGTTCCCGATGCCGGCATCTGGGAATATCGCACGGCAATGAAGCCGCAGACATTCTCAAGCCTGATGTGTTGGGCTGCGGCTGACCGTATGGCGTTGATCTCCGATCGCCACTCACCGGCCAATGCAGCCGAATTTCGCACCGCGGCCGAGCGAATTCGCGCCGAGGTAATTGCACAATCATGGAACGCGAACCGGAAAAGCTTTGTTGGTCATTATGGCGGAGATGATCTCGATGCATCGCTCCTCCAGATGGTTCGCCTGCGTTTTCTTCCCCTTGACGATCCGATGTTGAGCCAAACAGTCAATGCAATTCACAAAGACCTGGCGATGGGCGGCTGGTTGCAGCGCTATATCCTCGATGACGGTTTCGGCAAGCCTTCAGTCGCTTTTGTAATCTGCGCCTTTTGGTTGATTGAAGCCCTCGCCGCTTCGGGACGCCGGGATGAGGCGACTGTGATGTTTGCGCGGATTCGTGGAGCGCTCTCGCCCCTGGGACTTCTCTCGGAAGACTATGACCCCGTCGAGCCGCGTATGTGGGGAAATTTTCCGCAAACTTACTCGCACGTGGGACTGATCCATTCAGCCTTCGCCGCTTCGCCTCCATGGAGTGAGGTGCTATAAAGTCCCCCCAGACAGTCCGGCATTCATCTGGCGAAAACGGCATCCAATCTAAAGGGCGATGAATATGACTGTACGGAACGGAGGAATGCTATGCCAAGAAAATCGACCGTGGAAGCAGCCCGCGAAGACCTTCAGGAAGGTAAAGCGGCTTCGACAGCCGCTGGTGAATTCGTGCATGAGGAACTCAAACACGTGCGTGACGGCGAACATGGCGCACGATCTCCGCAACAGGCCATCGCGATTGGCCTAAGCAAGGCGCGGCGCGCCGGTGTGCCGCTCAAGCCTCCCGCTCGCGGCAAGACCAGCGACGCTGCCCGCGGAAAGGCTCAGCGCGATTACGCAAAAGGGCAAACGCAACCGGCAAGCGGCCAGGAAGGAGCAACAAAGCGCGGACGCGCTCGCTTGGCGGCCATGAAACGAGAACCGCACAACACGGCTTCCCATGATGCACTGTCCAGGCATGCCAAACGAGCAGCGGGTCAGCGAAGGCAAACGACTTAAGGTGCGAACCAACCGATTTTCAACGAACAAACTGGGTAATCCCTCTTTGAATAAACAACCAGTCGCCTATCGTGGAGCATCATAGGCTTTGTTGCGTCGGAGTAGGTGTTGAAAAATCGAGAGCGGAGGCTCTGGAAGGGAGGTAAGCGCCATGCTTTGGACAATTTTTGTAGTCCTTCTGGTTTTGTGGTTGGTGGGGGTCGTAAGCTCCTATACGCTGGGTGGATTCATCCACATATTGCTGGTGATTGCGCTCGTCGTGCTTCTCATTCAGTTGATTTCAGGCCGCCGGCCTATCGTGTGATTTCACTCCGATGATTGGTTCGTTTCAACTTCGAACGGAAGAATGGGCATAATTCCATGCCGAAGAGCAGTGAGGCATCAGAGATCCACGGAGGTGGAGAAATGGACAAGGACAGAGTGAAAGGCGCAATCGACGATTCGGCAGGGCGCATTAAACGTCAGGTGGGCGAATGGACTGGCGATGGCGAGGCCCAGATTGAGGGTGCAGTACAGCAGGTGAAAGGCAAAGCCGAGAAAGTGTTGGGCAAAATAAAAGATGCAGCGCGGGACTCCAAAAACAAAACAGAGCAACACGTTAATAGAACCTCGGAGCCCAAAGAGGAGCGCATCATAATTAGCCACAAATAAAATTGCGACGACCGAAAGATCGGCGGTGGTCGAACATTTGGGGTTCCCCGGCTCGTACCGAAGAGCTGGGGCTGTAAGCGGCTCGGCTCTGTCGACTTGTTCGTATTTGTCCGATGGTTCTCTCAAACTTACAGCGATCGAAGCGGCGGCAGAGGAAACGATGTCGCCGCTTCGACGTAAAGAGTCGAACAGATGAGTGGCAAGAAGGCCGATCTTCAGTACTCGATCTTCTTGACCGACGCCATCCACTCCGCAAAGCTGGCCTGCGCCTCGTCACTGAGCAGTTGCGTGGCAGGGAGCGTGCGCGCAGCCTGCTGCTTCTGCAGTTCCTCATAAAGCATCGTATCGTCAAAGTTGGCGCGGGCAGCATCCGCGGCGCTGGCGCCGAAATAAATGGCATCAATCCGCGCCCAGTAGGCTGCTGCAAGGCACATTGGGCAGGGCTCGCAACTGGTGTAAAGCTGGCAGCCGGTCAATGTGAATTTACCCAGCGCCTTGCAGGCCGCACGAATGGCGTTAACCTCGCCGTGCGCAGTAGGATCCAGCGAGGCGGTTACCGTATTTACGCCCTCGCCCACAACTCGTCCGTCGAGCACAATCGCTGCGCCAAACGGCCCGCCCGCGCCGCTGACTACGTTCTCAGTAGCCAGCGCAATCGCGCGGCGCAAAAACTCCAGATTGATTGTGGCCTGCAAGCTAGCTTGCTCCTCTATGCCTGGAATAACGAAAGCAAGCATAACATGTCACGGGCATTGGGCTCATGCCCATCCTGCGGTCGAATCACTTGGCCTGCTCTTGAATTGACTCCTTGGCATGTCAATCCTTCCAATGATAGATTCTTCGCATGACCGTAATTCGGCAGTGCAACCTGGCGGATTTTCCGCGAATTCTGGAGCTATTGCAACAGCTTTGGCCGGAAAAGACGTTGGATGCCGATGCGCTCCATCAAGTCTACAGCCGAGGAATCGACTCTGATTTCCAGCGCTTTCTATGCGCGGTGGAAGATGAACATGTGATCGGATTCTGTTCGCTGACCATCAGGAACAATCTGTGGCAAGCAGGGTATCTGGCACATATCGACGAACTCGTTGTTAGTCAACAGAAGCGTGGACTTGGTATCGGCAGCGCGCTGCTGGGGTCCACTATCGCCGTGGCAAAGGAAGCTGGGTGTTCGCGGGTTGAGCTTGACTCCGCATTTCACCGCTCAGAGGCGCACAAGTTTTACGAACGGCAAGGATTTGAAAATAGGGCGTACCTGTTTTCCAAGTCCATATAGTCTAACCGCAAACCTGGTCGATGACTACAATGCCCGAGTTATAAGTAACCCACAGACTTATCCTCTGCCCGGATATGCTCGATCCACGCTCACCAGCATCCCGGCGTAAACTGAAAGACGTGATGGACTCGTACTCGAAAAAAATCCTCAAGGAACTTCTTCCGGTGGAGATCGATGCTGCTCCGCCTGCGGCTACCGCGAAAGCTGGCAACCAGAACCCTGTCGCGCAGTTGGATCATTGGTCCCCAGCCGTATTGCTCGAGCGCGCCGCCTATCTGCGCAATCTGGCCGGGCACGGAGACGGCTCGGCCAGCGAGACCCTGCGAGAGTTTCCGCACCATTGCGCCATGCTCCTCTTTCGTAGTCGCGACGGCGCGGCCGAGGTGCATGAGAACTTCGCCGATCTTTTTTATGTTCTCGATGGCCGCGCAACATTGGTCACAGGCGGCACAGTAGCCGGAGCCGCTATCGTCGCGCCCGGAGAAATTCGGGGCTCTTCGGTCGAAGGCGGCAAGCGCCAGGAACTCAGAGCGGGCGATGTGGCGCATGTTCCCGCTGGGCTGCCTCATCAAATGCTGGTAGCCGAAGAAAAGACTGTCACTTGTATGGTGATGAAACTTCAGGAAAATATATAAAGCGCTTCAGCAACTACAGAGCTTGTGCAGCGGATGGGCGGCCAAGCGCGGTTGTGCCCATAGCTCTGGCAACTAACTCCTGGTCCTTGTACTGAAGCTGATAGAGCTTCCAGTAGAGGCCACGCTGGGCCAGTAACTCCTGGTGAGTACCCATCTCGCGCAATTGTCCCCTGTGCATCACCAGAATGGTTTCGGCTCGCTGCACTGTGCTGAGACGATGGGCGATCAGGACGCTCGTTCGACCCTCGACCATGCGTCCCAATGCTCCGCGGATGCGTAGCTCCGTATCGGTGTCCACGCTGGATGTGGCCTCATCGAGGATGAGGATGCGCGGGTTGTATGCCAGCGCGCGGGCAAAGTTGATCAGCTGTTTCTGGCCAGTCGACAGCGAATTTCCACGTTCCTGCACCGGCTCATTAAAGCCGCCGGGAAGGTTCTCAATAAAATCCAGCACGTTCACATCGCAAGCGGCCTGGTGGAGATCGGCTTCGGTAATAGCGTCGTTGCCGAAGCGAATATTCTCGGCAAGCGTGCCGGTGAACAAAAACGGATCTTGAAGAACGACGGCAAAGTGCTTCCGAAGGGCGGTCAAATCGTGCTGGCGCAGATCGATTCCATCCACAAGAATCTGCCCGGCGGTCACATCGTAGAAGCGCATCATCAAGCTGGTAAGCGTAGTTTTACCCGCGCCAGTGTGGCCCACAATCGCGACCGTCTGGCCGGGCTCAACGGTGAACGAGACGTCTTTCAAAATCCATTCGATGCCATCCAGTAATTGCATTGCGGCCGTGTCAGTTCCCGCTGCTTGAATCGCGGTCCGCTGCTCCTCCGTCAAATTCTGATAAGTGAACCATACGTGGCGGAATTCAATTCGATTGCTCCCATCGCCCGTCAGTGGCTGCGCAGGGCTCACAATTTCCGGCTCCGTATCCAGCAGCCTGAAAATGCGTTCGCTCGCGGCCATCGCCGATTGCAGGATGTTGTACTTGTCGCTCATATCCTGAATAGGCCGCCAGAACCGCAGCGAATACTGGATGAACATATTCAGTACGCCGACCGTCACTGCGCCTGTCAGTATGCCGAAGCCGCCTCGCCACACGACCAGCGTAATCGCCACCACACTGAGCAGATCAACCGCCGGATAAAAGAGCGCATAGGCAAAGATGGTGTCCTTGAACGCAATCATGTGCTGGCGGTTGACCACCTCGAAGTCATCGAAGGCGCGCTGCTCGCGGTTGAACAACTGCACCACGCTCATGCCGGAAATATGCTCCTGCACAAAGCTGTTAATGCGTCCAATCGCGGTGCGAACGCGGCGATAGCTCTCGCGCACGTGATCGCGGAACAGGCGCGTGACCACCAGGATCAGCGGCAGCACGGAGAAGGCCAATAGCGCCAGCCACCAATTGATGGTCAGCATCAAAATAGCCATCATCGTCAGATTGAGAAAGTCGTCCACAATAGCCAGCACGCCCGCTGTGAACATCTCGTTGATGGCATCCACGTCGGAAGTGATGCGCGTGACCAGCCGCCCCACAGAATGCGTGTCGAAGAATCCAATGTGCATCCTCTGCATGTGGCGGAAGATCTCGCGCCGCAGGTCGAACATCAGCTTCTGCCCGGTCCATTGCATTAAGTAGGTCTGGATGAACTGAAAGACGTAGGCGCAAATCAGCGCAGCCATATAAATGACGGCCAGCCAGGTGATGCCCACAGAAGGATCTGCCGGGAGCCGGTGCGTAAACCAGTTGTTTGTGCTCAAGCCCTTCGCTAAAAAATTCGTGGTCAGTGACGAATCATGGCCAGTAGGGAAGTAACGGTCAATGGCCACCATTACGAGATATGGCCCGGTCACGTCGCACAGAGACTTCAGCGTAACGGCGAGCGTCGAGATTGTCGCCTGAATCCAATAGGGCCGCAGATAATGGCCAAGCCTCCGCATCAGCCGGGAATCGTAGATCTTGCCGACCGGATCTTCATCGAGCTTTTGCGGTTTCTTTTTTTCAATATCTGCCATTGAGTTATGAACCAATCTGCACAGTGAGCATCGAGATGGAGCCCCCGTCGATCCCTTCGACAGGGAAGCTCGCGGCTTCCCCTTGGTGGCTGGCCGCAAGAACGTAGAGCAGCGGTAAATAATGATCCGGCGTCGGAATCGACAGCGTCGCGTCCTCTCCGAGCTTCTGATAATCGATGAGCGGCTCGAAATCGCCTGCCGCCACTAACTCCTTCGCCTCTTGTTCAAAGCGAACTGCCCAATCGAACGGTTCGGCTCCGTCCTGCCCCCAGGCGTACGCGTGAAGATTGTGGATCAGATTTCCGCTGCCGACAATGAGCACACCCTCATCCCGCAAGCACGCAATCCTCTTGCCGGTCTCGAAATGAAAACGCGCCGGCTTGGTTCTGTCGATGCTGAGTTGGACCACCGGCACATCGGCATCCGGATACGCGTGCCGCAGCACAGACCATGTTCCATGATCGAGCCCCCACGATTCGTCGAGCTTCACCGGCAAAGGCGCCAGAATCTCCTGCACGCGGCGTGCAAGAGCTGGATCGCCAGGGGCTGGGTACTGCACCTCATACAGCGCCTGTGGAAAGCCGCCGAAATCGTGAATGGTTTTGGGTGCGGTGGCCACCGTGACACCGGTCTCGGGAACAAACCAGTGGGCGGAGATTGACAGAATGGCTTTCGGCTTGGGCACAGCCAGCCCGATGCGCCGCCACGCCTGACTGTACGGGTTGTCCAAAACGGCATTCATGGGGCTGCCATGGCCGAAGAAAATTGTGGGGAGTCTCCCGGTCATCAGAGAATGCCTTTCCGCCATTCAAAAGCCTTCCTTTTCCATTGTACGGGGCAGCAAGCTGAAGGCCGTATCTGAGCTCGCAAATCGAAACTGGGACCTTTGCTCATTCCCACCATTTACACTGGTAGACGGAGATTCCTGTGTTTTTTGATAAGGCTTTAACAAAGGTTTTTGGCACGGCAAACGAGCGCCTGATCAAGCGGTTGATGCCCATGGTGGCACTGATCAACGCTCTGGAAGCAGACACGAAACAGCTCACCGACGACCAGTTGCGCGAGAAGACAGTCGAGTTTCGCGAGCGGATTGCAGCGCGCGTGGAAGGCATCAGCGACGCCGACGAGCGCAAGGCGGCCGAGCGCGAAGCGCTCGACGAGATTCTGCCTGAAGCCTTTGCGGTAGTGCGCGAGGCCGGTTGGCGTGCCGTCGAGATGCGCCACTTCGACGTGCAGTTGATCGGCGGCATGGTCCTCCACCAAGGCAAAATAGCCGAGATGAAGACCGGCGAAGGCAAAACGCTGGTGGCCACCCTGGCCTGCTATCTGAATGCTCTCGCTGGCCATGGCGTCCACGTGGTCACGGTCAACGACTACCTGGCCAAGCGCGACGCCGAGTGGATGGGCAAGATCTACGAGTTCCTCGGGCTCACCGTCGGCGTCATCGTTCACGACCTCGATGACAACGAGCGCCGCGCCGCCTACGCCGCCGACATTACCTACGGCACCAATAACGAATTTGGCTTCGACTACCTGCGCGACAACATGAAATTCGAAATCAAGGACTGTGTCCAGCGCGGGCATTACTACGCCATTGTCGATGAGGTCGATTCGATCCTGATTGACGAAGCGCGCACTCCGCTGATTATTTCCGGCCCCACCGACCAGACCACCGACAAGTACGCCCGCGCGCGCAAGATCGTCCCCGAACTCGAACTGGGCGAAGAGATCGAAGAGGGCGAGACCAAGCGCCTTACCGGCGACTATATCGTAGACGAAAAGCAGCGAACGATTGGTGTGACCGACGAAGGCTGGGTCACCATCGAAAAGCTGCTCGGAATCGGCAACATCGCCGATGCTGAAAACTGGGAGATGAAGCACTACGTTGAGACCGCCATCAAGGCGCACGCCCTCTATAAGCGCGACGTAGAGTACGTGGTCAAGGACGGCGAAGTCATCATCGTTGATACTTTTACGGGCCGTCTGATGCCAGGCCGTCGCTGGTCCGATGGGCTGCACCAATCCATCGAGGCCAAAGAGGGCGTCAGCATCCGCAAAGAAGACCAGACGCTGGCCACCATCACGTTCCAGAATTACTTTCGCCTTTATCGAAAACTCAGCGGCATGACCGGCACTGCAGAGACGGAAGCCGCGGAATTCGAGAAGATTTACAAGCTCGAGATCGTCGTCATTCCCACAAATAAAAAGATGCTACGCCTCGAGAATCCGGATGTGGTCTTCCGCACGGAGAAGGAAAAATACAAAGCGGCAGCCGACGATATCGCCATTCTCCACGAACGCAAACAGCCGGTGCTGGTAGGCACGGTTTCCATCGAAAAGTCCGAGCGCCTGTCGGCAATTCTGCAACGCAAGGGTGTGCGCCACGTGGTGCTCAACGCCAAGTTCCATGAGCGCGAAGCAGAGATCGTGGCGCAGGCCGGACGGCTCGGAATGGTCACCATCTCCACCAACATGGCCGGTCGCGGCACCGATATTCTGCTCGGTGGCAATCCAGATTTCATGGCCCGCCAGGAACTGGTTAAAAAGAGCAAAGCGCGAGCCATCAGCGTTGCCGAGGGAGCCATCAATCCCATGGCCCCTGCCGGATTTCTGCGCTTCTATTACCAGGGCCAGGAGTTCGAGATCGCCGAGCCGGAGTGGGAAGCGGTCTTCCAGGTTCATGCCGACACCGCGCGCCAGGATCACGAGCAGGTAGTCGCAGCGGGCGGCCTCTTCATTCTCGGCACCGAGCGCCACGAGTCGCGGCGCATCGATAATCAGCTTCGCGGTCGCGCCGGCCGTCAGGGCGATCCCGGCGAATCGCGCTTCTATCTCTCCCTCGAAGATGACCTGATGCGCATTTTCGCCAAGCAGTGGGTTAGCACGCTGCTTGAGCGCCTAGGCATGGAAGAAGGCGTGCCCATCGAGTCCAAGATGATCTCCAAGCGCATTGAAGGCGCGCAGAAAGCCGTCGAGGCGCAGAACTTCGAGAGCCGCAAGCATCTGCTCGAATACGACGACGTGATGAACAAGCAGCGCGAGGCGGTCTACGGATTGCGTCGTCAATTGCTCGAAGAAGCTGACCAGAAGGAACTGATTCTCGAGGACTATGTAGGCGGAATTCTAAGCAGCCTGTTGGACGAGTTTGCCGGCGAGAAGGTGCGTCCCGATCAATGGGATATGAAGGGGCTGGACGACAAACTCGTCGACCACTTCGGACTGAAACTGACTTCGTTGAATCTCGGTGCCAACGTAATCAATCCGCATGATCTCAGTCGCCATGAACTGGGCGAGGCAATCTTCGAGAAGCTCAAGCAGGATTACGAGGCGAAGGAAAAAATTCTAAGCGCGGCCACTATGCGCTATCACGAGCGGATGGTCATGCTGAACGTCATAGACGGTCTGTGGAAGGATCATCTGCTCTCGATGGACCATCTTAAGGAGGGCATCCATCTACGCGGCTATGCGCAAAAGGACCCGCTGGTGGAGTACAAGAGCGAGTCCTACGACATGTTCGAAGCCATGATGCTCAAGTTCCAGGAGGATACGGTTCGTTTCCTCTTCCGTATGCAGATTCTGGGTGCTGACGGTCAGCCGATCGATGCCGCTCCTCGACCGAATCGCACCATTCCCAAGGCGCCACCGGTAGCCAGTGCCCAGCAGCCTCTCTCGCTCGACGCAGGCGATTTATCTGCCCCCAGGGAAATTTCGATTTCCACCCGGGCACCCTCGGCAACCATCGAAGCGCTGGAGAAGGAATACCAGCGCAAGAAGCAGCGCGAGCTTGAAGCAGCCAGTCGGTCAGGTGGCGACTCGAGTCAACCCACGCAGCGCCGCACCGGTGAAAAGGTCGGCCGCAACGACCCGTGCCCCTGCGGCTCAGGCAAGAAATACAAGAAATGCTGCGGGGCAGGGAAATAAGTTGGTGGCTCGCGTAGATCCCCGGTCTCGAAAGCAAGAATTGGGGTACGCGGCAACTAAGGCAATGATCTGAATCCGACGCTGGAGAGACTGTGATGAATTCTTTACTCATTGCCCTCAGTGTTGTGTTTGCGCTAAGTAGTGTGAGCGCGCAAACGCTTGCCTGGCCACCTTCGCCGGAACATCCGCAGATACCGATTTGGCCGGGCGCGGCGCCTGATTCGCAGGTTGTCGCGGGGCCGGAGATCATCAAGTCATCGGGGAAGAACGATCTGATCGCCGGCAGGCAGGTGTTGGAAGTGGACAACGTCTCGCGGCCTACGATGACGGTCTATTCGCCCACCATCAAAAATACAGGCGCGGCTGTCGTGGTATTCCCCGGGGGCGGCTATCAAATTCTGGCCATCGATCTGGAAGGCACAGAGGTTTGCGATTGGCTGACTCTCAAAGGAGTCACTTGTGTGCTGTTGAAATACCGAGTGCCGGCCCCTCGGTCGTCACCTTACTGGGGCGCCTATCCCCAGTCGCCTATCGCATTGGAAGACGCGCAGAGAACGGTGGGATTGGTGCGATTTCATGCGGCGGAATGGCATATCGATCCGCATAAGATCGGGGTGCTCGGGTTCTCAGCCGGCGGACATTTGGTGGCGGCGATGAGCACGCACTTTGAGAAGCGACTGTATCCCGCTCAAGATGCGGCCGACAAAGAAAGTTGCCGCCCGGATTTTGCCGTGGCTCTTTATCCAGGACATTTGTGGATTGACCACAAAAAATTCGAGTTGAATCCAGATATTCTCACTCATATCACCCGCCAGACGCCGCCAACCTTCTTGCTGCAGAATGAGGATGACCACATAGACAATATCAACAACACGCTGGTTTACTACATTGCGCTGAAAAACGCTGGAATTCCCGTGGAAATGCATTCGTATGCGCAGGGCGGCCATGCATTTGGGCTGCGGCGCACGAAGTTTCCGGTGACGAGATGGCCTCAGCTGGTGGAGACTTGGCTCGGCTCGATTGGCATGATTTCGGAGTAAATTCTCTCGCCATATGGGCACGGAAGTAGCCGCTCAGGCAGCCATTCTTATCCCTCTCCAGACTCGGTAGCCTCACGCGCTGGCCTTGAAAATGACCGGAAAAGAGAGAAGCCCTTTTTCTTTTCCGGGCTGGCGGGCAGCCCGCATGCAGTTCTGGCCATCTGGCGAATCGCCCTGGATATGGGCGAGTCTTCCAATTCAATCGGCGTGGCCGTATTCCGCGTTCGACGCGCCGTGGCAAAGTCGTCGGGAATCTTCCAGAGCGCCGGCCTGGTGAGAGCCTTGGCAATCTGCTTTTCATCGAACAGAAGTGCATGAGGAGTGTAGCGGTTAATTACCACCTGGAGCTTGCGGCTGCGCGCCGAGAAGTACTGCGTGATCAGGCGATTGGCATTGCGCAGTTCTGATACGCCGACCTGCGTGATCAGGTACAGGCTAACAGATTCTTCAAAGAGAGCCGTACCCTTCAAGTCAACTCTGGAACCGGCATCGACGACTACGTAATCAAAGCTTTGTCGCGCCACCGTCAGTAGTTTATCAATGGCTTCGTGGGGGGCTTCTACAGGTGAAAATTCGTTCGGAGCAGGCAGTACGAACAGTCCCGAACTATGCTTGACCAGCAGCGAGCGTAGAAAATTGCCATCCATCCGGGCGGTGTCCTGAAAAGCATTCGCTGTCGAGAATTGGGTAACCATCCCCAGGTTGATTGCCACATCTCCGAGAGGAAGTCCAAAGTCGATTAGAAGAGTTTTTTGTCCAGACTCCTGCGCCAGTGCAACGGCGAAATTCGAGGCGATGGTGGTTACGCCGCAGCCGCCTTTCGTGCCCAGAAATGCAAAGAGCTTCCTTGATGTTTTTCTGCCGTGGGGAGTCGCTGTTCGGCGAATCGATACCCGCGCCAGTGCGCCGGCAATGTCGGCGCGAAGAAGTGGAAGAATAAGAAACTCTCGCGCCCCCGCGCGCATAAAGCGGATCGCTAGATCCAGCTGGGTTTGCGCCGAATAGACCATTACGCTCGAGTTGCCTTGAGCGCAGATGCTCTCCACCACATCGAAGGCATAATCCGGGTCGCTGTCCACACCGATGATGACGGCGTCGTAGCGCTGATCCAGCATTTGAGGAAGATCGTCCAGATCGGCGGGGAAGGAAGAAAACTCTTGCACCTTGGTACCCTGGAATCCCCCCAAAGCGTCGGCTACCCCTTCGCGGCACTGATCATCCGGGTCAATGAGAGCAACGCTCAATACGACAGAGCCTGCAGAGTCGGAGATCGGGGCAAGAATTGACATGGCATAGGTTGCTTCCGTTGGACCGCATCGCCTCCAGACCGCACATGAGACGAGAACGGACCAAGTGTCATTTCTGAGAAGATGATTCGCTCAGCCTCGCATCGAGTCTCAGAAAAGAATCGAACGCCGGATGGCCAGGCACCGAAGACAAGGCAACGGTCTCCCCGTCCTCACCTTGCACGGCCCTCCGGTTCTGGTTACTAGAACGCGAAATTGATCGACACTTGCATAGTGGCGCTTCCGGCGCCCTGCTGAAATTTCCATTGGCGCACCGCTTCCTCGGCCGCGACCGAGAGCATACGGTTTCCGCTAACTTCCTTGATATCGGTCACCTTACCGTCTGCGTCAACGGTAACGGAAAGCTTGACGTCGCCCTGAATCCTCATGCGCTTGGCAATCTCCGGATAGGCGGGCGCTACACGCACCTTCACCGCCCGATCTTCCGCGTTGGCGGGGATCGACAATGCCATTAAAAGGGCCAGTGTAGCCGCCTGAATCAGTCGCACTCCCCCGCGCCGCAATCTATCGGATCTGAGCGCATTGCAATCTTTATTCATTGATTCCTCCCTCGAACATTGATCTGTCCACTGATCTTATCGACCTTCGGAAAGCCATCATTAACGCATTTTTAGAATCTAATTACCCCAGGAATCAAGGCATTACACTGCTCACCCGGTGCACCCAGGTTCAGTATTTATGCCTGAAGTTTGGAAAATGCTTACTGGGCGGGCTCGGCTGAAGTGGCGGAGAAGGTCATATCCCGAGCATCCGAGTCGTGCTCGCTCCGCCACTGGTCGAAGAGTCGTCCATAGCTGAGCGTGATGTACTCAGATGGCTTGACGCCTAGCCCAGCGGCCGCGCGATCAATCCACTCTGCCGGGCCTTCCAGCTCGGCGTAGTTGCCGATGGGAGTTTCGTCCACCACGCAATGGCCCTCGCCGTCCCGCCACTCGGCGCGCCACTTCTCGTAGCGGAAGGCAGCCACGAGGCCGATCGAAAGAAAGACAGTAGCCAGCGCATCGCCGTCGGTTACTTCGGTTTCGGTTTCGATGCGGTGCTTGTGTCGATCCTCGGCAGGTCCGGCTTCGGGCGGCCTTTTGTGCGTGACGGTCCAGCGGCCGGCGTAGCCGCGAATGCGCAGAATCTCGGTGCGTGCACGCATCTGCCGGTCAGGCGTGTCGTAGAGCACGTTACTCTCGAAGGCACGCGGCGTCTGTAACTTAAAGCCAGCAGCCTCAAGCCGCCGGCTCAGGTCAGCAACGTCGGCCACGCGAAACTTGATTTCGGTCTCAATCGGCACGTCAGCAGTATACGGCAGCAGCCCGGGCAAATCGGTGTTCAGCCGTTCTTGGGAACGGCGCGCGGATTGCAAGTTACGTCTGCGACTTCACCGATCCACGATTCTGCCGATCCGTGCCACTAGACCTAGCCGCAGCGCACGGGGCATCCCCAGCGTGGTGGTTGGGGGCAGGCCCGGCGTGGTCGCTGGGGTTTTGGAGATCTCGATCTGACGGTTGAGGAGGTTTTCGCCGGCCGCAGAAAATTGGACGCGCTTGCCAAAGTCATGTGAAACAAAGGCGTCGAGGCGGAAGTAGCCATGCAGCAGGTAAGCATTGGCATCGTCGTCGAATTGACGGCCGCTCCAGCGCGCCTGGAGGTTGAGGTCTCCGAGCGCTCGACGCTGTGCGTGCAGATTTGTCGTCGCCAGGTTTCGTGCCACCTCGGGAATCCAGTTACCGAGATCCTGGCTGCCCTGGGTAACCGTTGCGCGAGCGTACTGATACCCGCCATCGATTGCCAGCCATCGGCAGGGCGTAACGCTCGAGTCGACGGAAACTCCGCGGCTTTCAATTTGACCGAGGTTTTCGCGCTTCAGCAGGATGGGCGAGGAGAGGCTATTGATTGTCACTGCGGTGATGGGCCGATTGACCTGTGTAAAAAAGTAGCTGGCGCGAACGCTTCCCCAGGCGTGCTCGCTTGTTACTCCAGTCTCACCGCCTGTGGCACGCTCACTGAGCAGGCTTCCGTTGGGAGTAGTGAGTGCGTTGCCCACCTGGGTCGAGCGGTAAAGCTCGTTGGGCGTGGGCTCGCGAAAAGCCCTGAAACCGGATGCCGAGAGCGACCAGTGCGTCAGGAATCTTTTCGATAGGCCCACTCTAGGATCAAAGAACCGCTGGTCGAATTGCGATGGCTGACTGGAAGAGGGCGTCCATTCCGTCCCGACCAAGAGGAGTTGCCGGCCGTCGTAGTTCTGGAACCAGTCCATGCGAGCACCCGCGGCGAAGATCCATCCCTTGCGCACCCACATTGTCTCGGCATATGCGGCGGAGTCTCTCTGATGGTCACGCAAGTTGGTGATGGATGCTTTGCTGCCAAAGCTTTGCTCGCCGTCCCACACGCGTATGTCGCGCACATCGGCCCCGGCAAGGAGTAACAGTCCTGCGCCAAGGGGCTGGCTCCAATGAGCTGCCGCGCCTAGCTCATTATTTGGTGTGAGCGAGAACTTTGTGGGAGTCTCACCGCAGCGAAACGAGCATGTGGGGTATAAAGATGTAGGCAGACTCGAGATGCTCGAAAATGTCTGACGGAAGTGTTCCGTTGAACCGTAAGCGCGCATCACCAGTGTGCCGCCATGCGGACCCTGCCAATCGTCGCCGGTTGCATAGCGCCAGATGCGTGTGCCGTTGGTCTGGTAGGGCGTACCGTTGCTGCGCGCTTCATTGAAGCCGCTGCCGCGCACAAATATCCGCGACGAGTTGAGAGTGCGCTCGACCAGAACCACACCATTCTGGCTGTGCACATTACTGGCAATATCCACCGGCCCGCGTTGGGCAGGGGCCTCCTGAATATATCCATCGGTGCCCAGCACTCCACCGGCAGTCAACAAGCCCCACCGGCCGCGCTTAGTTTGCAGCATGAGGCTATCGTCGAAGGTGCCCTCAGCGCCGTAACTCGACTTGAGTTCGGCTTGATCGGAGACAGGGCGCACCGGAAGCAGGCTAACTACGCCGCCAATCGCGCTCGATCCATAGAGATCGCTGCCGCCGCCGCGCATCACCTCAACGCTCTTGATCGTCAACTCCTGCGGCTCCAGCCAATGAATGGTCCCCGCGAAGGCGTCGTTCAAAGGCACATCGTCTTGCATAACCAAGGTTCGGCTTGCCGAAGTGGAGCCGAGCGCCCGTAGACTGATTCCCTGTGAAGACGGATTGGCGACAAGGGCGCTGGAGCGGCGGAAGAGTTCGAGTCCAGGCAGTTGCCGCAGCTCCCCATCCAAAGTCACAGAGGCCGCCGATTGAAGTTCGCTTTGCGAGAGCAGGCGCGTCACAACCGGGCTGTCCAGCAAGCCAAGCGGCGTGCGATACGCGGTCACAGTCAGTTCTTCAGCCTTGGCGGAAGCCTCCAGGCGGATGACCGTCGCGTCACGGAGTTCAATGGATTTGGCAACAAAATCCGGCGCGGTCACATGCACAGCGCAAGGGATGGCGCAGGGAATGCGGAGGATGCCGGATTGATCGCTATGTCCGAGGAGCGCGCCCGCGGAGTCAGTGACAGCGGCTCCTTGCAACGCTGCGCCAAGGCTATCTTCGACTGTAATGGTGACGAAAGTCTGCGCGTGAAGGCTTGCCGGTATCAGAGCCAACACGATTGCCGCCAAAGCGCTTGCGACTGTAGAACGCTGCATTCGCCTCCCCAATAGCCCGTTGGCGCGCTCTATAGGGCCATTGTGTCATAACCCTTTTGATGCCAGCATTCGATTTTTCGTTTTCGGCAGCTGAGGCGCGGCAGCGCAAGGGATGCAGGCTCAATCCGCACTATGGTCAGATGATCGAAATCGAGCTCGCGAAAAGTAAGGATATCGCTGGAAACGTCGGAAAGGCGCGTAAGAATGCCGACAGTTAGAGCCCCGGCCGCTAGAGCGATGACTGAATAAAAGTTGACGGAAAAGTAACTGTCGAGATGCCGGTGACTCGCCTGGAACCCAGTTTCACGGATTAGCCGAGACCCCACGTCGGGGATTCGGTGTTGTAAGATTCGGATTATGCGTCTCGCCCTCACGGTTAACGACCAAAGTCCAATCCGGGCCTCACTTAGATCCAACGGATATTTGAGCGCTCATCTTAACCTAAGGAAGGAGCCGGAGACAGAGGAAATAACTGGACGCGTCAGTCTCCACGCAATCGATATGTCTGAGGAGCCAAACTCGATCGGCTCTAATTGGGAGGCGGGTGCCCTGTCTGTAGGAGACAAGGTTGAAATCCACGTTCTGCCGGACGGAGATTCCGATCCGCCAACAAATATTAGGCGAAGCTCGGAGTCGCCTAAGAACCTTTGCTCCGGCACGGAACAAGCTCGAATGCTCTTGTCGGCGAGCAGTGCATGCGCCAAGGAACTCATGGGGATAATTGATCGGGCACGGGAGTCAGAGCCGCCAGAAGAATTTCAGAAGATTTGCCAGGCCGTCGGGGGAGTCCTGTGCGAGCTAGATCGCCAGTTGATCTCACCCACTCTACAGCGTCATCCGGAACTGTTCGTTGAAGCAAAGGAGATGAAGCTGGTCAAGTAGCCGTGCGGTTACTCCGACGTCTTTGCCGAGTTTCGCCTGGTTTTTCGCCAGCCCCGAAGTCACTCTATATTCTGCCCCTTGCCCAAAAAGTCGAACACTTCCCCAAAAAATTCTACGACCGCAGCCCTTTATTGCGCGCCCTGCTTGAGAATCTGGTCGGCAAAGTAGTTGTGAATCTTGGCGTCGTCGTGCAGCGACTCGAAGTAGGCGTTCTGCAGCAGTTGCTTGTGGTTCTCGCGAAGACCCTGGCGGATCACCTGCTGCACACGAGGATCGTTCAATTCACGCTGCCCAGCCGCTTCTCTCGAAATCAGCTTGTAGATGGCGTAACCCACCGTGTGGTGTCCACCGTCATAGACGGGAAGAACCTCGGTGATTTGTCCGGGCTTGAGCTTGCTGATGGCGCTATAGACCTCCGGGTCGGTTCGCAGCTGCGACTCGAGCACGAAGCCCATATCGCCTCCGTTGGGGGCCGTGTTCGGATTCTCAGAGAAGTTCATGGCCAGCCCGCCAAAGTCTTCGCCGTTGTCCAGTTTGGCGTGGAGGGCCTCAATCTTCTTCCGGGCGTCGGCGTCGCCCGAGGCCTTGTTGTTTTGCAGATTGCCGTTTTGCCCAGCGGGTGAGTCGGTGACCATGATCTGCGCCAGACCGAAACGCGGTTCAATCAGATTGAACTCCGACTTGTGCGCCGCGTAGAAGCCGCTGATCTCAGCATCAGTAATGTTGATCTTCGATTCGATCTCTTTGTTGAGCAGCTTGGTCCGGGTCAATTGGCGGCGCAGTTCGCGTTTGAGATCGTCCAGGGTGATGTTGCGCGCCTGCAGTTGCTTGTCAAACTCATCCTGCGTGTAAGGGGCCTTCATCTCCGTCAGCTTGGCGGTCACGTCCTCGTCGCTGGCCGCGAGGTTCAGCTTGGCCGCGCGCTGCCACAGAATCTCGTCGTCGATCATCTGCTTCAGAATATTGAGACGAACAATATCGGCCTGTTCGGAGGAGGGCTTCTGAGCATTGTCAGCAAGACTGGCCTTGTAGTATTTCTCCAGCTCCGTGCGCTGAATTTCCTTGCCGTTCACTGTTGCGGCAACATCCGCCGAAGGCGTGCGATGGCAACCGCTCAAAGCGGACAAAACGACTCCAACACAAAATATGACTACGGCAAAACGAAAAAACACACGGCATGATGCTTCGATTCGCAACTTGGTCTCTCCTGTGGGGAGGCAATGGCTCCCAGTCGTCCGCGATAGCCCCCCGGCAATCCGCGAATGCCCCCGGCAATCAAGCATAAATCCCAAAGCCGGGGTAGCGATAGGCAATTTACAACCAAAACCCATCCGGGCTGCCGCTCTGGCCATCCCTCTCGGGGCAGATTGCGGGGAGGTTCTATTTGCTTGCCGCCTCTGGCTGAGTTGTAGCTGGCGCGGCCGGCGGTTCAATTCCCGCAGCGCGCAAGGCGCGGTCGATCACCAGCCATACCTGGCTAGCGGGAACTGCGCCGCCGATGCGCTCGCCGTCAATAAAGATCGCCGGGGCTCCTTCCACGTTCAGAGCCTCCGCTTCTTTCATTGAAGCGCGTACCGGACCCTCGTCCTGTTTGGCTATACAGGCGTCCAGCTTTTCGCTGTCGAGCTTGGCCACCGTGGCTTCCTGGCGGGCAATGCGGTTGAGCGCATCTTTGCTCTTGCCCAAATCGCGATCCGGACCGTTGATCTCCTGGCCGTGGGAGTGCAGATAGTCCACATAGTTCCAATAAACCTCACCGCTCTGCGCGGCCAAGCAGTTCGCGTCCACAGCGGCCTGCATTGCCCAGGGATGCATTTCGGGCGGGAGCGGGTTGTCCTTGTAGATAAAGCGCACCAGATCTTTGTAACGCTCCTGGGTCGCCGGGAAAAAGGTGTGGTGCATCTGGGCGCAGTAAGGACACTCAAGATCGTCGAAGTTGATGATCGTTACTTTGGCCGCGGGATTGCCGCGGATAGGCCGCCCTGTCACGTTGATCGAGAGGGCCGGGTCGTTCGCCAGATCGAACTTTTGCATGTGCGCCAGCGTCTTGTTGTCAGAAGAAATCAGAAAGTCGATCACCTGGCTCTTGTGGGTGCTTGAGAGCGTCACGGGCAGCGTGTCATAGCCGGGAACCTGGCTTGCCTTGCGCGCGCCGATGCTCACGGCAATGTCCGGTGGAACATTGAACTGCGAGCGTACCAGAACCTCGATGTGGTGGTTGAGCGCCAGATCCTGCGACGGCGGAGCAGGTTGGGCCTTGCAGCCCACGGCCATGCCCAGCGCGAGCAGGCCAGCCAGAAAATGTATGCGGGTCAAAGGCAGTCCCTCTGTGAAAAGAATACTCTAGTAAGCCCAACTCGTAGCGGGGCGAGGCGATGGTTCCAGAGCAATCGCCAGAAGATTCTCAATCGCAAAATCGGAACAGCCTCTTGAGCGTCCGTGCCTAGGTGAGGTATTTCTTGATGGGGTCCCAGTAGTGATTGTGCCAACCCCAGTCGAGGTGGTCGTATTCGCCCTCTGGGAAGCCGGTGTGGTCGAAGATCAAGGTGCTTTCGGCGGCGCGAGGGGTGAATTCAAAGTGGACGATCGAATAGATTCCCGCATCCCAATGGGTGGGGCGCCAGGCTTGTACGATGCGTTGGTTGGGCACAAGTTCGATATTGCGGCCAACAATCTGACCGCCGAATTGCGAAAATGCTCCTCCGGGCGCAGGGTCAATAGTGGCAACCATCCCTGAAAAGGCCGCGAACTGCTTGGCGTCGAGGATCGCCTGATAGATGCGCTGCGGGCTGGATTTGAAGTCGATCTCGTAATGGATTGAGGTACGCGCCTGATTGGCGGATGGGGAGGCTTTCTGTTGCATGACCGGCGGCACGGCTTGCGACCGGGCGAGGGGGCGAGCGGCGAGGGAACCGAGTGCAACGGCAATCCCTTGGATGGCACGGCGGCGAGTGGGCTTGTTCAGATTAGAGTTCATTGGACGCTCCGGAGGGGAATTCTCAACATTTGTAGATGAAAATATCCTATTCAGAACCAGCCGTAAAGAACAAAGGCTGCCCGTAACTCCCAGGCATCCTGAAGAAATGTTGCGGTCAGCCAAGCCAGCGTCAGTAAGCCGGTGGCAGGGTGGGGTCGCGGAAGGCTGTGTTTGAGCGGCGCACGTCGCCCACCGATCCAAAGTTGGCCAGCGTAAAGCTGTAGAGATATTGGGTCTCGTTGCGCACCTGACCCAGCGCGAAACGTCGGTAACCGAAGGTGAGGCCGCAGCAATTCCAGTTATAGACGGCCTGTACTCCGGCGTATTGCAATGCCCCATGGGTAAAGTCGTAGCCCCCGTTTGCAGCCAGGTTGAAGCCCTTGCCGCTGGGCTTGCCGATGGCGAGAAATGGCTGCACCTGCTGGCTTTTGATCGTCGTGGGGGCGCTGCTATTCTCGTCCACCGCATTCAGCAGGGCATGACCGATACCGACAGTGGTACGGCCCCAGCTGTAGCCGGCAAACAGGTTGTCGGCTCCCAGCAGGCCGGCCTTGGGGTCATAGTCCATATCCCACTCAACGCGCAGATTGTCGATTGCCTCGAAGCGCAGCCGCGAAGTGATTGGCGCCAGATTGCGCGACCCGTTCAGGAAGGCTACTCCGCTCAAATCCAGTGTCGAGTCGAAGACATTGCGCCGCCCCGGAATCACCGCCCCGCCAAAGTTGGGGTCAATGAAAAACTTCTGCGCGATCTGCCAACTGGCCCACTCGCGCGGCACCGGCGGAGGGCAGTTCGCCGCTGCGGCTGGGTCGTCGGCGCAGGGCTTCTCTTTCGTGGGGCGCAGATAAAAGCGCTGTGTCAGCGAATAGCCCAATTCGTTGGTGTTGGTGGCAATGTCGGTGGTGTCGATCAGCAGCACATTCTGGGCCTGCGCGCCAATTCCGGCCACGTAACGATAAGTGATCTCCGGCTCAATGACATGGCGCAGTTGGCGGTTCCAGCGGGCAAGCGTGAAATCCCGCTCCAGAACAGGCGCGCGCAGGTCAACGGATGTTTCAAAATCGCTTCGGTTAAGCGGGTCGTGGCTGATCGTGGGAATGTCGCATATGTTATTGCCAGGATTCGTTGGATCAGGCACACAGTTATTTCCTGTGAGGTCGGGCGTCTGGCTGATCGTATAAGCGGTCTCGCGCACCGCGCCTTCGGCCAGCACGCTCCAGCCTCCGGCGGAAAGCGGTAGCGCCAGATGCGGATAAAAGTCGATGCGGCCGACATTGCGGGCATGGAAGCCGGGTTCGGAGCGATTCAAATAATCCATCGACGTTTCCCCGCCCCAGTAAAGTGACGATGCGCCCAGCGGCCGGTCCAGCACGTCGAATCTCACACTGGGCAGGTGCAGAATCCTGGCTTCATTGCCATTGATGGCGTCCGAGGTCTCGTTGCTGCCTGTGGTTCCCGCAAAGGTTTGAAAACGATCCAGTGAGACGGAAGGAACGAAACCATTATGCGCGTGGGTGAGCGAGATGTTGCTCAATACCTCGGAGCTGACCGCCTGCCAGTAATTGTCATTGAAGACCAGCCGGTACAGATAGCTCGACAGGTATTCCACATTGCCCGCCAGACGCGTTTCCGGGCCGATATCCTTGCGGCCCACAGCCTGAATATCGACGCCGCCTTGGTCGGTCAGCACTGTGGTGGTTGAACCGATAGCGATGGGCAGCTCAACCCCGCGATCCAGCAGAGCATTCCAGCGCACCGTTGCGTGATTGAACCCGGTCCCCTTGTAGCGAAAGTCGCCGTTGGGAGCCCAGCCGCGCTTGCTGTAGTATTCGGTGCCGACTGTGATGTCCGTGCTGCGGCTAATTGCCCAGTAGACCTGTTCGCCAAAGGTGTAGCCCCTGATCGACGATCCCGTACTCACAACGGGAATAAGGAATCCGCTGTCGCGGCCCGTATCGTCTACCTGATGGCGCAGGTACGGCAGATAAAAAAGCGGCACGCCGAGAAACTTGAAGTAAGCGCTATGGGTCGACGCCTTGCCGTCGTCCAGCTTGATGGCTCGCGCGATGATTTGCCAATCCGGCCTGGGCAAAAGGCAGTTGGTCATGGTGCCGTCGACGATTTTGTAATGGCCTTCGCCGGTCTGCAACAATACCCTGCCGGTAAAGAGAAAGGGATTCATCGTGGAAAATACCGACGTGCGGCCCAGCGTGCGAACTCCCTGCGATCCATGCACATTGAAGTAGCGCGCCGTATGCATATTCAGCCGCATGTCGCCGTGATCCGCATCGATCAGCACATCGTTGGGTCCACCCGCTACCTGCAAATTGCCTTCCGCATCCAGGTATGTGGTCGATTGATCGTAGACCACCTTGTCGGCGTGCAGAATGTAGTCGCGGTAGTGGACCACGACACCGCCGGTCAAGGTCCAGGTATTGCCCACGCGGCTCTGGCTCTGAGCCTCCCACTCCACCGGCACGCCCGTTGTCGGCTCCGACTCCGGCTGCGCCAAGGGAAGAATCTCCTGGCCGGGGTCCTCAGGCAGAGTGCTTGTTACTGCATCGCCGGCATCCTGAGCTGCAGGAGGTGCCCCATTGGTCAACCCCTGCCCCCGCATTTGCAGGTGACAGACAGCCAGCATCGTGATAAACAGAAGATTGCGAGGACGCATCCCGGGACCAAGGTCAGCATAGCAAAACTGGCTGACTTGGCATCGGATACGCGCCGAGCAGCTCTGGCAGCAGGCAAAACACGCTGGTTTTTCACCGCACTCGGCTCTCGCGAACCGAGGCACGCCTGTTGATCCCCGCGCAACCTTCCTTCTCTTTTGAATCCAACGTCCGAGAGCCCCATTCGCAGTGGGCTTCGAGGACCGGAACCGTCGCCCTGGGCCGTAGCATCGACCCGTAAGGCGCGTCAGAAGGGAATTGGGAGCCTTGAGCACAGCTATACTCCAGCCCAACTATGCACCTTCCTGGAAGCAGGAAGTGAGCCTGCGCCTCGCCGCGCACAAGAGCCGCAGAGGCTTTTCCGTAGTACCGCCGCCCACGCCCGTCCAGAGTTGGACAGACGCCAGCAGCCGCGCTGCGCAGGCCGCTGCTCGTGTGGCCGCGCGTTATGCTCAGGTCCCCAGCTTCAGCCAATTGGAGGCTGCGCAAGAACTCACGACGGCGAGTCGCGCGGCTTCCAGTTTCCACCAGAATCCAGCAAGATCCACGCGGCATATAGCCTCTGAAGATTGCTTTTCGGCCTTTTCTTCCAGCATTTCCGCGGCTGTTTCTGCCCCCGCTCCCGTCATCGTCCCTGTCATGGAACGAGCCGTCGAGGCTCCGTTCGCAGCGCCGCAACCTGCCACAGTTAGTGCGCGCCCGTGGGAACCGGAACTTCCGCTACTCGAAGTCGAGGCGTCCGTTCCAATAGCAACCATCGCGGTTCGCGAGCCAATGCCTACGCCCGCTCATCCCGCCCCGCCATACTCTCTTCCCACTTCGCTCGATGCATGGGAGTTTGAATACTCCCACACCCGCTGGGAGCCTGATCCCCGTATGCTCCCTCTCGATCCAATTCCAACTCCGCCCGCTGCCCGCAAGGCGCAACCGGCGGAGAGCTTTGCCGCTGCTCCGCGCGCCGCTGCCGCCCAGCAGGTGTGGGCGTCTCCGGCCCTGATCGAAGAAAATTGGAGCCATGAGGATATTCAGCCTGTTGAGCCGGATCTACCCATCCACGCTAACCTCATCGAGTTTCCACGCGAACTGATCGCTACCCGCAAAATGCGTCCGCGGCGCGCCGAAGGTCCATTCGCGGATGGACTCGATCGGCAGTTGAGCATCTTTGAAGTCGATCCGGGCGCAATCTCCATCGATCCTGTCGAGACCATCGCCGAGCCCCCCTCCATCTGGCATGAGCCCGAGTGGTCGGGCATTGAACTGGAGCCTGAGACTCTTGTCGAGCCCCAGTATCAGGATGAGCCTGTCCCGCTCTTGAATCTGGAACTCGCGCCCTTCAGTCACCGGCTCACGGCTGCCCTGGTCGATGGCGCGCTCGTCACCGCTGTCTTCGTGGGTGCGGCGTTGGTCACGGCGGTCAGCTTCAGCCACGCTCCGGCGCCAAAAATCGTGGTACTCAGCGCGGTCGCTGCCTACCTGTTCCTCGCCATGCTCTACCAGACGATTTTTCTCACTCTGGACGAGGCTACGCCCGGCATGTACTTCGCCGGCATCTCCCTATGCACCTTCGACAGTCAGATTCCCACCCAAGCACAGTTGCGCAGCCGGCTCGGCGCGCTGCTCCTCTCCGTGCTTCCGATGGGCTTGGGATTAGCTTGGGCGCTTTTCGACGAAGACCACCTCAGCTGGCACGACCGCCTCTCGCACACCTACCTGCGCAAGTGCTAAGAGTGTCATTGGAATATTTTCAAAGAGAGCGCAAGTATCTGGGTGCCCCATCCTCGCCGCGTTTTTGTTTTTGCGGCTAGGGTGGGATACCACGAACATCAAAGTGCGAAATCACACTGCCAGAAACCTAACTACGCTATTCCACCTGCCGCAGCACACTCACCACCCCTGCCGTGCAGCCCAACTCCCTGTCCACAATCGGTGAACTGCCAATCATCACGCGCACCTCGCGGCACTCACGGTCAAGCATGGTTGCCACACCCTGTGCGCGTTCATCGAGCCCTATGGTAAAGCCCGGATGAGCCTTGTCGTCGGAGACGCAGCTGAGCACCGGCAAAGCCTTTTCAACTTCCTTGCCAATCAACTCCGCCGCCTTCCAGCCAAACAGTTCTTCCGCCGCCGGGTTGACGGTGCGGATCAAGCCCAGAGAATCGGTCACAATTACCGCGTCGGTCAGCGCACCCAGCACACTCTCCAGCCACAAGCGGCCGCGCTCTGCCTCCTCATACGCGCGGTGCGCGTCGCTCACATCCACGCTCACCACGCGCATTCCTACCGGCTGCCCCTGACGATCGAGAATCAGATTGCGATGCAGCTCATACACCAGAAAATCGCCTGAGCTGGTATAAATCGAACGGCGCGCCACCGGCGGGTTCTGGCGCATCTCGAGGGCCATCATAAAGGCAGCGCAACTCAGCTCCTGCTCCTCGGTCGGCATCAGCTCCCAGGCCAGCTTGCCGATCAATTCGCCGGCATCGGCGGAGTGATGCAGCCGCGACAGGCGATTGGCGCGCGTGATCGCTCCATGGGCGTCCATCTCCACGTAGGACACGGGCAATTCATCGAGCGCATCGGACGGGCAATCACCCGCTGCCGCCGGCAGAGCACCAGAAATCTCGTTCATCTTTTCACCTTTTTTTAGCGCCTTGCAGTGAGAGTTTGTATAGATCGTCGGCAGTCTTGAAGCTTTCAATAGGGGTTAATTCAAACGTCAGTGGAATACGCAGCATGATAAAACGCCCGCCAATATTCACGTTGATGTCGCTGTTCTTCGAAGCAATCCGCCGCAACTCCGCTTCCAGAAGATGTTCGTTGCCCCTGCCCAGCAAAATCGCCACCAGCGACGAGTCGCTCCAGTGAAAGATGGCATCGTCGCTGTGCAGGCTGGCCGTCAGAAAGGCGGAGACAGCCATCAGGCAGTCCTCAACCGCCTCCGGCCCAAAACGCCGGCTCACCATCTCCAGGCAGCTGAGCTGGAAAATGGCTACAAAGCCGGTGGCCCCGCGCGCCATCACATTCCGCAATTGCTCTACCGCTGCGCCCCCACCCATCAGTCCGGCCGCATTCTCGTTTCCAGTCGACGTGTCGGCCACCTTCAAGGGCGAAATCTTGTTTGCCTCTTTGTCCGCGCTGCGAAGCTCCAGGAATCCGTTCAGCAACTCGCGATAGTCCTTGAGTTGCTCTGCGGTCGTGAGCTGATCGATTGCCTCGGTGAGTGGCAAGCCGATGGCCGCATCTTCTTTCACGCCCAGAGCCGTCAGTAACTCCCGCGCCAGCTTGGCCACCAGCGATCGCCAGTTCTTCTGCCGCTCTCGCAGCGCATTCTCCACGCCGATGCGATAGTTTTCAAACTCATGCAGAATCGCGTTGACGACCTTTAGCCTCTCAGAGTCCTCCATGCTGTCTGGAATCTGCAGCGCCATTCTCGCCGCTGTTCCGCGAAATGAGTTGTAGGTCGCGGCGTCAATGCGCGGCATGGATTCCGCCACACCCTCAACCAGCGCGGTCAGGCACGTGCCGATATTGTCGGCGCCAGCCCCTGCGCTGGCCGCGGGCTGGCCCTTGCCCCATCCGGTCATCTCGCGTAGGCCCATAGCAAACGCTCCCGGGTAAGTCATCGGCAGCATTGCCGCTTCCATGAGGCATTTTCCAAATCACAACAAAACTTCCAGCACTTCGACTCTGACCCAAGCTGATCCCAAATCTTCCGCAGCCCATTCATGATTGGGTGTCCCACCCTCGCCGCGTTCTTGTTTTTGCGGCTAGGGTGGGCAGAGGGCCGCACAATCTGAAGGGACACTCAAGAATGAGGGTACGGGCATCAGCCAATACAGCCTGCCCTGACTTCGACTAAAATGGTGGCGAGGGAAGGTACGATGCTCGAAACGCTCGCCGGAAAACTGAAGTGGGAGCGTACAGGCAACGGCATTAGAGTGGAACTGCCGGCCCAGCTCACCTGGCCCAATGTGAGCAGAAGAGTCGGAAGTTGGCTTTTCACTTGGGCTATTTATTTTGCACTCATAACACTGATGGACGGATTCCGCGGGCGCCCTGTGTCTTGGAGAGTCGCCCTAATAGGGGCACCGTTTTACGCTGCATGCGGGATTTGGGATGTTTTGAGACTCAGGACAGTTCTGACCCTGAATCCAGATGAAATGACCATCAATCAGGCGTTCTTCCAAAAGAATTGGACCAAACGTATCTACGCCACGCGGCGACTCGACAATCTTCGGTATTGCAAGTCTCGCCTTCAACGGACGGCGGAGCGCAGGGAAGTCAAGAACAGCCTGCTATGCGACGTTGAACACCAAACGATCGGTCTCTTCGATGGCGTTGACGAGGAAGAAGCAGACGCCCTCATCGCCAAAATGATGGAAGTCTTTCCGTTTCCAAAGTATCTGTCGATTGAGTCTGCTACTGGAGCGGAGGCTAATAACACTGTGCCCCAATCTTAGCGAGCTCGAATGGGCCCTGACCCAGGTGAACGACGTGCCAACAAAACTCTGAGGGAACGACGGTTTGTCCGAAGAACGCGGTCGAGCTTCCTTTGGCCAACAAACCACAACCCGAAACCAACCTCCCATAAGTTAAAATATTGACTGCTATGCAGAAAAAATATCCAATCGGCATCCTCGGCGCGACCGGTATGGTCGGCCAACGCTATATTCAGCTCATCGAGAACCACCCATGGTTCGAAATCGCCTGGCTCGCCGCCAGCGACCGCTCCAGCGGCAAACCCTACGGCGAAGCCGCCAAGTGGCGTCTTGATACCGCTCTGCCTGGGCGAATCGCCAACATGACCGTCGCCCCGGCTGATCCTGAAGGCGCGCCCAAGATTATCTTCGCCTCCGTCGATGCGTCCTTTGCCCGTGAACTCGAGCCCAAATTCGCCGCCGCCGGATGCGCCGTCGTCTCGAATTCCAGCGCCTTCCGCATGGCGCCCAACGTCCCCCTCGTGCTTCCTGAGGTCAACGCCGATCACCTCCACCTGATCGAAGAGCAAACCTCGCGCAAGCAGTCGGGCGGCTACATTGTCACCAACTCCAACTGCACGGTCATGGGTCCGGTGCTGGCACTCAAGCCCATTGAAGACCGCTTCGGCATTACGCAGATCTTCGCCACCTCCATGCAGGCCGTCAGCGGGGCGGGCTATCCCGGCGTGGCTTCGATGGACATTCTCGACAACGTCGTGCCCTATATAGCCAACGAAGAAGAGAAGATGGAAGAAGAGCTGCTCAAGCTGCTCGGCAAACTCGATGGCAGCGTGGTCAAGCCGCTCGCGGCGCGCATGAGCGCCAGTTGCAATCGCGTCCCAGTCGTCGACGGCCACACCGTCAGCGTCTCCATCAAGCTTGCCAAGCCCGCCACGCACGAGCAGATTCTCGCTGCATGGGCTGACTTCAAGCCGCTCGCCGGTCAGCACCTGCCCACCGCGCCCGATCAGCCTGTGCAATGGGCGCCGCAGCCCGACCGTCCTCAGCCCCGACTCGACCGCAATCGCGGCAACGGCATGGCTGTGACCGTTGGCCGTCTGCGTCCCTGTGGTTTATTGGATTGGAAGTTCACCGTCCTCTCCCACAACACCATTCGCGGAGCCGCCGGAGCCACCATCCTTAACGCCGAACTGCTCGCCAGCTTGGGAAAACTGCCGTAGCTGGGAGCTATTAGCTCTTAGCTTTTAGTCGGGGTCGGAGATTCGGCGGCTAAAAATCAAGTGCGAAACAAACCGCAGGATATGAGCTAATAGCTAACAGCTAAAAGCTAAAGGCTAATAGCTTTTCAGGAAGAAACAAATGAGCCTCGTAGTCATGAAGTTTGGCGGCACTTCGGTCGAAGATCCGGCTGCCATCACCCGTACCGCGGCCATCGTTGCCGGTCGCGTCGCTCTCGGCAAGCAGCCTGTCGTCGTAGTAAGCGCCATGGCCAAGGTCACTGACCAGCTTCTGCGCGCCGCCGCTGCCGCTTCTACCGGCGACCGCGCAGGCGCAATGGCTATCAGCTCCCGTCTCCGCGTACGCCACCGCGAAACCGCCTCAGCACTGGTCAAGAATCCCGCCGATGCCGTCGCCCTTGCCACACTGATCGACCAGAAGTTTGAATCCCTCGATGAAATCCTGCGCGGTCTGGCGGCCATCCTCGAACTCACACCGCGCATCTCCGACCTCATCGTCAGCTACGGCGAACGCATCTCGAGCACCATCGTCGCCGCCGCCTTCCGCGAACTCGCCATCAACGCCGTTCACTTCGACGCGCGCGACGTCATCATCACCGACTCGCAATTCCAAAAGGCCGTTCCCCAGTACTCACTCATCGATCAACGCGCCGCTGAAAAACTTCTCCCGCTCGTCAATCAGGGCCTCGTCCCGGTCATGGGCGGCTTCATCGCGTCGAATGAAGCAGGCATCACCACCACCCTTGGCCGAGGCGGTTCCGACTTCACCGGCGCGCTCATCGGCGGTGCGCTTGCCGCCGAGGCCATCGAAATCTGGACCGATGTGGACGGCATCATGACCGCCGATCCCCGCGTCTGCCCCGATGCGCTGCGCGTCAAAATCATCAGCTTTGAAGAAGCTGCCGAGTTGGCTTATTTCGGTGCGAAAGTTCTTCATCCGGCGACGATTCTGCCCGCCGTCAAAAAGAATATTCCGGTGCTGGTTCTTAACAGCCGCAACGCGGCCTGCGAAGGCACGCGCATCACCTCGCTCGCGCCTCCTTGCAACAGCCCGTTCAAATCCATCGCCGTAAAAAAGAAGCTCAGCATCATCGACGTTGTGGCCAGCCGCATGTTGATGACGCACGGCTACATGAGAGAAATCTTCACCGTCTTCGACAAGCACAAGTGCGCTGTGGACATGGTTTCTACCAGCGAAGTCAGCGTCTCGCTCACCGTGGACTCAAACGACAATCTGCCCGCTCTGGCCGCCGATTTAGGCCATCTCGCAGATGTGAAGTATGAAGGCAAGAAGGCCCTGATCTGCATGGTCGGCGATGACATCCGCGGCAAAAATGGCATGGCCGCGCAAGTCTTCAATGCCATCCGCCACATCAACGTCAGGATGATTTCGCAAGGCGCCAGCGAAATCAATATGAGTTTTATGATCGACGAAGAAGACGCCGACGAAGCCGTCCGCTCGCTGCACGCAGCCTTCTTCCAAAACCCCGACCCAGCCATCTTCGACGTAGACGCCCGCCGGTCCTAACGATGGCGGCAAATGCTCATCTTGCACCTCGCTAAGTTCTGAGTCGCAGCGCCCATCGCCGATCGCCGCAAGGCCGCAGCCCGGCGGCTTGCGGATAGGGCGGTTGTTCATTTCGGATCCACGGCAAAGTCGAAGACGCTATAACCTATGACGAATCCGTACTCGCCTGCATCTGGAGCCTTGACCACCAACCGCCACGACGACTCACCGTACTTGGATACGGCAAACGGCATCCAGAATTTCTTATTCTCTTTCACAACTCCGAACCCCCCTGTTTTAACGCTCGAAATGACCCCTTCGCGGTTGTTTCCTTGTTGTGTGAAAGGGAGCAGGAAAGCGGGAGGAATCTCGCATTTGATCACGAACTCCAGATCATTTCCGCCCTTGACATGAAAAGAGGATGCCGATCCGGGTATCTGAATCGCTGCTTTTACGCTGGTCGATCCAGAGTGGCTATCTACTTTGGAGGCTGTTTTTGCCGTTTCTTTTGGAAGCGGTTTCAAGGTCTGGTCAGACGAGTCCAGAAGATAAATCACGTCTTGCGCATCTGGCTCCGCAGGCTTGGCTTGCTGTGCCAACACCGGCGACAAAACAAGCAGGATGACAACGGGTACGAAACAGTGCCGGAATAACAACATTGAAAGTTCTCCTCCTCGGTTTGGTGAACATGCGATAAGGAACGGACGGGTAGATTTGCAGCCGTCTGGCGCATATCTGCCCGCCCCTGCCTGGTTGAGGGTTCTTCATTGTTCGCAGCAGTTAGAAATGGAAGACGATGCCGGAGCAGATTCTCGCGTTGTCGGCGAAATTGGGTGAATTGCTTCGGTTTCCACCGGAACCATGATTAATCAGTTTGCCCATGTCTGAATCGACATAGTCGATCCAATCAAATTGAGCGAGACGAATCGAGATGTTCTTCTTGACTTTGTAATCCGCGCCCCCGCCGAACATCACGGTGAAACCGTTTCCGGAAACGTAGGTATCCGGATTGGCGTATATCGAAGGAGTGGTAATGTGGGATTCCCCGAATAGCACATGAGCGAATGGGGTGAAGTTGCCAACGGACGCAAAAGAATAGACCGGACCACCGGCATAAGTGAGAATGTGAGAGTAATATGAGTAGCCGGCATACGTGCCGTTATGGTAATTGCCGCTGAAATCCCCTGACACTCCAAGACGTCTAGTTAATTTGAAAGTCGCTGAAGCGTCCCAGCCACTGTAAGGACTGCCCATTTGCCATCCGAGGTTGCCGCCAACGGTCTGGTATTCGTAACCTCCGAACACATCCAGCTTGTTAGTGTCTTGCGCAGCCAATGAAGCTGGCAGCGCAAACAACAGAACGATGAAACCGAAAACGATTCGCACAATGATTTCTCCTTTTTGGATTGTCTTACCCAACAACTTCGAGATGGAGGCGCCTTGAAAGCCGCCCCGATCCCTATTCCAAGCCGGCTTCATTTCGAAACTCGCATCCGAACTTCGCCGCGGACTGCCTGGAATGCTGTGAAAGTACCATCGAGAGAAAATTGGCATCAATGCACTGCGGGTAATCCGAGGTAAACTCTGAGTCAACTGGCGACCATCCAACCCGCTCAGAGAGCCGTTGACAGCGATGGGGTAAGATCTTATGCTCTTTATCGGTATCCACTCTTGGTTATTTCCGGGCGGCTCACTCCAACTGATGTGAGAGAGTATAGGTATCTAATGCCTATCGAATGAGTAGCTTATCATGCAAGATCTCACCATAAAGCCTCGCCAAGTACAGGTCGGCCCGTTCACCATCGACCTTGCCGCCCGGGAATTGCGCAAAGGGGACGGCAAAATCCGGCTCCAAAGCATACCGTTTCAAATTCTCGCTATGCTTGTGGACCGTCCGGGAGAGTGGGTCACGCGCGAAGAAATCCGGCAGCAGATTTGGCCGGCCGACACCTTTGTCGATTTCGACCACTGCATCAACACCGCGATCAGAAAGCTGCGGAAAGTGCTTGAGGATGACGCAGAGGAACCGCGCTACATCGAGACGCTCCCGCGGCATGGCTATCGGCTTATTGCCGTGCCTCAGGACACGCCGCCACTCCAAGCTGACAAAGCTAAGAAGAACCTTCGGCAGAAGATGATTCCACCAGTTGTTCTGTTGCTGGTCATCCTGATCGTCGTTTGGCTTTTACATCCCTGGCGTCAAGCCAAGGCTCTAACCGAAAAGGACACGATTGTTCTGGCCGATATCGTCAACAAGACCGGGGACGAGGTCTTCGACGATGCGCTCAAGCAAGCGCTAGCCGTCGAATTGGGACAATCTCCGTTTCTTAACGTACTCTCCGGCCAAAAGGTCAGTCAGACCTTGCAGATGATGGGCCGCCCCGCAGACATTCGCGTTACCCCGGATATTGGCCGGGAACTTTGCCAGCGCACCGGAAGCAAGGCTTTGCTGACCGGGTCAATCTCCCGGCTGGGCAGCCATTATGTGATCGGTCTGAATGCGGTGGCCTGCAGTACCGGCGAAACGTTGGCCCAGGAACAGGGCGAGGCGGCCACTAAGGAAGAGGTTCTGAAGACTCTGAGTCGAGCGACCTCCAGGCTACGCAATAAATTGGGAGAATCGCTTTCCTCGGTGGAGAAGTTTGACGTTCCGATTGAAGCCACGACATCCTCGCTGGAGGCCTTGAAATACTTCAACATAGGCCTGACCATGCGGCACAAGGAAGGCGACGCATCGGCTATCCCATTTTTGAGAAGGGCGATTGAACTCGATCCCAGCTTCGCCTCGGCTTATTCCGAGGTGGCGCTGTCCTACGACAATCTGCAGCAACCGTCGCGCGCGCTGGAATATGCCGACAAGGCCTACCAATTGCGCGATCGGGCCACCAAAATGGAGCAACTGAGTATCACAGCCTCGTATTTCAGCGCCACAGGAGAACTCGACAAGGAGATGCAGACCTACGAGTTGTGGGCAGCAAGCTACCCCCGTAATCCAGCGCCTCGCGCCAACTTGGGCGCCGATTACGCCATCATGGGACACTACGACAAGGCGCTTCCAGAACTCCAGGAGGCTCTGCGCCTTGCTCCGGATAAAGTCGATATCTACACCGGTTTGGTGTCAGTGTTCGTATACACGAACCGGCTGGATGAAGCCAAAGCCACGTTCGATCAGGCCCTCGCACGAAAATTGGACGACGGTGGACTACGCGAATTTATGTACTACATCGCCTTTCTGCGAGGCGACGCCGCGCAAATGGAAGAGCAGGTGGCCTGGGCCGCTGGCAAACCTGGAGATGAAGACTTCTTGTTGTCGACGCAGTCGGATACGGAGGCATTCTACGGACGGATGAACAGAGCGCGGGAGTTCTCTCGTCGCGCGGTGGACTCGGCCATCCGTGCCGACTCCAAAGAAACTGCGGCCGTCTGGCAAGTGGACGCGGCATCCCGCGAGGCGGAGTTGGGCAATACCGTCGCCGCCAGGCAAGGGGTGATGGCGGCTTTGGCGTTGTCTTCGGGGCGGGACGTGAAGGTGCAGGCAGCCATCACGCTGGCGCGCATCGGCGACATCGATCGAGCCAGGACTCTGTCCGAGGAGCTACAGAAAAGTTACCCGAACAACACCTTGATGAAAGTCTACTGGCTCCCGAGCATCAACGCAGCCATCGAACTCAACCAGGGGAATGCATCCCAAGCAGTTGCTTTATTAGAAACTGCCGCACCCTACGAATTGGGGGAAGGCATGTCTCTCTACCCTGTGTACCTGCGCGGCCAGGCCTACTTAATGGCACACAACGGAACGGCTGCAGCCGCAGAGTTCCAGAAGATGTTGAATCACAGCGGCATCGTGGTGAACACGATCACTGGATCATTGTCCCATCTGCAAATTGGCCGCGCGTATGCTATGGCAGGCGATACCGCCAAAGCGAAAGCTGCATACCAGGATTTCTTCTCCCTATGGAAAGACGCCGATCCCGGCATTTCCCTCTTAAAACAAGCCAAATCGGAGTATGCCAAGTTGCAATAACCAATCTTGCCTGGCGCTGATTTTGACCTTGCACTGCTCGCTGCTTCTTCCAAAACTTCGATTTAGCCATTTTTTGACACCAAAACGCGCAAGAAACAGGCTGATTCCTCCAAGTTTCTATGCGTTAGAGCCAAGCAATCGGTCGCTTGCGTTGGTTACCATGACCTTCGGGCGCGTTCCTGTTGGAGTAGGTAGTTATCTCAAAGCTATTGATTCATCATTAGTTATGCAGGTATGTTCGTATTTAGATGTTAACTAGAAAAGGTAAGAATATACTTGACTAACCAAACGAATTGATCCATACTTGCTCTATCAGGTGAACGATATGAGCGAACCATCCAAGACTTTAACCGAAGTAATCCGCCACTTTGAGAATCCGATGAACTGCGTTGCCGCCATGGTTGCGATGCGTTGGCCGGATGGTAATCCTGTTTGCCCGCATTGCGGAGATGTGCGCCAACATTGGCTTGCAACGCAGATGCGCTGGAAGTGCTATGGTTGCCGGAAGCAATTCAGCGTCAAAGTTGGAACAGTCATGGAAGATTCGCCTATCGCGCTTGACAAGTGGTTGGTTACGCTTTGGATGCTGGTCAACTGCAAGAACGGAATTAGTTCTTACGAGGTTATGCGCACGGTTGGCGTTACGCAGAAAAGCGCATGGTTCATGCTCCAGAGGTTGCGGTTGGCATTGCAGGAAGACAAGGACGGCAAGTTGGGCGGAACAGTTGAGATGGATGAGACGTTCGTCGGTGGCAAGCTGGCGAATATGCACAAGTCGAAGAAGCCAGTTGGAGCAACCAAAAGCCGTGGAGTGGTAGGAAAGGCCATCGTGGTTGGAATGTTGGAGCGCAACGGGCGCGTGAGAGCCGAGGTCGTAATGGAACGCACCCAAGAAACGCTTCATGATCTGGTTGCCAAGAATCTTGACAGTGACGCTACCCTGATGACAGACGAATGGGGCGGATACAAGGGAACAGACCTGGAGCATCAGGTTATCAACCATGCATACAGGTATGTGAGCGGATTGATTCACACTCAAGGAATCGAGAACTTCTGGTCCCTGTTGAAGCGTGGATTGAACGGAACGTACATCAGCGTAGAGCCGTTCCACCTGTTCCGCTACATTGATGAGCAAGCGTTTCGCTTTAACAATCGGAAGCACACTACAGACGAGGGAAGATTCATGAAAGCCTTATCGCAGATCGCGGGGAAGCGGTTGACCTATGCAGAACTCACCGGACAGGTGGCAGGGTCATTCTAGCCGGAAGCGCCGTCAGTTGCGCGGTTCGATGCGGAAGGGGTATCGGAACATTGTTTTCCGGTACGTTTGCGCTTTGCCGGGATACGAGCAAGTACTACCGCGCGGGGAACTGAAAGAACCTTGCGAAGCGCCTGAGTGAAGGCAATATTCTCGGATTCCGATGAAGAGGGATTAAGCGATTGCATGGGTTGTCTCCAAGGAAAACAATAAAGATCGCGCCAACTGGTTCATGGGTATGCTTCCGATTTCTGGTATCTCGATTGACTTTCCGCGCCGCAATCTCGCCATAGCATCAAAGATGATGGACCCAACAATTGTGCCATCGCTTTCTTTAATGCGCAATACATCCCCCTCCTCGTTTTCGATGTTTATGTATGGTGGAGGGTCCAACGAAAACCACACGTACAAAACATCTGCTTCTTTATCGTACGAGATTCTCATTTTTTCTCCTTTCTAGTAACCTCAGAAGTTGTGGAGGCACCCTTAACGTATATCGGCGTTCCAACTTGAGAGTTGAGACGAGGGTCCACAAGATATGACGTTAAGACGAATCCTTGCGTTGCCCCGGTCGTTTTCTTGGATGGATCATCGTATACGACCAAGACGCGGACGGTATCCATCTCTGTGTCAAGTTCAAAACCCAGCGTATTGTCAGCTTGGCGCTTCTTCTTAGACGGAACGATTCGATGCGGGTCTTGAATCGCCTTCTCTACGTCTTCTTTCCTTCCGGCTAGCTCAGGATGCGGGTTTCCAACGGCACGACCTAAAATGTGGTTTTCCCATCGCTCGACAGAACAAACTACGCGACTTCCGTAGTAGTCGTTAAGATCAATCGTGAAAGGAGGTTTCCTTACCCTATCTTTTTGGGTGGCCACGGAATCTCACCGAACGTGTTTGGGTATTGTTCAAGAGCGTTTGAGAGTGCTTCCACAAAAGCCTTGGCATGGGCCGGAGTCATTGTGACATTTGCCCGCAAGACTGATTCTACAGGCCTCCCCATCCCCTCCGATACGATTTCGTTGAACAAGAGACGGATGTCGAACTGACCGTTCATCACTGTTACCGTATTGGTATACACAGATTGAACGTTGTTCGGATTGACGGCAGGAGTCTCCTTAAGATCGATCAGTTGGGACAGAGCTGTAGGAGCAACTTGAACCGCTACCTTCGGTTTACTATTCTTCGCCATGATCCGCAATCCTAACCCAATTGTATACTCCCTGTCCATAAATTATCTGCAAACTATGCTCACACTGATCATGGTTAGCCATGTATATTTTCACCCTAGAAAATTAACTGCTAATTTTTGAAAATAAATATAGGGGGGTGGGGGGGTGCGTTCAGGGAACAGGGAACAGGGAACAGCGGACAGTTGTCAGTAACAGCCCGCGTCTATGGTTGTAGTTCATACTTTGATTGTGCGCTTTTGGGAGGTAATCTTCTGCATGAGTTGGCAGAAATAGCTTCGTGGATTCCCACCCTTGCCGCGATAAAACTGCGTCAAGGATGGGCACCCACATTCGTGGAAGATCGAGGGTGTGCCACCCGGCGCTTGCAGATCATGGAGTTCGGGTGCCGCATCCTTGACTCACAGAACGATTCAAGGGCGGTGGTTCCGCCTCGCGAACTTGTAGGCAATCCCCAGCGTCGCGAATTGCGTATTGGCTTTCTCTTGATAACCGAGGTTGGTGACGACGCCGTCGCCGGTGCCGTCGGTCAAAATCGATTGCACGTTGCCTGTTCCGAAACCGGCGTAACGATACTCTCCACGCAGAATCCAATGCTTCGCAAAGCTTGATTCAATGCCGACGCCGGCGGTCCAACCGGTTCGAGTTGCGTCGCTCGATACCGTTCCAAACGGAGCCCCCAGTGTACTCTCGCACAGCGGATCAGGGCCGCTGAATTGACAGGTCGCCGTCGACTTGATCTTCTGCCATGCAATTCCGCCCGTGCCATAGGTCAACAGGTGCGGTCTCAGAAGGTATCCGAGCCGCGCCCGCGCGCTCGAATCCCATCCCATCCTCACCGAGGAGGTATCAGCTACGGGCCCTGGATCGCCAAGGCACAAGATCGAACAACCGGGGATTCCCGCCTTCGTCGTAGTCTTGTTTGCATCGGCCCAATCGACTTCGATACCCGGAACCCAGGGCTTTGAAAGCTGGTGGTTATAGCCAAAATAGATGCCACCACCGAGACCCACGGGGTAGTAGTTTCGCGGTGAGGAAGCATCTGGAGAGACTGGTTCTCCATCATCCACGACGGATGTCGTGGTCCAGGTGGTCTGTGCCAACTTCGCACCCAGTTCGGCCCCGACATAGAAGCCGGACCAGTTAGAAACCGCCGCTGGCGCTACCGCAGGTGTTTCCTTTGCCTTATCGGCGGCAAACGCAGGTGCGCCACAAAATGCCGCGGCAACGGTGCCTGCAAACAGAAGCTTCATCAGGTGATCGCACCTGACGGAAAGAGCACGCGAAAAAATTCTCACAAAAAGCCACCTTAATATTGGCCGGGCGTTTTCAGGTTTTCGGTCCTCCGAATGTTTCAGAGTCCCAGAAACCAGAAATACGTCAGCCGATTGGAGTGTGTAGTACCGCGATCATAACATAGATTTAATGAGGGTTAGCTCTTCTTTAACGGAAGGCGATCTTCTTTCCGTCGATGGCCGCTAATAGATGTGGCGTCCTTCATCTCCCGCTCTACCGTTAAGCTCGATGTCCGTGTCGGTGTCAAACCAGAGCAAAGAATCTTTGCCGGATTGGTCCGTAACCAAGACTGTATCGTAGTAACGGCCGTCTATTTTCACACTGTGCTGCTGTTTGGATTGCACTTGTAGGACTCCCATGAAGACAAGTTCTTCTCGAATGCCGACGGCGAACCACGCTGTTTTGGCGCTTTTACCATCACCCGACCTGAGGATCGATTGGACCAACGCATGCAAGATGTTCCACTCTTTGTCTGTCTCGCGCTGCCTTCCGAGCTGCTTGAGACAGCTCCATGCTGCAAGATGGGCATCGATATCCGCGATATTGCGCTGTTCGGTTTCGCGCGCAATCTTGAGTGCCTCTTCATAGTCTCCCTTTTCAAAAGAGGCTTGAGTCCGCTTCGTCGCGTCGTAGGGGTCGTAATCGCCATAGACCTCTCCGACCCTTGCGTCCAGCCGCAAAGCCTGCCAATCGATCTTCAGGTCACCGCTGTTGACTTTCGCGGCAAGCTCTTCATACTTTGCGAGTGCCACTTTCGGATCATCCAGCGCGTAGACAGGCAATGCAGCAAATAAAATCGAAAAGACGAACAGGAAAACTTTTTCGGCTTGCATATTTGCATCCCTCATGGAACATACATCACTCTATTCGAAATTAGCCGGCTGCCCCAGGTCCGGACTTTTGGACCTGGGACGCTTGGAATCTCAACCCACCACGTTTATGGGGAACTGAACTTCTCGCCCACAAACTGACAACCTCACGATCTTTGATAGGCGTCATTCACGGTTTCTGCACGAAACGCTCTCCCTTTCGCCGCCCGCCAAAATCTTTCGTCAGCTTGCAGGATTCCAGTTTTCCGTTCTCGTAAAACTTGACTCCACCGCCGCGTCCATCGCCGAAAAACGCTCCATTCATGCAAGGAACCCCCTGCACATTCTGGTCTCCCGCCAGATAACACTGCTTGAACTTGCCGCTTGGATAGAAGGCCACCACCGAGCCTTCGCCAGGCCCCAGCCAACTGCCGCCCATGCAGTTCATGTCAAGAATCGGCGCGTCGTGGCTCATCTGAACAAAATCCGGCGTGCCGTCAGGATGGAGCGCGATATAGGATCCAGCCGGAATGCTCGCTTCGCCAAACGGAATCTCGCGCGTGACTATGCAGCGGTTCAAGCGGCCGTCGTCAAAGAACCACGCATCGCCTTTGTCGCAGGGATAGCCCTGAATCTCCGTTGGTTGGTCAAGTGTCTTCCGGTTGGTGTGAGGCGCCGGGCTGGCCCATCCGGGGCGGACGAGGTTGCACGCGAGCAGCGCGAGAAACGGGAAAATGATGCCAAGTCTTTTGTGCAATGAAAAGTGATCTCCGGATTTCATTCGCATCTTTCCTTTCACAAGGTTTTTGAATCTGCTTTTATCAGCACCCTAACATTTAGAACGGAGATCGATGGGCTTCTTGCAGCAAAAACTTGGCATCATTTCGCACAATCAATGCGCCAGGCAGTCGGGTAGGGGTGCCCAGGTCCGGAGTTTCGGAATCTGGGAATCCGCCTCTCAACCGGCCACATTCGTGAGGAACGGAAGTGGGCTCGCACGAACTCACAACCCTTACTCACCATTCGCAGTGTGCACAGGCAGCCGCGCCGCGGAGAGTATCTTCACGATCTGCGCGGCCATGGGCCCTGAGGCAACCACCCCGTCGAAGGCTCTAACTCGGCCCGAGGCGAGAACCACGCCTGTTGTCCTGTCCGTGAGGACGTAGGTGTGGATATGCGTGAAAATAACCCGATCGATCTGGAGTTGTAGCTCGGCGGGACGCGACTTGGTGGTGCGCGGATCGACGTAGCTCGGACCGTCTACGATCGCGAGGTTTAGCTTCTCCCAATCTTTCTGACCGAGCAGAGCGCGGGAGAGGGTAGCGGGGGATAGAAAGTCGGTCTCAGAGGAGATGAACATTGTGCGCGCGCTTTTGAGAATCTGGTTGCGGTCAAGGTCGGCGGCGGTGAGCTGATGCTCTTCTACCGGCTCTTCCGCGGCTTGAGTGAGCTTGAGAGTGCCAGTGATCTGGAGGGCCTGGGCGGGCTGCGGGGTGGCGGCGGTTGGGGCAACTTGCGCGGGCTGCTGCGCCACCAGCAGCGTGCAAAGGCTGAGAAAAAATACGGCTTGCAACACGAGACGGATCATCGGAATCTCCTTGTGTTTGGTCTACAAGGATCGATGTTAGGCAGGTTGCGCGTGTCTGTGCGGGCGATTAGGACACTATCGCAAGTGTCACAATGATCCGGCGAGAAAAGGGTGATATTGTTTCCCACCCATTCCCGCAAAAAACGCGGGAATACATGGGGCACACACGCGGTATTTATTGATTCGGCGCTCAAATAGTGCTATCGTCTCCCACCCATTCAGCAAAGAACGCTGAATGGATGGGGCACCCACACGGTATGATGGGGCACCCACGCGGTATGATGGGGCACCCACGCGGTATGATGGGGCACACACGGTATTTAGTTACCGGATCAATCATCACTCTGCGGAAACTGAGAATTGTTCTTCCTGCTGGCGCAGCCGGTCGAGAGTTTGCGCATCGAGCAGCGAGAACCGCAGTGGGAAGACTCCGGCAGGCAGCTCCAGCGCGGTGACCGCATCGCAGACCACTGCGGTGGCAGCATCGAGGCCGCGCTTCCAGTTTGGCATTGTCGCGTCTCTGACCAGCAAGCTCTCCGGCGCAAGCCCGGCGGCAATCAGCATCGTCTGCGCAATCCGCAGGAACTCCTTCCAGCGCGAGGCGATACCCACCAGCACGCCGGTCTTCGCCGGCATATAGCGCTGCAAATGCGCGAGCAGCTCCGCCGACACCGGATGCACCTGCAAGACGGTCAGCTCAGCTCCGGCAGGAAGCAGCGTGCGCACCATCGCGGCTTTGCTCGGCACCGTCACCAGCATTGAGCCATCCAGTCGGCCAGGTTCGGCGCACTCTTCAGGAGCGCATCCATCCACAGGCAGCGCCAGCGCCTGCCCCATCTCGTAGATCAGGATGCGGCGCAACTCGGCGTCGGGCTCAATGACCAGCCAGCGTGACGGTGGCGTCAGTGCGAGCCAGCGGCGCAGACGGTCCCGCACCAGCGACTCTGGCGCGCCCAGCTTGCGAGCCTTGGCCATCAGCTCGCCAATCAATTCGTCGAGCGCAAACTCGGTGGCCAGCTCTGGAGAGAGTGGCGCGGCGGGACGGCTGGCGCGCACATAAACGCCGCTGCCATGACGAAACTCAAGCCAGCCTTCCTGCTCCAATTGCTGGTAGGCGGCGCTGGCGGTGTTGGCATGAATGTCGAAGCGGCGCGCCAGTTCGCGCGTACTGGGCAATCGCTGGCCGGGAACAAGTTCCTGGCAGAGAATGCCCAGCGTCACCTGCGTCACCAGCTGCTCGCGTAATGAAACTTCGCCAGTCCGATTGAGCCACAGCCGCATGGGCTATCCCGCCGCCTCTTCAGCCGCAACCAGCGCGACAGGCTTCTTGCGCCCATAAATCGCCACAAGCGCTGCCAGCAGCAGCAGAATGACGCCGATCACAAGCAGGCTGCCCTCGGGACCATCCGTTCCGCCGCTCCAGAATGGGTTGCCCTGGGGAGTGGTGGTCAGGAAGTGGCCTTTGGCAACGAAGCCGCTGTCTGCGGTGCCGTAAAAGAATGTCTCCGACCAGTCCCAGGCCGCATGGCAGCCGATTGCCCACCACGCCGAGCCGGTCAAGCGCACGCTGACGCAAGCCATAAAGCCGAAGGCCGCTGCGGCAAAGATACCAATCCAGTTTTCGCCGCCGTTGCCGGTGTGGATAAGGCCGAAGAGCGTGGAAGTAACCCAGGCCGCCTGCCAGAAGCCTGCCCCCGGCTTTCGCTTGATCTCAAGCCACAGGCAGGGAAGAAGCCCTAGCAGCGCGACGGCATAGACACCCCTCAGGCCGTTGCCTTTGCTGAGAATGCCAAGCAGAAGACAGGCAGTGCCGTTGATCCCGAGCGCCCACCAAAAGTTGATGCCGCGCGTGAAAGTGAATTGAAGAAAACAGCGGAAGGTACCCTCTTCGCTGCAACCGACCAGCAAAAATGCTGCTCCCCACAAAGCGCCATATTTGGCGATCTGCGACCCGCTGAGCGCCGCCGGCCCGAAGCGCAGCCATCCGCCCCAGCTCAAGGCGGCCACCAGCGCTGAGAGTGCGGTAAAGCCAGACACCAGTCCGCTGAAAAAATGCGCCATGCGCCCCGGGCCGGTCAGGTTGTAGGCAAGAAGCCGCCGGCGCTCGATGAAGGCGACGATTGCAGCCGCGCCGAGCAGCGCCAGAACCTGCATCGCCGCATTAACGAGCTCTGTGCCGGCAGTAAACGAAAATGGAGTGGGCTTGATGTGGAGAAAATGGTGAGCGATGAAACCGAACCCGGAGATCATCGTTATCATGAAGAGCGCGTTGATGAGCACGAACAACAGCACCGACCAGCCAGACCGCAATCCCTGGCTGCCGAGGAAGGTCCAGCGCAGCCAGCCGAAGACCTTGCGCTGCCAGTGCAACTGGTCCGATTCAGGGCTGGCGGGTTGGGGCGCGAGCGCTGCCTCCGCGTTGGTCGAGGTTGCCAATTCAGTGGGAGCTTCGGAATGTAACGCCTCAGAATTGGGGAAATGAGTCTCCGGATCCATAGAATCTCCTTCAAAACAAAACAGATTTGTCCGTTGAATTCTACTAGAGGAAAGATACGCTACGACCCGGATATTCGAAAAGTTCCGCGGTTAGACGGGTTCGGGCCATTCCTGCGCTCCGTGGAAAATGGCCAGTACATGAATCATGTTTTCAACGATTCGATAGGCAACGAGATACGACGTTCCTGATACTATGATTTCGCGGGTTCCTTCCGTACGGCCAATCCTGCCGGAGTAGGGCATCCGCGCAGTGAGGAGAATCGCTTCGCGAATCCGCCGGACCATGCGGTACGCCGCTGTCCGATTCTCGATAGCGATATAATCAAAGATATTCTGAAGCTGGTTTGCCGCGGGCATTGTCCAGCGAACTTTCACGCGGTGGCTCCCGCTTTCTCCGACTCAGCTTTCCTGTGGCCAATTCCATCGCGACCCCAGGATTCAATCATTCTGCCGACTTCTTCGTCGTCGATCAGCTCTCCTTTTCGAGAGGCCTCGAGACCTTCCTCTACCATCGCGGCAAAGCGCCGCTGCTCGTTGAGGTAGCCCTCAACCGCCTCATTCAACAGGTAGCTGCGGTCGCGGTCCATGGCCTTGGCAATCAGGTCCAGTTCGGCCACTTTCTCTGGTGCAATACGAAAGCTGATGGTGCGCGGTATAGACATAATACAAGATAATACGCTGTATTATTTCTGCCCGCAACGGTGTGGGCCGCGCTAAATTAGCCCAAGCCTTGACACAATCGCCCGCTCCCTTGATGCTTAACTGTTTGGGTCATTCAATTCTGCTGCGTACGGGGGTCAGATTTGCGGGTTCGCGTCTTCTATCACGACAAATGCTTTGATGGGGCCTGCTCAGCCTCGCTGTTCACGCGTTTCCACCGCGAGTGCGCTACCGCCAATGCGAGCTATGAGTACCACGGTCTCGTGCATCGCGCCGGAGCGCTCTTTGACGAAAGCGAATTTATCGGCGACGAAAACGCTATCGTCGATTTCAAGTATTCGTCCTCGCCCAAAATTACCTGGTGGTTCGACCATCACCTCTCGGCATTTCTTACTCCGCAAGACCAGCAGAACTTTCTCGATTATCAGAAGACCGAGCCGCCTCCAGGCCGCAAGTTCTTTGATCCGGATTACACCTCATGCACCAGCTTTCTGGCTCACATCGGCTCCACGCGCTTCGGCTTTGACATCGCTCCGGTGGCCGATCTCATTTACTGGGCCAACATGGTGGACGGGGCCAAGTACGAGAGCGCGCAATCAGCCGTCGAAATGGCTGCCCCAGCCATGAAGCTCACGCTTATCATCGAGTCCTCGCAGGATGATGCGTTTATTCCCAAACTCATTCCACTGCTCACCGAGATGCCGCTGGGCGAGGTTCTGCGCCAGCCATTCGTGGCCCCTCTCTTGCCACCGCTGCTTGAGCGACATGAGCAATCCATCCAGTTGATCCGCGACCGCGCCGAAGAGCGCGATGGCACCATTTACTTTGACATTACCGACCAGGCGCAAGACGGCTATAACAAGTTCATTCCGTACTATCTCCATCCGCAGGCGACGTATTCCATCGGCCTGTCAAAATCCAGCTTCCGCACCAAGGTTTCGGTCGGTTCGAATCCCTGGACCAAGGCCGACCCAGCCAAGATGGTCAACCTCGCGCAGATTTGCGAGCGCTACGGAGGCGGAGGTCATGCCCGCGTAGGCGCGGTCAGCTTTCCGCCCGATCAGGCTGCCGAAGCGCGGGTTGCAGCGGCAGAAATCGTGGCTGAGTTGAGAGCGAAGAACCCGATGAAGTGAGGCCTTCATCGCAGAGAAACGTTAAAGACTGAAGCGCTGTAATCCGCGTCAGGGTGTTTGGCTGGAACGCGATTCACTCGGTTGCGACAGATTTGCTTGCTTTTGGAATCAGCAGCTTATGGGCGAAGAGAATCATGATGAATTGCGCTTGAAGCGAATCGATTTGTATCTAGTAACTTATGTGTTAACTTATCTTTACACCTCTGCTTCCACGAGGAGTATGGCGAGCCGCGCAAGCTGAGGCGCCAAACCTTGGCGATCCCCTGACTCAAAGCGCGGGCCGCAAGAGGGCGGATGGGAATACAAGTAGCGCTGAATCACCGGACGTGCTACCGGTATGAAAAGGCCATATCGCTTGGCCCTCAGGTGATCCAGTTGCGCCCGGCGCTGCATTGCCGCACGCCTATTCTCAGCTATTCGCTTGACGTCACTCCGTCAGAACACATTCTGAATTGGCAATTGGACCCCCATAATAATCGACTGGCGCGCTTTCTCTTTCTAGAAAAGACAAAGCAACTCGATGTTGAAGTAAACCTGGTCGCAGAGCTCTCGCCATATAATCCATTCGAATTTTTCCTGGAACCGGGAGTTGAAGAATTTCCGTTCGCATACACGCCGGGACTGGCCAAAGATTTGGAGCCCTATCGATCAGTGGATCCGCCGGGCCCTTTGCAGCAAGCATTTCTTGAGAGCTTCATGGGCCGGAGGAGTGGAACGCTCGACCTGCTACTGGACCTGAATCGAAAAGTGCGAGACCAGGTTGGCTATGTAACGAGGCTGGCGCCGGGTGTCCAGACGTGCGAGGAGACTCTTGAGAAGCGCACGGGATCGTGCCGCGACTCGGCATGGCTGCTGGTGCAGGCTCTGCGAAACCTGGGTATCGCGGCGCGTTTTGTATCGGGATATTTGATTCAACTGGCAACTGAAGACGGGGCGTCGACAGGCGGAGGTCCAAAGGTGGACTCCGCGGATTTGCATGCGTGGGCAGAGGCGTTTTTGCCAGGGGCAGGATGGATTGGATTGGATCCGACTTCGGGATTGCTGGCCGGCGAAGGGCACTTACCCCTGGTTTGCACTCCGAGTGCCTCGCAAGCAGCGCCAATCGGAGGTACTGTCGAGCCCGCCGCGGTCGAGTTCAGCCACTCCATATCTGTTCGCCGCCTCAATGATCCGCCACGGCCTTCGATGCCTTTTACCGAGGCGGAATGGTTGCGCATAAGACAGGTCGGGGCATGTATCGATGCGGAACTGAAAGCTCAGGATGTGCGCCTGACCATGGGCGGTGAGCCTACATACGTTGGCATCGACCAGCCCGAGAGCCCGGAATGGAGCATCGAGGCGCTGGGACCGATGAAGCGAGCTCGTGGACTGGCTCTCATCCAGGGTCTGCGCGAAAGAATGGCGCCTGGCGCCCTGCTTCACTATGGGCAAGGCAAATGGTATCCGCGAGAGACGCTGCCGCGGTGGGCGTTAAGCTGTTACTGGCGTGCCGATGGTGTTCCGGTGTGGAAAGATGTCAACCTCATTGCGCAGGGAGATCATGACTACCATTGCGGCGCTGCCGAGGCTTTCAGGTTTATTGAAGCGCTTGCGCGACGCCTTCAGGTGAGCTTGGAAAACATTCTCCCAGCGTTCGACCCGGAACTCGAGTCGGATGAACCAGCCGGCTACATACTGCCTGTGCGCCGCCGTCAACCGATGGGCCAAATCCGTTGGTCGAGTCAGTTATGGTTTCCTCGTCCGGAACGCCTGGTGCTGTCGGAAGGAGATTCGCCCATCGGTTATCGTATTCCGACCGCCATGATGCCCTGGGTCGCTCCCGATGAGATTGAATACGAGTTTGATGCCCCGCCGTTCGCAGATCGAGTCAAGCTCCCGCGACAGTCTGAGCACCGCATGGAATTGTTCGAAGCCGACCCGGCGCCCGATCCGCTTCCGGCCGTGTTGCCTGAGCCTGAAAAAGCCGAAGTGCTGATCCGGCCCTCGCTCTGTGTGCAGGCACGGGAAGGACGCCTGCATGTATTTCTGCCTTATGCCCCCATTCTTGCCGATTATCTGGACCTTGTGTCCGCAGTCGAAGATACTTGCGAATATCTCAAGAGACCGGTTTGGGTGGAAGGTTACGCACCGGATTCCGATCCGCGGTTGCGATCGTTCAGTGTCACTCCGGACCCCGGCGTTCTTGAGATCAACCTGCCGCCGTCGAGCAATTGGGGTGAACTTGAACGGATCTATACGGCGCTCGACGAAGAGGCCCGCGAGAATCGGCTCACCGCCGAAAAATTCCAATTTGACGGCGGCCATATCTCCACCGGCGGCGGAAGCCACATCGTGATCGGTGGCGCAACTGTACTGGACAGTCCCATTCTGCGCCGCCCCGATTTGTTGCGCAGCATGCTGGCGTTCTGGCAGAATCATCCGGCCCTGTCGTTCCTATTTTCGGGAATGTATGTTGGGCCGACGAGCCAATGCCCTCGCGTGGACGAAGCGCGCCTGGACACGCTGTATGAGCTCGAAGTATCTTTTGGCCAACTGCCTTCGAACGATTGTCCGCCCTACGTTGTGGATGGGCTTTTCCGCAACTTGCTTGCCGATATTACAGGGAACACTCACCGCAGTGAGTTTTGCGTTGACAAGCTCTTTCCGCCGCGAGGGTTCGGGGCACAACTTGGATTGCTCGAATTGCGAGCGTTCGAAATGCCTCCCCATGTGCGAATGAATCTGCTGCAGATGCTGCTGGTTCGCGCCTTGGTGTCTGTCTTCTGGAAAGCTCCATTCCAGGGCGGCCTGGTGCGCTGGGGTTCGACACTTCACGACCGCTTCATGCTGCCTGAATTTGTCAAACGCGACCTTTTCGAGGTGCTCACCCATTTGCGGCGGTCGAAGTGCAACTTTGAAGAGCAATGGTTTGCTTCACATCTGGAGTTTCGTTTCCCAAAGATTGGGTCGATCACAGCGGAAGGCGTCGAACTGGAACTGCGTCAGGCGTTAGAGCCATGGAACGTACTGGCGGAAGAAAGCAGTTCCGGCGGAACGGTGCGCACCGTGGACTCTTCGCTTGAGCGGATCCAGGTGAAGGTGTCGGGGATCAACGAGGAATCCCGCTATGTAGTTGCCTGCAACGGTCGCCGCGTGCCGCTTCGCCTGGACTACGAATCGGGGACCGCGGTTGCCGGCGTTCGATATCGTGCGCGCAGCTTGTCGGCGACACTGCACCCAACGGTTCCTGTGCATGCTCCGCTGGTCTTCAACCTTATCGATTGCTGGAAGGATCGCGCAATCGGCCAATGCACTTATCACGTCGTGCCCCCCGACGGCCATTCCTACACAACCCGCCCGCTCAATAGCGCAGAGGCCGCGATTCGCCGAGGTGAGCGCTTTCAAGAGACGCACCATGCGTTCGATCCGACAGCCCTGCCAAAGGAAGAAGCAAATTCGATTCTTCCGTTGACACTCGATCTCCGTCTGTCAGCCCCCAAACGAGAGACTCGGATGGAAAATCAGAGAGTCGAGCCATGACTGTCGATCTATTGCAAAGCCTCCCCTCTTGCGGAGACGTCTATAACGAGGCATCGGCTGACGGTGTAACTCCACGCCTGCACTGGGCGGGTTTGATTGAGTCACTTCGAGATATAGGAACTGAGGAGCTGGAGCGGCGCTGGGGAGGCGCCGAGCGCCGCATTCGCGAAAACGGCATCACCTATAACATTTACAGCGATCCGCTGGGAGCAAAGCGTCCGTGGAAAATCGATGTCGTTCCATTCCTCATTGCAGCCGACGAATGGCGATTAATTGAGGCAGGAATCATTCAGCGCGCGCAATTGCTGAGCCTCATCCTCGAGGATCTTTACGGCTCGCAAAGCCTGGTTGCGAATGGCCACTTTCCTTCGGAACTGCTCTTTGCCAACCCCGCATTTCTTCGCCCGCTGGTGGGAGTGAGAGTTCCCGCGCAGAGTTATCTGCACATGCTGGCCGTTGATCTGGCTCGCTCGGCGGACGGACAATGGTGGGTTCTCTCCGATCGAACACAAGCTCCCTCGGGCAGCGGTTATGCTCTCGAAAACCGCACCATCGTCTCCGGTGTCTTACCCGAACTCTTCCGTAACTCAAACGTGTTGCGCCTCGCTCCCTTCTTCCGTGCCCAGCGTGAGGCACTGACGGCTCTGGCCGAGTGTGACAATCCGCGCATTGTATTGCTCACTCCCGGTCCGTTCAACGAGACCTATTTTGAGCACTCGTATATGGCGCGATACCTGGGTTTCACCCTTGTCGAGGGAGCTGATCTGACGGTGCGCGATCGCAGCGTTTTTCTCAAGACCGTCGATGGTCTGGAGCGAGTGCATGTAATTTTGCGCCGGGTTGACGATAGCTTTTGCGATCCTCTCGAATTGCGGAGCGATTCTTTACTCGGCGTGCCGGGCCTGGTTGATGCAATCGTCGCCGGGAACGTAAAAGTCGCAAATGCACTGGGCAGCGGCCTCATTGAGACAGCCGCGATCATGCCTTTTCTTCCCGGTCTTTCGAAATATCTGATGGGTGAAAAACTGAAGCTGCCGTCGGTTGCGACATGGTGGTGCGGGCAGCCCGCCGCGCTCGATTGGGTTCTCAACCATCTCGATTCCGTCGTGGTGAAGCCGGCGTTTCCATCGCTTGGCATGGAGCCGGTATTCGGAGCGGAACTTCAGCAAAGCGAAAAGGGAAGACTGATCAAGCAATTGAGAGCGCACCCTCACGAGTATGTGGCGCAAGAGCAGATCGCTTTGTCTCATGCGCCGGTTTGGGATGGCGCGAACCTTCACTCGCGCAGCGTGGTGCTCCGTACATACGTGCTCAACACCGGCAATGGGTGGACGGCGATTCCCGGAGGATTGGTGCGCGTTGCCGAGGAGGAGGGATCGGTCGTCTCCATCCAGAGAGGCGGACACAGCAAGGACGCGTGGGTGCTATGGGACAGCCCGGTGGATACATTCAGCATGCTTCGCCCGCGCAATCAACCGGTTGCTTTGCGCCGTGAGTCGCCCAGTGTGCCAAGCAGCGTTGCCGATAATGTGTTTTGGTTAGGGCGTTATGTCGAGCGGGCCGAATCCCTGGCGCGAGTGGCGCGATCGTTGATCCCGCGGGTTCGGCGCGCCAGTCAGTCGGAACTCGGGTGCCTGATCCGGCTCCATAGCTGTCTTGAGACCCGTCAAAGCAAGTTGCGAAAGACAAAAAGAAGGCCCGCGACTTCACTCGAATTGGAACAGGAATTGATCTCTTTGATTTCCGACGCGAAACGAACCGACAGCCTGGTTGCCACATTATCAGAGGTGTCTCGCGTTGGCGGCAGCGTGCGCGAAAGGCTATCGTCCGATATGGTATTTCTGATCGGCCAACTGCGAGACTCAATCCGCAGTGAGCCCGGAGCGCCATTTCTTGAATATCCCTCGATGCTGACCGGGTGCCTGGAGCTTCTTTCCGCATTTTCAGGAATGGAGCGCGAAAACATCAACCGCGGATTGGGCTGGCTGTTCATGAGCATGGGGCGGCGTCTCGAGCGCGCGATCCATCTCACCAGACAACTTCGCGAGATCACAACGCCTCTTGGTGAGCAAGACTGGCCGCTCCTCGAGTGCTTGCTTGAAGTTGCCGACAGTTCCATGACCTACCGTTCGCGCTATTACACCACGCTCCAGCCGCTAGCGGTGCTGGACGTGTTATTTGCCGATGAGACCAATCCTCGGTCTTTGCACTTTCAACTGACCCATCTCGCACATCTCTATCAACAAATTCCCAGACACCTGCCCGATGACTTGAATGCGATGCACCAGGTTTCGGAACTGCTGCGAACCTTCGACTTGCAAAAACTCACTTATCCGCTTCCCGGAGCTGCAGCCGCTGTCAATCACTCCGACGATCTCTCTCGCCTTGAGAGCTTTCTTAGAGGATTGGAGTTACTCCTTCCTTCCTGGTCAAATAACTTATCGAGCAGGTATTTCAGCCACGCTCGCACCCTGCCAATCAGCATAGGCCTATGATCTACACCATCGTTCATCGATCTACCTGCAAGTACAAACATACGGTTTCGGTAGGGAAGCACGTGGCTTGCCTCAAACCTCGATCCCTGCCTCGCCAGCAGGTCGCACAGAGTGAACTTCACATTCAGCCAACCCCCGCCACCATGACCGAGCGAATCGATTATTTCGGAAACCTCCTCTGCTTTTTCACCGTGCAGGAACCGCACAGGGAACTGCTTGTAGAGGCGCGAAGTGAAGTAACAGTGCTGGACGAGTCAACATCCGGGCCGCAAGATTCGCCTCAGTGGGAAGAGGCAGTTCAACGGATTTCAACGGATCGGAGTCCGGAGGGACTTCAAGCCTATCAGTTTAGATTTGAGTCGCCGCGCATCAAGTTACGCCCGGAGTTTGCCGCTTACGGTTTGCAGTCGTTCACTCCCCAACGGCCCATGCGAGAAGCACTTCTCGATCTCACCGCACGTATCCACAACGACTTTAGCTTTGACTCAAAAGTCACGAACGTTCGCACCACGACCGAGGAAGTTTTTCGGAAACGGCGAGGCGTATGCCAGGATTTTGCTCATTTTCAAATTGCCTGCCTTCGATCCTTGAACCTGCCGGCACGCTATGTCAGTGGATACCTTCGAACTCATCCGCCACCCGGGCAACCGAGACTGGCAGGCGCCGATGCATCCCATGCCTGGGTGTCGGCTTATTGCCCAACGATCGGCTGGATTGACCTCGATCCGACCAATAATCTGGTTCCCTCGAACGGTCACGTGACGCTCGCGTGGGGCCGGGATTACGGCGACGTGAGTCCTCTGCATGGCCTGATCCAAGGCGGTGGACGGAATGATCTCTCCGTCTCCGTCGATGTCGAAGAGCTCGAATCGTGATGGTTGCAGACTGCGGAAAATTCTCGATTGGCTAGTTGGCCGCGAGCGGAGTTGCGACCTGTTCTTCGCTCGGCTTTGCCGCTTCTTCCTCGGTTACTACGGAGAAATGACGCAATTCTGCTGGTCCAAATGAGGTGGTCATGGCTACGTCGGAAGCATCCCGGCCCGTCGCCATGAGAACGCGGCCCAGCCTGGGTTGGTTATTGCGGGCATCGAAGGTCCACCACCTGCCATCGAGATAAACCTCGAACCACGCGCTGAAATCCATGGGCAAGACCACTGGGACGCCAATGTCGCCCAGATATCCCGTTGCATAACGAGCTGGAATGTTAAGCGCGCGGCAGAACGTAATTGCGAGATGTTGAAAGTCGCGGCACACACCAACGCGTTCGGTATAGACATCGAGGGCTGTTTTTGTAGGTCGTGCATGCTGATAGTTGAAGACCACCTTGTTGTGGACCCAGTTGCAGATTGCCTGAACGCGGCCCCAGCCGGGTTCGATGTTTCCAAACAATTCAAAAGCAATGTTCGAAAAGCGATCGACTTCACAGTAGCGGCTGTTAAGCAGGTAGGCGAGAATCTCATTTGGCAAATCGCCCACAGCCATCTCGCGAGCGGATAGATTGATCTCATCCGGATTGTTCGAGGCTCGAATGAGTGTCGAGTTAGTCAGCCGAAGAAGCCCCGAAGGCGCAACGAAGCGGGAGCAGCGATTTCCAAATGTGTCGATGTAGCTAGTGATCGCAAGTTCAGGTTCCGTCTGCAATTCGTCCGGCTCCAGTAAATCGGGAACCCGCGATGGGTGCACGTTGAGAAGCGCAACGATTGCGACGGTGGTCGGAATCTGGAATTGAATGTCGTACGCAAGTCGAATCAACATTTGTGGGCTTCTTCGCTTTCGCGTTATGGGTTGGCTGTGAGATGGTTTCAGGATGCACGAGCGGCGACACAATCATTGTCTCACCCAATAAGATGCAAGAAAACCGAAAGACGTCTTATGGAAGGCCAATTTCGAAGACATTTTGTGATTCGCACGAAGAATGAGCAACTCCGACCTTCTCACGAGGGAGGATGCTTAGTGATCTGTAATGTGACAAATCTGAAGACTTTTTTGCATTATCCGAAGAAGTTGGCATAGGCGCAAATGCTAGCTGTGTCTATGGAGTTTCATAATGAAAGCTCTGAGCCGCTGGAGTGCGCTTGTTTTCGCTATTCTGATTTTCAATTCATTGCCCGTCAAAACGCAGCAACCGAGCCAGACGCTGGTCGGACACGTTCCACATGTCGTATTAGCAAACGCGGTGAAGCCTGTCGGTCCACTTCCCCTGACACAGCGTCTGAATCTGTCGATCGTGCTCCCACTCCGAAATCAGGATCAGCTCACCAGCCTTTTGAGCAGGCTGTACGATCCCTCCAGTCCCGACTATCATCACTTCCTCAGCGTGGCTCAGTTCACCGAACAATTCGGACCGACGGCGCAGGATTTCCAGGCTGTGGTGGATTATGTCGAAGCGAACGGCATGAAGGTCTCCAGCAGACCTGCGAATCGAGTGGTGGTCCCGATCAACGGAACTACAGAGCAAATCCAAAAAGCGTTCCAGGTAGCGATGAAGTTCTATCCCCATCCTACGGAGAACCGGGCATACTATTCTGCGGATCGAGAGCCATCGCTTGCATTGAATGTACCGATCGCACACATCGCGGGCCTGAATAACTTTTCGATTCCCCACGCGATGGTACTCAAAGGGCCGGTAGAACGGAGCCTTATCAGCACGGCCGTTCAAGGCTCGGGCCCCGGAGGAGAGTACCTGCCCTCCGATATGCGAGCGGCTTATTACGGGGGAACTGCACTTACTGGTGCGGGACAGACAGTAGCACTGCTGCAGTTCGATGGGTACGACATCGCTGACGTGATCGCTGACCTGAATGGGGCGGCTACCGCAGACACCGACGGCAGCAATTACGTACTTAACTACACTGAAACCGGGAGCGGAACTTCTTACAGAATACCCGTAAACAATGTGCTGCTAGATGGGGCCACCGGACAATCGGCTTCGAATGACGATGCCGAGGAGGCTTTGGACATTGCTCAGGTAGTGGGAATGGCGCCGGGAGTAAGCCAGATCCGTGTCTACATTGGCAATTCGGATATCGACATTCTGAATGCTATTGCCTCGGAGAATCTTGCCAAGCAAGTCTCCATTTCATGGACGTGGGCCCCCGATGATCCGGCGACGGACGACGCCGTTTTTGAGGAATTCGCCGCGCAGGGCCAGAGTGTTTTCGTGGCATCGGGGGACTACGGCGCATTCAGCCCTAGTTTTGCCTCTTACTATCCAGCAGAGGACGATTGGGTCACAAGTGTAGGTGGGACGCACCTGTCGACAAACGGTGCCGGCGGGACCTGGAACTCTGAAACTACTTGGACTCGCGGGGGTGGGGGCATTAGTCCGGATAACATTCCAATTCCTGGCTGGCAAGCGGGCATCGCGACTTCGTCGAACCAAGGATCGAACACTTTCCGAAATGTTCCAGACATAGCGATGGAAGCAGATTTTGATAACTATACCTGCAGCATGGGCATTTGTTCCGGCGGCTATGCCGGCACGAGCTTTGCCTCACCGCGATGGGCAGGTTTCATGGCGTTGTTAAACCAGCAGGCAGTCGCAAATGGCGGATCGACGATGGGATTCTTCAATGTCAACTTGTACGGGGTTGCAGAAGGATCCGAGTATGGCAGCAGTTTCCACGATGTCAGCAGCGGAAACAACGGCTATTTCAGCGGGTACAGCTTCAACGCGGAACCCGGATACGATCTTGTGACCGGATGGGGGTCCCCCAATGGCCAAGCACTGATTGACGCGTTTGCGCCGCCGACGAGCAGCGGATTCGAACTGTCAGCAACGCCCAATACTCTGAGCATCAGCCCGGGAACAACGCTCACTGTTTCTGTTACCATTCATGATCTTGGCAGCTTCTCTGCGCCGGTGGCCCTCTCGATATCGGGATTGCCGAGCGGGGTCACGGGAAGCTTTTCCCCAGTTTCAACCACTACCTCGTCTATTCTTACTCTTACGGCAGGAACGTCGATGCTAGGTGGAATTGCGTTGGCCCGGATTAGGGGCACCGCAGACAGCCTGACGGCCAGTACAGGGTTGTCCCTTACGATAAATGCACCGCTCAGTGTATTGTCGATTACCAGTCCTGCGGTGCCCGCGGCGCCGGTTGTGGCCACGACATTTAAGCCCGGCGCAACGATTGGGGTAAGCGGATCATTAGTGGGCGCTTTTCAAAACCTCTCGATTCAATGGGCAGAGGGCGCCAGTCCATCTGGCGGTTGGAGCACCGCCGGCGTCTCGCTCAACCTGCAATCGAGTTCGGGGACCGTGATCAATCAACTGCTCGGCACCTGGGACACATCGTCGATAACAACCGCCGATTACTTCACGATCCAGCTTTCGGGCCAACTGTCGGGAACAACATATACAGCGAGTACTATCGTCTACCTCGACCCGAATCTCGCTTCCCAACATTGGCCGAAATGGTTCAACGCATTCTCTAACGAAAACATGGTGCCAATCAGCATACTGGATTCGAACCAGAACAATCGCCTTTTGCTTGAGACGGATTGGTGGCGGGCATCCCAGGACACTTCGCAAATGCGGGACTTTTCCGGTGATGGAACTTCTGTCCTTTCTCTGCCATTTTCAGAGGGAGGCACATTTTCATCCTCGCCGGCTGCGGGAAATCTGAACATGATGGCCGGGGACGATCTGGTTGGGGCGGACGGGAATGGTGTTCTAATCTACCATTCCGACTACTCTACCCAGCGTCTGACCCCTGATTTTGCGACATACGGATATCTGCTGTTCTTGCCATCTCAGCCTATCTTGACAGACATTGATAATGACTCGCTCCTTGAAGTTGTGGCCATGGGTCACGAAGGGAATGATGGAGTTGGCGGTGCCAACGCGGGCACACCAGAGGGGGTAGCGTATTTGTTCGCATGGAAGAACACTGGCCAAGTGGTGAGTAATTTCCCCATCGTCGTACCTGACGAGAATCTCCTTTTGACCTACTACAACGTACCGCGCTATGTCATTGGCGATGTAAATGGCGATGGTTCAAAAGAGTTAGTAGTTATCGCAGGAACGTCTGCCACAACGATTACTCCACTCATGTTTGATTCGCATGGCAACCAGCTACCGTGGCAAGCACCCACGATCGGTTTCCCTTGCCAGTTGTCGATGGCGGATCTCGACCATAATGGCATGCTCGAGACAATTATTTTCGAATGTGGTGGGACGCTGCACGTATTGCAGCCCGATGGTTCAGAAAGACCCGGTTGGCCGCATCAGGTCGCTTACGCAATCGGATCAGTCACGGTAGGAGACCTCTATCAGGATGGCCAAGAGGAGATCGTACTTTGTTCCGGAGATATTCATATCTACCACACAGATGGAACTGAGATCACCGGACCATGGCCAATGCTTGGAAATTACAACTTGAGCACCGAGTTTTTCTATACGGCAGCCATCTTGGCCGACATCAATGGGGATGGATATCCGGAGATCATCACTTCGGTGGAAAGGGCTGTGACGAATGGTCCTTCAGCGCTGCCTGCTTATATGACAGCACAGTTGGTTGCCCTGGACCGCTTCGGAAATACAGTTGGAAGCTGGAACCTGCCGGGAGCCGGACCCAGTAGTACGCCTGGAGAGTTCGTTTATCCGGTAGTGGGCGATTTCAATAATGACGGTCTCGCGGAGATCGCGGTCCAATATGGTTTAGTCAATCAATCCGGAGGTGCACCCACGACGGAAGTGACGATGTTTTCGACGGGCAGGCCTTTCAATCCAAGTGCAAACGACTGGCCGATGCTTTACCAGAATTCGCAAGGGACCTCCGTGTTGCGAAGGGCAGCAGCTCCGAGCATCACGCTCGACTCCTCTTCGAATCCTTCATCGTCGGGGCAGGGTCCAACTTTTACACTGACTGTCACCGGGGCATCACCCGGCAGCAACCAGCCTACGGGAATCGGCAATCTGCTTGATGGCGCAACCAATGTTGGCGCGTGTGTTCTGTCGAATGGAAGTTGCACTATATCTCCAAGCTTGGCCATCGGAAATCACACTCTCACGGGAGGCTATGTAGGAGACAAAAACTTCTCTGATGCGTTGTCTTCGCCATTGAATGAGGTGATCGTCAACTCGACCACAGCGGCTCCGTCTTTCAGCCCGGCACAGGGAACCTATACAACCCCGCAGTCTGTGACCATCTTCGACTCCACTCCCGGCGCAGTGATTTACTACACCACTGACGGCAGCACACCGACCATCGGTTCACCGGTCTACGGCGGACCAATGACCGTCTCGGCTATTGAAACCATCCAAGCCATGGCAACCAGTCCAGGATATTCTGACAGCGTGGTTGCATCAGCTTCCTATGTTGTTCTGCCGCCAGTTATATTGCCGCTACCGGAACCTGCACCACCACGCAATTCTTTTTGATCTCAGACTTTACTCCGATTGATCGACATCACCATCGATAGCGGCCCAGCATAACGCATTTACTCCCGAATCTTTGTGAGGTGAACGTTAAAGCCGGTTTTGGGGAGCAATGCCGTCAACTCGAAGACGCGAAATCCGTCGCCTGTAATATCGGTGCGGCGATAGACCTCCGGCTCGGTCTCCACAATCTCGCGCCCTCCCGTCAATACGCTCATGTAGAGGTCCGCCTCGTGAATATCCGCTGCCGCGCCGCTGTTTGCTGAAGTCACGGCCTCAGCAACATAACTGCGCATCAGCTTCGGCCAATACTTCGAGAGCAACTCCGTGCTTGCGAATACATCGGCCCACAGAACACGACCATTCACAGCGACAACTACGCCGACTGCGCCCTTGGCTCTCAGTTCGCGCAGGATCGCCTGCTCGCTCTCAGCGCCTCCGTATGTAGAGACAATCTTTGCCACTGGTGCACTCGCAAAGACCTTGGCGTAAGAACTTGTTCCCTCCACGGACGCTGCATCGGCGCTGCTCAGGTTCCTTGCAACCTCAGCATTCGATGCGCGAACATTGGCCCAAACCCGGCTTTGATCGTGCTCGGCCATCGCCGGCGTGCGCACGCTCGGCTGAGCCATCTGCGCGCCCATCGATCCAAAACTGGGGCTTGATCCTACCCAGCGTCCTGGTTCCACGCAAAAGACTCCGAGGTCGATCGGTCCTGTATTCGCCGGGACAATGCGGTCGGTGCCAATTACACGATCCTGTTTTCCGCCGGTAACAATCTCTCCCGCAAGCAGCAGCAGCGGATGACTCGAGTTGTTGTAGAGCACAAGGCGATTGACCTGAGCGCCTTCGTGCCGCGGCGGTATCGACTGGCCCGGCCGGATCAGGCCCCGCTCGTCCCCGGCTTCGGTCACCGTGACCTGTCCTGAACGAACGCCCTCATCGAGCGTCATCAGTTGCGAGGTGTCGTAGGAGTGATTGGACACCACAGGGAAGACGGCCAGATTGCCGCGCACAATTGCCGGCAATACTTTGAAGCCGCCCTGATCGCTGGGACCGCCGGCAAATGCGGGAATAGCCAGCATCAGGCCGCAGCAAGCGGCTAAAGCTATCTGCGCACCATTGCGCAAACCTTGACTCCAGAAACTCAAACCATTTGTCATCGCATCCTCCTTTTACTGTCCATTGCTGCCCTTGTACAAAAGAAGAACGCCGGTCTTCAGGTTTCTTGCAGGAAATTTGCTAACATTGGTAGCAATGCCTCCCAGCCCGCCTAATCCGGTCCCGTCAAGTCTGGTTGAAGACATTTGTCTGGGGCGAGCTGTGCTTGATGCCATCGCGCAGCGCTACAACGAATCTGATGCCGCGCGTTACGGCATAACACCGCACCGCTTCCAAGAGATTGTGGCCGCAGTGGTGGTTCGCTATGCAGCGAATACAGACGAAACCGTGCAAGTGGAATTGGTGGCTATGCTGCGAGTCGGGGACCTGGCTCTGGCGCGTGCCTGCTCCGCTGGAAACGAGCACGCATGGGATATATTCCTTGGTCGTTTTCGCGCATCGCTTTTTGAAACGGCTTATCGAATTGCCAGGGACGAAGCGACAGGCCGCGAACTGGCCGACGGACTCTATGCTGAACTCTTCGGAATGCCCAACAGTGAAGGACGCCGAATTTCAAAGCTCGACTATTACATGGGGCGCGGTTCCCTCGAAGGCTGGCTCCGCAGCGTGCTCGCGCAGCAGCATGTGAACCGCTGCCGTGCACAAGCCAAAGACGTGAGTCTCGATGAACAGGTCGAGGCTGGCGTTTCGTTCGCGGCTAGTCCTCAAATAAGCGATGCCCAGATAGATGATCGTGTCGCTGAGGCTGTTACTCAATCGCTCGCCGAAGTTAGTAACGAGGAACGCTTTCTTCTCGCATCCTATTATCTCGACCGCCGAACCCTGGCTAACATTGGACGCCAGTTGTGTGTGCATGAATCCACCATCAGCAGAAAACTTGAGAAGCTGACGGGTGAATTGCGGAAGCGGATTCGAAAGCGTTTGCAGGTCGCGGGAATCAATTCTCGGCGTTGCGACGAACTCCTGCTGGAGCTTGATGTGCGCGACCTCAATGTAAATGTCGCGGAAAATTTGCGGCAAGAAAGACCAGTCGAAACGTTCTAACTTCAGGATCAGTGACGTGAATCGATCAGAATCCAATCCGCTGCGAAGGGAACTGGCACAACGTCAGCACGACGGGCCTCACCCCGATTCCGACTTACTTGCGGCTTTCTCTGAAGGTGCGCTCCTGCAAGACGAGCGTCAGCAGGTGTTGGCGCACCTCTCAGCTTGCGCTGATTGCCGCGAAGTACTGAGTATTGCTGCTGCCGTGGCGGCGGATTCGGCGGGCCATCTCAAGCCATTTCTTTTAGGGCGCCCGTCGAACCCGGCGCAACGTACATGGCTACCCTGGGCGAGCATAGCTGCGGGTCTCCTGGTTGTTTCTACGGCAGCTCTCGTCTATCAGCAGAAGCTGCTTTTGCCAAAGAACACAACCGTGGCAACCAAGGAGGCGATGCAACTTCCCTCGTCTACGATCTCGCAACCGCCGCCATCGCTCTCAGTGAAAAAGCCGGAAGCGCTCAGCGAGACGGCGAAGAGTCAAAGGTCAAACCAGTTGCCAGCGCCATCGCCTTCAGAGAACACTTCCGTCGCAAGAGCGATTCCGGAAGCCCAGATCGAAACAGCAAGAAAGTCCGATTTCAATCAGCATCGTTCCTACCCAACCAGCGCAGACGCTGACGAAATTGCAACTCCCGGTGCAACCTCACTAAGAGATGCTCCGGCCCGATCCGCCTCTGCCTTTGCGGGCGCTGCGCCAGCAAGGGAAGTATCGAACGCTTCGATGGCTGCGGGGGTTCGTCCGCGCTGGCGAATTAACAGCCTGGGACAACCGGAACGCACTTTCGGCGATAGCGCGTGGCAGATAGTTCTACCCAAAGAACAATCAAAGATGCGCGTAGTTTCGGTCTTCGATAATGAGGTTTGGATCGGCGGCGACAATTCGCGTCTCTATCACTCCACGGACAACGGCGCCACTTGGAACCTGGTTGTTTTACCAAGCAAAGATAACCGAGAGCGTTCCATCGCACACATTCACTTTCAGACTGCCCAGTCTGGCACGGTTGAATGCGATGATGGAACCGTCTGGACAACATCGAATGGTGGAAGCACGTGGAAATGAAAGTGGATTGCAACCTGATCGCCGCTATCTCTCTCCACTTATAACTTCATATTCGAGATGGAATGGCTTCAGAGGTTGGTCCTTCGCTAAATGATCTTGAGCAATCACTGCATTCAATTGTTCAAGACGCTCAGAGGGCAGCGGGTGCGAGCGGAAATAACCTGTCAATCCGTCGATCGCGACCTGACTTAATTCGCCTGTAGGCGTTTCTGCGTGGATCACATATTCGCGTTGCAGTTTTCCCAATCTCTTCGTCATTTTTACAGCGCCTTGAGGCGAATAGCCGGCCGCCGCCGCAATGCGTAGTCCTTCGCGGTCCGCTTCAAACTCCTGATCTTTGCTATAACCAGCCTGCCACAGGGACATAGGAATCTCGGCCACGGCCGCCACGATGTCGAGGTTCAGGCTTTTCAGCTTTGCTTCAATTTGCACGCGTTCGACGGCATGAAAGTGATCGATATGTTCCAGCTCATGTCCAAGGACGAACGCAAGTTCATCTTCGCTTGTCATCTGATCCAGAAGACCCTTGCCGATGAAAACGTGGCCGCCCGGCAGCGCAAAAGCGTTGATTAGATTGACATCGCCGATGAGATGAAAACGATAGTTGAGCTTGCGCTTTGCATGCGCCGCAACGTGCTCGCCCACAGCGTTCAAATATTGCTGGGTCGCATGAATCTCTGCACTCTGTTCGGGTTGTGCGGATGTATATTGGCGGGCAAGCTCGTCGCCAATCTGCATTTCCTGCTCGTCGGAGATGCGCGTGAATTGCATGGGCGCGCGCGTTATGTCACGCTGCCAATCCGCAGCCATATCGACGACAGCATTGGCGTTCACGGCGTCGTGGCGCTTTTGGTGTTGCGCGAAATAAAGAGCGCCGCCGGTAATCAGCAACACAACAACCAGTGCAAGTGCGTGCTTCATAGCAACCGCCTGACGGTCTCGCGATATCTCCCATAGAGAAACGGAATTGCGCTCATGGCAGCCCCAACGACGATGAGAGTGATATAACGGTCCGTCCCATTCAACCTCCAGAAATCGAGGCAGGCAATCTTGCCAACGCAGGTTGACAAGAGTAAGAGTCCCGTAATCCGAAAGCTTCGCTCGCTGACTATGAATCCCAATAGAACTACCAAAACTCCTTCAATACCCCACGACAGTGTCACCATTCCCGCATTCATCTTGATCGCAATCATGATGGTAATCAGCGCGACTGGAGCGAAAAAGAACCATTGTTCGCTGCGCTTCAGGAAAAGACAGCGACCGAGCAGCGATTCAATCGGATGTTCAGCGTAGCGCTTTCGCAGCCGGAATGTGATTGGCAATGCTGCCAATAGAAGAGCAGATGTGATTGCCAGAACAACGAAGTTCCCACGCCATCCATCCGAAGTGAAGTAGCTTCCGCCGAAGATGTTATGTGCAATTCCCCGGCCGACGATTCCCAGCGTCAGAAGAACTGCCTGCTGCAGGAACACCTCTTTGTCCAGCGCCCATGTCGCAATCACCAACGCCAGTGCGAGAGCGGCCCAGGCAACTACGATCCACTCGACGGGCATCTCGAAATACAGAACCGCGGCAATGCATACGGTCCCGAAATAAGCGATGAGATCGCGCGGTGACCAGCTTCCGATCTCCGGCTTTGCCTTGTCCGATTGCAACCGCGACCACACGAAAAAGAAGATCAGCGCAATCGGAACAACCGTGTAAATGCGCGGACTAAGCGACTCGCCAGGCAAAGTTGCCGCTGCCAGATTTACAAAAAAGATGCGAGCAAACGCCGCGGATAGTGCCGTGTATCCCTGCAAGCGAATCTGTTTTTGCTGCCTCCATGTACCTAACTCGAAAAGCACGAGCCCAAAAGCAGCCAGGCCAAGCGCCACACTGACGGGTTGCAACTCGCTCCACAACAGCCACGCGACGAGAGCGGAAGCTACCCAGGTATACACATGCCGCGCATTCAGCGTTTCAGGCATTCGCACCCAACGCGCCAAAGCGTAGAGGACTGCAATCACAATCGAAACGGTGATAAGTCCGCGATCAATACCGCGCCATGTACCTTGCACATACAGGTTGAGAGAGATCGTCTGCAACACGGCCAATAGCGCAAGTACATGCGCCTGATAGGGGAATTCTTCGACATCGAAGATGCGGTCGATGATGGCAAGCGCCAGCGCGAAGACCGCCCAAACGGGTGCAAGCCAGAGTTGCGGAGACTCGTTCCAGGCTAACGCCGCGAGTAATGCCGTGGCTGTGCATGTATAAAGCCACGCGGCAGAACGGCGGTAAGAGGCGTCGCGCAAGGTGCAATAGCGTGAGATGGCATAAAAGGCTGCTGCACAGACGAGGATAGAAGGATAGCGCTTCAATGAACCTGACGCAAAGAGATTCGCTCGAACCAACTGGGCGACCACACCAATTGCGAGCACATGACCCTGAAATGCAAGGTCCCGAAGTTTCATGCGACGGCCAATGAGACTGAGGGCAACCGCAAGCGCCATCCATACGGGCGCTATCCACACAGGCGCCACATCGCACCATGCGAGCAGAACCAGCAACGATGATCCGGCCCACAACATCACCATACGAATGTGAAGACGAATATCATCGAATCCTGAAAGCGCCCATGCGGTTCCATAAAGGATCAGCGAAAGGATCGGAATCGTAACCAGGCGAAGAGTAATGTGCTGAGGATATACATCGGAAAGATGACAGTTGATGATTACTGAGGTGAACCATACCGGGACGAGAAGCAGTGATCCCTGCGTCAATAGATGATTGTCATCCAGATACTTTTTGCCGAGGATTGCGCCCAACATCAGCGCAGCCCAGCCAATCGCCGTCCAGTCTCCAGTAAACGCGGCCCATACTCCGAGAAAGGCTGTGATACAACCGATGTAGCTATGGAAAGTTACGATGTGTCCGTCGAATGATCCGAAGAGTGAACTCCATTTGCGGCGAATGAAAAGTGCGTTCGCATAAAACAGTGCGCTGCATGTGAGCAGCAGAATGCCGTCCTGCATGCGCGGCAGATCCGAATGCTGGCGGAAGTCGACGATGCCCCAAGCTTCATAGATCACCAACAGCCCAGTTACGAGTCCAGCAATCAGGCCGAGCCTGCGAAACAGCACTTCCAGTTGAGCGATTCCGGCCACGATCAGCACTTCGGCCGCAATCATCCAGAAAAATGCAATGTTGTTGCCACTGAACTTGAAGGGCACTGACGCAAACATCAGCATGGTACCTATCACTGTCAGCAAGATGAATGCGGGGCGGCGGCGGCGAGTTACCGGCAGTTGACCAAAGATAAATTCCGCCGCACCGATTGCGAGTATTCCGTAAAAGGCAAGCTCTGGGCGTGTGGATTGAAACTTCATCACCGAGCCAAGAAGCATAGTGTTCAGCAACGCCGCAATGGTCGAGATCTTTTCGTCCCGTGGTGTGCTGATGCGGCGCGCAACATAGGAGATGCGAAAGATTGCCCAATAGAATATAAGAATGATCGCGCTCGGCCAGAACTGGGGAAACAAGTGACCTGATACGCCATCGGGAAATAGCTTGTAAAGCCAGTAAAAATGATTGCCGTAGCTGGCCAGGATTCCAAAGACTTCAAGTTCAAACCAGCCCATGCGCAGGGCGATAGCGACGATGCCGGCCGCAAGGATGATTCCCGCAGACAGCGCATAAACGCTGTCTTGACTCAGCGCGACAGTAGAGAAAGCCAATAAAAATGCAAGTCCTGTGACCAACTGCGATTTGTAGCGCAAGGTGTGCGCCACCATTGCAATCGCTACTATGAGCAAAAGTATGCAGTTGAGTGTGTTGGAACTCATGACTGTCATGGGCGGGACATGATACATCGCATAGGTCGTAAAAAAGAGCAGCGCCCAGCCTCCACCGATTCCCGTTCGACCAATCAGGCGATAGCGCTCTTTGCCCTCAAGCCAGATTCCTCCTCCCAGCATCGCCCCGGCAACAGCGTAAATCATCGCGACTCTCGGCCCCGGTCCCATGGAAAGCAGTTGCAGGCTAGCCCAACCCGCGACCCCTAGCACAAGCAGGACGATACCGATCTTGCCGAAGAGGTTTCCGCCCAGTAACTCCTCGAATGGCAGCGTGGAGCGCAGGCGTTCGGCAAAACTCTTGCGCGGCGGCTCAGGCTTACGCGGTGCTGAAGGCGGGGGGCTGACCTGGACCTTCGCGTAGGGCGGAACAGCGCGGGCTGCGACAAACTCGGCATACTCGTCTTTGATGGAAACGCCTGGCCTGGCAGGGGTGGCGCCCCGCTGGGCGAGGTGCTGAAGCCAGGCCGCGTCGTTCAACGAAGCGGTGGTGTTGATTGTTCCAGGGGTATTGACTACTGGTCGAGCGGGAACTGGCTCAGGCTCTGGAAGCACTGGAGCTGGCTCTGTTTGCTTCAGATAAACATAAGGCGGGGGGACGACCATCGCTGCTTGCGGCTCAAACGGTGGCGGCGCAGCGGGCGTTGACGGAGTGTGCTCCTGATGAGCGACCGGTGCTGGCGCGGCATCCTGGATGAAAACAGTAGACGGTTCTGGAGCGGGTCTCTCACTTCGTTTTTCGGCGGCGGGAACTGGCGAAGCGGCAGCGCCTTGCTGAGCCGCCGGCCGCGAGAGCTGTGCGAGTTCATGGCGCAGGTCGGCTATCTCCCTGTTAAGGTCCGAGATTTTCCAGGTTGCTCCGTCAAGTCGCTGGCGAAGAGTTCCGGTCCGACCCAAAGCTACAAAGGCGACAATTCCGCTAATCAGGGCAATAAGCAGTTCCATGCTCGTTTCCTCTTTACCGCGAGAAAAGTGAATGACTAATCCTAGAACGGCTTCGTCAACGACTCTTGCAATAAACTTTGCAAGAAAGTGCCGAAGCGCCGTTCTGACAGAAAGAGAGGTCCGGTGCGTATTTCGATGACACGGCAGTATAAACAATCTGAGTGAAGCCGCGCTATAATCGAGAACACTCCATCCAATACCCTATGACCGAGACCAGTTCAAGCACGAACGCCGAGGTTATGCCAGTTTTGTCTGAAGTGCGGCGCAGCGAGCGCGGCTTTTGGGCACTGATCGTTACCCAGTTTCAAGGCGCCTACAGCGATAACATCTTGAGAAACCTGTTGCTGGCCATGATTGTCGGCATGGGGCTGGCGGGTAATGAGCGCTCCAGCTTTGTCTCTTTAGTTACCTTTCTCTTCTCCATGCCCTTTGTGCTCTTCAGCATGATGGGCGGCTGGCTTGCTGATCGCTTCAGCAAGCGGCGAGTCACGCTCTGGACCAAAGGAATGGAAATCGCTGCCATGACCGTTGCAACTGCGGGACTGGCGAACCACTCCCAGGCCACTTGCCTGGTTGCACTCGGTTTGGTTGCGACCCAGGCAGCTCTTTTCGGTCCTTCGAAGTATGGCTTGCTGCCGGAGTTGCTGCCTTCCAAGCGTTTGTCCTGGGGTAACGGTGTCATCGAACTCGGAACCTTTCTCGCCATTATTGTTGGCACGGTTACCGGCGCTGCCTTGGCGGAGCACTTCCACGGACGCGAGGTTTATGCCGGCTACTTCCTGTTGACCCTCGCAGTGATCGGCTTCTTCACGAGTCTTGGCATCGATCGGGTTCCTGCCGCAGCACCCGACAAAAAATATCGCATCAATTTTCTCGGCGACCTTTGGCAGCAGATTGGATTGATGCGCCGCGACAAGGCGCTCTTTCTCGCCGTTGCCGGTAACACCTATTTCTGGTTTCTGGGTTCACTGCTGTTTTCAACCGTTGTCGTCTATGGACCGGATGTCTTGCACATTGGGCAGACAAAGACCGGATACCTGAATGCCGCGCTCGCCATCGGCATTGGTATTGGAAGCATGATCGCTGGCCTTGTCAGTGGTAACAAAATTGAATACGGACTTATTCCGCTCGGCTCCATTGGAATGACCTGCACAGGACTTGCGCTGGGCGGAATGCAATTCGGTCTTGTTGGTTCAGGAGTGCTGCTCGCGCTTTTGGGCTTTTGGGCAGGATTCTACGCAGTGCCGGTCAATGCGCTGATTCAGCATCGACCGGCGGAGAAGGATAAAGGCGGCATCATCGCGGCTGCAAACCTGCTTTCTTTTGTCGGTATCGCGATTTCGTCAGGCGTCTACTTCGTCTTTACCAGGTACATTCATCTCAATCCTCGCGGAGTAATTGTCGCCGCCTCCTTGATTACCTGCATCGGCACAGTCTATGTGCTGATGTTGCTGCCGGAGTGGTTTGGGCGCTTGATTCTGTTCTTCTTGACTCATACGGTCTATCGCGTGAAGGTGTTGGGGCGCGATAACTTCCCTGATAAGACAGGCGCGCTGCTGGTATGCAACCACATGTCATTTGTTGATGTGTTATTGCTGATTGCTTCGACCGACAGACCCATTCGATTCCTGATGTACAAGGGAATCTACGATAACAAGATAATCAAACCCTTTGCCAAAGCGATGAAAGCTATCCCAATCTCGAGTGAGCAGCGCCCTCGTGAGATGATTCGCTCGCTGCGCACGGCCAGCGATGCACTTCACGACGACGAGATAGTCTGCATCTTTGCCGAAGGCCAGATCACGCGGACCGGGCAATTGCTGCCTTTCCGCCGAGGCCTTGAAAGAATCATGAAGGGCGTCGAAGTGCCGATTATCCCCGTGAACCTCGACGGTGTGTGGGGCAGTATCTTCAGCTTTGCGCGAGGCCGTTTTCTATGGAAAATGCCGCAGCGCATTCCGTACCCAGTCACTGTAAGTTTTGGCAGTCCGATGCCGGCATCTTCTTCCGCGATTGCAGTTCGGCGTGCCGTGCAGGAGTTACAGGCAGAAGCCTTCCAACAGCGCAAGCGGCGCATGAAGACACTCGATCGCGCGTTTGTCCACTCCGCTCGACGCTTCCCTTTGCGCTTTATGATGGCCGATGGAAAAACGCCTAAAGTGACATTCGGCTCTGCGCTTGCCAAGACTATTTTTATTGCGAGAAGACTGCGCGCTCAAATCGGTGAGCGGCAAATGATCGGTCTCTTGTTACCGCCTTCAGTTGGAGGAGCGCTTACCAACTATGCACTTGTGATGCTCGGCCGCATTCCCGTCAATTTGAACTACACGGCGTCGAGCGAAGTCATTGCATCGTGCGCCAGCCAGTGCGGCGTAGACGTGGTCATCACCTCAAAAGCATTTGTCGAGCGCTTCCCGAAACTTGAGATTCCCGGTCGAACGCTTTTTCTTGAAGACGTTTTGCAGTCACCAGGCCAGATAGAGAAGATAGCCTCGCTCGCACTTGCGTGGCTCACGCCTCAATGGCTGCTCTACAAGGCTATTGGCGCAAAGCGCATTGTCTCCAAGAGCACCGTAGACGAGTTGGCAACTGTGATTTTTTCGAGCGGCAGCACCGGCGATCCCAAAGGAGTCATGCTGACGCACTTCAATATTGTTTCGAATATTCAGCAGGTTTCGCAGGTTTTCATGCTCGACGGTGGAGACAAGATACTGGGCATCCTGCCTTTCTTTCACTCGTTTGGATTTATGGCGGGGCTATGGATGCCGGCTGTAAATGGCATCGGTGTTGTCTATCATCCAAACCCGCTGGATTCGAAAGTGATCAGTGAGTTAGTCGGCAGATACAAAGTCACCTTCCTGATTGCGACGCCGACTTTTCTGCAAGCTTATATGAAGCGTTGCTCGCCGGAGAGCTTCGGCAGTTTGCAATTTGTTCTTGTTGGCGCGGAAAAGCTTCCTGAGCGGGTTGCTCTGGCATTTGAAGACATCTTCGGCATCCGCCCCCTGGAGGGCTACGGCTGCACCGAGTGTTCCCCTGTAGTCACTGTGAATGGCCGCGACTTTCGTGCGCCGGGATTCCGGCAGGTGGGCGCAAGGCGCGGAAAGATCGGTCATCCGCTGCCGGGCGTTTCCGTGAAGGTGGTCGATCTCGATTCTGGCGAGTCAGTAACTCCCGGCATACCGGGAATGTTGCTCGTCAAAGGGCCGAACGTGATGAAGGGTTATCTAGGCAAGTCCGAGAAAACTGCCGAAGTTCTGCGCGACGGATGGTACACCACCGGAGATGTTGCGGTGATGGAAGAGGACGGCTTTCTGACCATTACTGACCGGCTCTCTCGTTTCAGCAAGATTGGTGGCGAGATGGTTCCGCACATCAAGATTGAAGACAAGTTACAAGAGTTAGCCGGACTTACGGAGCAGGTCTTCGCTGTAACCACATTGCCCGACGAAAAAAAGGGCGAGCGCCTTGTGGTCGTTCATACGCTTGCTGAGCAGAAACTCGCGCCAGTGCTGGAGAAATTGGCGCAATGCGATCTACCGGCCCTGTGGAAGCCGCGGCCGAATCAGTTCTTCCATATCGACGCATTACCCGTTTTGGGAACCGGAAAAATTGACCTGCGAGGCGTAAAGGCTTTCGCCGCCGGATTGGCATAACCGAAAGCAAATCTCACTGCCGATGCGCTAATGTTCGATAACGACTCATCGCCGCGGGGAACGGCTGCAGCGCACGTTCGAAGATTCCCAGGCTGTAGGCGATCGTCAGCCCGTAGTTGGTAATGGGCACACTCGCCTGCTGGCATTGCAAGATGCGGCTGAGCATCTGGCGGCGATTCCACATGCAGGCTCCGCAGTGAATCACCAGCTTGAAGCTGGCAAGATCGTTGGGAAAATCGCGCCCCTGCATCGGCACAAAATCCAGTTTGACGCCGGTGTACTGCGTCAACCAGCGAGGGATTTTGACGCGGCCGATATCTTCGCCGATGGGATGATGCGTGCATGCCTCCGCGATCAATACACGGTCGCCCAAGCGCAATTTTTCGACGGCCAGTGTGCCCTCAACCTGCGCCGCAAGATCGCCTTTGAAGCGTGCCATGAGGATGGAGAAGCTGGTCAGCGGCACTTCGGGTGGTGTATCGGCTGCGACCTTTAAAAATGCCTGCGAATCGGTGATCACCAATTTCGGCGGCTTCTTGAGCCGATCGAGAGCCGTGCGCAGTTCGCGTTCTTTCACCACCATGCACAGCGCATCGGAGTCGAGCAGATCGCGGATGGTTTGCACCTGCGGCAAAATCAGCCGTCCCTTGGGCGCTTCCTTGTCGATCGGTACCACCAGCACTGCAAGTTCGCCCGGGCCTACAAGGTCACCGGCAATCGCAGGTGAGTCAATAAAATCCGGCGGCGCAAGATCCAGCAGTGCCTCGCGCAGTTCGATCAAGCCCTGTCCGCCAGTCGCCGAAGCCAGCACCACGCGCAGTTCATCGCGGCGCAGCCTCTCTACCAACTCCGGATTCGGCGTGGCAGCATCTGTTTTGTTGAAGACCACCACCGTGGGCGTTTTTTGCACGGCAAAGTCTCTCAACAATCCCTCTTCAAACTCGCCCCAGATGCCCGCTTCCGCCACCAGCACAGCAATTTCTGTACGCTCCAGAGCCTGCCGTGTCTTTTCAACTCTCAGTAATCCAAGGCTACCCTCTTCATCGATGCCGGCCGTATCAATAAAGAGCACCGGCCCGAGCGGGAGCAACTCCATCGGCTTCTCGACCGGATCGGTTGTCGTTCCGGCAATCTCAGAGACGATGGAAACCTGCTGCCGCGTGATCGCATTCAGCAAGCTAGATTTGCCAACATTGCGGCGGCCAAAGAAGCCGATATGTAAGCGCAATCCTTTAGGGGCGCTGCTCATTTCATCGTCTCCTGTGTCGAATTTCGAGGGGTCGAGCCAAGTCTGCAAACCGCCTCAGGGCTAATCGCTTCGTCAAATTCCGCCGCGCTCATCCAGTTGTTTTCAATCACCACCGCGCGTAGCGCCTTGCCTTGTTCTTTGGCTATGCGCGCCGCATCTCCAGCTCGTTCGTAACCGAGTGTGGGCACAAGCGCCGTAGCTGCCGCAGTCGAGTTCTCAACGTGCAATCGGCAGCGCGTCTCGTCAGCCTCAATGCCGTCAACGCAAAAGCGACAGAGCAGATCGTCGGCGCGAGCAAGCATCTCCAGGTTCTCCAACAGGCAATGCGCAATCACCGGCAAAAATGCGTTCAGTTCCAGGCTGCCCGCCGCACAAGCCGCGCCGATCACGCTGTCGTTGCCCATCGCAAGCATCGCCGCCTGCGTCACGGCTTCGGGAATCACTGGATTGACCTTGCCTGGCATGATCGACGATCCTGCCTGACGAGCAGGAAGGCGAATCTCTCCAAAGCCCGCATCAGGACCGGAAGAAAGCAGCCGCAGGTCCGTCGAAATCTTGATGAGAGAAACGGCGTGCGCCTTCAGAATTCCCGAAACCTCGACAAATACATCTGTGTTCTGAGTTGCCTCAATCAGGTTCTCGGCGCGAGCAAAGCCTATGCCAGTCAGAGCGCGCAACTGATCCACCACCTGGAAGATAAACGCTCTGGGCGCGGCCATCCCCGTGCCAATCGCTGTTCCGCCCAGGTTCACCACGCGCAGCCGCTCTTCGCATTTATAGATGCGCCAGCGATCCCGGTTCATCGCCTCCGCATAGGCGCTCATTTCGCGCCCCAGCGTGGTCAACACAGCATCCTGATACTGCGTGCGGCCGACCTTTACCACGTGCGCAAATTTTTTCTCGGCGCGCTGAAATGATTCCTGCAGAGCGACGACATTTTGTTCGAGCGTTCGCAGAAGCCGAATCGCAGCCACTCGCAGCGCCGTCGGATAAGTATCGTTGGTCGATTGGTGCAAGTTGATATCATCGAGCGGCGAAATGCGACGATACTGACCAGGCTCCAGCCCCAGAATCCCCAGCGCGCGATTGGCCAGCACTTCGTTCACATTCATGTTGGTGCTGGTTCCGGCGCCACCCTGCAGCGCATCCACAACCATGTGCGCATCGAGCTGTCCTTCGCTCAACTCCCGGCAGGCGCGCTCAATTGCATCGGCCTTGGTTGAATCATCGCGCCAGGCGCCCAATGTGCGATTCGTGAGCGCGCAAGCCAGCTTCACATCTCCAAAGGCCCGCCCTAGCGCCCCATGCACAGGCCGCCCCGCAAGCGGAAAATTCTCGAGAGCCCGCACCGTGTGAACGCCATAAAGCGCATTCGTCGGCAACTCTCGCACGCCGAGTGAATCCCGCTCCGTCCGCTGTTGTTGCCCCATTGAGTCCTCTTTGGGTAGCTGCACTTCCTATTGTCAATCCCCACATCGTGAATAACCAAATGAACGATGCGATCAAAGCCACGCCGAGTGCATGGCCTCGAATGCGGCGCCGATATCTTCCTGCCCATTTTTGCGCCTGCGCCCTACTAAAAAATGGTTGAAGTCTATCCCGGCAAAGCTTGTGTTGATGAGGATGCCGCGCAATGCGACGACTGCCTTCGCCGGAGAATCCGGAGGCTTTGAACGTCATTCGGCAGAGCCCCAGCGTCGGATATACCAGGGTGATGCAGGGAATCGGGCCAGCCTGCCCGGGAAGATCATCAGCGCCCCATAGAAATGAGGCTTCCTCGCAGTTGGGACATTGCGATGAATCCGTGATAAATCTGGAGCGGGAGACGGGGATCGAACCCGCAACCAACGGCTTGGGAAGCCGCTACTCTACCATTGAGCTACTCCCGCTTCGAAACAGATTATACCTTGAACGATCCCCTCAGAGACCTGAAAAATGGCTTCGTTTGGTCGCGCGGCTGAGGATGCCCTCCATATAACCGCTTATGAATGAATTGAATACCAGAAAAAAGCTTGACCTTGCTTCGTATCGGAAAGACTCGTTCCGCGCATCGCAGGGTCGCGGGCTAGGCCGTCCGCCCGAGAGCAGAGTGAAACACCAGTTACGGCTTCAGAATGCGCCGACCGTGCAGCGCCAGGTTGTCGGTTCATCTTCATGCGATTCCAGTTCTCGATATTCGTAGTCCAGATTTACCCGTGATAAACATCACAGCCCTTTTTTTCTCAGGTGCTACCATGCCGAACAAAGGCGAACGGCGCATTTCGGCTAGTTTGTCCTCTGTGATCGAGAAGGAGAATGATGAAGAGGTCGATTCAAGTACTGTTTTTCCTGGTAATCGTGCCCACTTGCCTTGCTCAGAACGTTTCCCCCAATCCAGAAATTCGATGACCGGGAACGCCCGTTCGCGGAATTGGTTCCGACTTCATGCCAAATCGCGAATGTGGTCCAATGAACTCCATTTTGAACACCATCAAGCGCTACTGCGTCGAAGTCTGCGAGTTCACTTCCGATTCAATCGCCTGAAAAAGAAGTCCGAATTCGCTATGTTCTTTATTTTCAATTTTCAGCCAGCTTTTCAGACTAAAAGTCACCAATTCAATCCCGATTTCCCATCCATCTTGGAATCGACAGACTGCCTAAATATGCCGACCAGGCAATCTTCCGTGATAAATAATTATCTCGATCACGAAACCTTTTCTAAAATCCTGCATCTATACAATAACTAGCAGAGGCTTCCCCGAAACTCCACCCTCCCAAGAATGGTATCCATTCCTTCTTGAAGGTTCAGCACGAACCTCTTCCCCAATGATTCCCCCCTGGATTCCCACCACACAATGCCTCTCGAACGGGCCAGCCGGAAGGCGGGCCCATGTGTTCATTCGCCTCCAGATAAAATCATAACCAGATGCGCAAATCCTCTCATCCAGAAACGTACCCCGAGCCTGCCGATATCGAGCCAGCGATTCAGGCAATCGACAGAATGTTTGAGCGCGCGGGCCTGGTTCGCAACTTGCGCGGAAAGGCTGCGGGTGTGACAGACCGTATGCGTTTCGAGCGCGCGTCACGGCAGGAGCTTATGCCCGCCGCTCCTGTTCCCCGTATCGCGCAAAATGGCGTCGAGTGGCTGACTGTTGCGGGCTGGGAAAAATTCGGCTGGCTCTGCCACGGCTTCAGCACACGCCGAGGGGGCCTCAGCCGGGCTTATTGCGCAGACGATGCCCCCGGCGAAATGAATCTGGGGTTTACCGCTGAAGACGACCGGCAAACGGTAGCCGAAAATCGTCGGCTTCTGGCCGAAGCAATCAGCGGAGACCCGTCCACGCCGCTCGTCGCCCTGCGGCAGATTCATTCCAGCCGCGTCATCCACTGCGGCGCCGCAAAGGGAAGCAGGGAACTGGGGTGGCAAACCGGGGTCCCCAGCGACAGGTCTTCGTCGCAGGGGTGGCAAGCCGATGGCCTGATGACCGACGAGCCCGGCCTGCTGCTCGGCATCCAAACCGCCGACTGCATCCCTGTGCTGGTTGCCGATCGCAAGCGTCGCGCCGTAGCCGCCTTCCACGCGGGCTGGCGAGGAACGGTCAAGCGCATTGTCGAGAATGGCGTCGGCCGCATGAGGCTCACCTTTGGCTCTCAGCCCGAGGATTTGATTGCCGCCATTGGCCCCGGCATCGGCCCTTGCTGCTACGCCGTCGGCGACGAAACGCTCTCCGAATTCGAGTCCCAATTTGCATACGCCCGCGAACTCTTCCGCGAGGTCTACGACTCCGACCCAGTGCGGACCAGGTATCCCATGCTCTTCATGACGCAACGCGCTCCCGGCCATTCAGAGATCGGTCCCAGCCTGCATTTGAACCTGGTCGAGGCCAATCGCCGCCAACTGCTGGCCGCCGGCCTCAAGCCACGTGCAATCCATTCGATAGGCGGTTGCACAAGCTGTCAGCGAGAGCTGTTCTTCTCGCATCGCGGCTCACAAGGCCGCGCCGGGCGCATGATGAGCGTGATTGGCGTCCGTGGCTTGCCTTAGAAACATCCCGCGAAATCATGGCTTGCTGACTGTTCCGGGTGCTAGGATGGTTTGATCTCCGCGACGGCTTGAGGAAGCGCGCCAAACCATGATTTTCGCCAAGTCCAGTGTGCCGAAATTCTTGCGGACTACAATCCGTCCGCCTTCCGTCTGCAACGGCGCGGCAGTATTGCTGGGAGCGTTTTTTCTGGCTTGGCCTGCCTTTTACAACGGCTTTCCGCTTATTTATCCGGATTCAATGACCTATCTCGCCGATGGTCGCACAGTCGCGCGAGCTTTATTTCTGCATCAATTTTCTGACTACTACGGGATCAGGTCTTTTTTTTATAGCCTCGTCATTCTTCCTTGGCATTGGAATCTTTCTCCGTGGCCCATCGTGGCTCTGCAATGCCTGCTGGTTGCCTGGGTTCTCTGGCTCGTGGTCCGTGCCGTCACCTCGCGGCGCACGGTGGCCCGCTATCTGATTCTCGTTCTGTTTCTAAGCGCGCTCACCAGCGTTGGCTGGTTTGCCAGCTTCATCATGCCAGACATCCTCGGTCCGCTTCTCTACCTTTCGATTTTCCTGCTGGTATTTGCCGGGGAAACGCTCACTCGCGCCGAGCGGCTGGCCCTTTATCTCATCGCCGGCTGGGCTATCACCGCCCATGCCTCACACCTTCTGCTGGCCGCCGGTTTATGGGCGCTGCTTCTCCTTTATGCGGCAATCGAACGAAAGCAGTTTCTCCGGCGCACGCGGGCCCTGGGCGAAGTGGCGGCGATTATCGCGATAGCGGCGGCAGCCCAGATGGCGCTGCACGGCTATCTCTATGGAAAGCCCTCCCTGAATGGCGAGCGACCGCCATTTTTGATGGCCAGCGTCATCGTCGATGGCCCCGGTCGCTGGTACCTCACAAAGAATTGTGCCCAGTTGCAGTGGACGGTTTGCAAACATCTCAGCCAAATCTCCGCCGATCCGAATGAGTTTCTCTGGGGATCGAATGACTCCTACGAAAGCGACTCCGATGATGAAAGAAAACAGATCGATCAAGAGGAGATGCCGCTCGTTCTGGCCGCGGTACGCGCCTATCCCCGCCAGCAGTTTTCCCGCTCCGCCACTAACTTCGGGCAACAACTGCTTGGCTTCGGCTTGTATGGCTTCGATTCAAACGACTGGATGTTAACTCAATTCGATGAAGTCATGCCGCGCGCGCGCTCAAGTTATCTCGAAAGCCGCCAGGCGCGCAACACTCTGCCGCTCGACCAGCTCACCAATATTCAGTGGTGGACCGTTGTGGCCTCGCTCGTTGCCATTGCTTTTCTGATTCCGCCGCTCTGGCGTCGCCACTCGCCCCGGCTTGCCGCGCTCAGCTTTGTCGTTGTCGCCATGGTCGTCGCCAACGCAGCAATCACAGGCGTTCTGTCAGCGGTCGACGATCGCTATCAGTGCCGCTTGATCTGGTTGATTCCGCTCCTGGCCGCGATCTTCTTCTTGAATTGGATCGATCTGCGGGAAAGCATGAAAATGAATTCCCGCCCAGCTTCGTCGTGAACTACCGTTACACAGCGAAGATTTCGCACAGAGCGGGAAACCCAAAGCCCGCCCTCCTGCCGCTTATCCAGAAAATGAAGGAGATATAACTGTAGTTCGAAGCAACTCGTTCCGCTCAAGAAGCTATCTTGACTCCCTGGGGATTGACCAGGTCGCGCAGTTCCTTGGAAGGCTTGAAGTAGGGGACCTTCTTGGCTGGAACCTCGACGCGCTCGCCGGTTTTGGGGTTGCGTCCGATGCGGGGGTTCCGCTGGCGTATGCGGAAGGAACCGAAGCCGCGAATCTCAATCTTGTCTCCGCTCTTCAGCGCGCCGATCACCGCATCGAAGATGGTCTCGACGATGACTTCACCGTCGCGGCGTGTCAATTCGCCGGCTCCGGTTACCTTTTCAACTAGGTCTGCCTTTGTCATGCGTTTTAGGCCTCCGCTCACAGCATAAACGGATTGGGCTCATACGGAAACGAAAAAATCGACTTCCGCGTAGATTTGAGCCTTTTCTTGTCAACAGCTTGAAGGAAAAGCCCCGGTGTCGGCAAGGTCACAAGCCAACCTCACCCCGCGGGGTTATCATGACCAGAGTCCTCCCTGGGGTTTCCGCCCCCGTTAAGGACGGGGCCCCCAGCGACTGGTCTTCGTCGATGGGGTGTAAAGAGTGCGGACTTGTGAGGGACGGGAACGTGACGGACGAATCCAGCAACAGCAGCGTGTCCAACAGCGCCCGGCCGAAGTACAGCATCGTGATTCCGGCCTTCAATGAGGCCGCTCGCCTGCCGGCGACGCTCCAGTCTGTGGTCGATTGCATCCGCGCCCGTGGCTGGAATGCCGAGGTCATCGTGGTCAACGATGGCTCCAGCGATGCGACCGCCCAAATCACGCGTAATTTTGCGCAGACCGCGCCAGAGGTCCGGCTGATCGAGAACCCCGGCAACCGCGGCAAAGGCTACAGCGTGCGCGCCGGAATGTTGCAGGCGCTCGGCGAAGTGGCTGTCTTTACCGACGCTGATCTCTCGGCGCCCATCGAGGAAGCTGAGCGCCTCTTTGCCGCCATCGCCGCCGGTGCTGACATCGCCATCGGCTCTCGCTGGCTCGAAAGCGGCCGCCAGACCCATCGCCAGCCTTTCTACCGCCAGTTCTTTGGCCGCTGCTTCAACGCCGTCACGCGCACCGTCATGGGCTTGCACTTTGCCGATACCCAATGCGGTCTCAAAGCCTTTACCCGCCCGGCTGCTCAGACCGTCTTTCAACTCCAGACCATCATGCGCTGGGGTTTCGATCCAGAGATCCTGCTGATCGCCCTCAAGCGCGGTTTTCAAGTCGTTGAGGTGCCGGTCAGCTGGGCTCACGACGAGCGCACCCGCATGAGCTACCTGCGCGACGGCATCAAGATGCTCCAGGAAATCACCATCATCCGCTGGAACGCCCTCACCGGCCGCTACAACAAAGTGGTCTAGGCAAGGCCACGAGCAGGCGAGACGCGATAGGTCATCACTCTCCAAACCTCGCCCGACATATTGCATAATTGCAAAAGTATAATTACAATATTGGCATGGCTGGAATCCGGTTCGAGTGGGACGAGGCCAAGAACCTCTCCAACCAACAAAAACACGGCGTCAGCTTTCAGCAGGCCAGCCAGGTCTTCTGGGATCCGCTTCACATCACGGTCGACGAACGAGTGATCGAAGGGGAACAGCGCTGGCAGACCCTGGGATTGGTGTCAAGGGCCGCTGGAAGCTTTCTCTTACTTCTGGTTGTACACACGGTCATCGAGAGTTTGGAGCCTGACACATTCATCGAGGTAGTTCGCATCATCTCAGCTCGAAAAGCTACTTCGGAGGAGAGAAAAAGCTATGAAGACGACAATGGTTAGCTATACATTAGAGACGCTTCCGCCCTTGACCGACGGGCAGAAGTCAAAATTGCGTGCGCTCGCAGCGCGACCGGACAATGATATCGATTTCAGCGATGCCCCCGAACTGACGGCGGAACATTGGAAGAAGGGAATACGCGGCCGCTTCTATCGTCCGGTGAAACGGCAAATTACCGCGAGAGTAGACGCCGATGTGCTGGAGTGGCTGAAGGCGCAGGGCAAAGGCTATCAGTCGCGGATCAATGCCATTCTGCGCCGCGAAATGCTCGCCGCGCTCCGGTCGGCTGCCGCTAAATAGGCGGTCCGTTCACTTGCCCTTCGCCTTGCTTGACTCGCGCCGCGCACGCACCGCGGCAGCCAGTTCGCTCAGCAACCCGCGGGTCTCTGCCCAGTCAATGCACCCGTCGGTAATGCTCTGTCCATAGACCAGCGGCTGACCTGGCGCCAGCGTCTGCGTTCCCGCCACCAGATTGCTCTCGATCATCGCGCCCATGATCTTCCGGTTTCCCTCGGCAATCTGCCGCGCCACATCGCGGCAGACGATCCCCTGCCGCCGATAATCCTTGCTGCTGTTGGCGTGCGAAAAGTCGATCATGATACGCGGCTCAATGCCTGACTTTTCCATCTGCGCTACAGTCTTCGCCACACTCTCTTCCGTATAGTTCACCTTCTCGCGGCCGCCGCGCAAAATAATGTGGCAATCGCTATTTCCCGTAGTCGCCAAAATCGCCGATTGTCCATGCTTGGTGTGCCCCAAAAAAGTGTGGGAGTGGGCGGCAGAGAGAATCGCATCAATCGCGATCTGCACATTGCCCGAGGTGCCGTTCTTGAAACCCACCGGGCAGGAGAGGCCGGAGACCAGTTGGCGGTGAACCTGGCTCTCCGTGGTGCGTGCTCCAATGGCGCCCCAACTCACCAGGCCGGCAATGTACTGCGGCGAAATCATGTCCAGAAATTCGGTCCCCGTTGGCACGCCCATCTCTGCCAGGTCCAGCAGCAGCCGCCGCGCCAATCGCAAGCCGTCATTGATCTTGAAAGATTTGTCCAGATAGGGATCGTTGATCAGCCCCTTCCATCCGACAATTGTGCGAGGCTTTTCGAAATAAACCCGCATGACGATCCGCAGATCGGCAGAGAATTCATCAATCGCGCCTTTGAGCAGGCCGGCGTACTCAAGCGCCGCCTTGGTGTCATGAATCGAGCAAGGGCCCACCAGCACCAGCAAGCGCGAATCGTCGCCGCCAAGAATCTCTGTAATCTCCTTGCGTGTATCAAAGATCGTCGCCGAAGCGGCTTCTGTGATCGGCCGTTCCTCCTCAAGAAACACCGGAGGGAGAACGACCTTGATCCATTGAATACGAATGTCTTCCGTGGTACGTAACATGGCTGGCTACCTTATGGCGCTTCCTGATCCGCGGCAAATCCACGGCAAACGACAATCAAATTCACGCCCTAAGTAAAATCTATCAGCCTGGGGCGCAATCAAGCCCCACCCGATGCCCGTCTGAACCAAAATCCAGGCGGTCGCCCGGCGCAAGCGAATTCCGACCGGCCTGCGTCTACAACAATGTCAGCGTGCAGGTGTGCGACTAGGACATTTTTACTGATCGTGTAAGGTCTGGGTGCCCCACCCTCGCCGCGTCGTTGTTTTTGCGGCTCCGGGGTCCCCGACGACAGGTCTTCGTCGTTGGGGTGGTCTAGGGTGGGATGGTAGCAAGACAACATGCGCGCCCGGACGCTACCCTGTAAGCACGATGATGAAGACCGTGCGACCGGATTGCGGCGCAACTCGAAGACGGCGAAAAAAGGAGCGGCGATGAAAATTGGAAGCTTTGCAAAGTTGTTGCTGATGGCGGCGCCTCTGCTGGCAGGTTGCGGAGATTTCTGGCAGCAGCAATCCGGCAACGGCAGCTTTTCGCTGTCCAATAGCGCCAACATCTCAATAGCGGCTAGTTCGAGCGGCACTTCGACCATTACCGTGACTCCTTTGAACTCATTTACCGGAACAGTTTCGCTGACTTGCGCAATCACCTCCGCGCCTTCGAGCAATAGCAGCCCCACCACATGCGCCCTCTATCCAACTTCAGTTTCGATCACCGACACAACAGCACAAACGGCCACGTTGACGGCTACCTCCGGCACGAGCACGGGGACTTACGATATTGAAGTGACCGGCACTTCGAGCAATCTTTCACCGGTCAACACCACCCTTTGCGTCGAGGTAGGCACAGGCACGTGCACAGCCGCCTCCAGCACCAGCGGCAACTTCTATATCCTGAACGGCCCAACCACAACCTCAGGCAACTCAACGATTAGTGGCTATTACTTGAGTTCCGGCGCGTTAACTGCCATCTCCGGCGGCTCCTCCACAGTGCTAGGCACTGCCCGCGCTGTCGCCATAGCGCCGAATGGCAAATTCCTTTACACGGCTTCAAGCAACGGCACATACCTTTATTCAATCACCAACGGCGTGTTGGGAACCGGCGTTCAAGTTACTCAAAATCAGGCTTATGCTCTGCAGGTCGATACGACCGATTCCTGGTTAGTCGAAGCCATTCCAGTAAGCGGCGAAGCGACGTTTAACGCGCTCCCCATCAATAGCACAACCGGGGCGAGCGCCGGAACGGGCTCACCGGCATCTTATTCAGTTTCAAACGCTGAAATGCAAACGGGTCAAATGGTCATTTCGCGGGATGATAAATACATTTTCGTGGCCCTCGGGGCTGGCGGCACAATCGTGGTTCCATTCAATTCGAGCCCAGCTACGGGAACCAGCCCATTCGGCACAGCCAAAACAATTCCTGTGGCGAATACCACCACTCCTGGAATTGCGCTCTCAGTAGCAGTAGACCCCAACACAACCCCTCGGCTCTTCTACATCGGCGAGACCTGGGCTGGCTCTTCGAATACGACGGGCGGACTCCGAGCTTTTACCTACGCCTCGTTGGGCGCTTCTTCGCTTGTCCAGGCATCCGGTTCTCCCATCGCCAGCGGCGGACTGTCCCCCCTGTCAATCTTGCCCGATGCCTCCGGCAATTATGTTTATGTCGCCAACGGGACTGGTGCCACCACGGAGGGGAACATCACGGAGTTTTTGGTTACCGGCAGCGGTTCCCCCTATACGATTGCCGCAAGCACCAGCACCAGCGTGGCCACGGGAGCTCTACCAGCTAGCCTGGCCGAAGACTCGACCAGCTCCTACGTCTTCGAAGTAGGCTCGTCCGGCAGCCCCTATTTTGACGCCTACACAATTGGTTCCTCCACCGGTCAGCTGACTTCCCAGGCAACTTCCACCCCCGCTGCTACTTCCATCGCCATCGTTACAGCACAGTAAGTGCACGGGTGAGTGACCAATGAACAGGCGCAGATGAGTGAGGCCATTGCAGAACCACTTGGCCTCGCCCTTTCTCCGCCGATTGCCGGATATCATCCATTGCTCACTGCGCCCCAGCCGTTCAGTGCTATCCTCAAGGTGATCGTCACAGGCCGTGCAAACGCTAGCTTTCATCCCATCTGTCTCATCCGCCTGGTGCTCGAAGGGGCGCTCAAAGGCTCTCGGCCTGCTGTTGTTTTCAGCGTGCCTTCTCGCGTTTTCCCCAGGATGCAGCCGCTTCCACCAGGAGCATCACGACACGGTCTACGTCTCCGCGCGGCAAATGTATCTGCATGATCGCGTGGCCGCCGTCTCCAACCGCGTGGCCGAGGTAGTCAACGGTCAGCCCCTCGAAGTTCTCGAACATGGCCGCCGCTTCCTCAAAGTCAAAACAGAAAAAAACGAAATCGGCTGGATTGAAGAGCGCGCCGTCATCGACAGCAAAGCCTTCCACGCCTTTGATCAGTTGAGCATTCAACACAAAGACGATCCAGTGGTAGCGACCGGCGTTCTCCGCGATGATCTCTATCTCCATCTCACCCCCGGCCGCGACACCGAGCGATTCTATCTGCTCGCCGTCAACGCCAAGGTTGAACTGCTGGAGCGCGCTTCGATCGCCAAGGTGGCGCCCGGCTCAGCTCCGGCCATCAAGCTCTCAGCCCCCAAGCCTGCCACCGCGCCAAAAACTTCCGCGCCCGCCTCCAAAACTCCAGCCAAAACGCCAGCCAAAACGCCCAATAAAACTCCCTCCGCGCCGCCAGCCGAAAACATTCCCGGCCTGCCCCCCACCGAGCCTCCGCTCATGGAAGACTGGTGGCTCGTGCGCGACACCCAGGGCCACGTCGGATGGATGCTCGCGGGCCGTTTGGATGTGGATGTGCCCGATGAGATCGCCACCTATGCCGAGGGCCAGCGCTACGTCGGCGCCTACGTCTTCGGCAAAATCTTCGATCCGGAATCCGCCATCCCCGACCACCAGGTTCCGCAGTACGTGACCGTGCTCGCGCCACCCAAAGCGGGCCTCCCCTTCGACTTCGATCAGGTCCGCGTCTTCACCTGGAGCATCCGCCATCATCGCTATGAAACGGCCTTCCGGCTCCATCCCATCCAGGGTTATCTGCCGGTGCGCGTCATCCCTGCCACCGCCGGCAAAGCCCCCGTCTTCAACTTCCAGATCGCGAGCGGAGACAACCTCACCACCGATCCCGCCACCGGCATGACCCGCCCGGTCACTCCGCGCACCATTACCTATGAAATGGACGACACCCGCGCCAAGCGAATCGGCTCTGACCTCGGACCCATTCCCGTCAGTCACCTGCCAGAGTCTCAGCCCAAGTCCGCCAAGCCCGCCAAAAAAAATCACCGTTAAATCCACTCCAGCAATCCTTTTGGCACGCAGTTTCTATCTCCAGACAACTTATTGGTCGTCAGCTTTCGGCGTGTTAATTTGAAAGGGTATTGATCAAAGAGGAGGATTCATGAGTCTCCTGGCAGAATTGGATGTATGGATTAAAAAGAAGCGTTTGGCAATTGTCATCTCAATCGGCGGAATGAATATAGCCATAATTTCGGCCCTTTCTGCCTTTCAGTCCGTCTTGTTTTTGCAGCCGGAAACTGTGCATCGGCTCGTGACCCTGGTTCTGGTCTTCGATCTGGTAGTCGTGGTCGTTGTTTGTTATTACGCCTTTGTCAAACGCAGAGCAGGCGGCGTGATTGCGGAACCGAAACCCCTCAGTCAATTGTGCTATCAGGTTGAGCCCTCCCGGGAAAGTGATGTCCGGTGGGCCGCGGAGTTAGCTCTTCAGGTGTATCAAGGTTATGATGCCATCCCCGAAAAAGTGATGCTCAACTGGTTTCAGGCTAATCCCAATGGCTTTTCCGTGGTGAAAAGAGGCGACGGCGTCAAAGTGGGCAATCTCGACTTACTCGCTCTGAAGCCAAATACTCTGCGCGATTTCATAGGCGGCGAGTTATTGGAGAAAGAAATACTGGGTGATTGTCTATACGGTCCCGATGAGACAGCAAGCGTGCGCAATGTTTATGTTGAGAGCCTCGTCGTCCCGCGCCATCTATTCAAAGACGACACTTCGAACAGTGCCGCCCTGCACGCGATAATCGCCAGCCTCTCCGCCTGCATTCTGAAATTGTGCGAGAAAGATATTGCGGAAAAAGGCGAGATCAAAGTCTATGCGCTCTCCGCAAATCCAGTGGTTACCAAGCACCTCGTAGAGATGGGCTCCCAGATCGTAAGCCACAGGGATAAGAGAAGAGATGGCCACGACCTCTATTGCATCGATTTCAAATCGCTCGAGTCGCAACTGAAAATCTACGCAGATCGCAGAAGTTAGAGCATTTTCATGGATAGGGTAAGGTCTGGGTGCCCCATCATCCCCGACGTCGCAACTCCAACTCCACCACCCGCATCATCTCCGCCTCGGGCGCTGGCTTGGCGGTCCAGATTTCAAACTGCCGCGCGCCTTGCTGAACAAACATTTCCAACCCTGTCACTACGTGAATGCCGCGCGACTTGGCCAGCTTCAGCAGAGGCGTCTCTAGCGGGTTATAGACCATGTCGAAGACCAGGCTGGCATTCAGCTCGTTCGCTTCAATGGGAAGCGATTGTTTGTTGCCCGCCATGCCGCAAGGGGTGGCGTTGATCAGCACGTCGAACTTGCTCTTGGCGAACACTTCATGCTTGAGCGCCTTGGCCTTCGATTCCCTGGCCAGCGCCACGGCGTTCTCATGTGTGCGATTGACAATGAAGACCTCCGCGCCCTGCGCAACCAGGCCAAAGACAGCCGCCCGCGCCGCGCCGCCCGCGCCCAATACAACAATGCGCGCGCCCGGCAGTTTGAGCCGCTTTTCCAGCGGGCGAACCACCCCGGCCACGTCCGTATTAAAGCCGACAATTGCGCCGTCTCCACCGACACGCAGAGTATTGCAGGCGCCAATCTTGGCCGTGAGCGGGTCCATCTTCGCCAAATGCGGCAGAACCTCTTCTTTCAGCGGCATCGTCACCGCCACGCCCGCCAGAGGCAACTCACGCACCATCGTCAGCAGGTCCGTGACCGTGCGGACTTTGAGCGGCAGCAGCACGGCATTGAATCCGTCCCGACGGAAGGCCGTGTTCTGCATCAACGGCGAAAGCGAATGGCCAATGGGATTACCGGCCACGCCGAAGATGCGCGTCGCATGATCAATCTGATCCACCCGGTAAAGCTCGCGCAGCGTGCGTGCGGTTACTTGGCCGGGGGCCGTCTCGGAGCCGTTGGCGTACGAGGCGAAAGTGAACGCCGCCCCTGCCCGCGGTCCCAGCACGCGGCTCACCAGCCCCTCCTCGCCCATCGCGATTCCCACCACATGCGCTGACAACGACCGCTCGGCAATGAGTTTCAGAACAGTCAAGTTGTCGGTCAGCACCTTGGCCGTTGAAACCACCTTGACATACTCCGGATGGAAGGCCTCGATACGCTCCGCCGCTTTTTCCAGACCATCCAGTTTCTTGGTCCGCGAAAAGTCGTGAGTGCTCATCATCAGCGCTGCGCCCGCGGTCCGCAATTGCGTTCGCAGTTGGTCCAGTCGCTTGGGCGCAGCCTCTTCTGCCGACTCGACTTCAAGATCGACAATCTGGCAACCCGCCTCTGCGGCGGCCAACAGCACATCAAGCTCCTCTTTCAATGAGCCCTCAAACTGCCCGCCAAACTCCTTGCGCCGGCAGGTGGCAATAGCCGTCGCCTCGCGATGCGCAGCAAGGAAAACCTTCACCTTCGGCAGTACCAGGGCCGGTTTCGTCAGCGAGTCCAGCCGCAACTCAAGAAACTTCGAATCCGCCAGCGCCGCCTCCGCGCGCTCCATCATTTCCACCGCCGACCCGGCCTGTATGGCTACACACACCTTATCAACCCGAAGGCGAGGTAGCGGTGGCATGGGCGCGGATTGGGGTAAACTTGAGACGGAATTAGACATGGGTGTCAATTGGGCATCTTATAGCGCTTTGCTCATGGATGCAACTGCATTGTCTGCGAGCCTGGCCAAAATGCATCTGAGTGGTTACAGAAAATTACATCCCCCGGGCGCACAATGATCTTGGATGCAAAGAAACTTCAATTTGGATGTGGGCGGCACCGTTACTGATTCGCCAACAGTAAGCCGAGCAGTGAGTAACCAGAAAGGCACTCCCCCCACCCCCCCTACCACCGGTGGAGGCGATTTCTGAACCCCTTCGCCTTTCTTAAATAGCTTGAAATCTGTTGGTTACAAGTTTTTCTACAAGCGGATCGGTAGCCGCAAACCTCTATTCCTGCCCCGATTTTGGCCTGAAATGCCGCAATTCTGCGCGAATTCGGCTCAAAAAGGGCACTTTTTAGCTCGGAGATACTCATGCCGGAAGGGCAACTTTGGAGACGTTCAATCCGGTCAGCTTTGCCAGGTTTTGTCCTTCGACGTGCAAAGCTGCTCCAGAATGCATTGCTCGCATTTGGGTTTGCGGGCCAGGCAGATTTGACGGCCGTGGTGGATGATTTGGTGCGAGAAGTCGATCCAGCGGCTTTGCGGAAGGATGCGCATCAACTCCTGCTCAACCTTTTGCGGCGTGTCGCCTTTGGCCAGACCGAGGCGGCGAGCGATGCGGAAGACGTGCGTGTCGACCACGATCCCTTCGGCTTTATGGAAGGCGACGCCGAGAACCACATTGGCCGTTTTGCGGGCCGCGCCAGGGAGGGTAATCAACTCGGCAAGCGTCTGCGGAACTTGACCGTTGAAGTCGGCGACGATCTTGCGGGCCGCGCCTTGAATCGACTTGGCCTTGTTGTGATAGAAGCCAGTGGTGCGAATGAGGGCTTCTAACTGCGGCAGCGAAGCCTTGGCCATTTTTTGCGGGGTAGGGAAGCGGCGGATTAACTCTGGAGTGACCAGATTCACGCGCACATCAGTACACTGCGCGGAGAGAATTGTAGCTACCAGCAATTCCCAAGGTGAGTTATGGATAAGCGCGCATTCGGCTTTGGGATAGGCTTCGTCGAGAGCCGCGAGGATCGCAGCAATGCGGTCGGGCGCGAGAGGACCGCGGGGCGCCCGGGATTGTTTTTTCATGGCGGGTTTGCGGGTTGGCTTTGCCTGTGACATCGCTCCCTCCGACGGAAAATCTAACAAAAAGCGGCCGAAATCACGATCCAAGCGAGCAGCCGTGCGCGTTTGCCCTGCGACTTCAATAAGGCCACAGCTTGCTTATCGAAGCTGACAAACTCGCTCGCGAGAGCTAAGCAGGCTTTGGCTTCTGCCGAAGAAATCCGAAAGGTATCTGGGTGAACACAAACAACGCGAGTGCATAGGGCCAGACAAGAACCTTGTGAATCACGAGTAACACACACACGAAATATGGAACGAATAATATTGGAAATGAGTACCATCTCGATATGCCAGTGTCTTGCATGCGACTCTTCAGACAGTCACTCCATTCCATTAATACAAAGAATGCGATCATAAAAGTGATGAATTCAAAAGAATCTTTGCCCAAATGTAGACTGAGCGCGAAGCAGCCACCAAATAAGAGCGCGCATGCCAGCAGATGAATCAGATACGCGTTCCTTCCTATCGGTTCGGTCCGACCAAACATGAAGATTTTCATTCCGTGTCTCCACAACTCGGCTACGAAATTCGTCCCATGCGCGCGTCGGGCAACCCCATCCGACGCTTGACGGCCAGAATCTCATCGATCTTGCCGTCGGGGATGAAGTTGAGTGGTTTGCCGATATGCTGGGCGATCAAATAGGTCTTGCAATAGGTCTCGAAGGTCTCTACCAGCCACTCGGCGTGCGTAACAGTGTCAGACCAGCAGACGATGCCGTGATTGCTGAGCAGGATAGTATTGTGATCCTGAACAAAGGGCAGCACAGTCTCCGCAAAGGCCTGCGTGCCGGGGGTTTCATAGGGCGCCACGGCGGCCGGGCCAATCGAAGTTTCGTATTCAGAGATCAGCCCGATGGGCGGCGTGGAGCCGGTCATGGCGAAGGCGGTGGCATGAGGCGGATGGCAGTGAACGATAGCGCGGGCCGCGTGGTTGGCCTTGTAGATGACCAGATGCAACAGCAACTCGCTGGTCCTCATGCGGTCGCCGGCCAGGATATTGCCGTCCAGATCGGAGAGGCAGATGTCGGCCGGAGCCATGTCGCGTTTGCTCATCATGGTCGGCGTGCAGAGCAAATACCGATCGCCGAGCCGAACGCTGATATTGCCGCCGTTGCCGTCAACATATTGGCGTTCCCATAGCTTGCGGCCCACCAGAATAATCTCGTCGCGCAAGGCCTCAGCTTCGAAAAGAAGAGCAGTTTCAATGGGGGAGTTTTCACCAAATGGCGGAGCGCATAGCCTCTCCTCCACTGCCCTGTCCTGCTCTGCAAGCGCACTCCGGCTCTGCTCCATGGATGACCTCTCGTGTGAACTGCTTGAGCGGCCCGCGGCAAGCGCCAGCCTTCGCTCAGATTATATATAGTGGCATGCCGGCAATTGCTCGGTGACTTCTATCACGGATGAGCGAATTAACCAAAGGAAATGCGCGCCCAAGAGAAAAAGGGCTATAATCGGATGCTAATTCACAAGCTTTTCACTTTGCTCCACGAAGCCTTTAGGCGAAGGGATTCAAGGTTCGCAGCGCGACTGGTTTTTCGCTGCAAACAATCGGAGTACAAGGAGATTTGAAATGAGCAGTAACACGCGCAGGGGTTTGGTACGCCATCTTGCCGTCCTGGTGGCGGCGCTCTTATTGACCGCCGGACTCGGCGCCCAGGCCACTGTCGCGCCCGCCGCGCCGAGCCCGGAATGGAAGACTTACAGTTATGCGGCGGATGGATTCAGCGCTTCATTTCCTTCTGAACCCTCCCTGCAAAAGAACAACGTTCCCACTGCGAAAGGGAGCTTCGAGTTGCGCGCGTACCTGGCCATCGATGGGGAAGCGGCGGTATTTGCGGGAGTGTGCGATTACGGATCGGCGGTTGCGGACAGGACTCCGGACGAAGCGCTGGACGGCGCTCAACAGGGGGCCATTGACAACGTCAAGGCTCACCTCGTCCGAGGAAGGAAAATCACGCTAGGCGTCTATCCTGGGCGGGAGTTCGAGGCGGAGAACGACACGATGCACTTTACGGCCCGCGTTTATCTGGTTGGCACCACACTTTACCAGACTCTAATTGCCGCGCCTCTGGCGAAACCCTATGCCGGCGTGCCGCGCTTTCTCGACTCATTCCAGTTGATCGCGCGCGTCAAGAATTAGCGAGCGTCAACCTTCCGCGCCCGGGCTGGCCGGGGTCACTGCCAAAATCCTGCAGCGGTGTTTGCCTGCCGCGCTCCATGACAGTGCCATCTCGCTCTCCACGTATGCGCAATCGCCGGCTTCGAGAGACTCGTGCAACCCGCCTGCATCCAGCTGCAGCTTGCCTTCGAGCACGTAGACTAAACCGTTCGCTTCAAAGCTCGACTCCGTAGAGGAGGAAGATCCGCCGACGGGAAACTCGATCATCTGCGCCACCAGCCGGGCTCCCTTCGTCATCGCGTTCAGCGGAGTTGTCTTTACTGACTCCAGCCCACGGCTGTTGCCCTGCAGATGCGCCTTGCGGGTGATGGAGAGTGTGTGTTTGGCCGGCTCAGAGAAAAAGTAACTCATGCCCACGCCGTAGACCCGGCTGATGGTGGCCAGCGTGGGCAGCGTCGGAGTCATGCGGTCTGTCTCAAGTTTGGAGAGTAGCGCCGTCGAAAGCTTGGTCTCAGCCGCCAGCCGCGCCAGAGTTAGCCGCTTCTGGGTGCGCAGCGAGCGCAGTTTCGTCCCGATACAGTAAGGTTCAAGAGACCACTGGGCATAGGAGACAGCTTTGGGCATGGCAAATTCCTCTCGATCATTGTGGCAGTTCCGAGATTTCCTTTTTCTGAGGAATTGCTGAAGTTTTTCTGAACTCTTTTCGCCCTTCGTAACGCGTCTATGGTTACTTTGCACATCAAAAAAAATAGATGAAGTTGGATATAGTTCTCCCGCGGCGTTTCCAAAGCAGATAATCTATGAGATGCAGAAAATCCTGGGCGGACCTTAGCGCAGAGATTCGCTGGAAGTCTTGCTTTCTTATCCGTTACCGGGGTTGTTGGGCACGCAGATTCCAGCGACGACTGTTGGCAGTTGCCATTCTCTTGGCCAAAAGGGTGGAGAGCGGCAAGCCTTTTGCCCTGATTCGAGGAAATGCGTTGTTTGCCAAGATAGAGCCGCATGCAATTTTGCAGGATGCTCAGGACGATTCGTCCACAGCGACGAATCTTGGCCGCCGGCAGGGAGACCGTGGCTCCCCGGAGGTAAGTCTTGGCCGCCGGCGCGGAGATAACGGGTCAACAACCGCAGTCCTTGGTCGACGGGGTCGAGCGCAGGCATGTTCATTTGCCGGGATGCGGCTAGAGGCGGATGGGACGCTCTGGCGTGGCGAAGAGGTGGTTCATCTGCCTCCCCGGGAGTTGGCGGCGCTGCGGTTGCTGCTGGCCAACCACGGCAAAGTTGTTTCGCCTTTGCAGCTCAAGCAGGCGCTTTGGGGCGACGTGCATGTCACGGCAGATAGTGTACCGAAGTGCCTCTCGTCACTGCGCGCGCTGCTGGGGCCAGAAGCTGGTATCCAGACGGTCTACAAACGTGGCTACCGCTTTTCAGCCGAAGTGCTGCAGCAGAGCGCCGCGCCGGCCCGGGTGCTGCCACGCCTGGCCATCCTGCCCTTCGCCACTCTGCAAATGGTTCCCAGGCATCTAGGGCAGGCAATTGCCGAGGAGACGATTGGCCGGCTTTCGAATGAGCCCTGTCCAACTCTTTCTGTGCTTGCCCGGGATTCAGTCTTCACGCTCGTGGGCCGGGGATTCACAGCGCAGCAGATAGGCGAGACGCTTAAAGCCGACCTGGTGCTGACTGGAACTTTGTGTGCACTCAGTTCGCAATTCCGGCTGCGGGCAGAGATGATTCGCGTGGAGGATGGAGCACAAATCTGGGTTGAAGATATGCTGGTCGACCAGAGTCGGGTGGCGGGCCTGGAATCGGAGTTGGTGCACAGGTTGGCTTATCGCCTTGGCGTACGAAACAGCCCCTTGCCGGACAAGCCGGAGAGCGGCACCCTTTCCATCTCTGCCGCAACTGAGTTCGGGGATGAGCAAATCAGCAGCACCCAGCGCCGCGAGGCGTACGACATTTTCCTGCGCGGACGCCACGAGTGGCAATCGCTTCATCGCCATCGAATGCAGGACGGTTTGCAGCAACTATTGCGGGCCATTGAAGTCGATCCCTCGTTGATCTCGGCCAAGGTGGATCTAGCGCACCTGTGCGTCACCCAGAGCTTCTACGGCTTCATGTCTCCGGCTGTTGCCGCCGAGCACGTGCACCGCACCGCGGATTCTATTGATGATCTTCCCCTCCAGGCAGAAGCCATCCTTCCGGCGCTGGGTTGGGTTAACTTTCATTTTGACCACGATCTGCCGGCGGCACTCAAGGCCTTCTCGCTGAGCGCATTTATGCCTCATGGTCCCTTCACAACCCGCATCCGCGTCATGTTCGCCCTCAGTCGGCACCGCTTTGATGAAGCTATCGCGCTCTTGCGCGCGGCCATCCAACTGGACCCCTATTCGCCCTGGCTGCATGACCGCCTGGCCTGGACCTTCCATCTAAGTGGACAGGCTGCCGAAAGCGTGCGTCAAATTCAGATTGCTCTCAGGCTCTTTCCTGAACATGAATTCACCAATTTTTATGGCGCGCTGATTCTCGCTTTCAACGAAGAGGCGGCGCGCGCGACGCAACTTGCCGAGACTCTCACGCAGCGAGTTCCTTTTTTCGACCTGGCGACCGTCGCTCATGCCTACGCTCTGGCCTGCGCAGGACGCAAAGACGAAGCGCGCACCATTCTCGAACGGTTGCAATGGCTCAGCCGCGAACGCTTCCTTCTCACTTCGTTCACGCCTGCCATCCATGTCGCGCTTGGTGAGCTGGATGCAGCGATTGAAGAGCTTGAGAATGCCAATCAGGCTCGCTGCCCCTGGTTCTTCCAGATGCTGGCCGATCCACGTCTCAAGCCCCTGCGCGAACGGCCTGAGTTCAAGAAGATGCAAACCATCCTCACCGCGATGGAGGCCGAGGCGGCCGAGGACGCAGGATTGCGAGTCTGACGCCTTGAGAATCGTTGGCAGGTTATAGAGAACAAGCTCCGAGTCTGGATATTTCAAGATATTTGCCTTGACAATCCATTTGCAATTTGCAAGAATCCTCTCGCTTCGCATTTTCCCTGCAACCAAGCTCGAATTGAAGAGGTTCACTTTGACTGCAAGCCAACGCAGAGCCAGACATTCTTGCCGCTTCAGGACTATCGTCCTTTCGATATTTGTAGCAACGCTCTCAGGCTGTGCCATTTCGCCGCTTGCGAGCCGTACAGCGGAGTTCTCATCCGCCGCTACCGCAACCATCGCCCAGACCACCAATGCTTATCAGCTTGTCAACCAAACCTACGCAGACGCCCAGATGGCTATGCTGGTGGCTCGCTACGACACAGCAGGTTTCGATGCCGATAAGATCAAGCCATATCTTCCCGCGAAAGATCTTGAGGTCCGCACCAAGGTCCTCAATGGTCTTCAGCAGTATGCCGCCTTGCTTGCCGAGGTGAGCGGCAACCAGCCAATTTCAGACTTTGAAACCCAGGCCAAGGCGGCCGGTGGCTCGCTCGTCCAGCTTCAGCAGGATGACTTCAACGGCTTCAAGATCAGCAGCACGGATCAGAATATTGCCGTTACTGCAATGGTTGCGATCGGCGGCGTCCTTATCGAACATGAGCGCGAGCGTGCCCTGCCCGGCATTCTCGACAAGATGAACAAGCCCATCCAGGACATCTGCAAAGTGCTCGAGGCCGACATTGGCACTACCGATACCCCCGGTCTCGCAGACGCGCTTCACCGCAGTTACGACAAGCAGATCGAGGCTCAGAAGGAATACATTCATAACAACGCCGCATCCATGAGTGCCGATCAGAAGCGCACCGAGATCGAAGCTCTGCCCAGGCTGGTGATCGCGCAGCGGCAATCCGATCAGACCCTTGCCAAAACCTCCAAGTCGATCGCTGCCCTTGCCGCAGCCCACGCCGCGCTCACCGCAACCAAAACCGAAAAGGACTCGCCTGCATTCAAGCTCAAAATCACTGAGCTTGTGCAGAATGCGCAGGCAATCAGCGGCTTCTACACTTCGCTCAGCACCACAAAATAACGGAGATCATGCCCATGCCCACGAATCCTCCCGCAACTCCGCCCGCGGGCGCAGCCGATCCAAAGCAGGCTGCCTTCGCTGCACTCAAGGCCGTCTTGAACACGGCAAGTATCGCCATGAACAACAAGGCCAATACGCCGGCAGCTCAAGCCGCGGCCCGTGACCTGTGGGATGAGACGAACGACCAGCTCGATGCGCTTGATCAGGCGGTCTTCACTGGCAATACCGTACAACTGCAGGCAGGAGCGGCTGCGATGACCCCGGCAATGACCCAGCTCAAAGCCTTGCAGGCAAAGCTTAAGGCGCTCGGCGATAATCTCAAAGAAGCGGCGACGATCATCGCCGGCATCGACAAGGCCGTCGGAGAACTTGGAGCACTGGGCATCATCTAGCCTGAAAATCGCGCCGGGGCCGCGTGGCGATCGAGGGTGCGCGACACTCGCTGCCACACCGGCAGTTACTTCCGAATCAGCATCCGGGACGATCTTCGTTCAAGTGCAGTGGTCAGACCACTCCAAATATCGTAAGATAATCTCATGTACAAAATCATCGAAGCTCGCAATGCCGGGCTCAATATCAAGCAGTTTGTGATTGCAGCGCCGCGAATCGCGCGCAAACACAAACCGGGACAGTTCATCATTCTCCGCCTTCATGACCAGGGCGAGCGCATTCCGCTCACCATCAAATCCTCTGATCCAGTGGCCGGCACAGTCACCATCGTGGTGCAGGCCATCGGCAAAACCACATCGTTGCTCAACTGCCTCGAGACGGGCGACTCGATTCTGGATATCGTTGGCCCACTGGGTGCGCCGTCGGAGATCGAGAACTACGGCACGGCTGTGATTCTTGCCGGCAGCGTAGGCACGGCCATGGCTCTGCCCACCGCCAATGCGCTCAAGCAGGCGGGCAATCACGTCGTCTTTATCGAAGGCGCGCGCAACACCGAGATGGTGGTCTTTGAAGATGAGGTGCGCTCGGCGAGCAACGAGACTTACATCATGACCGACGACGGCAGCTACGGCGAGCAGGGCCTCGTGACAAAAAAGCTCAACGAGCTGATCGCAGCCGGACGCAAGATCGACTTTGTGCTTGCTGTGGGGCCTGTGCCGATGATGAGGGCAGTCGCGCAGGTGACGACTCCTTTGGGAATCAAGACCATGGTCAGCCTGAACTCGATCATGGTGGACGGCACGGGCATGTGCGGCGGCTGCCGTGTGCTGCTCGGCAACACCAGCAAATTCGCCTGCGTGGATGGGCCGGAATTCGATGCTTCTAAAGTTAATTTTGAGGTGTTAATGCAGCGCAACGCCATGTATCGCGAAAAGGAGTGCGAGTCTCTCAAGCGCTTCCAGGAAAACAAGGAACAGAATGTGGCCGAGCTTCGTGCGGAGTTAGCGGCGGGGGAGACTCACTATGTCTGAAAAAAATGTTCTTGCCCTTAAAGACCGCATGAAGATTGCGCGCACTCATATGCCGGAGCTCGACGCCGCCGTGCGCAGCCGCAACTTCGAGGAAGTGAATCTGGGCCTGAATGTGCTCGATGCCGTGACCGAGGCGACGCGCTGCATTGAATGCGCCAAGCCGGGCTGCGTCGTCGATTGCCCGGTAGGCGTGCAGATCAAAGAGATTGTGGCGTTGATTCACGCAGGCGACTATCTGGCCGCGGCGGCCAAACTGCGCGAAGACAATGCGCTGCCCGCCATCACCGGCCGCGTCTGCCCGCAAGAGAATCAATGCGAGGGCGGATGCGTGCTGGGCAAGAAAGGCGCGCCTGTGGCCATCGGCAACCTGGAGCGCTTTGTAGCCGACTTCGAGCGCACCAGCGGACAGCTTGGACTGCCTGCCAATGCGCCCGCGACCGGCAAAAGCGTGGCCATCGTCGGCAGTGGGCCCGCCGGTTTGAGCGCTGCCGGAGACCTGATTCAGAAGGGCCATCGGGTGCGCGTCTTCGAGGCGTTGCATGAGTTGGGCGGCGTGCTGGTCTACGGCATCCCGGAGTTTCGTCTGCCCAAATCCATCGTGAAAGGCGAGGTAGACAACCTGCGCCGCATGGGCGTCGAGTTTGAAACCAACGTGGTCGTCGGCAAGAGCGTCACCGTAGACGAGTTGATGAACGAAGAACACTACGACGCGATTTTTGTGGCCACTGGCGCTGGGTTGCCGGTCTTTCTCAACGTCCCCGGCGAGCACTTCAATGGAGTCTACTCGGCCAACGAATTTCTCACTCGCATCAACCTCATGCGCGCCTATCAATTTCCTGAATTCGATGAGCCGGTCTACGACTGCCGCGATCGCAACGTGATTGTTGTGGGCGGCGGCAACACCGCCATGGACGCGGTACGCACGGCACGGCGGTTGGGCGCGCGGACGGCGACGCTTGTCTATCGCCGCTCCGATGCAGAGATGCCGGCTCGCGCCGAAGAGGTGAAGCACGCACGCCAGGAAGGCATCGAATTCCAGATGCTGACCAATCCGGTTGAGTTCCTGGGTGATGAAAAAGGCTGGCTCACCGGCGCGCGCTGTGTGCGCATGGAGCTGTCCGAGCCGGACGAAAGCGGACGGCGCAGGCCAGTGGTCATCAAAGGTTCTGAATTTATTTTGCCCGCGGATGTCGTCATCATCGGCGTCGGCACCACAGCCAATCCGCTGATCCAGAGCACTACTCCGGATCTTGCCACCAACAAATGGAATTACATTGTGGCCGACGAAGAGTCCATGCGCACATCGAAGCCCGGCGTCTTCGCCGGCGGAGACATTGTCACCGGCGGCGCTACAGTGATTCTGGCCATGGGCGCCGGCCGCAAAGCCGCTGCGTCCATCCACGAATATCTGACCACAAGTATCTGGTAGCGGGCGGTTGGCCCATATCTGACATTGATCATGAATGGTTCACATCTCGATTCTGAGATGTGGGAGACGACGAACCCTAATCCGGCATTCTGCCGCGCAGGCGAGAATGCTATGACTACCGCGCTATCATTGCGTTAACCCTTGCACCGACGTAATTCCAATGAAAAGGCCCGCGCAAGTCAAATACATCGCTCCCGCTGTCCACGCATTCGTGTTTCTCGCCATGTGGGCTCTTTACGCAGGCTCCGGCCGGCCTCTGATGAATGGCCCCTCCGGAGTGCCATTCGCCATACTTCTGGTCGCGGACCTGCCTTTTTCTTTATTTGCCTTCGGCATCGCCTTCACCAGCCAAGCGAAAGCAGGGCTGGCCTTCGGGGTGTGGGCCGTAGTGGGAACCCTCTGGTGGTACCTGCTTGGTCGCGGTATAGACGCGTCGATTCGCCGCATCCGGCGAACATCCGCCAGCAACCAGCCCAAATCCGACCACTAAAAAATGAGCGGCAAGTCGGGAGACGACGAACCCCAACCCGCCGCTTCAAATCTCGATGGTCCGCGAGACAACAAACCTCAAGCGGTGACCTGGCTCTAGGCAAGGGAGCCTCTGCGAGCGATAAGCGAGCGTCTGGCCCCACCGCAGGTGGCAGGTGGTTTGCAGATTATTTCGCGAATCCTGCTAGCCTCAAACATGGGCTTGCCCTAACCGGCAGAGCTTTGGAGGGTCTCCGGGAGCCCGACCCCACCCCCCTACCCTATAGGAGTCGTTCTTGAGACCCATTGAGCGATTGTAACTTGCACAAAATAAATGATTTGTGTTTTTTCATGTCACCGAATCGGGGACTCAAAAGCTCGGATTTTGCCCACTTTTTGGCAGAAAAAGGCACCGTTTTGGCCCAAAAAGGTCGCTTTTTCACCGGTTTGCATCACAATTCTCCCATGAAAATTACACGAAAACAGTGTACACTATTCTCGTATGAAGAACATCACCTTGACCGCCGACGAGGATTTGATCGAGCGGGCGCGCCTGATCGCGCGCCAGCAGCGCCGAACCCTGAACGAAGCCTTCCGGGAATGGCTTGTGCAGTTCTCTCAGAGTGCGGGAGACGCTCAAGGTTTCGATGCGCTCATGAGCCACCTGCAAAACGTCGATGCAGGACGGCACTTCAGCAGGGACGAACTGAATGAGCGATAGATTTTTTCTGGATACGAATATCTTTGTCTATTCGTTCGATCAAAGCTCGCACGAAAAATCTCAAAAATCCGCGCAACTTATTCGCGAGGCACTCACGACGCACAAGGGCATCATCAGCTATCAGGTTGTTCAGGAATTCTTCAATGTGGCACTGAGACGGTTCTCTCAGCCCATGAAGGCGGCCGACTGCGAGCAATATCTGGGCACCGTCTTCCGCCCGCTGCTCGGCGTACATTCCTCACCGGCACTGTATGCCGAGGGGCTGAATCTCCACGCGCACGGCGGGCTTTCGTGGTACGACGCGTTGATCGTCGCGGCTGCAATGCAGGCGCAGTGTGATCTTCTTTATACGGAGGATCTCCAGCATGGTCAGCGCTTCGGAAATCTCCAGATCAGAAATCCATTCCTCTGAATTCGAACACGCCTCGGATCAGATTCTTCTATCTGAATCAAATTCGCTGTCCGTATAAAAAAGTGGGCGGCAAAGGTTGCCCCTTGCCGCCGCCCGTCCCTGGGTTGTCTTGAAGTTGCTGCAATCTTGCGGTGATACTAACTTGGGTTTACTGCAATAGCTTGGTAACTTCCTGCTCCACACTGTTAGCTTGCGCTAAGGCGGCGATTCCGGTCTGGCTCAGAATCTCATACTTCGACATATTTGAGGTTGCCGAAGCGTAATCGGTTGCCTGAATCGCGTTTTGTGCGGACACTACATTCTCCTGCTGGGTACTCATTACCTGGCTGATGGAGTTGAGGGTGTTGATCTGCGCGCCGATGTAGCCGTCCTGCGCAGCCACGTCGCTGATGGCCAGGTTGAGTTCGTTCAGCGCGGTCTCCGCATCGGTTTGGTTCAACAGATCGGTCGCGGAGACCGATTCGCCAGCTCCGTCCGAGTAGCTGATGGTTGCCACTCCGCCTAAGCCGCTGCCGTCGGAAACCATCTGCGCCACGCCGGCCGCAGTATTGCTCTGTCCGCTCGAGGAGTCGTAGATGGCGGTGCCGGAGGCGATGGTGCCACTCGATAGCCCAGTGTTATAAGCGTTAGCGCCTTTGTAGCTCAGAGCCGCAGTGTTCGTGCTGTCTACAATGCTCGTGCCTGCGTCCTCAATCACGCCAGAAGTACCAAAGGTGTCGGAGGTCAGTGTCAGTCGCTCAAAGGTGCCGTTGCCGGTGGGAGTCAGCGTGGCCGTGACGCCGTAGGGATGGTTGTTGGTGGGGCCATTGATTTTGGCAACCATGTCGGAAACCGTCGATCCGGAGGCGATGGATATGCTCTCCGCCATCGCGGTTGGGCCGCTTCCCAACGTGTAGGTGATGGTCCCAGAGACCTGGTCGTTGGGGTTGGCAAACGAACCCAGTGAGGACTGAGAGGCCAGGTTGTTGAAGTCGTCATTCAGTGAGTTTGCGACGACGCCGATGGCAATGGAATTATCAAGGTTGGACTTCAACACCAGGCTTGATCCGGATTGCGTCGCTCCGATATTCAGGCCGGTCGAACCGGTGCTGCCGTCGATTGCCTGCTCCAGGTCATAGAGCGTCGTACCGGTGATATACACATTGCTGGCCGTGGAAGTTAATGCCTGCGCCGCGGTCGCGCCCATGTTGAAGTTGACGGTATTGCCGTTGGCAGAGAGCGTAATGCTGCCCGTGATGGTATCGCCGGAACTGATTGCTCCGCTGGCAAGAGTCATCGTGGTGGTAGAAGGCGATGCGGGCGCTCCGGGATCGGGAGTACCAGCCAGCGCAACCTCCGTGGCCGTGTCTTTCAAGTTACTCGTGCCGCCCACGACGATGGTAGTGTCGGAAGAGTTGGCCTGCAATATCAGGGCTCCCGTTGTGGCGTTGACCGAGGCGGCTAGCCCAAGGCTGCTCAGGCTGATGGCCGATGCCAGTTGGCCCATGGTGGTTCCGACAGTGCCTGCCCCAGTGCCCATGGTGAAGGTTTGCGTGCCGCCGGCACCGCCGCTGTTGGTCAGAACAATGCTTCCGGTGATTGTATCGCTGGGATTGATCACCCCGCCGGTGCCCACGGTGGCGAATGCATTGGTGGCAGGTGTGGGCGCGCCACCAGCTTGCGAGGTTCCCTGCACGGCGCCAAACTGATCGACCAATGTACTGTTGGTCAGGGTGAGGATGCTGGTGTTGTCGGTCGAAGTGACCACCAAGCCGTTGCTGCCCGGCAGGGCGCTGAGGTCGAGGCCGAGAGTGGTGTTCGCGTACGTGATCGCGTTCGCGAGCCCCTGCATCGTCTCGTCCGCGGCAGTGCTTCCGGTATAGATTTTGTTGGCTGAATCGAGGCTGGCATCGCCGCCCACAATGAAGGTGACTGGGCCGCCGCCATAGACTGTGCCGCCATTACTCACGCTGGCAGTGTTGCTAAGTACAAAAGAGCCGGCAATCGGATCGCTGTAAGCATTCGTCCCGCCGTTGCCGAAGGTGACATTCGCGGCGATATTGGTAGCGCCGAGAGTACCGTTGAGGCCGTTGGTTCCGGTCTCGCTGAGCGTCTCTGTCAAGCCCGTGGTGTTTGCAGTAAGGCCGGTTTTGCCCGGGGTAGCCGATTCCAGGTAGATGCCGCCGGTGGCGCCGTCCTGCGATGCGGTGAGACCGAGATTTGCATAGCCATTGTGCGAGGAATCGCTGCCTTCCGCGTTGATGGCGCTTACCAGACTGCTGAGACTGGTGCCGGTGATGTTGATGGTGCTGCCGCTGCTCGAATAGATATTATTGGCGCTGGAGTTCATCACAAAGGTATCGGTGACGCCGTTGTCGGTGACGATCACATTGCCGGTGACGGCGCCCGCGCCCGTCAGTTTCCCACCATCGGTCAGCGCAATCACGCCGGCGAGGTTTTGCGATGTGTCGGTGCTGCCATTGGGGGGTGTGGTGAAGCTCATCGTCGAGAGATCCGAAAGGCTGCTCGAGTCCACGCCAATGTAGGTCCCGATCGAACCGGTTGTAAAGGTCAAGCCCGTGCCTGTCGAATTCATGCCGGCAGTGATGTGAGTGTTGGCCTTGTCGGCGTTGACGGCGGCCATTAGATCAGTGAGCCCTGAGCCGCCGACGGCAACCTGCGATGATCCAGCGCCCATGCCCGCCGGGCCTCCGGTGCCGCCCATCGTGAACGTCACCTTGTCATCGGGAGCATTGCCTAATCCGTTAGAGAGAACGATGTTGCCGGTCAATGTATCGCCAACGCCCACGATGGTGTTGCCATTGATCTCCGCAACATTGGTCTCCACCTGGGCACCGGTGCTGACCACGGCCGAGGAAGGCTGGGACGGATTGACAGTGCCAGTCATGGCTTCGGCCGTGTCCACCAAGTTGTTCGCGGATTGCGTAAGGGTGCTGGTATTGTTGGTTGACGTGATTGTCAGGTTGCCGCCAGTCAGGTTGGTACTCAGATTGAGGGTCAAGGCGGTGTTGGCGGTGTTGATTGCGGTTTGCAAGCCTGCCAGCGTTTCGTTGGCAATGCCGGTGTAATACGTGTTCGCCGCGACGCCAGTTGCTCCCACCACAAACGTGATTGGCCCGCCGCCTGTGCTGTTTTGCAAAACAATGGAGCCGGTGAGCGGATCGGTGCCCGAACCTGCTGTGTAGCTGACCGATGCGGGAATATTGGTGGCGCCGGCAGCTCCGTTGCTACCGGGGGCAGGAATTGATGCGAAGGTGTTGGTCAAGCCCGTGACGTCAATGGCCAGGCCGGTGGCGCCCGTGATGTCGATGCCGCCCGTGGTCGGGTCGGTCGAGGCAGTGAGGCCAAGCGAGTTGGTGCCCAGCTTGCTGCCGCCGCCTTCATTATTGATTGCGCTCATCAGGCTGGCGAGCGTGTCGCTGGCGGTGGTAATGGTCACGCCAGCGGTAGCGAAAGCCGTGCCGCTCGAGCCCATGACAAAGGTATCCGTATTGCCGCCGCTGGTGACGATCACCGTGCCGGTGAGCGTGGCGTTGCTGCTGGGATAGACTCCGCCATTGGCCAGGGTGATCGAACCGGTGGTCTGAGGGCCGTTTACTCCGGAAGTCAAAGTCGAGACGTTTGTCAGGCCGCTGGATGTCACGTTGATGCTGGTTCCGACTGTGGCCGTTGAGAGTGTCATGCCCGTACCGGCGGCGTTCACAGTCGCGCTGATGCCGCTGTATGGCTGGTCGTCATTGATCGCGGTGATCAGATCGGAGAGGGTGCTCCCGCCAACGGAAACATTCGCCGAGTTCGCTCCGAATCCGGTCGTTGCACCGCCGCCGCCCATGGTGTAGGTCACCTGGTCAGGGCCGTTCACGCCCAAACCGTTTGAGAGGACGATGCTGCCGCTGAGAGTGTCGTCCATCGTGCTGCCGTCCACGCTGGTGGTGATCGCAGACGCGCCGCCTACGCCGATGCCGAGTGATGCCCCAGTGCTGACTGCGGCAACCGAAGGCGTTGAAGCGGTGACTGTGCCAGCCACACCGTCGGCCGTTTGCACGAGAGAGCTGCTCGCCATGCCGATAGAAGTGCCCACGCTGGTGGACGTCAACACGATCTGGCCATTGTTTATCGTGGCGGAGATGTGAGTAGCGGCGGTACTGCTGTTGATCTCGGCTATCAGGCCGTTGACAGTTTTTCCGCCGGTAGTATAGGAGGGACCGCTTACGTTCGCGGCCGAGCCCATCGTGAAGGTGACAGGCGTGGCGGGAGCGGCGGTGCTTCCGTTGGTCAGGACCATGGTGCCGGTGAGTTCGTCGGCGCCTACAAAGCCATTGCCGCCATTCATTGCAATGGTGGTCGATCCATTGGTACCGGACGTGGCGGCAGCGCCCGGCACGTTGTTGATCTGCGTCAGCGCCGGGGTGGCTGTCAAATAAGATGTTCCGACCTGCTCGATCGTGGTGCCTGGGTTATTCGAGGTCATTGTGATGCCCGATGAGCCCACCGTAGTGCTGACCCCAAGATTGGTCTGGATGGATGTTGCCAGGGTTTGCAGCGTACCGCTCCCAACGAAGATTGTGCCGTTGCCGGTATTGCCGGAGGCCATGACGAATGTCACAGGATTGGCGCCGGCGACGGAGTTGTTGGAGAGGACGATGCTGCCGGAGAGCGGCGAGGAACCCGAGTTGGTTCCGCTGATGCCCAATGTGGCCGTGGCATTGGAACCGCTGGCTCCTGGCGAACTCGACGCAAAGGTCAAAGTTGTCTGGTCGACTGAGCCAGTGCCGTTGGTCAGTAGGTTGGCCCCATAGTTTACGCCGCCCGTGGTGACGGTCAATGCTCCACCGTTGCTACCGGTATCGGCCAGAGAGAGGCTCTGTGTTCCATCACCGTTGGTGATCACGGTGGCTGTAACCAATCCAGCGCCGCCTGCACCGCTACCTATACCGTTGGTGATCGCCTTGGCCAGTTGGGTGAGGGTACTGTAAGACGAATTGACGGTGATCGAAGCCGCGATCGTGCTGCCCGCCTTAATGGTCACCGTCTGGCCCTGTGTGAGCAATTCGGTGGCCGGAATTCCATTCGGGTTGAGGACGCCGCTTGTGATCGAGGTACTGGGATTGACGCCAGCCGACAGCAATCCGCCAGTAATCTCGATACCGGTTTGGTTTCCGCCGCCCGTGACGCCAGCCTGTGTCTGCGTGGCGAAGGTAGCCGTCAGCCCAAGGCCCGATGCGTTGATCGCGGCGATCAAGCCATTGGCAGTGTTCGCATAGGTTGAGCCGGTGGCCGCATTCAAGCTGCCTGTGCCGACAGTAATCGAAGTGGTCGCGGTGCTCTCTGTGCCGTTCGCGCCCTTTACAAGATAATTGACTTTGATCACGGTCGTGCCGCCAGCGTTCAGGCTGTCGGTGGCCTGCGCATTGGTGGTGACACCGGTGGCGGCGTTGGTATTTGACAAGTTGATGAAGACATTATTTGCGCCGTCGCTGTATGCCATCACGCCGCCGGAGTCGCCCACGCTGGACTCGGAGAGGGTGCGGATGTTCAGATCGTCGATCGACGAACCCGCCATCGACGAGTCGCCCGTATAGATCGCCACTTCCTGGCCGTTGAAGACCTGCTCCTGGTTGTACGTGGTCGTCTGCCCAATGTTATTGACTTCGGACAAAATCGACTGGTACTCCTGATTGGCGGCGCTCTCCTGAGTGGTATTCAGGGTGCCGTTGGAGGCTTCGGTGGCCAGCGTTATGGCGCGGTCCAGCAGGCTTGTTACCTGCGACAGCGCGCCATCGGCAACCTGGAGCAGGCCCACGCCTTCAGTGGCGTTCGTCTTTGACTGCGTCAGGGCGGTCTGGTTCGCTTCCAGGCCATTGACCAGCGAGAGACCTGCGGCGTCATCGGCTCCAGAGTTGATCTTTGAGCCTGATGACAACTGCTCCAGAACCGTCTGCAAACTGGCGTTGGTATTGTTCAGGTTGTTCTCTGCGTAAATCGCTGACAGATTGTTCAAAACTCCGAGGGCCATGGAAGGTACTCCTTTGGGATGCCTTGAATCGCGCCCAGCCGGCGGTATGTTTCGTTCCGCCAGAGCCTCCGCTTGTTGCGGATATGCGTCTCTGCATCCACCCCTTTCATCGGTCCTGCCCGGAATAACTTTAGTCATATATTTTTGGATGGCTTTTACCGCTGTCTGTCGCAGGTCGATTCAAGCTGTCCAGCTTCCATCCACCCACTGTCCTGAAGCGATTCAATTGCTGTATCGTTGTGCTTCACTGCTGTGTCTCGGTTCGCGACAATTGGCGCCGGGTCCCGGAAGCCTTAAAGATGCTCCGCACTCGCCAATCACGCCATCGCGCGCTGTTTTCTCGTCGTTTTTTGTGCGCAAAAAACGGCGGCAAGAGGATCATCTCCTGCCGCCACCGGTCTTAACTGCAACCGCATTCTCTCTTGGTCAACTTGCGCTACAAAACTGTTCTTACTGCTCGGTTCCCGGTTGAGGGGCTGTACCAGACGGCGGTTCTGCGCTTTGCGGCGCGGGAGGCGGCGGCGGTGGCGCACCGAGTTCCGGCGATGCCGCAGGCGCCTGATGATGGTTCATCCCGCCCGGCCCTCGTCCGCCTTGCTTCCATCCGTTCGATCCCTGGCCGCCCTGCTCCCAGCGGTGTCCGCCGGCGCGGAAGGCCTGGACCTGCTTCCATTGTTCCGGTGTCAGCTTGTTCCGAATCGCCAACAGGAACCGGGCGTTCGCCTTTTCCAACTCGGCCCGCGCCTGCGCCACAGTGTCGATCTGAGCAAGAATCTTTGCCTCATTGGGCTGGTCGTCGCCCACCAGCGGCTCCAATTGCAATTCGGCCTTTTCCACGCTGGCCCGCAGATCGATCAGTTTCTCGCGATGCTCCAAAAGAATCCCGTCAAATGTCTTTCGTTGCTCATCGGTCAGCTTCAGCCGCTCTACGACCTGTGGGTTGTTCCACCAGCGCCCATGCTCGCCCGGCGTTCCCAAGGCCCTCTCCATCGGAGGCCGATGTTCCCCAAATCCAGGTCCATCCCCCATTCCCATTCCGCCGCCAGGTCCTTGCGCCAGCGCCGAGCCTGTTAGCAATACCGCCGCGATCATCAATCCTATCGTTCTCGATACCGTCATTGCCTTCTCCTTTTTCCTCGACTCGCGAGACTATACCTTGCTTTTCGCACGGAGTACTTTGATTCCGCGTTTACTGAGTTTCGTCCGCGGCCATCATTTGAGCCAGCGGCTCCATGGCGCTCGGAACTTCCCGCGATACATCGCTATCCACCTTGGCTAGCAAATCCTCATCCTCTTGTCGCGCCCGCAGACTGCTCTCGATGGCGGCCAACCGCTGCTGCTCTACCGCGCGTGCCGCAACCACCTTCATCTGCTCCCGATGGTGCGAGTAAATCTCAGCGGAAACACCGCCGGCGATCAACACACAGCCCAGCGCCCATCCAACTGCCGGCCTCCAGATCTGGTTCCGCGCGACTACTATCTCAGAACTCCGCGGACGGTTGTAGGCGGCTTCGCTCCAGGCCTGAACGCTCAGCCGGAAGTCCTTCAACGTCTCATCCAACTCGCCCAGCTCGTCCGCGAAATTGCAAACTTCCTTATCGGCCTCGACTTTATCCTCGTATTTCATCGCTTCGCCCCTAACTCCGCGCGCACCCTTGCCAATGCCCGCGAAAGATGCGCCTTCACTGTGCCCTCATTGAGCCCGGTCGCCCGCGCAATTTCGCTCAACTCCATCTCATCCACATAGCGCAGCAAAAATATTGTCCGCTGCCGCTCGCTCAACCGCTCAATCACTTTACCCACCTGTCCAACCCGTTCCTGCGCCAGCATCCGCTGTTCCGCTGACCGCTCGCCGCTCGGCAACCACTGGCTGACCTCGCTCAAGTCCAAAGCATGGCTCTGCGTCTGCCGCCAGAACTGTATCCGCCGACTGCGCCAGTGGTCCTTTTGCAGGTTGATCGCGATGCGCATCAGCCAGGTCATCGCGCTCGATTCGCCTCGAAAACTCGCCCAATTCCGATGCGCTTTCAGAAAACACTCCTGAGTGAGCGTCTCGGCCATGTCAACATCGCGCGTTGACGAAAGCAAAAAACGAAAGATCCGCGGACGATGGTTCGTGACAACTGCCGAAAACTCCTCGGCGGCAATCTCTTCTGCCGTAGCCATGGTCGTCATATCCAATGCTGTGCCGGCTGCCATCACTTAGGTAGACGCCAGCGGCGGATGCAAGTTTACAATCTCACTCGCAATTCTCTGCTATATAAATCTAAAGCGGGGCGAACAGCGCCGCCCCGCTTGCAGTTTCTTTTTATACACGGTTTAATTCGGCTCGCTCGTCCCGCCCCCTGCTGGCGTCTGCGCTGGCTCAGGCTCGACCGCAATGGGAATATTCTTGCCGTGCTCCGGATCGTACTGGTGCTTGTCCATCCACTCTTTGTAGCGAGCGGCCGACTCTTCGCCCAGCAATCCCTTGTGCCTGCGATAAACGATGTCCGTCTTCAACTCCACTTTCATTTCGCAAGTGCCACCCATCGCTGGCAATAGAATCTCCAGCGTTTTCCCCGGCTTCTTCCACCGCGCTAGATAAGTTTCATACCCCGCCGAATTCATCAGCCGATTTTCGCAACTATATCGGTAATCGAAACCACGCGGCTCGCCATTTTCGAAAAGATTCGCACGACCCTCCCCATCCACCGTTTGCAGCGACTGATTGTAGTAATGCGAAACCCCATTGTGGGTATAGATGTGCACCCGTAGCGGAAAATCGGCAGGATTACGGCTGCCGGCGAGCACTACAGTTGAAAGTAGCGCACAAATCGCAAACCCGCCCAAACCGCCTAACAAGAATCGACGCATCGAATACTCTCCGACCTGAACTTCGAATCAAGAATCGGTAACAGGATACACGAAGCGGATCGCATGTTGCATCAAGACATGATGACGAGTAGAACAGCCGCCGCCAAACGACTGTGAGGCAAATGCTTCCCAAATGGAGTGGTAGGATTGGGGTCCGCAGCCCAAAAACAACGAGCCATAATGGAAATACGGATTACAGTAGGTAAATCCATTTATTCGTATATTGTCTGTAGTTTAGTGTATTCTTCAAAGATATCTCCACCTCAATGGTGGTGACATATTTGGCAACCAATCGTCTCTATCTCATGTGTTATCAATCAAATGTCCGATAGGTTCTGCCCCTTGGCCAGTCTTTTACACATGGCAATCGACGTGCTATAAACACAGTAGTCCAGGGCGTTCCCTACATGGAAACAAGTCTTATCAGCCGTTTGCAGTTGACGTTGCTGGCCGTGGTTACAGCCTGCTTGATGCTGCTTGTGGGGTTCAATTTCTGGCAGGAGCGCCACACCCAACAACCTGACGATGGCGTTTGGTGGCGTGAAGCAGTCGACGGCAGCGGTCTGATAGCCGACAAGGTAGTGCCCAGCAGTCCCGGAGAGCGAGCGGGCATCCGCGAAGGCGACCTGCTGACCGGAGTGAATGTCCTACCTGTCGGCGCGGGGTTGCGGCCAGGCATGCAAACGCAGGAAGATCTGCGTCTGCTGGCAGGCGTCAAGGAACTACCGGACGAAGCCGAACAGCATACCGAGACTGAACCAAATACCCTTCCTGTTGAGGTTAAATACACGGCGGTCGCGAGGGTGGCTGATCTAGAGCGCGCGCTCTATCGCACCGGAAGCTATTTCAAGATCGACTACCGAATCACGCGCAATGGCACTTCGCTGGGCAGACCCGTCGAGGTTATCCCAGAGCCGGCCGACCGCGGCCTCGAACTGGGGCAGCGGCTCATCGGTCTCATCTATCTGGCGATTGGCGTCTACGTTCTCTTCCGCCGCTGGACGGCGCCGCGCGCCACTCACTTCTACCTCTTCTGCCTGGTCTCATTCGCGCTTTATGCGCTCAAGTACACCGGCGCCTTCGACACCCTGGATTGGACTGTCTTCTGGGCGAACGTTCTAGCCGAATCCCTGCAACCGGCGCTATTTTTGCACTTTGCCCTGAGCTTCCCGGAAGAGCGGTTCAAGAAGCTTCGCCGCCGCTGGCTTTCATTGATCTATCTGCCCGGCGCCGCGCTCCTTGGCCTATGGATTTATGCCATCAATTTTTGGCAGGCTACCAAGCTTCTAGAGCACAAGCTGGATAAGTTCAGCACCGGTTACGATGCCTTCTTTTATCTCTTGGCCGCTTACCTTTTCGTGCGTAGTTACAACATCGCGAACAACCCCTTGCAGCGCCAGCAGTTGAAGTGGCTCTATCGCGGCGCATGGTTGGCGGTCGGGCCTTTCACGCTGTACGCGATCTTCTTTCTCTTCGACCTGCGCATCCCCTTCTTCTTTGAAGATCTGGCCGGTCTATCGATGGTCGTTCTCCCGCTCACCTTCAGTTGGGCCATCATCCGTTACCGGCTGATGGACACCGATTTGATCTTCAAGCGAGGCGTGGCTTATACGCTGGCCACCAGCCTGATCGTTGGAGCATATTTCGGCGTCATCGCGCTGGCCACGCTTATCGTCCATACGCGCCTGCCTGACACCGTCCGCGAGTGGGCTCTGGTCGCCACGATTCTGGTTACCGCCGCCATCTTCGACCCTATCAAGCGCAGAATTCAGGGGTGGGTGGACCGCATCTTCGACCGCCAGCGTTACGACTACCGCAAAGCCTTGATCGAATTCGGCCGCGGTCTAAGCTCCGAAACCGATCTCCAGGCTCTGCTCGAATCCATCGTCGAGCAATTGCCGAACACCTTGCTGGTAGCACGTGTCGCTGTCTTTCTCGCGCAGAATCCTGAGGAGCCTGGCCGTCTTCGCCTGGCCGCTTCCCACGGGCTGACAGTCGAGGCGCTGGCCGCGCAAAACCGACCCGGCGCTGACGCACTGGATCTCGCCTTTCTGGACTTCGACCACACCCAGGATCACAGCCACATCTTTCTCGAAAACACCCAAGCTGCGTTGCATCTGCCTCTTGCCCAGCAGCGCACGGCAGCTTTGCTCGACCTCAACTATTATCTTCCTTGCCGTGTCGCTCAAGGCCAGGTTCAGTCCAGCGAAGCAAGCCCGAGCGATCTCGACCGCACGCGCACCATTGCCGTCATCGGCCTGGGACGCACCATGGGGGGCGATTTCCTCTCCAGCGAAGATGTCGAGTTGCTCGAATCCCTGGCCAGCTACATCGGTATCGCGCTTCAGAACGCCAGCCTTTACGCTCGCCTCGAAACTAAAATCGGCGAATTCGAGCAGCTCAAGGAGTTCAACGAAAACATTGTCGAGTCCATCAACGTCGGCATTCTGGCTGTCGATCTGGAAGACCGCATCGAAAGCTGGAACGCGCAGATGGAGGCGATGTATGCCATGAGCCGCGCCGAAGCCATCGGCCAACCACTGCGGACCGTCTTCCCCGCGGAGTTTATTGACGCTCTGGACAGCTTCCGCAGCGAGCAAGGCGTCCATCACCTCTACAAATTCCGCCTCACCACCCGCGCCGGGGAGCAGCGCACGGCCAACATCGCCATCGCCCCCTTGCTCTCACGAGATTTTGTTTCGGTGGGCCGCATCATTCTGGTCGATGACATCACCGAGCGGGTCTCGCTGGAGACGCAACTGGCTCAGGCTGACAAGCTCAGTTCCATTGGCCTGCTGGCTGCAGGCGTGGCTCATGAGATTAATACGCCCTTGGCCGTTATCTCCTCTTATGCGCAGATGCTCTCCAAGCAACTCAAGGGCGATGCACGCCTGGGTCCGGTGCTCGACAAGATCACACAGCAGAGCTTCCGCGCCGCCGAGATTGCCAATGGCCTGCTGAATTTCTCACGCACTTCGACCACCGAGTTCCGCGATACGAACCTTAACCAGGTCATTCGCGACACGCTCTCCCTGCTCGAACATCAGTTCAAAACCGCGCGCGTCATCGTCGATCTCCAACTCAACGAAGAGATCCCTCCCATCCACGCCAATCCCGGCAAGCTTCAGCAGGTTTTTCTCAATCTGCTGCTGAACGCAAAGGAAGCCATGCCGGCCGGGGGCCAACTGCGTGTCGCCACCCGGATCGTGATGCCCAACGGAAGCGATCATTACGTCGCCGCGCTGGTGGCAGATTCCGGCTCAGGTATTGCGCCGGAGCACCTCAAACGCATCTATGATCCGTTCTTCACTACCAAGACCACGCCCAAGGCCGGCGACCGTCGCGGCACCGGCCTGGGCCTTTCCGTCTCCTACGGAATCATTCAGGAGCACGCAGGAAAAATTCATGTCGAGAGCGCCATCGGCACCGGCACAACCTTCCACCTTGAGTTTCCCTTGTTGAGGAATTCCGTACATGCCTGAGGTCGAAACACCCGTGAATTCGTCCCTACCCGCAGCGGCCGCTGCCGGCGACTCCGCCCTCGCCAGTGGCGTGACCAGCATCATGGTCATCGACGACGAGGCCGCCATTCGCGAGTCGCTCGAAGTGCTGCTTACCCTCGAGGGCTACACCGTCACAATGGCCCCCGATGGCGAAGAAGGCCTGAAGATGATTGAGCAGGATAACTTCGACCTGCTGCTGTTGGACCTGGCTCTTCCCGGCCAGAGCGGTCTCGAACTGCTGCCCCAGATCAAGGAGCGCCGGCCTGAACTGCCCGTCATCATGATCACCGCGTATGGCACCGTCGATAACGTTGTGGATGCTATCCGCGCCGGCGCCGAGAACTTCGTCCAGAAGCCCTGGGACAACGAAAAGCTGCTGGCCGATATTCGCTCCGCCGTCGCCCGCCATCGCGCTGAGGAGGAGAACCTCCAGCTCAAGCGCACCCTTAAGCAGCGCTACAGCTTCTCTAACATCGTGGGCAAGAGCGAGATCATGCTCAAAGTCTTCGATCTGGTCGCGCAAGTAGCGCCCAGCCGCTCGACGATTCTCATCCAAGGCGAAAGTGGCACAGGCAAAGAGCTGATCGCCAAGGCCATCCACGCCAATTCGCCGCGCAAAGACAAGCCATTTGTGCCCATCAACACTGGCGCCATGCCCTCGGAGCTGCTCGAATCCACTCTCTTCGGCCATGTCAAAGGCGCATTCACCTCGGCCGTCGCCTCCAAAAAAGGCCTCTTTGAGGTCGCCAACGGCGGCACGCTTTTCATGGACGAGATTGCCACCATGGGCATGGACACCCAGGCCAAAATCCTGCGCGTGTTGCAAGACCGCCGCTTCATGCACCTGGGCGGCATCGCGGAGATTCAGGTGGACGTGCGCATTATCGCCGCCACCAACATCGACCTCCGCCAGGCGGTTCGCGACGGCCTCTTCCGCGAAGACCTGTTCTATCGCCTCAACGTCATTACCGTGGACCTTCCTCCGTTGCGCGCCCGCCGCGAAGACATTCCCCTGCTCACACAGCACTTCCTCGATTACTACGCCAACGAAAACGGCCTTGCCCCGCGCACGCTCTCCGCCGATGCCATGCGCGCCCTGGTCGATTACGATTGGCCCGGCAACGTCCGCGAACTCGAAAATTCCATAGAGCGCGGCGTGGTGCTTTCTTCAGGGCCCGTCATCGGTTCCGAATTGCTCCCTGGCCACATCACCGGCCGCAGCTTCCAGGACGCTCTGCTGCAACACAATCCCAACGCCTCGCTCTTCGACATTCTGGAAGACATCGAACGCCGCATCATCGTCGAAAAGCTCGAGCGCTGCAACGGCAACCAGACCGACGCCGCCGAGCAGTTTCACATTCCACTCTCTACCCTCAACCAGAAGATCAAGCGTCTAAGCATCGAGATTCGCAAAAAGGGCAGAGAGTAAGACGGGAAGACAGGTACCAGGGAACAAAAGATGGGAATAGCCGAGGATACCTTCTGGTGGCAGAGCGTGCGGTTTATCGGAATCCTCAAACGTTGCGCACAAGGCAAATCACTCGTCGTGCATAATGTTACGCGCCCGTTTACAGATCAGTTTTCCCGTTAACCGGCTTTTCGCCAGGATTCGGCGCCACCGCGTCGCGAAAATTGCCCCGTCGTCCTTCTCTTGAAGAAGCTCGTAAGGATCGCCCGTATCGTCGCTGCCGCACAGTCTTTCTACCTCTCCAGCTTCCAGTTTCGCGGCGGCGGCCAAGGTACGGATTCGCTTAGGAACCGAAGGGTGCGTTGAGAACCACTCGGCCACTAGGTTCATGTCGAGCGGACTGTTGTTGATGCGAGTGATTCTGGCTAGCGAACTGATCATCGCTCGCGGATCTTCCGTGAGAGCTGCGGAGCCGGCATCGGCAGCAAATTCGCATTTTCGCATTCCATGCAATGCTGCAAAAAATATCATGATCGGCAACAGCATGGCGACCAACAATCCGCCGGGATAAAGAAGCAACAGCTCCGTTACCGGCGTCTCGCACAATATCATTGCAAGACACAGGGCCACCCAAATCCCGAGGCGCGAACGCAAATGGCGAGAGTGCGACAGCTCATGCGCCGCAATCGCATCCACTTCGCGCCTGCTCAGTGACCGGACTAAAGGAGCTGTGAACAGGATGAATCTGCGCGGCCATGCAAATGCATTCAAGACATCGGAGCGTGTCGACGACGAGATATAAATCTTGACCTGAGGGCACCCCGCCCTGGCGGCGAGCGCCGACACATGCTCTTTCAATTCACCCTCTCTTAGTTGCCTGACCCTGAAGCGCCCACTAGTCCGAAGCCAAAACCGTCGCACAAAAAGAATGGTCGGCGTGATCGCAAGCCAGATCGTTGCGCCCATTGCATCCTCTTGCCCGAGTGACAGTAGAATTCCCGCGACGCAGGTCAATAGAAGGGGAACAACCGTCAGGCTGGCCAAAACTCCGCCGGATTTTCCGCTCTGTGTCTGGCCGGTCCGCATCCTTTTCCCACACGCACTCCCGATCGAAACGCAGAGCAAAGGCGGCCAGAATCTCATCAGAAGCAGGGCGAGATTGGCAAACGGAGTTTCATACAGCAGAATTCGCAAGGGGCCATCCGCCTCGATTTGCGCGGCAGCGCCCATCCAGACGATGGTGCCCAGCAGGACCGCAGACCGGTTCAGACCGCCCAGCCCCGCCCGCGACATGATGGCCGCAATCACCGTCAGCGCCAGAGCCAGCGCAGCCAGCGGAAGATAGAAACCGGCCAATTGACCGAGCCGGTATCCGAACCGAATGTGAATCGGCGGGGGCGTGCTACCGGCCTGGAAGCGGATCGATCGCATTAGGCGCGCCGTTCCCCCGCCCCTCTCAGTCATGGCCATCGAAGCGGATTCAAACCCCAGGCGAGGACAATCCAGCCAGAGTTCAATCCCAGTCGAAGGATCTAGATTCCGCACGACAGGCGCGAGGTCCACCACTCCTTCAAGCGCAAGACCGTCGCGGCGCAGCGACTTTGGACAGAGGATTGCATTGGATTCGGCGGCGTAGAACATAGCGCTACCCGGGCAATGTACCACCTCCTGCAAAGCCGGAGCCAGTTCCATTCCTTCACTCCCGGGATAGGCGCTTACTGCCGCATCGCCGGAGATGAAGGTGCGGACCCTTACCACTACATCCGGTCCCGCCTTCTCAGTCGAGATCGACTGCGCCCGCCCCAATGGCAACGTGGCGAACCACAGTGCCACGGCTAGGGCGGTTATCTTCCGGCTTGCGCTCATGGGGTTCTCCCTGCAATTCTCGCACAACGCTCAAAAAGGGGAAAATGCCTCGTTTCGCGCATGGCCCTCGATTCTGAAATATGAGACGGACAGGCCAGCGGCATGCTATTCCCATTGCGATTCAGCCGCCTTTCCAACCGTCATGAGACAATGGTTTCGGCGGCCTTCCCCGCTTCACCCCGCGGCTACCGGATCACATTGCATGGCTCTATCTTCAACCGCATTGAATCTTCTGTTTGGCCGGCCGTTGGCCACCAGCGAAGAGCGCGCCGAACATATCGGCCCTCTCGCCGGCATTCCCGTTTTTGGCCTGGATGCTCTCAGCTCCGCCGCCTACGGTCCTGAAGCCGCGCTGACGCTGCTCATTCCTCTGGGCCTCATGGGCGTGCACTACATCGTGCCTGTGAGCGCTGCGATTGTGATTCTGCTGATCATTGTTTTCTTCAGTTATCGGCAGACAATCGACGCATATCCAAAAGGCGGCGGCTCCTATACCGTAGCGAGCCAGAATTTGGGCGAAGGCGCGGGCCTGCTTGCCGCGGCAGCTTTGATGATCGATTACACGCTCACCGCCGCCGTAGGCATCTCGGCCGGTGTAGGCGCGCTGATCTCCGCTGCCCCCGGCTTGCAGCCTTACACGTTGCCATTGTGCCTTGCCGTGCTGGCTATTCTCACCGTGATCAACATGCGCGGCGTCCACGACACCGGTGTGGTATTCATGATTCCTACCTATCTCTTTACGGGAACTTTGTTGATTGTGATCGGTGTCGGCTTCCTGCGCGTACTCGAGAGCGGAGGCCATCCCCATCCGGTCACCGCGCTTCACCCGCTGCCACCGGCTACCGCCATGATCAGTTTGTGGCTGCTGCTAAAAGTCTTTTCTTCCGGATGCACTGCCATGACGGGCGTTGAGGCGGTGAGCAATGGCGTAATGGCCTTCCGCGACGATACACGCAAGAATGCAAAGATCACCTTAACCATCATCATCGCTCTGCTCGCGGTGTTGCTGGCCGGCATCGCTCTCTTGTGCCGCTCCTACGGCGTTGCAGCTACCAACCCCGACGGGCCGGGTTATGAGAGTGTGCTCTCCATGTTGACACGCGCCGTCATGGGACATGGCTGGTTTTACTACGTCACCATCGGCTCAGTGCTGCTGGTGCTGGCCCTCTCAGCCAACACCGCGTTTGCCGATTTTCCACGGCTCACTCGCGCCATCGCTCTCGACGACTACATGCCCCATGTCTTTCTGCTGCGCGGCCGCCGGCTGCTTTACTCCTGGGGCATCTACGTTCTGGTCGCGCTCACGGCGTTGCTGCTGATTGTCTTCGGCGGCGTTACCGATCATCTCATTCCCCTTTACGCCATCGGCGCATTTCTGGCCTTCACTCTCTCGCAGGCCGGTATGGTCATGCACTGGAAGCGCCAGGGCAATGCGCGGCTGCGTATCTTCGTCAATGGCCTGGGCGCGGTCGCAACGGGCATTACTGCCGTTGTGGTGCTGGTGGCAAAGTTTGCCGAAGGCGCATGGATTACAGCGCTGCTGATTGCGGTGATGATCCTGGTAATGCGCTCTGTCAAACGCCACTATCTCAATGTAGACAGTGAAACAGCGCTCGACCGGCCCATCGTTCCCGCCCAAATCAGCCAGCCGATCGTGGTGTTGCCCATCGACCGCTGGAGCAGGATTACGGAGAAGGCGCTCTCATTTGCGCTCAGCATGTCGAACGATATCCGCTGCCTTCATGTGCAAATTGCTGATCAGCTCGACCCCATCTGCCAGGAGTGGGAAAAGAACGTGGCCGCGCCGCTACGCGAGGCCAATAAGTGCGTCCCCAGGCTTGAGATCCTGCGATCGCCCTATCGCTACGTTTTGGCGCCGGTGGTCGATTACATTCTGGCAGCGGAACAGGAGTCCCAATTCCAAAAGATCTGCGTGCTGGTGCCGGAGCTGGTGGTCCATCACTGGTGGGAGAATCTGCTCCACAACCGGCGCGCCGACTTGCTGAAAGTCATCCTGCTTCTTCGCGGCAACCGGCGCATTATCGTCATCAACATTCCCTGGTATCTGGAACGGGATTGAATATCTAGTTCCGTCTCATCGGCCTGAAAATCGATGTTTCTCAGTTTCCGGGAAGGCGTGGATCTGGCCACAGCGGTTGTTGGCTCTTCACGATTCACCGCGCGTGTTGCCGACACAACAGTTCTGGATTGGCAATGGAACAATCACCGATCGCCCCGATAACTTTCGATAATTTGTGGCACAACTATTTTGCGCTGCCGTGACCCGCAACCGAACCTGAAGATCCTCTGTCAATTGGCTGCAGCTTTAGATTTGGCCACTGCGTCGGAATTTGTTCAAACTTCGCGCCTGGCCATTGCGTTGGAATAGGTTCGGCCTTCGGATGCGGCGGAACAATAAGCGGAATCGACGCAAAAGGATTTTCATTAAACGCAAAGAGCACGGCGTGCGATTTCAAATCCAGAAATGGCGCGCAGAAGAGATGGTCCAAATCAGCCAGCGCACTCGCCTGGTTCTGGGTTAGACTCACGCCATGACAATCGAAGTTCTTGAGCACGGGCCCCACAGCAGTGTGCCCCGGTTGACCATCGCTGAGGCGACGCGGCCACTGAAGTGTTGATGGCTTGCTGGAGATTTGTGAGCTACCAGACCGAGTCGCCGCAGATTGACCGAAGACCATCGTACTCGGAAGCACAATAACGGCGAAAAGCGCGAATCGTCTCATAAGAGCCGCTCTCCATGCTCGCTTTCTTATTCGAAACAATTATAGCTCGCATCGACCTCGGCTACCCCAGACATCGTTTCTGTAATCTAAAATCGCAGACAGCTTTCTCTAGAATTTCCAGTTCTGATAATCAAGACCTGGGCCATTCCCGGGAGAGAGAGTAAGATGGCAGCTAATAGCGAATAATGCATACATGTTAGTGGTGAAAGTTCGGAGGCAACGATGTTCGGTGCTGTCGCAGAGTTCGTTTCCATGCTGCAGGGAGATTCGACTGAGTTCATGGCGAAGGTGCGAGCGGTTGCTGTCGGAGTTGCTCGGGATTACGAGCCTGCGCGCCTCTATGTCATCCGAATCGACAACTGGTTCGGCCCGAAGTGGATGCACTTTGCGGGAAAGTTTACTGCTGGGAAAGGCGCTGCCATCGGCGTTCATAAAACACGCTTGCATGTGCCGCCTTTTGTTCCGAGTCGCGTTGTGGAGCAGCGAGTATTTGTGGGACCGGATTATGAAGAGACGGTGGCTGCTGCGCCTCTGCATATCGAATGTCCAAGCAAACAGGCACTCATGCGCCGGATCGCGGATATCGATAAGGACGCGGCTTTCTTGTGGTTCAGTGGGGAGTCGGAGGCGCAGAAGCGCGGGTCAGTAATGGTCTATCTGCCGACCGTTTCCGATTTGAAAGGACGTCGTCAAAAACTTTTACGCAGCACCGGGGCCTTTTATGTGGGCTTCTCGCAAAGAGAAATCGGTTGGGAGCCGGCAATGCTGCGTGGCGTTTCGCTTGCAGAGGTGGAGTATTTTGAGGACACCGGTCGAACTTTAACTGATAGCCCGTCCTTCACCAAAGTGTGAAAGACGACGAGCACCCCGTCCCTCATGTGCTTGCAGATCATTTCCCTCCCAACGCGCACAATCAAAGTATGAACTACAACCATAGACGCGGGCTGTTACTGACAACTGAAAACTGTCAACTGACAACTTCCGAAAAGGCACCCCCCCCACCCCCCCTATAAATATTTATTTTTCCACAGGAAATCTTGCAGGTAATTAACTCGCCAATACCTCCAATCGGAGAATTTATCCTTAACCAGACAGGATTCAGTGGCTTCAATAAAAATTGCCTTCTTGCGCTCTTGATCACCGTGGCTCTGCTCTCTACGAACGCGAGGTCCGATGCTTGGCTCTCCGGTCGCATGCCAAAGTGATCACCTCAGTCGAATCTACTGCCACGCGCCCAGGATGCGGCGCAGGAGAACCAATTGACCTAGATGGTAAGAAGTATGATCGGCGGCGACCAGTGCCTCTTTCAAAATGGTTTGACCGTCGCCGTGCGGAATTTTAGCGAAAAGATCGGTCGACTCGTCGCTGATCAATTGGCACAGAGCCTCAAGATCCTTACGAAAGACCTCGGAACTCTTGTCCCAGGCCTCGGCATCCGGAGGCGCTTGTGTGGACGGCCAATAGCCGGCTGGAAATGAGGGCGATTGATGGCGTGGATTTTGCGAGAACATCAAGGATGTCCCATTGGGCGATGCGCATATGTTCCAGAATCTCCCATGGAGAATGCTCCGCGTGCTCGGGCTTCTTGCCGCGCAGGCTCGCCGGGAGATCCCGGATCGCTGTGTCAAAGTCGGCGTGCGCGTCGCCGCCCTTGAGTAGTTTGATCAGATGCTGCCGCAGTTGCCTGTCGGTTTGCATGGCGAATTGCCTCTCTTGATCGAATAATAAGAATCCGCTTTGAACTCGGTATGCGAGCGACTGATATGTTTGCGGCTGCCACCCGAAGATCCGCTTTCTCCTCTCGGGTCTTCTTCGCTGTGGTGGTTGCTCGCTGTCCACGATGTTATGTGCTGCCGTGGACATACCACAGATTTTAGATGCGATGAGACGGCTGAATGCAGCACACGACAAAGGCAAAAACAAAAACGCCCCTAAGAAAAAGCAAATGCAAAAGCAAAGACAAAAACCTTGACAAATATCTGACAGCTTTTCATTTTTAAGGCGCAGACTTACGGTTTAATTTTCCAGCCATGGGGGTTGAAGATGAGGCCGGGTGAACCGACGCATTGGAAGGCTGTTGGCGGCGGTTAAACCAGGTGGAGAAAAACCAGGGTGCACAAAAAAGCGCCGGGGCAAAGTTTCGCCCCGGCGCGTTGCGCGTACAACGCTCATAAACTGGTTGGCCCGCCACGCCGTCAGGCCGCGGTCTCGCCTCGGTTCATCATAGGCGAGTTCAATTGCTGGCGGAGGTTGCCAGCCAGGTCGGCCACCACGCGCATCCTTTCAGCGGCTGGGCCGGAGAGATCGTTGCCATTGAGCGCCAGCTGAGAATGAAGCAGCAGGCCGGCAACCGTGGATTTGAGTTCGGTTTCGATGGCGGCTGCTGCTGCGCGCCGGGCTAAGGTTTGCTCGCGCTCGCGGCGATGCAGCGCGGAGCGAATCTCGCGAATCAGCCGCGCGGCCCCGGAAAGAGCGAAGTTGATCTGCAGGGGGATGGCTAGGCTGGCATGCTCCCAGATCGCTTCGGCGGAGGCCGGATCGCACTCCACCATGGTTTCGTCCACCACCACAGCGGTATATTCGTGACGGCGCAACGCTCCCAGCGCGGCTTTGCGTCCGTCTGCCACTTCGACATCCATGCCCAGTTGCGCTGCCACTACGGCCGCGCAGTTGCGGGCGCCTTCTACTCCGGTCACGATCAGAATGCTCATTTTCAGCTCCTCGTTGGCTCACGCGACCAACCTGTGGCCGGGGCCTTGTGCGGTCCGCGCGGCTCTCGTTCCCGCCCGAACCTGTGAAGTTTCCCGTAAATGTCCTATCGGCACGATTTGTCCCGACTTGAGTCTGGAGTGTCTACTCTTCCCGAAGCGGGTCGGCAATGCCGTATTCCTTCAGCTTGCGGTAGAGCGTGGTCTTGCCGATTCCGAGCAACTTGGCGGCCTGGAGTTTGTCGCCATTGAGCGCGCGGATCGCTCCCAGAATCGCCTGGCGCTCCAGATCGGCCAGCGTGGTCAATTGCGGGCTGTCGCCCTCGGCGGCTGGTTCGCCAACAACAACCGAGCGTCGCGCGTCGAGACCCTGCTGCTGAAGCTGTGTGGGCAAATCGCCCAGATGCAGAATGGGACCGCTGGAGAGCGCGCAAGCCCGTTCGATGGAGTTTTCGAGCTCCCTGACGTTCCCCGGCCAGTCGTGGCGCATCATCGTGCGTAGCGCCTCGTCGCTCAAGGTGAACTTGGCGCCGTGCTCGCGGCTGATGTGGTCGAGAAAATGGGCTGCCAAGAGCGGAATATCCTCGCGCCGGTCGCGCAACGCAGGCAGTCTGAGGTTCACCACGTTGAGTCGGTAGAACAGATCCTTGCGGAAGGTGCCCTTTTCAACCATCACCGCCAGATCGCGGTTGGTGGCGGCCACAATGCGCGCCTTGATCGGGATGCGATGCGTTGCTCCAACCGGGCGAACTTCCTTCTCCTGCAGAGCGCGCAATAGCTTGGCTTGCAGGTCGAGCGTGAGTTCGCCGATTTCATCAAGAAAAACCGTGCCTCCCTCGGCCGAGACCAGCAATCCGTCCTTGGAACGGTTGGCCCCGGTGAAGGCCCCTTTGACATAGCCGAATAACTCGCTCTCGATCAGCGTGGGAACCAGCGAGCCGCAGTCGACCGGCAGAAACGGCTTCTGCGAGTTGGGCCCGTAGGCGTGGATGGTGCGCGCCACCAGCTCTTTGCCAGTACCGCTTTCGCCCAGGATCAGAACCGGGTGGGTGCTCTGGGCCACTTTGGAAAGGATGCGGTAGAGCTTCTCCATTTCTCCAGAACGGCCGATCATGGCGCCCAGTCCCTGCGAGAGCCTGAGTCGCTCGCGCAACTGGCGGGTTGCGGTGTCGGTCACCAGGCTGGAGGCGGCGCGCTCGAGCACCGTCGAAAGCTCATCGATGGCGAACGGCTTGGCCAGATAATCGCAAGCTCCGCAGCGCATGGCTTCAACAGCGGCGTTTACCGAGCCTGAAGCGGTCATGGCAATCACTGCGGTTTGGGGGTAGAGGAGCTTGACCTCTGAGACCAGTTCCAGCCCCTGGCTCGAACCGGCCGGCAGATTGACCAGTAGTATGTCAGCGGTCGAGCCGCGCAGCATGCTCCGCGCCTGACCTAAGTCGCCTGTACTTTCGACCGCATAGCCGAGACTACTGGCAATCTCGGCGCAGGCTGAGCGAACCGCCGTGTCGGCGTCGACCACCAGCAGGTGCAAACGAGCCGGCGGCTCCGCGAGTTGTTGGGGGATAAACTCCATGGGCTTTGTGTTCTGAACTGTCTCGAGCATTGTAATTCCCTCACGCGCAAATTGGTGAACTGGATTCTTGATGACGGCCGCCCCATGGCTGTTCCCGGGTTGGCTTGTTGAAGATTGGTCAGCTTCGAGCCCCTGCGCCTCACCGGGTGCGAACGGGCAGCTCAATCGTGAAGCAGGCTCCGGAAGGGATGCGATGCGCGGCATGAATGCTGCCACCAGCGCCCTCGACGATGGAGCGGGTGATGGACAGACCCAGCCCGCGATGGGAGGCCACCCAGTTGCCGTGCCCGGAGCCGGAGGAGTTCACAGCGCCGCTGGCCCGCGTGGTGTAACCGGAGTCGAAGACCTTGTCTAGAGCGTTCTCTGGGATGCCGGGCCCGTTGTCTTCCACGGTAAGCGCCAAAGCCTTGGGTGCGTCCTCAACAGCGGGACACTCCGAGAGAACAAGCTGAATACTGCCGCCCTCCGGCATGGCCTCGGCTGCGTTCTTGACCAGATTGACTAGAATTCGAGTCAGATCTTCGCTGGTCAACCGCACCGGCAGAGCGCCAGCGGCTGTGTCCACGGTCAGAACGATTGCGGGCCCGGCCAGAGCCGCCAGCAGATTGCGATTGGCCGCCAGCTCAGCGGCCAGGTTGTCGATCGGTTCCGCAGGCATTAGATCCCAGCGGCGGGCACGCTCCAGCCGTCCGGCGCCGAGCAGATCATTCGCTACGCGAACCGAACTGGAGCCCGTTGACCGTGAGAGAGCTGCCACCGGTCCAAGGCGAACATCCAGGGCCAGCAGTTTCTCCACCAGACGGCGACTGGCCGTGGCTACCAGGCGAAGTTCGTTGGCATAGTGAAGAAACGAAGGAGTCAGCACGCCTGGTTCTTCCAGCAGATCGCAGTAGATGCCTAGCGCTGTGACCATGTTGCGGGCGTCATGAGCCACCTCTTCCAGGCTTTCTCCTTCGCCACGCAGATGAGTCAGCGTCTCGACCACCGACTCAACGCGCTTGCGTTCGACCATGACCGCTCCGGCTTCGTTCACACCGGACTCTATTCGACCGGCTATCGCCAGACCTGTTTCGACCAGCCCGGATGCTGCCAGCCCGCTTTCGTTGAATCCCGATACCTGCTCTGTCTGCTGCATGAGTCGCTCCTTTTCATAGGCGGTCTTCACCGCCGGCCCGGCGCCTCTTCGGCCTCCGAATCCATGTTTAATTCCCAGTTTTCGATTCCCCGATCCCGGTCCCCCGAACCCTTTTAGATCTTCCCATTTCCGTTCTCGATGTGGGCGGCTGTCCCCTTCTATTACACGTGGCGTGCCAAACTAGGACACTCCAGTTAAGTTCCTGATAAGGGAAGGGATTAGTGTCCGATTACTGGACAGTTGTCTCGGAATCGAGTTAGGCAATAAATCCCAAAATGGGACAGAGACACTGAAGGCTTCGGGTATAAGAATTTTATTTTCAATCGATTACGGTAGGAATCCCCATTTGGGATCGGGAGTGGAGTATCTTCCCATCCTGGAACCTGATGCTTCCTCAGCTGACACACACTGGCTGCGCGCCGCTTCCCGTACAATTTCTGCATGAACAACTTAGGGAACGCCTCAGTAGAATCCTCCTTCTTTCGTCCGGCAGGCAGAACTCCAGTCCAGCTTCGCCCGCTTCTGTTTACACCAGGCTTTGTGCAGACCGCCGAAGGCTCGGTGCTGGTTTCTTTGGGTAACACTCGCGTTCTGACGAACGCGACCATCGAGCAAGGCGTCCCCCCTTGGCTGCGTAACGCGGGACGGGGCTGGGTGACGGCCGAGTACTCGATGCTGCCCCGCTCGACCGTCACCCGCACCCCGCGCGAGAGCGAACGGGGCAAGATCGGCGGACGTACGCATGAGATTCAGCGGCTGATTGGCCGCAGCCTGCGCTCGGTTGTGGATATGAAGGCGCTGGGTGAGCGAACGGTGATTCTGGATTGCGACGTGATCCAGGCCGACGGAGGTACGCGCACGGCGGCCATTACCGGCGCAGCTGTGGCTATGGCGTTGGCTTTGAATGCGCTGGTGGAGGCTGGAACACTGAAGGAATCACCTCTCAAGCAACTGGTGGCCGCGACCTCGGTGGGCCTGGTTGGAGGAGCCGCGCTGCTGGACCTTTGCTATGAGGAAGATTCGCAGGCCGAAGTGGACATGAACGTGGTAATGACGGCCGACGGCGGGCTGATCGAGACGCAAGCCACGGCGGAGAAGGGAAGTTTCTCCCGCATTCAGCTCAATGAGCTGGTCGATTTGGCTGAGGTGGGCTTGAGGGAGGTTTTTGCCGCCCAGCGGGCGGTGCTGGGACTCTAGCGAACTGGGTTGAAATTACACGAGTGGGATCCATTCGATCGGACGATCGTTTTAATTGCGTATCCATTTCGCCCTGAAGAACGCCAGGAAGCGCGAACGGGCGAAAAGTTCAGAAAACTGTCTTGTTTCTGTACATGGGCTGTACATGGAGTTGTCTCGTTCCTGTACACTGAACGCGCTATGAGCTGTATCTTTTGCAAGATCATTGATGGAAGTATACCTTCGGCGGCGGTTTACCAGGACGAGCAGTGCTACGCCTTCGCGGATCTTCATCCGCAAGCGCCCGTGCATGTGCTGGTTACGCCTCGGGAACATATTGCCTCGCTCTCCGACGGCATTGAGAGCGACCGCGCGCTACTTGGCCACCTGGTGTGGGCTGCAGCGGAGATTGCCCGCTCGAAGGGGCTCGGCAAAGGCTACCGCCTGGTGATCAACACCGGCGAAGACGGTGGTCAGACTGTGGATCATATCCATGTTCACCTGCTCGGTGGCCGCTCGCTTACCTGGCCTCCGGGTTGAAGGCTGTCACGGGACAGAGGGCGCTCCCGCCATGGAAGCGCCCTCTGTCGTGCTTTGAGTTTGCATAGCCCTAGTCCGGCTGTGGTGTGTGGTCCTCTTCTTCTTCCAGGCCATAGCGGCGCAGAAGGTTGGGCAGAGTTTGCGAGAAAGCAGAGCGCGGCATTACTGCATCGCAACCGGCCTCGATGGCCTTGACTCTTAGTTCGCCCTGCAAGTGGTTGAGAAATCCGACGAGCGAGGTCGATTTCTTAAACTTGGTTTTGAACTTGGGGATCAGGGTCATGGGCTTGGCGTTCAGATTATTCAGGTCAAAGACGAGCAGTTTGGGCCTCTCGCCTTCCGGCAAGTCGGTCAGCTTTGCGACTGAATCCTTATCGCCCTTCACAAACTCCACCTTCACGCCAAGCTTGCGGGCAGTTTCCTGAATCTTGGCCAGGAAGAAAAGATCCTCGATGAAGCAGAAGATGCGAGTGGGCGCGTCGGCGCGGATTGCAACCGTGGGCTGCGGCTGGAAGGCCTCTTGATAATGGCCGCCTCCATGGCCGTTGGTGATCTCGATGGTCGAGGGCGGACCGTCAGCGATGTTGCCGTTCACAACGCGGTAGCTGTGATCCATGGGACCCACAAACTCTCGAGGGCCCTTTTGCCGGACTTTCCGCTTGCCTTGGGGCGGGGCCGAAATGCTGTTGCCGGGCTGGGCTTGCGCGGCAGAAGGCTTTTGGAAAGGCTTCTTCTTGCGTCCCTGGTTCTGGTGTCCCCCTTGACGCCCGCCTTGATGCACCTGAGCTTGCTTGTGCCTGGCCGGTTGGGGTTGGGGCTGCGCCTGAGGTAGGGGCTGCGGCTGCGCCGGAGGTTGTTGGGCCTGGGGCTGTTGCGCGATGGGCGCACCTGCTTGGCTGCTTTTGTTCTTGCGGCGGCGCCGGCGACGCCGATGCCCCTGCGACTGACCCTGGCCGCTGGCCTGGTCTGGCCCCGATTCTGTTTGGGGCTGCGTCAATTCTGTCGTCATGCGTAAACTTCCTGCTGCATTGCTAAGTGGTACGTTGAGTTTCCTGATTCAGTCATTGCTTTCCGGGTGCTGGACTCGCCTTGCCCCCATTTCCGGCCGAGAAAGCCAGAGGGCGCGAACATTGTCGCAGGATAGCCTTTGCAGACTGCCGCAGAGACTAGCTCCACGCAATTGATCGCTACTCCCAGAAGCCTTGCGCATTCTTACAGACTTCGTCTGGTTCCGGAATTCCGCAAGAAACCCTCGCTCCAATTGGCTGAGCTGGTTGAGCCTCTGCGGTCCGGGACGATCCCCTTAGACTTCTGTGAAAATGCTTTTTTGCCGCCGCGCGCACAAAGCCTATAAAAAAAGGCTCCATCCGCTAGTCAGGATCGAGATGACGCGAGCAGCAATCCTCTTAAGATGATGCCCTTCCTATGGGAACCCTCACCAGTTGCCGAGTACGATGAAATGCACATTCTCGCGAAGATTCCTTGCTCCGCGGCGAGCTTGCTCTGCCCCTTTCGGGTGGCTCGCGTCAGCCGCTTGATAGGCAATTTCGATAGTACAGCGAACGGTGGCGGCTGGCAAGTGACCAATGTGGCACCTGCGCGTGCTCCTACTGAGTTCCATCCGATTCAAAGGGAAGAAGAGGGCGAGAAGGAAGAGATCAAAGCAAGAAACGCCACTCTCTCATGAGTGGCGTTTCGCACTTCCTGCGCTGATCACTGGCCTCCCAAAAATTTGCAGCCGATGGTAGATTCCACCGTGCTGACTTGCAGAATTCCCCGACCGGTTCATCCCTTTTGAGGGCCGCTGCTTTGGCGGTTGCTCTTGCCGGGGCCTGCTGTTCTTTGGGCTGGCCGAAAATACCCAGCGCCCATACATCACTGGCACCTTTCTAGTTAGCAATTGCTGTGCCACTTTATGAAATCTTTATTTTCAAAGACTTGTGAATCTCGCAAAGCGGGAATTTTCTTGTTTGTGGGACTTCTCATTCGGGAAATTTCTAAAAATCATAGATGATGCCTTTCAGCGTTGGCATCTCGGGCAATAATGCGTTCCCCGGCCAGTCAGTAGAATGCGCCGGATCGGCGTCTGACAGTGGTGGCAGGGGAGTCCGGTGCGCAGGTAGACGCAGTGTTCGAACTGGAAGAAGCCGCGCGCCCCATCGACGTCAACGTAATCACTGACCGAGGAGCCACCCAGTTGGATAGCGTGTTCGAGAACCCCAACGAGAGCCAGCCTCAGGCGTTCGAGTTCGGCCTTGGTCAGCTTGCCAGCCAAGCGACGCGGACGTATGCTGGCGCGAAAGAGGCTCTCGTCGGCGTAGATGTTACCGACGCCGGAGAGCAACTTCTGGTTGAGCAGGGCGGCCTTGATGGATAGTTTCCTTCCATGAAAGAGCATTGCGAAGGCACCGCCGGGGATAGTGAGCGGATCAACGCCCGGTGCGTTGAAGGCAGCCGCGCGGCTCAGATCGCGAAACTCGAGGCGGCCAAAGCGGCGCGGGTCTTGAAAGCGCAGCTCGCGGCCGCTGGCCAAGCTCAGGCGGGCGTGTGTGTGAAGAGCCAGCGGAGCGTCCGGGGTGGTGACGATCAACCTGCCGGTCATACCGAGATGAACAATCCATTGGGCGCAGGGCTTGCCGGTTTCCTCATTCAAAGGGCTGGCGCAGGCAGCGCCCAGTTCGCAGACGATATGCTTTCCAGTGCGATGCACGGCCAGAATTGCGCGGCCTTCAAGGCCTTTGGCCTGACGCGCCGGCGGCGTTTTGAAGGGTTGGGGGTGCGAACCGAACCAGACTTCGACAATACGGTCGCCGCGGAGACGCTGGTTCACACCACGAGCAATGGTCTCGACCTCAGGCAACTCGGGCATCGATCTATTGTAAGGGAGCGCCAGTCGCGGAAAAGAGATTGCGCTGAGCGCGACTACCTGGGCTCGCCGGGCGGACGAATCCGGCTGGCTTCGAAGCTGACAATTTTCCACTGACCCTGGGTATTGCGCACGTAAACGCGGGTGTAGCGATAACTGCCGGAGAAGTCTCTCCCTGCGGCTGAGCCGCTGACCTCGGCCATGGAGGTCACCAGCGCCGTTCGCCCGTAGAAGCGCACTCTGCGATCGGAGAGTGTAATGGCCGAAAAATGGGTAACGCCACTGCGCAGATTGGCCAGCGCCTGCTCTTTGGATTGAAGGGTGCCGTTGGGGGTAATGGCCGTGTAGTCGTCGGACAAGAGGGAGTCCATGGCGGCGACGTCGCCCTTGAGAATGGCATTACGCCATATCTCTTCCAGCTGGAATATCTCGTGGTGGCCCTCATGCTTCTGCGCTCGGGGCATTTGTCTAGATTGAGAGGCGGCGCAGAGGGGCAGCGAAAGCGCGACAAGGATTGAAATAAGCGCCAGAAAAAGCGAACTCCGGCGGGGGAGGAGCACGTTTGGGTTGATCGCGGCTTTGCACATGATCGTAACGGATGGTAGCCCGGAAAGGCAGCGCCGGTCAAACGATTTCAGTAAACCCTTGCGATAGGATTGCGCTGCTTCCCAATCTGGGTGGATACGCCCAAAAAAGCCCTGCACGATAGACTGCGAATGAGGAAGCAATTCTTGGGCGATAGAGAGCAGGCGGGGCGCGAGGAGATGGCCGAAGCGGCCACGGAGGCCGAACTGCGAGGGGAGGCGGGCTTCTCTCATGCGTGGCGGGCGCTGAAGCATCGCAATTTCCGGTTGTTCTTTGGCGGGCAGACGATCTCGCTGGTCGGCACGTGGATGACGCGCGTGGCCACCGGCTGGCTGGTTTATCGTCTGACCGGCTCGGCGCTCTTGTTGGGCACGGTCAGTTTTGCGGGGCAGATTCCCACTTTTCTGCTGGCGCCCTTCGCCGGCGTATGGGTCGACCGGCTCGACCGGCGGCAGGTGCTGGTATGGACCCAGTCCCTCTCGATGGTGCAATCGCTGACGCTGGGCGTGCTGACACTTTCAAACCACATTACGATCCCGCTGTTGCTGGGCCTGAGCGTGTTGCAGGGCTGCATCAATGCTTTCGATATGCCTGGCCGTCAGTCATTCATGGTGACGATGGTGGAGGACAAGCGCGACCTGCAAAACGCCATCGCCATCAATTCATCGATGGTGAACGTGGCTCGCCTGATTGGCCCGTCGCTGGCCGGGATGCTGATCGCGGTATCGAGCGAGGGCTGGTGTTTTCTGATCGATGGCATCAGCTACATTGCCGTGATTGTGTCGCTGCTGCTGATGCGCCTGCATGATCCCGTCGTGAAGCGCAAGGCTACGTCGATGCTTGTGGAGCTGACGGCGGGCTGGACTTATGTGACGGAGTTCATTCCCATTCGGACGATTCTGCTGCTCTTTGCCGTGGTGAGTTTGATGGGCATGCCTTTTGTGGTGCTGATGCCGGTTTTTGCCAAGACGGTTCTGCGCGGCGGTCCTCATACGCTGGGATTTCTGATGGGCTCAATGGGCTTGGGCGCGCTGCTCTCGGCGCTGTCTCTGGCGGCTCGCAAGAATGTGCGCGGGCTGGTGCGGATGATTCCTATTGCGGCTGCTGTGTTCGGCGCGGGACTGATCGGTCTGGGACTCTCGCGCGGCTTCTGGCTCTCGATGATGATGGTCTTCATTGCGGGCATGGGCATGATGCAAGGCATGGCGGCCAGTAATACCGTGATTCAGACGATCGTTACGGACGACAAACGCGGACGCGTGATGAGTTACTACACGATGGCGTTCATGGGCATGGCGCCCTTCGGCAGCTTGCTGGCCGGGTCAATGGCTCATGCCGTGGGCGCGCCCATGACGGTCACGGTGAGCGGCGTGGTGGTTCTGGCGGGCGCGGCATGGTTTGCTACGCGGTTGCCGCTGCTGCGGAGACAGATTCGGCCAATCTATCAAGAGATGGGCATTATTCCCGCAGAGGAAGGAATACAGCAATGAGTGATCTAATACTTGAACCGCGCCGCACAGCTATCGTGGTCATCGATTTGCAAAAGGGCATCGCGGCGATGCCTGGTGGAGCGCCGCACGCGAAGCCTGCTGTCATTGCTAACTGCGTGCGCTTGCTCGCCGCGGCGCGAACTGCCGGAGCGCAACCGATTCTTGTGCATGTGGGCGGCTCGCCGGATGGCGCTGACCGGCTGAAAACCCCAACCGACCAGACGTGGAAAATGACTGGCCCGCTGCCTCCCGATTGGAGCGAGTTGATTCCCGAACTCGACCAGCAGCCGGGCGATGTGGTGATTCTCAAGCGTCAATGGGGTGCGTTTTACGGCACGGACCTCGACCTGCAATTGCGCCGCCGCAGCCTGACGACGATTGTGATCTGCGGCATTTCCACTGAAGCCGGCGTTGAGAGCACTGCCCGCGATGCCTACGAGCGCGGTTACGAACTGATCTTCGCCGAAGATGCAATGACGGGCACTAAGGCAGAAAGCCACGCCAACAGCGTGGAGCGCATTTTTCCCCGGCTGGGCCGCGTGCGCTCTACCGACATAATTCTCGCGGCATTCAAAGGCTGAGGATCGTGGATTCCCAACCTTCCGCCGCGTCAGGCAGCGGCTTGGCTGAGGATTGCGTCGATGCAGGCTAGCTCTTCGGCGCTGAAGCTCAGGTTGGCCAGCGCAGCTACGTTTTGCTCGATCTGCTGGACGCGACTGGCTCCAATCAGCGCTGAGGTCATGCGAGGATCGCGCAGCACCCAGGCCAGCGACATCTGCGCCAGCGACTGCCCGCGCTGCTCGGCCAAGGAATAAAGCGCGTGAATTTGCGCCAGGCGATGTTCGTCGAGGTCGCTCGTCTTGAGGAACCGCTCTTTGGACGCGCGCGAATCTGCCGGAACACCTTTCAAATAGCGGTCCGTCAAGAGGCCCTGCGCCAGCGGACAGAAGGCGATAGCGCCGATGCCCTCGTTGCCCAGCACATCCAGCAATCCTTCTTCCGGAGCGCGATTGAAGATGGAGTATTTGGGCTGATGAATCAGGCAGGGCGTGCCGAGTTCGCGCAGAATTCTGGCGGCCGTGGTGGTCTGGCTAGGACTGTAGTTGGAGATGCCGGCGTAGAGCGCCTTGCCGCTGCGCACTGCCTGATCGAGCGCGGACATGGTTTCTTCAATGGGAGTTTCAGGGTCGGGGCGATGCGAGTAAAAGATGTCAACATACTCGAGGCCCATGCGCCGGAGGCTCTGATCCAGACTGGATAAAAGATACTTGCGCGATCCCCAGTTGCCGTATGGACCGGGCCACATGTCATAGCCTGCCTTGGTGCTGATGATCAACTCGTCGCGATACGGAGCGAGGTCGAGACGAATGATTTCGCCAAAGGTGCTTTCGGCGCTGCCGTACGGCGGACCGTAGTTATTGGCCAGGTCGAAGTGCGTGATGCCCAGATCGAATGCGCGGCGCACCATGTTGCGGCCATTCTCGAAAATGTCTACTCCGCCGAAGTTATGCCAGAGTCCCAGGGAGATTGCGGGCAGACACAGGCCGCTGCGGCCCGCGCGGCGATATTGCATGGCGTCATAGCGTTGTTCGTTTGCGATGTACACAAGGATTCTCCTGGTAGAAAGGCGCTTCGTTGAACTGGGCTTGTCAATGTCCGAAGAATCCGGGTCCGAAGGATTGAACGAGCATCCCGAAGAGTAAGAACAAACCGATGAAAGGCAAGATCACACCTGGAACGCTGATGCCAATCACAATTCCTCTGGCGCGGCTGAAGTCAGACTCGGTCGATTGAATGCTTCGGAATTTTACCCACCAACGAACCAGCATCACCGGAACGGCAAAGAGAAGAAAGATCAGGGCCCAAGTTCCGAGAAGACTCACAATAGGGACAAAACTGAAGGCGAAAGCGACCAGTAACGCGATGGCCATGACCTTCAGATAGCTCGCATCGCTGCACGCCTGGTTGATTCTGGCCATGACCTCGGCCGCCGCCTCAGCAGCGCCAGCATCGATGGTAGCGTGACAGAAACGGCATTGCTGCGCCGAAGTGTCGATGGTCTCTTTGCAATTGGGGCACTGAAAGACCCTGGCTTGGCTGATGAAGCTCAAACTTTCCGCCATTCTGAACTCTCTTTCTCGAAACAGGAATCGGCGACAAAAGCAACCTGCTGCAATCTTCCGGTAAGAATACACCTTGCGCCTGCAGCCCATTCACATTGCCATTTAAGCCATGAAATGCGTCAAATGAAGGCGCAAACAGGGCAAATTCGGCCTTTTTTGAGCGAAATTTGCGTGCTTTTGGCAGGCCAATTCTCAGATTGCGGGATGCGGTGTGCGTTTTCGCGCACATTGACGACTCTGTCTGAAACTGAGTTCTATTCAGTAATGACGCGGGGATTCTTCACTTTATCGGTCTCGTTTTCTTCTCGGGATGCGTAATTATCTGCAAGGAAATCGGCTAAAAAT